>JAEIGA010000026.1_pt1 | contig 177654 bp, 304 predicted proteins | sample 9270691 | NCBI WGS metagenome assembly JAEIGA01 (sample SAMN17057246, study PRJNA624740) | gut metagenome | biome: biome; isolation source: fecal sample | host: Bos grunniens | place: China: Xizang | collected 2019 | reverse complement strand
TTTTTCTTATAATTATATTTCACCAAATTTAAACAAATATGAAAAACTTAGTTTAATTTCTAAATATTATAAAAATGAAAATATTAGACCTAAGTTTAATAATACATTTTTTAATATGGATGTTATTCCTAAAAATAAATATAATATTATTTTAAATTTAGCACAAGCATTAGGAACAACAAGAGGTGTTAATTCTTCTAGACAAGTTAAGGATAGTGATAATGCTGCTTTAAGTTCACAAACTTTAAGTAGATTATTAGGTAATATGATTCAACAATTTGACGTTCAAATTAATGGATATAATAAATTACGAGAATTAGAATTAAAATTAAAAAATAATAATATATAGTTAAATGATTATTTAAAAGAAAATCCTGATATATCTGATACAGATATAGGATTACAACGATTAATTGAATTAAAATCTAAATTAGAAAATGATATTATAAATATTAAAAATAGTTTTAATTTATTAGATACTTTACAAAATCCAGCTTCTGCTCATTTTGATTTAATAACTAATCCTAAATTATTTAAAGGACTTTTAAAATCAGAAGAAATTAAAGGATTATATGGAAATAAAAAACAAGTTAAATTTACAACATCTGAAGCAGTAATATCATCTTTTTTACATAATTTTGTTTTAGGACATTGTAGTAAGAAAATTCTTGATAATAATTCTGAATTAGGTGATAATATTGTAGGATTATTACCTTCTGTAAATTCTGATAAAACCACAGTAAGTATTGCTAAATTTGATTTAAATCAAAAAAATAAAACATTTGATAAAAAATATGTAGATCTTTCAAATGAAGAACTTATTACTGTAATTCAAACAGATTTAGGAAAATTTTATGATACATTATATAGTAATGTTAAAGAAGATTTTATAAAATTAACTACATGGATCAATAATGAAAAAAAATTATCTGTTTTTATTAATCCTGATGATAATTTTAATTCATTTAATAATTATGTAGAAACTGTTTACGGTGATCAACGTACTTCTTCAGAAGTATTATTTGATTTTATTAATGATTATAACAAAGATAATCAAAATAATCCTATAAGATTAATTGATTAGATTCATTATGAAATTAAAAAAGATGGTAGTATTAAATTTAATAATACTATTAAAGCTTTAAAAAATAGATTTTCTAATTCTGAAAATATTAAAAAGTTCTTTGAATTAAAAAATACTGAAATATTAAAATCTGCATTAGATTCTAATTTTGAAATAAGCATTTATGGCAATTCTTCATTAAATGATCAACCAGAAATACTTTATTTGAGAAAACATTATAAAAATTGGATTAATGATTCTGGACAAATGATTATAGGTAAAGTTACTATAAATGGTATTACGTATAATATTTCTAGTAAAAATGATTTAAATAAAATAGAACAAGAATTAACAATTCAAAGTTTACTTAATGATAAATCAAATAAATTAACTAAACGCGAAGACGCATTAATTGAATATTATAAAAATCCAACATTTTATAAAGAAAAATATGGATATGATAATTTATCTGATAATATACATAATTTAAAAGATAAATTACAAATTCATCCTATGTTAGAAAAATACAACTTAATGGATTATTTATTTACACAATAGATAATGTATTCATCTGTTGGATCTCATGTAGCACACCCTCCTAAAAGTAATAATAAAACTGCAATTATATGGGCACATCCTGCAATAGGTAAAACATATCTTATTAATGATAATAAATATTCTCATCAATTTATGGATTGGGATGTTGAATTTAATAAACGTAGAGATAATTGGATTTCTCAACATTCTAATATTGAAATTGAATCAGATTTATTTAAATCAACACGTGAATATTATCAAATACATTGGGATGAAATTCCTGAGTTTAAAAAATTTGTTACTAAAGAATGGGAACGTATTAAAGCTAAAGCTAATATTGAAAATAAAATATTAGTGGCATCACCACACATGTTATTACAAATGTTTCCTTCTGAATTTGATTCAATTTTAACAATGTCTTCTGAAGATTTTGTTAATAGAAATGTTAATAGAGGATATAGTGAAGAAAATTCTTTATTATGGAAAGAAGGTATTGATGAATCAATAAATATTTTATAGCAAAATGATTTATTTAAAAATAAAATCAAAGAAATTAAAAATAATGAATATTTAACAACTCTTGTTGAAACAGGTTAGTTAAATAATGAATTAAATCAATTACTTGATAATGAAATGGCTGAAGAAGCATCTCGTTTTTATGCACAACATAAACGTAATGTATCTTTTACAGCAGCTATGCAACAATTTCAATTAAATCAAGTTGATGGAATTCCTTTGTGGTATAATATTGCTGTTATTGATGATATAGAAGAAGGATTATTTACAATTGATGGAAATACTAATGACGCTAAACCTTATGATGGTGCTACATATGTTAATCCTGTTACAATGTATTTAGAAAATAATTCTTTAAATGAAGCTAAAGCTGGAGTTGATAAAAAATAGTTTGTTCATTATTATGATGAATTAACAGGAACCGGAGGTATAATTAAAACTGCGGGTTTTGCAGTAACTAATGATCGTATGCGTAATTCTAAATTTTATAGAGATATGATGCATAATATGACTAATAAAGTTTGGAAAACTTATTAGGGAGAAAATTATGTTACTGATATTACTTATAGTTAGTATAAAAATAAAAGAATTAATTACGGTGTATTTTATTATAAACGCGGAAATAAATATTATAAAGCTACTATAGAAAAAGCACAAGGAGATAATAATTATATAAGAAAATCATATGAAGTTAATAAAGAAGGTGCTATTATAGGAGAATTAAATAATGAATTATTTAATGATGTTAATACTAATTATAAATTATGGTAGATATTTGGAGGAATGAATTCTCAAGAATTAACTAATGGAATTTTATAGCCATCTGAAACATCATTATAGTTATTAACAAAAGCAGTAATAAATAGTGGATATTTTAAACCTACATATAAAGGAGGAGATATTACAGCAGAACATATAGATCAACCTCTTAAAAATGCCGATATTCATTATATGCCTACTAAAGGAGCTGTTAAACAAGGTATAGCTAATATGAATCCTAATACTTATTATACTGGTAAACATGATTTAAATTTCTTTAAAATTAGAATGACTAATGCTGGAATTCAATTAGATAAAGAACATCATGCAGATGATACTAAATTATCTTTAATGACTCAGGTTATTTCTTCAGCATGTTCTATGGGATTAACATCTGAATAGGCAACAAAATTATATACAGCTTTATATAATTTAACTTTACAAGGAATTAAACCTTTTAAAGAAAGTTTTTCTAAATTATTAAATAATCCAAATTCTAAAGATTTTGAAAAGGTGATAGCAGAGTGTATGATTAAAAATATGTTAAATAGTACATCTAGAGATGGAGATATGCTTCGTGCTATAGCTACAGAATTAATTTAGAAAGTTCGTAAAGGTCAAAATCTTAGTGAAGAAGATGCTAAAACATTCCCATATAGTGATCCTTCTGTATTTGATAAATTAGTTTCTAATTTATCTGTAATTATGACTAAATCTGGAATTAAAGCAGAAATGGATGGTATTTTATCTGTTCTTTGTCCAACACAAGAAATAGTTAAATTATATGATTTCATTGATGAAGAAAATATTAGACATACTTTAACTTTATCACAACTTGAATCTAAATATAGTTATTTATATGATAAAAGTGATACAGATGAAACTTTTACAGAAAAAGTTTTAGATCATATACAACGTTTACAAAAACCAATTCAAAATGATTTAAATTTTGATCCAACTAAAATTGAAATAGGTAAAAAATATAGAATCAAATTTAAAGATACTTTTGATATTAAAGGAAATAAAGTTAAAGGTCGTGAAATAATACTTGATGTTAAATATCCTCATAATACAGGAGTATTAAAAGGTTCAGATAATGAAATTATTGGATATCAATCTTTTAAAAATTTACTTAAAAATGGTCATACTGTATATGGTAATGTTGAATTTATACAAGAATATATTAAAGATGGTAATAATTTAAAATCTATTAATTTTAAATTTAAAGATACTATTGGTAAATCTTATCAAATTTGGGATATTGATTATATACAAGATTTATTTGCAATTGTAAAATCTACTAAAAAACTTGATTCAACACAAGCTTTAGAAGAATATAAAAAATTAATTATAAAATATGATGGAAATTTAGATAATTATAATAAATCTAAAGAAACTCTTTTTAAAACATATCAAAATAATGGAGCAAATATATCTGATACTCATGAATTAAAATTAATAAAAAATTATGCAAAACAAATTCAACAAAATATTTTATTTTCATTGAGTAAAAATAATCCTAATAAAATTAATCCAATTAAAATTAATAATAATTTTGTAACTATTGATAAAAATTCTATTCAAACTGAAGCATATGAAATAGTAATGCCTAAAATATTCTTAAAAGAATTTGATTTAGACAATTATACTAATTTAGATGAAGTTTTGAATAATGAAAATTATTTTTATAATAAAATTATTAAAAATTTTGATACAAAAGTTTTAGATGAAAATCATTACGATTTAGAATTAAAACGAACAAATGGTGATCATATTTATATTAAAGATTATACAGACCTTTAGCCTGGATGGGATTAGGATTTAGAAAAAGTAAATATTTATACCAAAGTTGATGAATTAGGAAATGTCTGGAGATATGATTTAGAAACTGATAAAAAAATGTATCAATTATTTAATGATAAAGATGAAGTATATCGTATTTCCGGAACAAATGTTGAAATAATAGTAACTCATCCTAAAGTATATAAACAACAAAGAAGTAAAGCTAAAACTGAATCCGGATTAAAATTTTATTTAGATCATTTTAAATATCAATCTTTACATATAAGTGAAGCTGTTGAACCAGGACAAAGAGATAAAGATACAAAAAAACTTCAATTTGATGATATTTTTAATATTATACAGAATAGTAATAATAAATGTGCTAAATCTTGGGCATCTTTATTTACTGGAAATGTAGATAAAGATATTTCTGAAGAAAAACATGGTTGGAAAAAAGATCCTATTGAATTTAATAAAGAATTAAATGATATTTCTGGATTAAGTGTTAAATTACAAAATCATTTATATAAACAATCTAAAATAATTCATACTTCTTTTAAAAAATCATTAGACATTATTGCGGCTCGTATTCCTGCTCAAAATCAACAATCATTTATGCCAATGAAAGTTGTTGCATTTGATAATCCAAATCTTAATACAGCATATGTAAATATTATGCAATTTTTCTTATAGGGTTCTGACTTGGATATTGATGCTGTATCATTACTTACATTTTCTTTTAACGAAAATGGAGAATTTTATAATTGGTCTCCTGATTTTAATATGGATAATATAGATATGTTAAATTTGTCTACAAATTTACCATTTCCTACAGGAGAGCCTTTAAAAATAATTGCATACGATCAAAAAGAAAATATAACAAATATTTCTGATAAAAAACCATTATTAACAGATAATATTTATTATAAAGCATTATTTGAAGAAGAAAATCGTAAATAGAATAGTAAAAACAAAAAATTAACTAACGAAGAAAAAGAATATTATGATAAACAATCTTTGGAAAATTATATAAAATTATTAGAATATATTAATGATTCAGATAATATTATTTATTTTGATAGTCAAGATGATGTTAATTCAAAATTTAATCAAAAACTTATAAATAGAATTAACAAACATAATTTATATTTAGTTAATTCAGGTGATAAAATTACTACAGGTGCTATTAAAAATTATATAGTAAATTCATTACATTCTATTTCTTCTGATGCTGCTAATATGTTAGAAGCACATACTGGTGTTGATATTGCAACAAAACCTTTAAAATTAATTGCAAATAATTCACCATTAAGTAAAATTCAAAAAACTTTTACACCTGGTAATGTATTTAATAAATTTCAAGCAATTGAAGAAGCCTCTGTTGGTAAAGATGATATTGCTATATGTGCTACAGGATTAAAAGCATTTTTTGCAGCAACTCATTTTTGTAATGATTATTTAAATAAAAATTCTAATAACATATCTGAAGAAAAATTAAAAGAAATATTTAATATTATAAAATTTAATGATGTTGTTATTGGTGGTAAAAAATTTAATACATTAGCAAACATTAGATTTGATGATTTAGAAAAAATTCCATTCAATGAAGAAATTTATGAAATTTTTAAAAATAAAGGATTTGAAGAAGATGCTTCAGTTATAATGTCTGCATTACTTTCATTATCTACGGATAACGCTAAAGAGTTATGTTTAGCAAAAATAAATGCTGGAACTGGTATGATAGGTATGTATTTATATGGAGCAGCTATAGGTATGGATTTTGATGTTATGAATAAAATTATAGCATCACCATTAGGTTTTACTGTTGCTAAATTATTAAATAGTAATGAATTTACTTTAAATAGAGGTAAAACATCTGTTAATTCTGTGTTAAAATATTTAACTTATGGACCTAGTAGAAATGATTTATATAAATTTAATGCAAATTTCACATATCAAGAAAAAGATATTTCTGTATTTAAGTTATTTGAAGATGTTATAGAAAAAAATCCTGATATAAAAAATCAATTACTTTCATATCAAGAAGAATCTGAAAATAAATCTGAAGAAATTAAAATTACTGCTAATAATATAGGAAGTATTTTAACAAAATTAACACATAAATTTGGAAAAGATTATACAAGTGCTATATTAAATAATATTAGAGAAAAAACTAATATTAAATTTTCAGAATCTTATAAAAATATAGATTCTAAGAAATTTTTAAATTTCAAAGCATTAAATAATAAAATGTATGATTTTTTAGAAGAATTTATAGAATAGACTTCTACACTTATAGATACTAATTATGAAACAGATTACGGATATAGTAATATTGTTGAAGATTTAAATAAATTAGCTTTAGGTGCAGATGAATTTAAACGATTAGGTTAGTTTTTAAGATTAAATCAGGAAATTAAAACTAAATCGGATGAGTTAATAACTTTTGTACAAAAAATAGAACAATGTATTAAAGAAAGAATTAAAATAATTAAGGATACTAATAGACGATTAGGAATTGCTAATACTAGAGATATGAATGAATTAGATAATTTTGATTTCAAATTATTTGCTGAATCGTTTATTAAAAATGATCCTAATGATACTTATTGTAAAGATCAAATAGAATTATATGAAAAATATTGTAAAACTTGTATAAATCCATTAAGAATTTTAACAGAAGTTCCTCATTATAAAGGATATTTAACTTCATTAATTTTAGCATATGAAGGAGATTATGTAAAATCATCAAAATTTAGAGCTATTAAATAGTTAGGTAATGATTTTATAGAATTAGCAAATATATCTACAGAATCAGGTAAAAAAATGGTATATAAAGGAATTAAAAGTTTTGTTGATGATTATATTAATAATTCTTATTTAAGAAATCAACCTCTTATTAAATTACCAGAATATTCAAAAGAAACTCCTACATATATTATTGATGAAAATTCAAACTTTATTGAAAATAAATATAAAAATACATTATTACAATTAGGAACTGATTCTGATAATAAAATTTTTGAACATTTTTTTGAAACAGTATTTATACAAAAACTTAAAGAAGAAAAACGTGATAATAAATTTATTCAAGATTTAACAGAAAAATTAATAATTGATCCTATAACAGGTACAAGATATTTAGCCATGTCTTTACCTATTAATATGATGCCTTCTTCTGATAATGAACAAATATTATTAAATTTTTATAAAAATGAATTTAATAAATTAGAAAGAGATAATATTACTATTGGTGGAAACACTTATAGTATAATTCAAATGTTTCAATATTATAATTTATTAAAATTCAAAGGTAAAGCAAGTCAAAGTAGTTTATTAAAAATTTTTGAAAATATTATGAATAATGATTTTTTAAAATCATATAGAAATTTTGTAAATAATTTTGATGAAACTTATGATTTTATTTTAAATACTAGTTCTGAATCTAATAAAAAATTAAAAGAAATAAAAATAGATTCTAATGTTTTATATAAATATTTAGCGCCTTCTGCTAATCCTTTTGCATCAAATTTTGATATAATTAAATATCATGATTCAGTTTTAGGACAAACTGTTTTATTAAAACGAAAAAAAGACGAATCTGAAAAAAATATTAAGTTAGATGATGATGATTTGTTATAGGATGTTTTTTAGGAACAATTTGATGAAGATTATAATGAAAATAATATTCAAGAATTTGATTTAGATTTAGATTATGAAGATTCTGAAAATTATGGAAAAAGATATGTTCCTAATTATGGTACTTTTTAGGAAATAGAAGGTGTTGGTGTATTAACAAGATTTAATCCTCCAAGTATAAAAATAGATGAAAAATATGATAAAATATTAGAAAATTATAAATTTGAAAACGAAACGATTAAAAATATTATCATATCAGAAGGAACTGTTAAACAAATAATATATCAAGGTAAACGTATTGATATAGATTCAAATATAAAAGTAATCGATATTATTACTGAAAAAAATAATACTACTTATAATATTAATATAGATCGATTAAATAGTATACTTAAAAATAAATTAAAATGTAATAAAAAATGAGTTGTATAAATACTAATAATGTAGAGTTCCAGACTAAATTAAAATAGTCTGGACTCTCTGAATTTGATTATTCTGTATATGTTATGGATTATTTTAATTAGCAACGTAAAATGGGAGTTTCTGAAAAAGATCTAAAATATCCAGAATTAGATATGATTAATGAAGCAGATAGTTCTAAATATTTATCTGAACATATAAAATTAAAAAATGATGAAACATCTATTTAGGATATTTTAGATTATACTCATGTTTCTGATATAAAATAGGCAAATATAGAAATAAATAATAAACATAGAGATTTAGAAGTAAATATAATTCCTTTAAGTAAACAAGCAATAATTCAAATAGAACATAGACCTAACACAACAAATAATAAAAATAATGAATAGATTTCAATATATAAAGATAAATTTGCGTTAACTTCTATTTTTGATAAATTAGTTAATTTATATGGAATTAAATTTAATTATATAACAATTGCTGATATACAAAATGATTCTAAATTTAAAACTATTACAAATGCTAAAAGTGTTAATGCATTTATTTTAGATGGAGAAATTTATATAAATATGGATGTTGCAGATATAGATGCACCTATACATGAAATGAGTCATTTATTATTAGGAAGTGTAAAATATCAAAATTTAAAATTATATTAGGAATTAATTGAGACATCTGAAAAATTTCCTATGTATGAAGAATTAATTAAAAATTATCCTAATCGAACTAGAAGTGATGTTAATGAAGAAATATTTATTACAGAATTTTCTAAATTTATTTCTAATAAAGAATCTATTATAGATAAATTACCTTAGATTGTTTAGTATGAAATAATGTATAATATTAAAAGAATGTTAGATTCTATGTTAATGGGTGATATTAGTGTAAGATCTATTCCAACAGAAAGTTTAATGAATTTATCTATTACAGAAATAGCAGAATTAGTTAATTCAAACGCATTTAATAATATTTCTAAATGTAGTTTAAGTAATAGTCATCAACATAGAATATTAAATAATATAAAATCAGATTTAATGAAAAATAATGAATTAATAGAAAATTGTCAATGAATTGTAAATATATATATAAAGAAAATACCTTTAATTCAGAAATAGAATTGAATGATTTTTTATTAGAAAAATATAAATATGAATCAGAATTTAAAGATTTAGTATTTTCTAAAACAACAGATTAGTTAAATTCTGTATCTATTGTAAATAAAATGAACAATAAAGCAAAAGATCAAATAAAAAAATATAATTCTTTAAAAAAATTCTATACTGAAGACGGAGTTCGTGTTAACATGGAACCTCCTTATATGGGAGTTAATGAATTTTTAGACGGATTTACTAATAGTGATGGAAAATTATTTTATCCTAAATTTATTGAATTTGAATATTGGAGAAGACGATTTTTAGATTGGGCTGAAGGAAAATATACTGATGATGAAAAAGAAGTATTTGGATTTACTGATGGAAATTATCCAGAACTTCCAATTAATCCTGAATTAAAATCATTTTTTTTAAATAAAGATTTAACTGAAAAAGAATTAAATGAAGCTCTTGAAAAAATTACAACTAAAGAAGAACAAGAATTGCGTAGTAAAATGGAATTTAAATGGAAAAATCAAGCTTTATTCGGAGATATTATTCACTTTATAGGGCAAAGATTATTTTCAGAAAGTACCATTAAAGATAAATTATGGATAGATGTTGTTGATGTAAAATTAAATGATTTTCTTGAAACAATTGATCCTAGTAAATACGATAAAGAAAAACGTCCTATTAGAGAACAATTTACTAATGATCAAATAAATCAAGCAATTACTTATTTTAAAGAATTAAAACTTAAATTAGAAAATACTTTAGGAGAAACTGATTTATATTTTATTCCAGAACCAGGAGCAATAGGTGAATTAAATGGAGAATATAAAGGAGTTGATCGTTTATTAGGTAGAATAGACTTACTTATAATAGATAGTAACGGTAATGTACATATAGTAGATTATAAAACATCTCCTAAACCTTATTCTAAATATAATGATGCAAAAAAATTAGGATATGAATATTAGTTATCTACTTATAATAGAATATTATCACAATATGGATTTTAGTATAATAATATAAAATCATTTATTGCACCAATTCAATTAGAAGGATTTAGATTTAATGGAGAAAATTATTTATTTGATAATATTAAATATCCTTTATTAATTGATGATTTATCTAATCAAATTAAAACTAATGAAAAAATAATTAGTAATTTGGATGAAGTTATAAGCATTCGTGAAAATTTAACAGCAACTTCAGAAAATTTAATAAGTAATGTTGATAAACATATGAAAATATTTTTTCCAGAAACAGGAAAAAAGAAATCTGAAGAAGAAGTTAAAGAATTAATTGAAAAACAAGATGGATTTAAAAAACGTACAGATTTAGAAAAACCTTATGCTTATTTTCCAAATGATTATTCTACTAACCCAATATTAGCAAATTCTGAATCTGATTTAATAAAAAAAGTATTAGCATATTACAATACATTTCAAGAACAAATTAAAGGACATACTGCAACAATTAAAGAAGCATTAAGATATGGAATAAAAAATAATACATCTGATATATAGTTACCTGAATCAAATAATAAAGAAAATGCAGCTTGGTTACGAAATACTTTAGATAAATATTTAAATAATAATTGGGAATTATTAGAAGGAGAGGGATTTGATTCTGCAGAAGAATTTGGAATTATATTTTTACAAAATGTTCATACTAAACACGTTGAAATATTAACCACATCTATTAATTTATTACATCATGATTAGTCAAAAAATTCTAAAATGAAAAATCTTACATATGGATTAGGAGAATCTGATATTGTAGAAAATTCTAAACCTAATTCTAAAATGTTAAAAGCAACTAAAGGTAATATAAGATTAATAGAAACATTATTAGTACTTAATAATATGAATTTTAGTAGTGATATTAATATTTCTCAAATTCATGTTATTAATCCTAAAAGAAATATAGGAACTTGGGCTCCTAATGAACAATTATTATATTCATTTAATAAATTAATGGATTTAGCTAAATCTCAAGGTAAAGATGTTGGAGAAAATAAATTAAAAGATGGAAAAGGTAATGTTAAATTTGCAACTAAATCTCAATTAGTCCAATTATCTTTAAAAAATATTTTAAATATTTCTGGAAATGTTTCTGAAAAATTTAATGGAATGGCAGAAACTATAGGATCTTTAGAAAGTGGAATAAGATTAGGTGATGTAAATAAAATATTAATTGATTTAGAAGAATTAAAAGATTTAATAGAAAATGATAGAGAATTATCTCGTTATATAAAAAATCCTAGTTCTTTAATTAATCAACCTTTACATATTCGAGAAACAATGAATGTCTATGGTCAAATTTTATGGGCAATTGCTGAATATAAAGGTTATGAATACATGTAGCAAGTTAAAGATCATAAATTTAGTATAGGTTGGAAAGAAGGTTTATATTGGCAAGAAGGAGAAAATCCTGGAAATTATGCTAGTAATATTTTAAATACAGCATCTCGTGTTATGCAGGAAGCATATCAAAATGTTAGAGATATTTTATCTAGAGATTTTAGACAAATTACATTAGATGTTGATGAATTAAAACAAAAAGAAAATTTTTCAAAACTTAAAGAATATACTATAGGAAATCAATCTTCTTTATATAAAGATATTGTATATATAACTGATGATAAAGATTTAATGGTTAAAAATCCTTGGAGTTCTGATTGGAGAATGAGTGATGCTAAACGTGAATTTACAAAGAAATTTTTAATGAAAATCAATAAAGATCGTTATCCTAATAAATCACAAATTGAATTAGAAGGAATGGCTAAAAATGGAGATTATGATTTTTTCAAATGTCCTTTAATTAAAGCAAGTAAATCTGGAAAAGCTGTTCAAAAATCTGTATTTGAAAGATTTAAAGTAAAAATAAAACGATTATTTGATGCATCATATTATAAAGATAGTATAAGTAATTTTTTAAATTCTGAAGAGGAATCTGAATACAAAAAAGATGAAGAAATCTTTAAAATGAATAATATGATGGATACTGGAAATGGTTCTGGTAGAAAATCTTTTATAGCAGCACAATTAGCTAAAGATCCTACATATTTTGAAATAGACTTAGAAAATATTTTAATGATTCATACTCAAGCATATGTTTTACAAAGAGAAATGGATGCAAGAATGCCTATTATTAAAGCGGCAGCTTTTTCTCTTAAAATAATGGGTGATTATCAAGGAGTTGATTTTAAAATTGATTATGATACTATTGAAAAAACAGTAAAATAGAAAATTAAAAATGAATCTTTAATTGAAGGAGAAAATATGAAATTGTTAGCAGGAGTAACTAAAGAATTATAGCAAATGGCATCTTGGATGGCATTAGCTTTTGCTCCTATACAAGGTTCAGGTTAGATGCTTAATGGTTTATTCACAGATATTAAACTTAATTGGGCTTTTGATAGAGAAATATTTAGTAAAGAACATTTAGTATCTTCTTTTAAAGAAGTTGGAAAAGATATAGTTCATTTTGGAACTACTCCTACTAAATGTGAAGCTATTAATAGAGTATATGGTATTAATGATATGGATATGAATACTTATGCTCAAAATTTAAGTAGTAATAAACATGGTATATTTCATTTTTTCGATAGATATGCTTATAAAATGTCATCTCGACCAGATTTTTATAATCGTATGACTATTTTCTTATCTCAAATGAAAGCTGACGGATGTTATGAAGCACATAGTCTTAATGAAGATGGAACTTTAAAATATAATTGTAAAAAAGATAAAAGATATGCTGCTATTTGGACACATCCAAAAGGATCTAAAGAATATAATGAAGCATTATCTAAATATATTCCAGCAGCTTAGCAATTTGTTAAAGAAGGTGCTAAAAATCCAGATGGATCTTTATTTGAATTTGATGTAAATAATCCTAAAGAATTACCAAGAGCTTATACTGTACAAGAAGCTGAATCACGAAAAGACGTAGCAGATAGTTTATATGGATATTATGATCATACTAAAAAAGCTTTATTCTTTGGAACTTATTTAGGAAGTTTATTAGGACAAATGAGAACATATTGGTCTGCTAAGAAAAATCAATATTTAGGTGTAAAAGGCGGTAATACAATAAAAGGTAGGCAAGTACCTGTTAAAAATGATAAAGGAGAAATTATGTATTACGCAATGAAAGAAAATGGAGAAATTGATGTAAATGCTCCATTTATTACTAAAGAACAAGGAGGATTAATTGAAGTAACATAGTGGCAAGGTGATTATTCAGAAGGAGTTTTCGTTACAATAGCTGGAATTTTTAATGAAATTTGGAATAATGACGATAAATCTTTAAGAGGAATGATGGCTACTATTAAAGAAAAATTCATTGAAAATCCTGATGAAAATTATAGGCGTTGTTATGTATCTAATTTAAAAATATTAGCTTATGATATTTGTATGGCTATTATGTTAGGTTTATTATGTTCTGGATTAAAATTAATTTATGATGATTTAGAAGATGATGCTAAAAAATCAGAAGATATTGAAGATGTATTATTTACAAATACTTTTGGATTATTTTATAAATCATTTAATTATGCTAAATTAGATTTCTTTTGGTGGGATTCTATTTTTAGTCCTACTATAGATTGGAATCCATTTGTAATAAGTTCTACAAAAAATGCTTTAGAACAAGTTACGGGATTTGTTACCGGAGAAAAGAATGCATTTATAGCAATAGGAAATATGTTTGGATTTGCAAGACAAAATAAACCAATTTTTAGATATTTAGCACAATAGACTGAAATATTTGATGAAGAATAAAAAAATAGGGGACAATCGTGATTTCTCACGACTGTCCCCTTTATTATTTTAATTAATCAATATCATCTACAATTACACATTCAGTTGTTAAAAATAATCCTGCAACACTTGCTGCATTTTCTAATGCTACTCGTACTGCTTTAGCTGGGTCTATGATACCCATTTCAATTAAATTTCCATATTCGTTTGTTTTTGCATTATAACCATAATATTTTTGAATAGGTATTGTAATATAATCACCATTTGTATTAATTCCTACAACAGAATATTGAGGAAGTTCTTGTCGTTTAGCGTGTACTATTTTTTCCACTACTACATCACCAGGAACACCCGCATTATTACATATTTGTTTTAAAGGATATAATAATGCATTCTTAATGATGTTAATACCTGTATTAATATCAGAATTATCTCCGAGTAGAAAACTTAGATTATTAGAATATGCTCCTATATAAGCACTACCACCACCTGGTACAATACCTTCTTCAATAGCCGCTTTAGTAGCACAAAGAGCATCTTCAATTCTATCTTTCTTTTCTTTTAATTCTACTTCACTATTAGCACCTATATAAAGAGTTGCGATTCCACCTTGGAGTTTAGCAGCTCTTTCTTTTTGTCCATGTTTTAATAGATATTCTATATGTTTATTTAGATTAATTCCATTACCATTAATAATAGTAGTAGTATGTTTATCTACTATAATTTTTTCAGAACTTCCTAAATGATTCATATTTATATCATTTATTAAATCATTAAGACGAAAGGCGTTAGTAATAATGGAAATATCTTCCAAAAGTTCAGTTTTATTAAGTCTAGGAGCCTTAACAGCACAAATTTTAAAACCAGCTTTGATTTTATTAAGTACTAAAGTGTCGAGAACTTCTGAATCATAGTCAGTCGCAACTATTAAAATCGACTCTTTTCTAGACATTACTTGTTCAAGTACTCCATAAAATTCTTTTAAACTTGTCATTTTAGAGTCATATACAAGCACTCTTGGATTTTCTAATACACATGTAGATTTATCCTTATCTGTAATAAAATAAGGGCTTAAAAAGCCTGTATTAAATTGAATACCTTCATTAATTTGTATATAAGTTTCTGTACCCTTAGCTTCTTCAATTGTAATAATACCATCGCGTCCTACCTTATTTACTGCATCTGCAATTAAATTACCAATTTCTTCATCATTATTAGCTGAGATAGTAGCTACTTGTGCTATTTTATTATCAACTGGTATAGATAAAGTTTTAATGTATTTAACTACTTCTTCTACTGCTTGATCAATACCTCTTTTAAGATCCATTGGATTCGCTCCAGCAGTGACATTTTTAAGTCCTTCATTTATAATTGCTTGTGTTAATATTGTACTTGTGGTAGTTGCATCTCCAACATCATTTACAGTTTTATTAGCAACTGATTTTATAAGTTTTACACCAACATTTTGATATCTATCTTTAAGTTCAATTTCTTTAGCAACACTTACACCATCTTTCGTTATGTGAGGTTGTCCATATTCTTGATCTAATATAACATTTCGTCCTTTAGGTCCTAAAGTAACTTTTACAGCATTTGCTACAACATTAATTCCTTCTTGAATTTTATGTCGTGCTTCTTCATTAAATAATAATTGTTTATTCATAATTCATTAACATTAATTAAAAATTTTTATCTTATTAATTATATTAATTTTTTATAAAATCCAAATAAAAAAATAAGACACAACAGGATTTCTCCCATTGTGCCTTTAAATTTATTTTAATTTATTTTTAAGTTGTCTTATTTTTTCTTGACAATTATGTATTATTTTTTCATAATCCATAATTCTAGCTTCTTCCCAAGACATTCCTGATTCTTCTTTTGTACGACATACTCTTTTTGTAATATCAGCATCCCAAGGATCCATGTTATAATCAATCCAAATACTCCATGGTTGAATAGTATGTTTAGAATAATCACTTTTACCAACATTATGTGATCTAATTTCATTAGGAATTAATCCTAATTTAATTAAATTTTCATAAAGTTTATCATCAATTTCAATATTCATATTTTTTATTTTAAAATTATATATGAAAATCTACAGCAGTTACTAAACAATCTTTATCTAATGATTTAATATATGTTTTAAATTCATTATTCCAATCATTAGGATCTTTTTCATCTGTGGTAATACCCCAATATCCCATTTTAGCAAATTCGCACCATTCACCGTCTTCAGTTACATAACAAAATGGAATATAATCATTTTTTAACATATAATCCCAATCAATATCTGATGATATTGCTGTATTGACAAAAACTTTATTTCCTTCACTATCTGGATCTATTAAAGGTAAATATCCGTCCCAACGACCACCTATTACATACCAATCCCATTTAGAATCTGGATTATATGTAAAAAGAAGACATTCATTTTCTTCATCTACAATATAACCCCATTCTTTAGCTTCTTTCCAAGCATCTTCCCAAGATATGAATAATCCAGATTCAATTATTTTTTCACTACGAAGTTTTAATTCTGAAGAAATTTCAGGATCTGATAAAATTTCTAAAGCTTTTTCATAATTGTGAGCATGATTAAGTTTAATTTTATCAATTGCTTCTTCTTTAGTATATTCTATATAAGGTGCTACTTTAATATTTTCATCATATTTTTCAAGATTTTCTTCCCAATAATTTCCAAAACATAATCCTATAAAATGACTCATTGTACATATTTTTTAACAATTTCACTAATAATCTTACCATTTGCTGCAGGAAATGCAAATTTAGTATCTTTGATTATTTGTCCCATAAATTGTTTAGGAATAATTAATTTACCTTCTTTATTAAACCAATTTTGACTAGAAGCATATTCTGTAATAATTTGTTCTATAGATTGTTCGTTAACAGGTTCTGGGAGTAATTGTCTTAAAACATATTCTTCTTTAGCATATTTTGTAGCTAAATCTTCTCGTCCTGAATCTAAAAATTGTGCAGAATTTTCTAATAATTTACTACAATATTTAGATAAAATTTTAATTTGATTTTCTTCTGTTAAAATATTACCTTTTTCTTTTTCAAATTTTATAAATTCATTTTTAAGATTTTGATAATAAATTAAAGAATCACTTTTTTGTAAACGAGCATTTTTAATTAATTCATCAATATTTATCATAATTTTGTTACTTTAAAGTTTTTAATTTTAAATTCAGGATTATTTAAATCAGATTTTTGAAACTTTTTATTAGGCCACATATTAAAGATAACCCACATACCAGCAGTCTTCATCTTTGACAATACGTATTTATCGGTAATTGTTCTTACAAGATGCCCATTGACATATAACTCAATAATATCTTCTTTCCATACACATTTGAAATTATTCCAGTTGTCTTCAATAGGCTTTTTAATTACTTTAGGATGTACACACTGTGCGCCAGTAAATAAATGTTCATCTTTAAGACTCTTATAATGTACATTGGATTCAAATCTTAATTCTCTATAGAAAAATGGCCATTTAAAATGAAAATTCCAACTATCTTTATATGAACCTTTTTTATCAGTATAAGCTTCAACAATATCAATTTCTGGTGGCCAAGAATCACAGGCTGTTAACCAAAATGAGGGCCATAAATTAGCTCCTTTAGGAAATTTAAGATCAGCTTCTATAATACTATTTACTTGTACTGTATCCACAGATTTAATTAAACCACAAGAATATTCAGGAGTATAATCAATCATTGGTAATGTCCATCCTAAATCAAACCACTTAATAATTCTAGGACTATGATCCATAGTTAATGTTAATGTATCATCGTTAATAATAACATTATTTTGATTAACATAATATCTAGGATCAGTTGGATGTAAAGGTCTTTTGCTTTCCATACATGTTTCCCATTTCCATCCCCATAATTCAAATTCTTTTCTTAATTCTTCCATTATGATAATCCAATTTGTTTAATAAAATCAATAATTATCTCATCATGATTAAATGCCCAATTATAATTAAAAATTTTTGTTATTGGAATCCATTTTATATCTTTTACTTCATTAATTTCTCCACCTCTATTATTAACACTAATATTAACTAATTGAGGATCTGATATTATTGAATAATATTTAAATGTTACATTTTGATGATTATCACAAGGACTATCATCAAATTCAAAAAATGTAACTTTGTTTAATTTTACCCCTGTTTCTTCATATACTTCTCGCATAGCAGCTTCTGATGTAGTTTCATCATAATCAAGATAACCACAAGGAGCATTCCAATATCCTTGATAATCTGGAGTACCATCTCCACGTTTATTAGCTAAAACATGCCAAACTCCATCAATAGAAGTAAACACAAAACAAGAAACTGCTATATTACGAGCAACCCAATATTCTTTACCGTCTTTAGTTATAGAAAAATTTTTCATTTGTATAAATTATTTATTGCAATATATTCACATACACTTTCTGGAACAAGTGGATAAATTTGTTTATTTTCTTTAATTAAATTTCTTATTTCTGTAGAACTTATGTTATAAATATTTCTACTGTACATAATAAATTTAAAATTACTTAAAATCCATTCACCTTCATACCATTTAGAAATATTATTATATACATCTTCACCCATTAATAAATATAATTCATCATTAGAATAAATTTCTTTTAAATATTTTAAAGTATCAGATGTATAATGTGGTTCAGGAGTATCTAATTCAATATTAGATATAGAACATTTTTTCATATTTTTTATAGCAAATTTTGTCATGCAGTATCTATTTCCATAATCAGTAGATTTAGATTTCCATGGATTTTGATATGCTGGTACAAAAATTACATTGTCTACAAGATTTTCATTTAATGCGTTTTGAGCCATACACAAATGTCCTATATGAATAGGATCAAAACTACCTAAAAGTATTCCTATTTTCATAATAAATCAATAACATCATTAAATATTTCATCTACTGCTGTCATTTTAGATACAAATTTATAAGATATATCATATTTTTCTAATAATTTTAATATTTCCGAATCTTTTTCTACAGCTTGATCTAATGTTTGAAGTCTACCTTTTGGATTAAATATAGCGTTTCTTCTAACATAATAATTAATATTAGTAAATTGATCAAATTGTTCTTTAATTAGTTTTCTAAAATAATAACTATTAGATTTTCCATAAATAATAGATAATAATAAAGGAGAATCTGTTATGATTACATCTACTTTATTTTTTAATCTATTAATTCTATGTAATTGTTCTGCAAAAATATAAATTTGGTCATCTAAAGTTTCTAAATTGTTTTCCCATACTAATTCTTTAGCATATTCTAAAACCATTTCACAATTTATTCCAGCAAGTTTTAATTTACTAAATAATCCGGCACAGGTAGTAGATTTACCACTACCTGGTCCGGCAAAAAGATTTATAATAATCATATTATTTCTTCTCTATTTATTTTAATAGGTAATTTATTTCTTTTAAATTCTGAATTAAAATGTCTATTAGTTACTGCTATAATAACATTAATAGGTATATCTAACATTTGTTGTTCTTCTAAAAAAGCATCTCTCATTGTCCATGTTGGTCCAAATGTATCACCTCTTTGTTTAGATAACCATTTCCAAGCAAGCAATTCCTGAAGAATATAATCGACTTGCTCATAAGATTCAGCGCCAATTTGTTCAAGATCCGAATTACTAATTCCAAGACCATCAGTAGGAATCATATCAATAGCTTTTTGTAATGCTTTTGATTGATATTCAGAATATTCTTTCTGTAATTCTTTAGCTATTTGATATACTTCTGTTTTCCAATAATAAAATAATGGAGAATAATCACCTCCATCAGCAATAGTAAAAAATCCTAAATTATATTCAGTATAATTACTATTATCAATCATAATTCCTGAATAAGTATGAGATAAATCTCGTAAATATATCATTCTCATTCGCGCTTTTATATTCCCATTTCTAATTTTACTATCGGGGTTTTCAATAGGAAAATTATTATAATTATTAGTTAAATTTACATATTTAAAACTATCACAAAATGCTAATCCAATACTTTGAGCTGTATTAACTTCACATTCTTTATTAGATTCAATATGAATATATCTTCCTATAAGAGGAATTTGTAATTCTTGACATATTGGATACAACAATGCAGCATTTACTGCACTATCTAGTCCTCCAGATATTCCAATTATGACAGATTTAATATTATTGTTAATAATATAATTTTTAAACCCTTCACGTATTTGTTTTATTTGTTCTTTCATTTTTAATGTCATTTAACATTTTAACTTTATCCTTATATACTTCATAAGGATATTTAATATTAAGTTTACTATAATAGAATAATTTAACACCATTTTTAGAACATAAAGTCTTCTTTTTATTATCTAGATTTTGAATATAATCTAAATAATCAATATTGTTCCATCCTGAATTTTCAGAAATAAAATGTTGTTTTCCTTGACATTCTATACCTATATTATATTTAGGAATGTAGAAATCAAGAGATTGTCTACCTAACCAATCAAATTTCTTTTGTGAAACAAATTCTATATTTTCAGATATTAAAAAATTTTTAATTTCATCTTCTAATTTTGATTTAGTTGCACAAAATGGACATTCGTGTCCTCTTAAATGATTATTAGGAGTAGTTTCCCACTCACCATGAATTGGACAAGTTACAATTATTTTAATAATTGAGTTAATATAATTAGTTTTTTCATAACTATACTTACCTTTATACAATTCTGTAGCTTCTTTAACAAAATGTTCAGTAGTTTTTAATTCATTTTTATAACAATGTGTGCATCCACTACCTCTCAAATGAATTTGCGGAGTCTATACAAATTCTTTTCCGCATTTATTACAAACAATTGTTACAGGAGTCAAAACATTTATATATTCAACTTTATCATAATTATAATGAGTTCCATGAATACTAATTGCTTTAGCAATAAATTCTTTAGTATTTGATTTTATTCCTCTTTTACAGTTTGGACAACCTTTTCCTGATAAATGATTTGTGGGTAGTTGTTCAAAATCTCCATGAATAGGACAAGTTATAATTATTTTAGTTTGACTATTTATATAATTTACTTTTGAATAATTATATTTATTATTATGTACTTTTTGAGCTTTTTCTATAAATTTTTCTTTAGTTAATTTAATTCCTCCATTACATTCAGGACATCCTTTGGCTTTACTTAAATGATTATTAGGACTCTGCCAAAAACTTCCATGTTTTGGACATATTATTTCTACTTTAATACTTGAATTAATATACTATACTTTATTATAATCATATTTATTTCCGTGTATTTCTTTTGCCTTTTCTACAAATTGTTCAGTTGTTATTTTTTTACCCATAGTTTTTAAATTTTTAATTATATATAATTATAATAAAAGGATTTATCTAATCCAAATAAAATCAGATAAATCCTTAAATATACAATTAAATATAATAATTTTTTTACAAAATTCACAAAGAAATAATCGGAGATATAGGAGATTTTTTTAAAACTTCACCATAATCATTTATTTCTTTCATGTTAATCCTAATTCATATAAACAATTTCCAATTTCGTCTTCAAATCCCATTGCTTTACCCTTATCATCAGACAGTTTAACTGTTGTACACCAAGTTTGTCGAGAATTTATTCTACAATTAGATAATTTCATTACTATATTTGATGGAGTAAATCCACAATCATTTGTTAAATTTGTTCCAATACCTGCTGCACAACGAATACGTCCTTGACAATATTCAGAAATTTCTTTATAAGTTTCAAAGTCTAATGAATTACTAAATATAATGGTTTTAGTTGTTGGATCTATACCTAATTCTTTATAACGTTTAATAACATTATTTACAAATTTATAAGGATCACCTGAATCATGTCTTACACCATCAAATAATTTAGCATGTTTACGAGAAAAATTACTTAAAAATGCTGCTGTTGTATAAGTATCACTTAACGCTATACCTAAATCTCCATCGTAAATATTTACCCAATTTTCTAATGCCATGTAATTAGCTTGTTTATATCCATATTGAGCACCGTGAAACATAAACCATTCATGAGGGTGTGTACCCATGACTTTCATATTATGACGCATTGCCATATGTACATTTGAAGTACCTGTGCAATATGTTGCTTTTTCTTTTAACATTTTACATACTTCATCTTGAACATTATAACTAAAACGTCTTCTCATTCCAAATTCTGAAAATTTGAGTTTATGTTCATTAGATAAAGCTATTTTAGATTCTAATTTACTTTTTACTTCTTCTATATTAGCTGAATAACCCAACCATTTATTTCTTACTTCAGAAACAATTGCTAAAATTGGAGTTTCATATAATGTTACTTTATAAAGTTTATCGGTAACATTAATTCTAAGATGTTTATTTTCGTCTAAATATACATTAATTTTATTAAAATCAAAGTTAAAACTTTTTAACCATTCCCAATAAAATTGTGGAATGAAACGAATTTCATTACATACAAATTTAAATTCTTTTTCATCCAAAAATAGCATACCTAAACTAGCAAATTCTATACGAAGTTGTTTTATAAAATCTTCATTATATTCTGTATTTGCTCTATCATTAAATTCAAATGTTCCTTCAGCATCAGGAAAAAGTTTCATATAAGCATATGAAGTTGTAAACTTATAAAGATCTGTATCTAATATTGATTTAACACACATAATTTTAATTATTAAATTGATATTTATTTAAATTATTTTCAGATTTGTAAACAACATTAATGTCATTATTTTCAGCATATTCTAAAAGTTTTTCACCACCATCAATTGATGCAGTAAGTTCTTCTAAAATATAAATATAATCATTATTAATTAATTCTGTTAATCCTTTTATAGTTTCAAGTACACAATAATCACCTGCAATACCGCATACATCTATAAAAGTATCAGAATCTTTTTCTATAATATTTTTAATATTATTTGATAATGTTACTCCGTCTAAATTATTTTCAAAAATAGAATATTCTTCTTTATTTTCTTCAGTTCCTTTATGGTAATATTCTACATTTTCTAAATCATTAAGAATTTTATTTAAATGATCAAAAATTTCCCAAGAAGGAGTATTTGTTATACAATGTTTAGGCCAAATTCCACCATTTTCTTTAAAAGAACAATGATTTTCTGGATGACTATCTAATGTTACATAAATTTTATCATAATTATTACCCTTTTCATCTAAATATTCGGATAATTTTAACATTTTTTCTTCAGCATTTTCAACAGGTAAACTTCCAGAAATAAAATCATTTTGTGGATCCACAATTAATAATATGTTTTTCATATTTTTATTTATATTAAAGTTATTATTATATTAAATAAAGGATAATTTGTTTGCACAACAGAATGTGTAGAATATCCTTCCTTATGTAAAAAATTTTGTACAGGAAAATCATTTTTACATTTATAACTAATTTTTATTAGTTTATTTTTATTAAATCCTATAACATTATAAAATTTCATATTTCAATAATTTTAGGTTGATAAGCTATTTTATAATTTTCATCTTTAATAGATACATTTACATATTTAATATTACCGTTAGTTTCAATTTCATGATTACCTGAATGAATATGTCCACTTATAATATATAAATCTTTTTCAAATTCTTTAGATTCTATAGTATTTTGTAATTCAATACATCCAAAATCACGTCCATAATTCCAACATTCTTGTAATACTACACCTTGTGTTCCAAATTTTGGAGGACAGTGTGTAAGTAATATATCAATATCTTCAGGAATATAATTAAACTTATAATTTAAATAAGTACTTGGACCATAAAAAGCCCATCCACTTAATTCTGGAACCCATGGAATTCCATAAATTTTAATTCCTTCAATTTCAATTGATTCATCTAATAAAATATGAACTTTACTATTTTTTCCAAATAATAATTCTGATTGATATTCTCATGTATATCCAAAATCATGAAATTTTTGACCTATAAAGTCATGATTACCCCAAATCATTATAACATGTTTACAGTCTAAATTTAATAAATAAGGATAAAATACATTCATTAACCAATCACTACTTTTTTCATAATCTTTTTGAATTTTAAGAGGAAGTATATCTCCAGAAATACATAAAATATCACAAGAAGGAATATCTATTAAATCTCCATGAATATCACTGATCGCGCAAATTTTCTTCTTCATATTCTTCTGCTAATTCAAGTACTGATCTTTTAATACTTTCTTGATGATAACCTAACATTGTCATAGATTTGATAAATAAATCAAGCAATTCAGTACTAGTAAGATCATCTCTATCTTCTAATGTCATTTTTAAATCATAATAATCAAATGATATTTTCATTATTTTTTAAGTTTAAAAATTGTTGTGTAATTTTTATCTTTAATTGTTCAAAATTAATAGGCATCCAATTATTTTTATCAACACCAACATCATAATGTACTGCAGAACAACTTGGGGTTTCTGGTAATTGATGTTGATGTCCATGAATCATCCAAGATCCTTTTTCTTTATCACACCAATCAATCATAGGAAAATGACAAAGTGTTAATTTTTGATCTGGGCATTCTTCATCACCTATAATTGTTATTGATAAAAGTCTATCAAAAGTATTAATAATTTTTTCATGATACAAAGTAGATATTACATAATCCGAATCATGATTTCCTTGAATTAATACAATTTTACCTTTTAATTGAGATATAAGAGGTCTAAGTTTTTCAATTCCACAAAATCCTAAATCTCCTAAAACAAATACAGTATCATCTTCTTTAACTACAGAATTCCAATTATTAATAATTCCTTGATTCATTTCTTCTATAGTTTCATAAGGACGATTACAATATTTACAAATATTTTTATGCCAAAAATGAAGGTCTGATGTAAACCAGACCTTATCGTGTTGTATTTTCATATTTTATATTTTTTAATTTATTATTTTCAAGTAATGTTTGATAAGGTTCTTTAAGTAATTTAAATTTTATAAATTCTTCTTCACCTTCTTCATTAAATTGAGTCCATCCTGTACATTCTTTTATAGAATCACATAAACCTCTATCATAATAAATCCATGTTAATATAGATTCCCAATATACCATATCACTGAATGAATCTTCAACATTAAACCAAACATATAAATGAATATAATTAAATAATGATAACATTATTCTTGGATTAAATTCATGTCTTGGTGTATCATATTTATCTTTCCATAATACATCAAATGAATTAAGTTCAAATATTTTAGCTTTATTACTTTTTCCAAAAGATAATTCCCATTTTAATTTAAGAGGTTTAAAATATTTCTTAACTTTGTTATAAGTTTTTAATGGGTTTTCAAAATAAAAATCAAAATATTTCATTTTTAAAAATATATTTAATTATTTCATGTGTTGTATCAGCATCATCATATGTAATATTATCATATAATTCTTTATCAATTTTTGAATTGTGATACAAATATCTAGTTAATGTATTTTTTCCTATTCGGAATCCTAACATTATACTAATAATTACAAGTAATATTATTGTCATTCAAAACTCCTATATTTTTCTAATTGTTTCTTATATGCTTCTGTATTAACATATCCACAACATCTTTTCTTTTCAGGACAAAAACCTCTATATATACATTCAGGTACACATTTTTCAGCAAGGATTGGATCCACTTCCTTTAAATATTCAATAACCAATTCCCATGCTTCTCTAGTTTCAGTTGATGCACATCCATAACATAATCTTTTACGAGATATATTTATAAATGCTTGAGCGTTGCAAGTCATATCCATATCATTGCCTTCGCCTTGGAACATATAATCTCGTTCTCTCCAACCATCTCTTGTTAATCCTGCATCTTCAAGAACCTTTACCATATTGGCAACAGTTTTCTCTATCTCCTTATTGATATCTTGACGTTGGGTATGAATGAATTTTTCACATCCTTCGTGGTGTCTGACTAAATGCACTGTTACCCATTGTCTTAAATTTTCAATAGTGAAATCATATTCAAGTAATCTTATTGGACTATGTTCAGCCAATAACATTTCCTTTTTAAATCCTACACTTGGTTCTTTATTGATTGGTTTTTTGCCCCAAGTTCTTCTAGCAGCGTTTAATACTCTAATCCAATCAGCTTTTGGATTTTCTAACCTAGTTACTTTCATTATTTTTATGATATAATATATTTTCTTCTGAATCTAAAATTTCTATTTCAATAGGTTCTGAATAACCATATGCTAAAGGTTCAGAATCATATGCATCTTCATAATCATCTAATACTTTCTTTATAGCATCATTTAAATTATCAGCTTCTATTTCATAATAACTTCTCCACCAAGTTTCTATTCGTTCGTCTTTTTTAAGTTTAAATATAGGCATTATAAATCAAAAGTTTGCTCAGATTTCCAAGATTTATCTTCATATATATTCATTGCTACATAATTACAACCATATTCTTCACTTAAACATCTCATATAAATGGTGTCATCGTTAAATTCATCAAAGAAATTTTTAAATATGTGTTCTGGAAAATTCCATTTAGAATCAAAATATCCTTCTATAGAATTTTGATCTACATATGTAATTTCTCCATCTAAATAATTAAATGTTTGATTTAATTTAGTAACTATTGCATCAAGTATTTTAGAATCATCACAAGTTATATAAAATTTATTATCACAAATATTTGCCATTATAATCCGGATTGAGATGTATAAAAATTAATATTACCCATACCTACAATATGAGCTTCATTATTTTCATCTACTTCATATTTAACATCTCCATCAAAATTTTCAATAACAGTTACACACCAAGGATGTGTTTCCATCCATTCTTTAAAATTAGGATTAAATTTTAAAACATCTTCTAATAAACATACACATACTTTTCCAGTATCTGCACAAAATTTACCAAAAGTATGATTTTTTACAAATTCAGATGAATAATTACTATATTCTGATAAGATTTCTTCTTTTTTCTTATCGTCTGTTTCTAAATTATACTTTTTAAAAAATTCAAAATAATATTTATTCCAATCATTTATTAATGATTGTACTTCTTCTTTTAATCCTTTATAAGTAAAACAAGACCAATCACCATATAAAGTATCTTCACTAATATAAGAAGTAATTCCTATTTCGTGTAAATTTTCACCAAGATCAGTTTCATCCCACCAATGATCAGTACTTTCTAAAAATTTATTACCAGATGCTAAATAACCTGGATCAGTAATTATAATAGTTCCTTTAAATTTCATATTCCTTTATTTGGTTGTAATACAGTTAATCCCATATCTCTATACATTTGAACAATTGGTTCTGAATCTTCAAAAATTACAAGAATGTTATATTTTTCCATAATTTTTTCAATTTGTTCTTTTTTAATTTCAGGACCTTTTCTAAAATCATTATATTTTCTATAATAACATTCTGTAGGATGAATATTATGTTGTTTTAACCATTGTTCTGTTACTTTTGCTTGAGAAGTATCTCGACCTGTAGCTACAATAATTGGATATTGTGATTCCAAAGTACGTATAATATCACATACACCTGGATTTTCAATATCATTAATCATTTCTTCAGCAGCACCTTTACCATACCACGGTCTTTTATTTATATTAAAACACATGGTTGAATCCATATCTATTACAACACAATATGGTTTATTAGGATCAGGTTTAATAAGGTTATTCACATATTTTTCAACATTAGTTGTTTGAATAAAATGACGATATTTACTATAAATTTCTCGAATTGTTTTTTCTCCAATAGGATTTATTCGCATTGAATCACGTTTTACACATTCTTCAATAGGAATAAAAAAGTCTTTAAATTCTAATACATATTGTGTATTAGTTTCTTCAGAATTAAGAGAGTTATTATAATTTAAAATCCAATCTTCATATTGTTTCCAATCTTTAGGATTAAGATTCATATTATCAATAACAATATCGTAAGGACGATCATTATAAGCAGCTGAATTTACAGCTGCCCATAATATATGTTTATTGATAGGTTCTCTAGAAGGAACCCAATAAGGTCCCATCATATTTCTCATATCGTCCCAATTAAAACGAATGCGATGTTCAGGGTCTTCATTAACCCAAGATTTTGCCCATGTAGATTTTCCACTTCCAGGAACACCTCTAGTGAGTATTAATTTTTTAATTATTTTTTCCATATTAAAATAAACTTAATTGTCCATTATCAACAGCATTTTTAATTTTATATGCTTCTGATATATAAAAATTATAATTTATATTATAATCTTTTATAGGTTTTTCTATATATTTATTAAACAAAGTAACAGTATATCCAATATTTACTCCAGAACTTCTTGTTGCATCAAATTCTTTAGTAATTATACCACCATTATTAGATACATAATATCTAGTTGTTCTATCAAGTTTTTGATTAACTATTTCGTTATTATGAATATATCTAAAATATGGAGTACTTTTAACATTAGTTTTTAATCTTAAACAAAAATCAAATATATCATTATGATTATTTATTGTTTGTTCAATAGGAGTTCCATTTACGAAATATTCTTTTAATGCAATTGGAACAATACGCATTGAAGGATCTTTATGATATTCTTTATCTATTTCAAAACATCCTTTCAATTTAGTACTTCCATCTTCATATACTGCTAAATAATTATTTCACTTATCTGAAAATTTCTTTTCAGAGTGGACTATATCTTTATTATTTATTCTAATAACTCTATATTTTTTAGTGATAACATCATTAGATTTTCTTTTACTAAAAGCACTATATGCAGATTTATCTAATTCCAAATTTTTTAATGTTTCAATTGTTCCATTTTCTGTAATTAAATTCCCAGAAGGATCATATATTATGTATTTATATTTAGTTTTCATTTTTGACATTAATTCACTTTGTTGAATTTTTCTTATTTTATTATCTTTCCAATAATTTTTTAATTTATCAGAATGATTTGCATGACATCCATTTTCCCAATCTTTTTTAGCTCTTTCTCCTATTTTAATTTTTGTTTCTTCTGAACAAAAACATTTTCCTTCAGAATCATATCTTAAATTATATCCTTTTTCTTTATTTAAAGAATCTAATTCTTTCATCCAATATAATTCTTTTTCTGCTAAAATTTTTTCTAAATTAATATCTTCTTCTTTAAATTTTTCAACTAAATAATATTCAAAATTATCTAATCCATATTTTTTAAATGCGTTTAATAAATGTGGATTTTCATTATAATTTCTGTTATCTATTTTTACATCTGATAAATGTTGATGTAATCTTTTATAACAATTTTTTGATTTTCCTACATAAATTTTTCCATTTATAGAATTTTTTATTATATAAATTCCAGGACAATTACAATTTTCTTTAATAATTTTCATAAATATAATTTTTAATTAATAACTATATAATTATATAACTATATTATTGAAAATCAAAATAAAATTTAAAATTATTAAAAATAAATAATACCTGCCGCTTCCACTAAATAATTTTAGTGTACTCTACTAAGTTCATATAAAAATATGCTTTTCGATAGTCTCTGAACCTTCAATGATATTTCTATCAAAGCTTGGCTGCTGATTGCCATACATTTAGTCTCACGACTCAAGCTTCAGGTTTCCAGCAATTCAACAGGTTAAGACGCAAATTATTTTACGTCTCGAATTACCATTTTAGAATAAACATTATCTTCAATATACAATCCTGTTAATTCAGTCATTTCTCTACTAACAGCTTTTGCTTTATCAAGGTCTTTTCGAGGAAGTAAATATGTAATACCATCTGTATTATGTTGTAAGAATTTTATTTCAGGAATTACTTTAACTAATTTTTCAGTCCACAATGAAATAAACATTTGTCCTCCAATTGTCGTTTGCATTGTATATAAAGGATCATATAATGCTGAAGATTCTTCTCCAGATTTTCCATAAATACCATTTGCTGACAATTTAAATCCTTCCATGATAACCATATCACGTTCTTTTTTAGGTTTAACTTTTTCTGCTAAACGAACTGATACAATATCTTTATCATATATTTCGAGAAATTCTGGACCTAAATGTTCTGGATATAATCCTAATTGAATTGCTAAACTTGGATATAGTGATCCAACATCTTCATCAAGAATCATCCAATAATCATCAGCAGAATATATACCAGGTTCAGTACAAGAATGTAATCCACCAGTTCCGTAATCCATTTTAATTCCGTGATATATTACAGATTCTGAAAAACTTCCTTTAATTGATGTAATAGTAGTATTTATGAATTTATTTTTAATAGAATTAAATTCGTCTGTTTCAAAATTAGCCCAGTGAGGAATACAATCTTTTAAATCAATTTTATTTCTAGGAGTTCCTCCTAATTTCTTTAATTGATAAGAATCAATTCCTGTTTTATTAGAATACAATTTTAATATTAATTGTTCTCCTATTTTAACATCAGGCCAATTTATACAAGGAATATTGAATTTCTTTCCTAATTTTTGTCTTAATTCTATTTTATTTTTTCCTTTATATAAAGGATAATCAGTTTTTCCAAAAGTAGTTAATAGAAATTCATAAGTTGTTTTAACATCATTTTTATTATAAGATAAAATTAAATCAATATCATTTTCTGAACATCGTTGACTATGATGAATTGGCATTTCTTCAACATTATCCATTCTCATGACAATTTCTAAATCTTTAAGAGAAGTAGCTCTTGCAGGATTTGAATAATGCCAAATTCTAAATAAATCTATTTGAGGAATAAATTTATTTCTATCTGCAATTATTGAATATTCTTGCTCAATTATTTCTTGAGATTTATTATAAAGTTTTTGAGCAATTTCTTCACCATCTAAATCTTTATATTCATCGTAGTGATTTATTATATGATGTATTATAGGATAGTCAAAGCTTTCATTATTGTATCCACACATCCACATTTTATCTCTAAATAAATGGGAATACAATAATTTAATATCATTTCTCCATTTTGAAATAACAAATTGATACCATTGTTTATTTGTAGCATCAAATCCTGTATATGTAAATAAATTTGATAAAATTTCAACATCGTATACTTCTATTAACATAAATAAGGATTATAAGTTTCATCCACTACTTCCCAATCATTGGCATTCAAATCTTCTCCATCAAAACATATATATGTTGCTACTCCTGTAATAAAATCATAAATAATATATTGATTTTGATAATCAATAGTTGCTTTATGTTTTAATAAAAGATTTTTTACTTTTTTAGGAACAGATTTAAGTAAAGAAACATTAGCTATATATGCAGGAATTTGTTTAAAAATAATTAATTCACATGCATATTCTTTTCTACGAACAGCGTAACCTTTTTCTAAAAATAATAAAATTTCAGTAAATGTCATTCTAATAATCCATTTAATTGATTAGCAAATTTCTTCTTTAGTTTACCTAAAGCAGATTCTTTCATCTGTCTTATTCTTTCTTTTCCAACACCATACATTTCAGAAACTGTAGTAGAATCTACAGGATCCATTCCTATACCAAAAAGCATTCGAATTAAATCGTGTTCTCTATCAGAAAGAGCATCTAACATTTTATCTAGATTAGATAATACAAATTTTTTATTAATTTGATCATCTAAAAGAGGTTCATTATCCGGAATAATATCACATAATTGGTTTTTTTCTTCACCGTCTCCAATAAAATCATCTATTGATAATAATTTATTAGAAAATTGTGATAAAAAATTAATCTGATGTATATCAATTCCAGTTAATTCTGCTAATTCTTCAGAAGAAGGATTTCTAGAATATTTTTGTACAAAATCATTAGTAGTATCTAATATTTTAATTACTAATAATCGTTGTGAAATAGGTAATCTGATTTCTTCTCCATGTGCATAAATAGTATTATAAATACATTGTTTAATCCACCATCCTGCATATGTTAAAAATACAGTACCTCTTTCTGTATCAAATTTTTCAATACTTTTAATTAATCCTTCTGTTCCTGCAGAAATTAAATCCATTAAAGAAATACCTCTATTTTGATATTTTTTAGCAATTGTTACTACAAATCTTAAATTAGAAGTAATTAATCTTTCTCTAGCTTTTGCATCACCTTGTTGTGCTCTAGATACAAGAAAAGCTACCTCAGAGGTATCCAAAACTTTATATTTTGCAATATCTTTAAGGTAGCTATTTAATAATTCGTCTTTATAATCTGTATAAATTATTTTATCGTTCATTTGTTTCTGATTCAACAGGTTCATTTACCTCTTGATCTTTTGATACTTGAGAATTTAATCCAATTCTAATAGAAAGAACAGAAATATATGCTTCCATAGCTTTTAATTGAGCAATTAATAAATCTTTATTAAGATTATCAAGTTGATCAAATTTTTCTGTATCCAAAATAAATTCACGTAATTTATTTGTTCTTTCACCATTTTCTTGGAATTCTACTAACATTCTATCAAGTACTTCTTGTGTCATAATTCATTTACTATTAATTGTTAAATATAAAATATCTAAAAAATAAAATTATCTAAAATATTTACTAATACAATTATAGTCACATATTATAAAAACCCAAATAAAAAATTAATTTTTATTTATTTTATATGTAGGATATTTCTTTTTATAAGATTTGATGGCAGTTTCTGTAAGATCAGATGCTGCAACCATTGTATTAATGTCACCCTTACCTGTAAATGAAGTGATAAAATATGTATCACCAACATCTTCAATATTAACTTCACCTTTATCAAGTAATTTACCTTCTTTGTCCAAGAATTTAAAACATTTTAGTTTAAATGCTTCTGATTTCATATTCTCTATTTTAATAACAATTCCCTCATGTGGAACCTTGTTATCACAAGTAGGACTATCTTCTTCCATATGGAAAGCTTTGTCATTAGCCAATCTTTGCATGAAATTCTTATTCCAATGTTCGTTTGGATTTAAATCTGGATATAAATCACTTGCTTTACCATAAAAGTACTCAGTAACTGGAATTAATCCTGTGTGATGACACCATTGTTGCACTTCACGAGCTGAGAACTCATGAACATTTCCAGCAACATTAGTCATGGTTACTCGATAAACTAAAACTTTATAATGAACTCCGTAGATATAATTATCTATAGGAGGAATACATCCATAATCATAATCTTTCTGAATGTAACCACCGTTGGGTAAAAATCCAACAATTTCATAATATACAGTCATGCCTTTCTGTAACCAAGGTCTTATAATGTCATCAGCATATTTCCAAATGTCAACACCATAATAACCATCAGATACATTTTTATTATAATATTGGTTTTTAATTACAGTTCTTGATGAGTATAGATAATCATACTGATTGAATTCTTCACCAGTTAACCATTTAGCTATCTTTTCTTTCCAAGATAAAGGTTTCTTACACAATACATATGCAGAAATTCCTGAAGTACCGTGTACTTTTTCTGTAATAGAAATAATATCGGCAGGTTTAATCACGTTAGGACATTTTTTAATAAGAGTTGTGTCATAATGGAATCGGAATTGATTTTCAATAATTTTATCTAAACCTTTTGGTTGTTTAGCAGTTTTTCCGTTACCTATTCCTGATTGTCCTTGTGTATGTTTAGGAATATATTTTTTATTAATCCAAAATATTTTTCCGTCATGTTCTACAACATCAAATTCTGTACCTTCTACACAAGTTAATGGTACATTAGTTACAGATAATACATAATTTTCTAACATTACAGCAGGAAGAATAAATCCTTCAGATAATTCTCCACGAAGTTTAATTGCTTTTACACGACCATTATCATCAAACATTCCAGATTGTTCTGGATCTGCATTAAGTTCAGTATGGCGATATAAATTAGCATAACGTAAAAAATCAGGATTTAAACAACATGCTGTAGGAAAATATATATATAATCCTGGTTCAGAATCAATACCACAAATTATATTAAATCCGTCAATAATACAACATTTTAACTTATTTACTTCAGGATCAGTATGTGGTTTAAAATGTTCAATTTTCACAACTTTAGCTAAATAATTAACATTAGCTTTTGGACCTTTAGTTAACTTCATAATTAAAATTTTTTATTAAAAAAATTAGTTTTATCAAACCATTTAGAAACTTCTTCATCATTAATATCTAGACACATTCCTATTATCATTCCTATAACACTTATACTAACTAATATAATAAATATTAAATCATTTTGAGTAATAAGAAGGGATAAAAGACCTAGCATATTAATAATGCATAATATTATTTGTACTTTAGTTCTATTATTCATAATCTCTAATTGATTTTAATACTGGTTGTAATGGTGTTCTTTCATCTGATAAATAAAAATATTTAACAGTAGCCATTTTACCAATTAATGTATTTAAATTTTCACGGTATTGTTGTTTTAGTTCTCGAGACCCCATAGGTTTTGCTTTAAATTCGATATTATCTTCAGTTACAAGAGTAAAACACATGTCTTCTTCTCTTAATCCTTCAGAAATACCTGTAATTTTAAATTCAGAATCTTGATACATTTTGAATTTAACCATTTCATTACCTCTTCCTCCAAATTTATAACATTTAGAAATATCACGAGCTACACATCCTTCCCAACCTTCTGATACAAATGCATTATGAAGATTCATTATTTGTTCTTTTTTATTTTTTCCTGTAATAAAATAATGGGGAATAACATGAACTCTTAATTCATCTTTTTCCCATTCTCTTTCAGGATCAAATTCTTCTTGATTTATATAATGTGCTATTTCAGTTAATATTTCATATCGTTCTTCGAAAGTTTTATCTGGAATCATAATATCATAAATATAATATTCTAGCCAATCACAACCATTTGCAGTCTTTTCTAATCTTGCAGCACCAGATATTTGTTGAAGAGATTTACCATGTTTATATAATTCACCATCAAGAATCCAATCTGGATGAATTGATAATAATGAACGTAACATAGGATGTTCTCTTAATTGATAAGTAGATGGATCATAATCACCACCTCCTCTAGATGCAGATTTAACTTCTCCATCTTTCCAATAAAATGAACATCTAACCACTGTGTTATCCAAGAGGCTCTTTATCCTCTTGTTCTGCAGATTCTATATTCTCTGCAGGTCGGACTATATCTTCTTTATTCATGTATTTATTTATATTTTTAGAAAATGTTAATAATTCTTGAGCAGAAGCACAATTTTTCATCGTATTTGCTAAATTAGATATAATTTTAACATTACCTTTAACATAACCTAATTCTGGAATTATCCTATCTAAAGAAGGTGTATTTTTATTTCTAGGACCATCATTCCAATTTAAAGGAATATTTAATAATGGACATATTTCAGTAAATATTATATCTTCGATAGTAATATTAAAAGGAACATTCTTTTCTTCAGATCTATTTTTAGCTCTAATTAACATAGATTCAATTTTATCAGAAATAGATTTTTTATTATTTTTTTCTTGATGCCATTCTGCTTTTCTTTCAATTACTTCAGGTCTAGCATTATATTCATATGAATAAGCATCTATTTGTTCCTTATGATTTTTTCTATAATTAGCTTGATGTTCTAATTTTTTAGCATGATATTCACTATCATTTTTACGTTCATGATATCTAGCTCTATCTTTAGCTCTTTTACATTCTTTACATAAAGTAGAATGTCCATCTTTACGACGATTATCTTTAACAAATTCTTCTAAAGGTTTTATTTGCCCACATTGACAACATTTTTTAGTTATTATTTTTTCCATATTATATAAATTTTTAAATTAATAATTATATATAATTATAATAACATTTTACACCATCAACAAATAAATACATCGAAAAAAGTTCGGTGTTCGTGGGAGATTTTATTATCCTAAATAAATTAGGATTCACTCCTAGTCTCTGCGCATTTAGTAACATTACTGTTACATTTAGCTCAGGATTCCCATCTCAGGGTTCCCTGAATTAGCCGAATTTAAAGACGGCATTAGTCTACCGTCTATTTTTATACTTACAGCCCAAGTTTTTACTTTTTCAATAGAAGAATCTTTTACTTTATCTGCTTGTTTAGCTAACATATGTTTAGCAAATCCAGAAGAATCTGTTACTACATCTCCAATTATTTCATTTAGTTGATCTTCAGTATAAGATTCTAATTCTTCTTCTAATAATTTATATCCTTTATCAAGATATTTCTTAATATTGGATTTATATTCAAGTTCTACTTGTTCTTTAAGAGTTCTAGACGCTTTTCCTACTTTTATATAAATATTAGGTTGTTCTGTCATTTTTCCACCTAATATTCCTGTAGTTCTATAAATAGCATAAGCATGTAAATTATCATCCCACTCATAACTTATTTCTACAACTCTAATTTTACCCTTAGCATCGCGACTTATTAATTGATTCATTTATTATCATTTAAAGGACATGTTTTATCAGCACAAGGCTTTAATCTATATTTTTCAACTAAATTCCACAAATCAGATGGATTATTGATATAAAATTCTTTACCCTCTTCATCATAACAAGGTAATACTTCTTTTGTTACAATGCTTATTCTTTCCCAAAGATACCAATTTATCCAATCTTTTCCATCTAAATCAAAATGATCATCCATCCAACAATTAAACATTCCCCAAGGAATATCACATATTGGCATTTCATAGATTTCAAATCCAAAATCAACCCAATGATCTATTTCTTTAGTATAATTTTCTGCCAAATTCATCATTTTAATAAATGATTCTCTTTTAATCATGTTATGGTAATTTTAATACATTTTTAATTGTAATCTCTTTTGGAATATTTTTAATCTGATTTGATTGTTCATCTAATTTTTTCAATATTTCAGAATTTTTAGATGATTTTTTAAATAATATTAATAAATAAACAATTAATATCATATTAATTAGCACCAGTGCTACCAAAACCACCATTACCACGCCTAGTTTCATTTAATTCTTTAACAATATCAAATTCAACTTGTTCTATTTTAGAAATAACCATTTGTGCAATTCTGTCACCTTGTTTAACAACAAATTCTTCAAATCCATTGTTAATTAAAATAACTCCTATATCTCCTCTGTAATCCAATTTGTTATCATGCGGTTTTTTATCCGCATTTCTTACATTTCTTATTTATGTAAGTTCAGCGTACCTTTTCATCCGTTCTGGATGTCGGACACTCTTGGACATATTATATTCTATTACAATTTCGTATAAAATCATCTATAAAAGAAATATTAAATTTATCAAACATTTTAATAGTTTGTCTAGAATATTCTTTTCTAAAGTATCTGGTAATTACTTCGTGTTTTCTTTTTCCAAACGTTCACCAAATACTACTAAACCTCCATTAGGAAGCCATTCAAATTTTATATTACGAATCATAGTTTCAATGTCTACGCGTTACGATGGTATAGATTCGTTACTATCTATACTTATCTCGGGATTGACATCACAGCTTTCCCCGATATTGCCCGATTTAACGACGCCAATTATTTGACCTAATTCATTCCTAATTATTTCTTTTTGCATATTGTGTAATGTTGTATGTTCTGATCTTAATAAAACTTTAAGATTTTCAACTCTATTATCAGTAATAATTTCATTAATATGATGAACATCGTAAATAGGTTTTAATACCCTCTTACCATCAACAATTTCAAAAAATTCTTCTGAATATTTTTCAAAATTTCTTTCAACTACTAAACGATGTTGTAATACACGAGTAGTTTGATTATACCTATCATGAGGATAAGGATGTCCAGGGCAGTATTCCAAAATATATCCTAAATTAGTAATTAAAATATCTCCTTTAAAAGAAGCATTTTTATCACCAATTAATCCATATTGATGATTATTTTCACCTTTCATATATTCTGATTTAAGTTTGTTAGAACATTCTTTACTGCATGTAATACCATTCTTAATTTTTTAAGTCTAGAAGGTTTTATATACATAGGTTTGTAACATACAGAACATTCACAATTAGGTTCTTTATTCCATTTTTGCCATTCTTCGTAGCACTTATAAGAACAGAAACCTTTAGGGAATTTTTTAGTATCTACATCATAATTTTCTTTTCCACATATAATACATTTTGTTTCCATAATAATAAAAATTTTAATTGTTTAACACATAAACAATTATATTTATAATCCAGGAACAAACCAAATGTATTTCCAGGGATTGTTTAAAAATTAATAATATAGTTTATTTTTATTTGAATTTTTGGACTAGCGTCAATAGTTCCAGGAGTATTTAATACAGTAATTCCATTCTTTAGTGCAAGTCCACTACGAGGTCTTATTTGAGCTTCATAACCCACTGGTAATGCCATTTTTAATCCTGTAGGAATAAGTGCACGACCTCCTGGTTTAATATGTAATTCGGGAACAATACTTCCTAAATTATAAATACATTCAGATTTATATAAATACTTATTATCAATATTATATAAATCTGCTCTTAAATCACATCCTGCTGATTCAACAGTTTCATACTTAGGTAAATCATTTAAAGTATTTTTAATTATTTGTACTTTTATCATTTCCAAAATTTATAAGTTATGTCTTTTAAACTATTCATTCCAGTAAAATGTATTATTTTATACATTTTTTGATTAGTATTTTTATCTGATAAAGGACCTTTATCTTTAAGATAAGGTCCTATTTTAATATAATCAAAATTTTTTATATTAATTTTATCTGAAATTTCGGAATTTCCTGAATACCATCCTATTTTTAAATTTTTACTTTTAATTTTAATAGCAAGATTATTTATTTCTTCAGGATCAGAATCTCCTCCCATAAAACATACACAACTTATTCCAGAATTTTTGTTTATAATATCATATAGTTCATAGTTATTAAGTTCTATGCCTATATTTTTTTGTAACCAAGAAGAATGACATCCATCACATTTATTTGGACAATTAGATATATTAATACAAAGAGTTATTTCATCTGGAATTTCACTAAAACTTACTAATGTATCAACATACTTCATTTATTTCTCCTGTTTCAGTATTCAAAATAAAACATCTTCTGCAATCTAAACAAGTAATATCTTTAAAACAAAATTCAGGTTTATCAGAAAGAGTATGTCCAACTATTTGAATAAAATTTGGAATTACTTTATGTTGTATACGTTCTCTTATATCTGCCCATATACAACTTCCTACTTTATCCCATCCTCCTCTATACATTCCAACATCTTCAAGAGTTTTCCAACGATTTTGAAAAAATGTTTTTAAATCAAACAATTCTTCTAATGTTATATTATATTTATCTATCCATTCTTGATAAATACCAGAATGACTAAATAAATAATTATCATGTTGATAAATTAAATTAAATTTATCAATATTTGATTGAAATAATTCATGTATTTTTACACGTTCATCTAAATTAAGTCTTGAACAATTCATAAATTCAAGAATTATATAATGAATATCGTGATTTCCAGTTAATAATATAACTTTTTCAGGATTTTTTCGTTTAAATGATAAAATATTTTTAAATTCTATCATTGCTGTTTCAAAAGTTATCCCTTCCCAAAAATAAGGATCAAGATAATCTCCTAAAAAAATTATTTTATCTACTTCGTTAATTAATTCTTCAGCTTTGTGCCAAAATTTTCTTCCATGTACATCAGGAATAACTAAAATTTTACTCATTATTTAAAGATTTTAATGCAATTAATTTTTTAAATAATTCATTTTCTTTTTGTTTTTCACATTCTTTCATGAAATATTCAATAAAATCTAAATAAGACATACCTATTTCTTGAGATGTAAAACTCTTTACAACTCCATTTTTATAAATAATTTGTATATTTTGAACATCTTTCATTCTAGGATCTGATTGGTATCTCAAATCCTCATGTACACTACTTATATCTTCAGGATTAATTAATATATTTCCTATTCTAATCATAATATTAAATTTTATTATAAATTCGTTTAGATGCTTCAATTTGTCTAGGATTACTAAATGCACTCATTGGTCTTAAATAACCTATAATTCTTACCCAATAATCAATGTTATTTCCATGACATATAGGACATTCTTTTATAGGAGCATTAACAACATGACCACATTCTTTACATTCACTCATTGGAATATTAAATGTAAAATAATTTACTCCTTCAGAAATACAAAAATCAAGAATTTTATTATATTGTTCTTTAGATAAATGTTCTTCTAAATGAATATGACATGCTTGTCCACCATCACAATATGGAGCAATATCTTTACCATGTAATTTAAGTTTATCAAGAACAGATATTTTTTCATCCCATTGTTTAAAGAAATAACTACTATAAAGATTTTGATCTTCTGGAACAAAATAACCATGTTGTTTATCCCATTCATATAATTTAACAGCTAAATTTTCTCCTGGGATTGCTTCAGAATTAAATAAGAATGGACGTTTAGTATCTCTAATACTATGTAATTTATTTTGTTCTTTAATAGTTCCGAAAATTAATTGTAAAAATTCTTTATATTTTTTATTATTAGAAATTTCTAATCCTAAAAATTGAGCAGCTTCACAATATCCAATAACACCAATAGTACTGTATAATTTCTTTAAATAAATATATCCAGCATTAGAAGAAGCAAATGCTCCTTTATCTTCCCATTCATAAAGCATTGTTTTATAAGCAATATGATATTTATAAACTCTATCAAGAATACCTATTAACCATCCTTTAAATTGTTCTGGAGTCCAAGAACTATAACATTTAACAAAATCTTGAACAATTCTATTAATATTTAAAGTAATTACATTACAACTTCCAGTCATAACTCCTTGTAAACCATTAATAGAACTAAAAGTGTTATCTTGAATTTCATTTAATACTCTACAACAAGAAGCTAAACTTGAAGGATTATCACTAAGATAGCAAAAGAAACTTCCACCCTTAGCCCATTCTTCAGCACATAATTTCTTATATTCTTTATCAATGACATCTGTACCATCATGTACCATAGCCATTGTAGTTACTGGAAAAGTAAGAGGTTTAATTAAACGTAATTCTCTATGCAATTCCATAAATATTCTTTGAAGACAATCTATTGCTTCCCATTCTGGTTGTGTACCATCTGGATAATAGAAGTTTTCAAATAACGCATTAAAATAAGTTTTATCGTAATAAGATATATTAGAAAATGGAGAATTAAAACTTCTGTTACCAGCAGGTTGATTTACTCCATAAATAAATTGTTTCATACCTTTTCTAATATAATCTTTAACAGTTAATTTTTTTAACCAATTATTATTAGTTATAATTTCATTTAAATTATTATACCAATCTTTTCCAAATTCAGCTATTACGTAATAATTTAATGCAATTAAATATTCACCAACAGCAACAGCTCCTTTACATTGAGAAGATAATAAAAATAATAAATTAGTAATCTGTCCACTAAAAGATTGAATATCATTAGGAGCAGATGGAGTAACCATATCAATATTACCTACACCTTCTGTCATTAAAGGATAAAGAGATGCTGCCATACAATATGGTTTTAATACAGAACTAGAAGCTTCATCATGAGTATAAATAATATGATCTTCTAAATCTTCTGAATATTGAGATGCTATTTCTGGAAACATTTTCTTTAATTGTTTCTTCATTCTATAACGTTGAATTTCACGATTTTCACGTTTTCTATCTTCTCCTTCAAGAGTAGCAACATTTTTAGAAGAAACATTAGCATTTGCATCAGTTTCTGATGAACTAGCTGCGTTTTCAGAGCTATTTATAAATTCATCTTGATATTTAATTTTAGATAATAACTCTCTATAATGAGATTGTTTATTACGATATGAAGAATAAGCAGTTGCTACTTCATAATAACCGTAATCTTGTAATGTTTCAATTACAATATCTTGAATTTCTTCAATAGTAATTCCGTCCCAAATATACATTTCAGAAACCATTTTTTCAATATGTTTTGTATTTTCATTAGGACAACAAGCATCAAAAGCTTTAGTTATAGCTTGAATTATTTTATTTGGATCAAATTCTTGATAAGTTCCGTTTCTTTTTATTACTTGCATTATTCAAAAGAATTAAAGATTTCGATAAATTTATCTTGAGTTATTTTATTTAAATCTTTAATTATTGTATTAAGATAATCATATTCATCTTCATAAATTTTTATAATACTTCTAGAAGTATACTTATGATTACCTTTTTCATCTTTTTCATATTGCTCTACTACTAGCAATTTATCATTTTTACATTCAGTTATATTAATTCTAAACTGAGGTATAAATACTTCTGCATTCCATCCCGTAGAATTACCTTCTTGTTTTATTTTATTTGCTAATTTTTCTATCCAACTTCTCATATTCCAAGAATCCTACTTACTAATAATGTTTTTTCAAATCTATTAACTAAATCTTTATTTTTTCCATTACAAATAATATCAGTAAATGCTTGATATACATTAAAACCACTTACAATATCATCTTTAGTAAAATATTCAGATTTTTCATTATAAAAAAGATTTTTATATGCTTCAATTGGTAATGATTCTGGTAATTTTATTGCGCCAAAATCACTATGAAATTTATAATTAATACAACGATCAATTTGCATTCCTAATTCATTATACATTTGTTCTCTAGAAAATTCCATTTCAGAAAGTTGTTTTAATTTCAATCCCATATCATCAACCATTTCTATACAATTATTTAAAAAACTATAATTGATAGCTCTTTCTGGTTCTAATTCTTGAACATATAATGCAGATGGATTAAAAGTACATAAATTTAAACATGCTGTTCTTAAACCACCCATATATTCTTTAACTACAGGTTTACGAGTATCTAAAGCATATACGAATCCAACAACTTGTTTATGACCTTCAAAACAATATTCATTAGGAAGAACTGCTTCAATGTTAACTCTATTATAAATAATATCTTCAAAATTAACATCACCATTTGAAGTTAATGAAATTTGATCAGCTGGTTTAGCTTGAATTATAAATTCATTAGTATATTTAGACATTCTTTCTAAAAATGGTGTAACGTATTGTTCTGTAGTAAAATATTCTTTGTCTTTAATTCTAGTTGCTTTTCCTTTTAATAATAAATTTAAATCAATTTCCATATTTTATTTTTTATAAATCCATTTACAATTACCTGCAGTTTTACTATAACCATTTAAACAATTAGAAATACTTGTTATACTAATACCTGTAGATTCAGAAGCATCTGTTATAGATTTATGTTCTATTAAAATATTTTCTTTAATTTGAATAATAGGTATTGCAGAAATTTTTCTATTATTTAAATTAGAAAGTCTTTCTTCTAATAATTTTGGATTATTATCATAATCTTGTTTAAATAAGAATATGTAATTATCACATTTTTTAGATTTACCTTTACAACAATTAGTAATACTAGTTATTGTTTTATTTATTACATTTCCAGCTTCTTTAGCATTATTAAAAGTATTTAATAATTCACCATCTAAAGAAAATTGTAAAATATAATTAATTTTAGACTCTCTTATTTTTTGTTTAGTTTCTTCTGAACATTTTCTACCAATATTAGCTTTTTGTAAAGCTTTTCGAGTATTTTCATGCATAGGTAAATGTTCTTTAGATTTTTGTTTTTCTTTATAATCTAAATCTTGCCATTTTAATTTAATAGCATTACTTAATTTTAATTTTGTCTATTCTGACATTTTTTGATTTGAATGACCTCCGCCTCCTTCAGTAATATTATATCCATAAGAAGGATCATTTGATTTATATAATTTTATATAATATTGTTCTAATTGATTAGCTTCTTCTTGATTATCACAAACAGTTATTATTTCATGAACCCAAGTTTCCCATGGATATTTATTAATAGCATTAACCATAGCAGGCTATTGATAATTTCCATATTTATTAATCCTAAAATATCCTTTACCTCCGTTTTTCCAACGAATAATTGGATTTTTCGCACGAGTTTGTCCTATATAAATTTTTCCTGAAGGACTAGTGTGTTTATAAATTTTATATTCCATAATAAATAATTTTTAATTAAACTTACTTTATTATATTAATAATTTTTTTATATGGAATAAAAAATAGACAAATTCTTAATTAAATTTAAAATTTAATATTTATTTAAATTAATTAATATTTTTGTAAAAGCTGGTCAAGTGTTAATTCCATTATATAATAATTTCATTTAAAATTTTTTGTGTATCTGTTGTATCATACTTTTCAGTAGGAATCAATGATACATTAGATGCATCCCAAGATTCCATTATTTCTTTCAATATAGGATCTTTACTCCAATATTTACTAGGAGTAACTTCCGAGTTATTCATAGGTTCTTCTAAACTTTTAACTAGATCTTTAATTTCTGAAAATTTAACATGCCCAACAAAATTAGGACATGTAATTAAAAATAGACCAAAATGATCAATAATAAATTGATTTACATCATTATAATCAAATAATTTAGCTATTCCTTTTAATTCTTTACTAAAAGAAGAATAACTTCTATTTTTAATTTTATTATAATAACCTATTGCTTGTAATAATGCTTTTTTAATACAAGTAATATATGATCTTAATTTTATTGATTTAAATTCCGAATCAACTCCTAAAACTTTACATTCGTGTAATACAAATATTAATTTATTAGTTGTTCTATTGAAATACCAACCAAAACCATCTGTATAATAGAGTTTTAAAAGTTTTAATTCTCCATCGGATGCTAATAACCAATTTTGTTTATAAGCATCTTCAACAACACTTTCTAAAGGTCTTATTTTATCATCTTCTATACAAGAATCAATGATTTCCGATCCAGTTATAGTTTTCCATTCACTCATTTAAAAATATTTTATGCTTTTCAGCTATATTTAAATTATGTACATCTCTTCATAGTTTTAAAAATTTAATCTGTTAATAAAAAATAAGGGAGACAGCAAGTTTCTCGCTATCTCCCTTTTAATATAAAAGTTTTCAAAATCAAGCTTCAATACCAAAAGCAATCCATGTACCATTCTTAGTATTCTTAGAAGGAGTATATTCAGCTGTGAATACTGTTTCTTGACCTTCTGTAACTTTATGAACAAGATTACAATTCATCTTACCTTTAAAGCCACCTTTAATAATTTCTTTAGCTAACTGTTTAGCAACTGCCTTATTTTCTTTAGTTTCACCTAATACAACACCTGTTGCAACATCAACTAATTGGTAAGTTTTCTTATATTTACGTCTTCCTTCATTTGGAATGTCTTCAATGCTATAAGGACGTTCACGTGTGTCGCTGATAGCTGAATCAACTGTAATCATGTAACCTGAACCTGGGCAATTCTTACCTTTCTTGTTCAAATAATCCAACATAAATTCTTTAATAGCACGTTCTGTAACGCCACCTGTTTGTTTAGATTTCCAATTTTTAAATGCTTGTGTTGCATCACCGCTGATATGGAAATAATTTGCTTCAATTTGTGCTACTGCTTCTTCACGATTTGCTGCTGCGATTTCTATTTTCTTAAAATTCAAAATTGTTGTACTCATAATAAATAATTTTTTAAACATTAAACATAAACATTATTATCTAAAAATTTTATATCATCTCTAATTATTGTTTTCGTTTTATCGGTAATTCAATTATACTCATAAAAAACAAAAACCCAAATATAAAATAAAAATATTTATTAACTTATTGTTAATCAATTCGTTAAAATGGACAATATTTGTCTAATAGTAATTTGAGCTGTTTTGGCATTTCTTTTGGCGGAATACCAAAATCAAGGAAAGTATCACACCCATATATAAAGTCCTCGCAAATTGCCCCTAATGACTTTAAAAAGGTATTTTTTTCAAGATCAGAACAATTCCCATTAACTTTAAGTAATATATCATAACATGATACATTTTTACCTTTTTTTCTAACTTCATTAGTTATATAACAAGTAAGTGCAATACATGCAAATTTATCAGACATATTATTACCTAAATATCCTAATTTAAAATATTTTTGATATAATTTTGATAATTTATCAAAGTTTATATTTTCCAGACTGTTCATCAAATGAATATCCTTTGTAACACATTAAATATGCAGAATATCTAAGAAGTTTTTGAAATTCATAAAATCCATTTCTAATTTCAGCAAATGATACTGGAACTACTTTACTATAAAAATTAGGAACAGTTGAAACAACTAAATAATTAGCTTGTTTTTTAGGAGATTCCATTCCATAAAATTGTTTGGATATTAAACTAAGCAAATACATGTAAAATGCAATTTCTCTATTATAATGATACCTGACTTTTGCTTCATCAAATGTATTTAACATTTGACCATGTGTTTTAACATCGTTAACTTTAATTATATTAGATTCTGTATCAATTGTATAATTATCTAATTTTGCTTTTAAATGTAATATTACTTCTTTACCATTAGGCATAGTTGCTTTAACATCTAAAAGAATTGCTTGTTCACATTCTGAAATTGGATCATCAATTAATCCTTTAGGATGTAATAAATCCATAGCAATTTTATTAGATTGTAATGATTCTATACATGATTTTGCTTTTTCTAACATTGGATAATCTAAATATCTAATTTCTTTAGTTTCTTCTAAGTCTAATTCATATTTATATCTAATTGCCCAATAGTTAGAACATTTTACACGAACTTCGTTTATTCTATCTTCAGTCATTTTTCCTTTATAATAATCAATTTTGTCAGAAGCTTTAATAATATCTTCATTAGTTACTTCTCTTTGACAATATATATCATAAAGTTCATCTGCCATTCCGCCCATTTTTGCTGTAGGTTTTTCAGTATCTTCAGCTAATTTAAATAAATGAGGTTGAAGAATTTGTTCATGTACTGCACTCTTTTAACTTTTAGTTTCCTAAAAATTCTATAATTTTATTTTTTATTTCAGGTTCAGAGTATGTATATGGGATTTCTAATAATTTTAAATTATTATCTTTACAATATTTTCTAAGATCTTCGTCACGTTGTTTTTGACGTTCAAATCGTAGTTCTCCACCAAAATGTTCTATTGGTGTGTAATGTTGTTGTCCATTATATTCTATAATCATATTTTTAATTTTAAAATCAACAATAAAATTATTATTATGATAAGGATTATTAATTTTAACTTGATGTTGATATTCTATATTTAAATTATTTAAAATACGACATATAAGTTTTTCTCCATGAGAACTTGCACACGTTGGACATCCACATTTATCTCCATAATGTTTATGTGGACTTTGCCAAAATTCTCCATGTTTAGGACATATTATACATACTTTAGTTTTATAATCAATTACTTCAGCTTTAGAATAGTCATAAAAATCACCATGTACCTGTCTAGCATTATAAATAAATTGTTCTTTAGTTAATCGTTGAGCTTGACTACCTCTAATTAAACCACAATTAGGACATCCATAGCGATATATATTATCAGCTGTAGTAGTTCTAATTGTTCCACATACTTTACATTTTACAGTTACTTTATGACAACTTTCAAATTCTAATAATTCATATTTTTCAGAATCATATTTTTTTAAAAAATAATTTAAAGCCTTTTCGTAGTTAGATTTTAAATGTCCACATTTAACACATCCATGTTTACTTAATTTTACTGATCTTGGGACTGCTAACCATTCATGACCACAATTATTACACTTAATTAAAGTTTTTTCGTTTGCTCCAATATAATCTCCAATAATTTCTAAATTTGAAAATTTTTCTTGAAGTTCTTGATTTATTTGTTCTTTTGTTTTTTTACTTGATTTCATAATTCATACATGTTTTAGTTTTACATGTATATTTTATTAATCAAAAATTAAAAACAAAATTAAAAAATTCAAAATTATAAAATTTGTTAAAACGGACTATGTCTTCACCCTATATATGTAGGGGCACCTGCATCTAGTCTCTGGGGCTGAATCTATTATATAATTATTATAATTACAAATAGCCTATGCCTCCTCAAGTTGGCATATTTGTTTCCAAACTTAGCTTCCGAGGATATTCAGGTGTTTTCATTAATCAATTACTTGATTATGCGGCAATAAATTTACCGAGTGCAAATGATGGATTAAATGAAGATGTAAATCCTAAAAAGAATTTTTCCGGATTTCCTCCCTGATTAGGATTTAATAAACCTAATCTCGAATTACTAATACGATGTTTATAAATTGGTGATGTAAAATAAATTTTATCATCAATTTTTTCTAATTTTAATGTATCTAGTAAAGGTTCTAATTTAATATCTTCTAATTTCATATGATATTATTATATACTTTTACAATTTCATCAAAATCTAGTTTATTAACTCGATAAGGATAATCCGAATTAATATTATGTGGTCTTGTAATTAATATAGCAGGAAATCCTACTTTTAATGCTTGATAACAATTAAATTCGCTATCATCCACTAATACATCACAATGACCTTTAATTATACGAACTTTATTATCAGTTTGAGTATAAATTTGATAAATTGGTTTTATTGGTAAACCATATTTATTTAAACAATTTCTTGTATAATTTTTACTATTTATACGTTTTGTCGCATAAATAGCTGGTTCGAAATTTGGTATTTCGAGTAGAGGAAGATTTTCCCAAAACTTTTTATTTTTTCTTAATAAGAAAACATTTCTAGTAATATTTACATTTAATAAATTATTATCACCGGGAAATGTTTCTTTATAAGCTCCTAAAAAGTCAAAAATTGTATCATCTAAGTCTAACGCTATTCTAATCATTTTAAAACTCAGTTATATCGTATATATCTCCAATGTAGACACCATAAATATCCCCAAGTTGATCAAGAAGTTCTTCAAAATCTAATGTATCATCTAATTCATCATACTTATCTATAAGATGTTCAAAGAGTTTTTCTTTACACTCAGGAAAAGATTTGGCAAATATAGATCCTATTTGATTATTGCCTTCTAAGTCGTGCCACGGGTATAAATACTGATTCATATATTTTTTATTTTTTAGTTAGCAATTTATAAAAATAATCAATATCAATTACGGCAACTGTACCTCTGCTTTGTTCTCCATTTTTACCTGCTTTTTTCCAAATAACAGCAAATGGTTTTGTTTTATCATCACACGCATCTTTAATATCAAAATAATTAGGCATGTTTTGAGTATATTTACATTGTAAATTAATAGGTAATTCATTATTTGTATCTACAATATCTATTTTATTAGCATCTGCTATCTTATTTACAGATCTTGCACTCATACATCCTGTATAACCTATTTCTCTTAATTTATGAACTATTTCTAATTCAAATCCATTACCTTTTTTCTTATTTCTAGAAGCCTGTTTAGAACGTCTAACAGATTCATCTGCCCAATTAAAAGTAATACCATCTTTTGATTTAGATCCTGAACCGGGTTTATTAGCTCTAGATTTAATAGAATTAATTTCTAAGCCTGTATAACTACATGCTTCTTCTATTGTTTCAAAAGTTTTAGTACTACCATCTTTAAAAGTTGCTATAACACTTGTATTAAGCTATTTTTTCTTCACGTTTTAAATAATTTATATATTCTTTAATTCCTTCAATTGTTTTATTTCTACCATATTTTTGATAAAAATCGCTAATATCTTTAGCTTCATATTTTCTCGGAATCATACAAATTATTAAATCATGATGTTGTTTTCTAATTTTATTCATAAATTTTACTCCAGTTTTATCTGAATCATATAAAAGAACAATATTTTTAAATCGTTCTCTAAATTCATTTAACATTTTTTCTGAAACGAATTGTGTTTCAGAATTAGGAGCAACTGCTGGAATACCTAAAGAACTCAAAAGCATTGAATCTTTCATTGATTTTGTGATTACAAGTAATTTACCTTTTTCGGGTAATTGTTTATACCCTTGTATTGTTTTTGTAGATACATTACCTATAAATCTAAACTCTTTACGTTTAGGTATATATATTCTCCACTGTTCTATATTTTCTTTTTTACCAAAATAATATCCATAAATAGGACTATGTTGAGTAGATTGAGCATATATTTTTCCATTAATAAATACAGTTTTGGCACTATATACTTTATATTTTTTAAGAGTTTGTTCACTTATTCCAAAACTATTCCACCATTTTAATTCAGATTCCGAAAAATCTTTAATCTCGACTTGAATAAAAGTTTCTTTTTCACTTTTAAATTTTGGTTGAATTTTAATTTCAGATACTTCTTGTTTTTTTATATTAGCATTTTGAATGTAACCAAAATCTTTAGCTATAATTTTAAGTGCGCTATGGTAAGTACAATTGTACTTAGCCATAACTACACCTTCAAATGTTAAACATTGACCCGTAGCAAAGTCTTTAAAATACAAATTACCAGAATTACCTCTAAAAAAACTACATGTATTGTGGTTATCTTTTCTTAAAGGAGATTTAAATAAACCTTTTTTAATAGGAACTCCTAAATAATAAGACATATATGTTTCTTCAGAATTTTGTGAAAGAAGAAATTCTTTTGTTATTTTTGGATCAATTGTAAAATTAAACATTGCTACTTACAAATTGCTAGTATTTAATCATATTATAGTAAATCTTCTAAATTTAATTCTTCATTAGATTCATATTCAGCTGATTCAAGTAAAGGATCTTTTGATTCAGTATTAGACATTGTTGTAGGTTTACTATTTAAATATTCTTTTCGTTTACCTTCTTCATAGGTATTAAAGAATAATTTATTACCAATATAATTATCAGAAATAAAAGATTCTCCTTGTTTATTTATACCAAGAATTCGAGGAATTTGAGCATTTACTCTACCGTCTTTGTCTACTTTACCAATAAGTTTTAATTTTGTTTCAGTACCTTTTGATTTTTCAAGAATCGCCATTAATGCTTTAGCAACATCATCAAAATCTTTAAATTTTGAACTTAATGCCTGCATTTTTTCAAAACCAGCAGGATTAAGAATTTGAGCTGTTTGAGCAACTGTTGCCATAAGTAATTCAAAAGCTGATGGATAAGTTACTGTTCCACCATTCTTACCTTCATATTCAGGACGTTTATCATTACCACTCTTAGGGAACCAAAGAGGAACATTGAAATATCCATTTTCATTTTCAAATTTAATATCTAATCTTTTCCAAGATTTAGATTCGTCATTTTTACTTGTTCCTTCTGCTATTTCACATCCAATAAATTTTACATCGTGAATTTCCCAAGGTTTTAACTGAGGTTTTGAAGTTTTTACAGCTGATTCTTTACTAATTCCAAAATTAAACATATTTCATATTTTTAACATTTTTAAGGTTATCTAATTTTATTAATTACAAATAATTATTAATCTATTATAATGTGAAATCAAATTTTTCTAAATCAACACTATCATCATCGATATTTATATCATCTAAAGAATCGATATCAAGTTCACTTTCAATATCAATAGAATCTTCTGGAATTGGATCACTTATTTTATCTCCAATCATATAGAAAATACCTTTATCTTCAGATGGTTCTAATTTAAAAGTTGTACCAAATTCTGATAATTTTTCATTAGAGGCACCTCTAAATGAAATTGTATTAGTTTTAGTTAATTTGTTTCCACCTTTAGTACCAAAAGCTTCATCTGTTCCAATAACAGGAACAGATACTTTATTCTTTTTCTTATACTTGATGTCTACACGACAGTCAGAACAGATTTGCATTAAATCTACTGCTCCAGTAGTTAATATTAACTTATTTGAATCAAGCGTAATTAAAGGTTCTGAATTTTCTTCTACTTTATTAACTTTTGATACTTGTTTTTTGACAGAAGTATCTACAGTAATTTCTTCTTTGCCAATGAACTTAATTTCTCCTGTTTGTTCATTTACATCATAATGAAATAATATATCCAACTTCATAATTATTCTTCTCCTTCTTCAAATTTATTAATAGTATCTATAATTAATTGCATATTTGGTTCAATATATTTTTCTTCAAAACAACCAGCAACTGATCTACAAGTATCATTTCCATCAGTTCTAGTTTTAAATCTATAACCAACATCACCTGTAGTTTCATCGATATAACGTTCTGAATAAATAATATAACTAAACAATCCATCAATATTTACTGTTTTATCAAGCATTTTACCACTTGAATACATTTTATATTGAGGGTCAATGTCAGTACCATCATTAATAATATGAGAAACAAATACAACGGTTAAATCATCACGCAATTTACCAGCATTTGTAATTAAATCATAATAATTTTTAGCTTGCAAAGTAAATTTTTCATAACCTTTTACTAAAGCATTATCCATAATTTCTCCGGATAAACAATAATTAATATCATCAATAACGATAGTTTTAATATCACTACGAGTTTTATCAATTATTTCTAAAATCTTATTAATTTTCTCATAATTATTACTTACCAACCAATTACCAACTAATTTCTTCTCTTCTATTGATATCTTTTTATATTTTCTTCTAAATCCAGGAATTTGAAGTTGTTTGTTAGTACAACTTATAATAAAAGTTTCTTCTGAATTTAAATATTTTAAAGAAGTTGATTTACCACTATTACTAAAACCTGCAAGTACAATTAAATTAGCCATTATAAAACAAAATTAAAATTAGAGTTATTTTTATCTACACTAATATTTTGATCTATTTCAATGGAATTATCTAATTCTTCTAATAAATAATTAGGATTTATATAACGTGCATAATCATAAATTTCATCTGGTTTAGGAAGTTCGTGAAATAAATTAATTTCTCCGAAAAAATTACATCCCACTTCTACATCACAATCACCAAATCTATTTTTTAAACACATTATACTTCTGAAATTACTTTCAAGTTGTTGTATATCATAATTTTTATATGTTTTTAATCCATCTCTGTGTGGATTATACAAAGCAATCATAATATTACAATCTTGAACAGTATTACCTGAATCTTTTGCATCATTAATAGTAAATGCTGATTTACCTTGTTTAAATCTTTCAATATTACCTTGTTCTCTATTTGCTTGTTGTACTACAACAGGACTAATACGACATTTTTCTCTCAACGTTACTAAATAAGCAGAGAGATCATCAATTTCTTGTTTTAACGTATTGCCTTGTCGAGGACGAACTAAACCAATATGGTCAATAACAACAGTATATATTAAATTAGGGTTATTAGGTATATATGTCATTTTTGTATCAGTTTCAACAAAACGACCCATTTCTTCAAGACGTTTTTTCAAAATGGCATAAACAGTATTAGCATTAACATGTTTATCATATACTTCTAATTTAGTACTAATTTTTTCTAACCAAGGTTTACATTCTTTTACTAACTCATAATGTTCATCAGATAAGATATATTCTTTCTTTTTAGATAAAATTTCTTTAAAAGAGAGTTGAATACCGTATTTTTCAAAAATATAGATTGATAATAATTTAATATATAAAGACCATTCTGACATTTCTAATGCAAAAAATAATACTTTATAATTATCATCATCAAGATGCTCCATTAATGGTTTATACACATACGCATATAAAGCAAAACTAGATTTACCAGCACCCGAATTACTTAAAATTAATGTATAAGTTTCTTTAGTAACTCCATCTATAATTCCTTCTAGCTTAGGTAATCCCATAGAATATCCATGATTTTCACCAGATCTACCAGCATCAATTTGTTTAAATATTTCATCAATGATCATAACATCTTTACAGTATTATCTGTTAATAAACCATTATCTCGTACTGCTGCAATGTTTAACCAATCATTATCTACAATGAAACTATCTAATGTAGTAAACTGATAATTGTTTTGTTTACCCCATTCTACTAATTGCATTATATTCTGATGAATTTCGGGTTTCCATGAAATAGCTTTACCATACGCTCTATAAGCATCTTCCAAAGAATCAAATTTTTTACTTACCCTTCTTAATTTATATTCAACACCATTTACAACAGTGCTGATAGGATAAATCTCAAAAAGTTCTTTACCAATCCAAAACGATCCTTTATAAAACGTTTTAATAAAGTTTTTGTTAAATATTATGTCTTCTGGAATAAATTTAGTTCCAGAAGGAGGAATCTTGTACTCTTTAGTTATTACTTGTTTATTTTGTAAAGATGTTAAAAGGTCTCTGATATTACCTCTACATCCTACAGGAAGAGAAAAATATAAATTTATATAAGGATTATTATCACCTTCTTGTATAAGTAAAATTACTGTAATAAATAATAGTTCATTAGAATCAATTTTATATTTATCTAATAAAACTACTTGTTCTTCTAAATTAAATATTTTCAACGTTGTATAAATTAATTGTTTTAGGATTAATCTATACACTGATTGAGTTTAATTCGTTAGAATATATAATCAGTTACGTTATTGAGTTACAAGAGCTATAAATTCTTTTTGCTCTTTTATTTTTTCAGAAAGTTTCTGATTTTGTTTTTCTAAAATAGAAATCTTTTTTTCTAAAGATTTCTTCATATCATTAAATTCTTTCTTTGAATAATATGTTTCCATAATTAAAAACGATAAGTATAATTTTGTAATTTCTTTTTATACGGACTCCACGACTCTCCTTTTAACATTTTAATGAGATTTTCAACATCAATTGTTACATAATCACCTTTAGGATGAGATTTGCGAAACCATTCTTCTTCTACTGTATTTTCCATTACTAATGTAAACATTTCTGCATACTTAGATCCCTCTTTACGTACTACACGACCTGTACTTTGTATAGCTTTTGTAGCACTAGAATCAACCCCAAGAACTATTCCTACAGATAAACCAGGACAATCAAAACCTTCAATAGCTAATTTACAACTATTAATTACTCCTTTATCAAGCTTTTCAAACTCTTCAATAGTAATTCGATTTTTCTTTTTTCCTTCTTTTCCTGTATAAACATATCCAATTCCAATTGATTCAGCCATTTTTGTATTAGCTGAAAAAGTAATTATTTTCTTATCAGATCTATGTTTAATAATTTCTTGAGTAACTTTAATTTTTTGTGGATGATTATATATAAACTTTTTTCTATTTTGCATTGCGTGCATAAAACCCATAGAATGATACATAATCTCTTTTAATACTTTAGATTTATCATCTTTAGTACCATTAGGACATAGTTTATCTCTATAAGCAAGTCTATTTTTTAACCCTACTTGACCAATCATCATTTATGTTCATAGTAGTTCGTTACACTACTACTGGTATTATACCACTTTATATTTCTATAAAGATCAGACTATATCTTCATCCCGTAGGATACCTCCCTTTTCCACCCACTTAGGTGTACTCTACTCACTTCCAACTTCATCAATTGTGTTTTCGATAGTCGTTGAACCTTGTTTTTCTAATTGAAAGTTATAAATTTGCGTAATATGTGCTAAAAATTCAGATTCACTATAATCTAATTTCATAGTATTGCACCAACTACAACAAGGAACGCAATTATTAATAGTGTAACCTTTTGTAGAATCTAAGCGATCTATCCCATTATAATCTTGAGAATGTCCGCAATAATTACATTTTTTAGTAACTATTTCTAAAAATTGTTCATCGGATAATTCCCAAGATAATCCTCTACTTTTAGCATTAGATTTATAATAATTTTTTATTCTATTAAGTTTTGGATCATCAAAAGACGCTAAACATTTTTGACAACCGGTATAACTCAACCAATTAGTTTTATTATATAATTTAACATGAATATGACCACATTTAACACATTTTACTTTATAATAAGGTCTAAATTCAGTTTTTTTACCAGAATTACGTGTTATGTATTCTATATGATCAACGTCTAATATTTTACTATTACCTATGATTGTTCCTATTAAATCATAATAACGGCATGTAGAACATTTACGTTGTTTACCGTTAATAAAATTATAATAATTAACTAATTTTTCATATCCGCAATTTTCGCATTTTATTAAAGCATAATAATTATTTTTAGTATTGCGAAATTTTTTTAATAATTTCCAACCATTATTAGAAAAACCTTGGCTGCTGATTGGCATTTCTATTAAATTTTCTATATTTTCCATAATTTATAAAATTTTTAGTTACATTTTAATTATACTTTTATATACTAAAAATTCAAAATAAATTAAAAGGAATTTTAGAATACTTAATAAAATTAGCTTTTCCAGCAATTAAAGAGGTTTGCACAATACTATTACTAGTATTGGGAGCGATAATTCACTCATGGCAAGATTAAAATCAAAATTAAAATATTCAAAATGTTGTACAAACTCTTTATTATATTGACGATAATTATCAATATCTTCAGCTGTTATAATAACTTGATATTCAGTATAATCAGCAACCCAACCATTTGCTTTAGCTACCTCAATAGGTACTGTATCTACTACTGGACAATAATGTTTTAATAATTCGTGTTTACCATCTAATCTTTCGATTGTAGCTGTTAAACCTAATATTAATTTATATTTTACAGTTTTAAATACATGAGAAAATTCATCTGCAGCAAATTTATGAATTTCGTCTAATATCAATAAATCACACTGATCAATATGTTTTGATGCTGTATTAATTATTGATACTTTACTATTTAAATCTAATCCTCGTTCACTAAGTTGTTTAGTCCATTGACCTTTTAATACATCAGTAGGAACAACAACTATAACAGATAAATTAGGATATTTGGTTCTTACTCTTTCAATTGCATTAAGTCCTATTCTAGTTTTTCCATACAGTTTTGTTATCGTTAGGGTTATTATCCTAACTTCTATAAATTTCTTTATAGCTCAGCGTACCTTTTCATCCGTTCTGGATGTCGGACACTCTTGGACATATTATATTCTATTATATTACACATACCAGCTTTATCATCACCTCCTATAATGTGCATACCCTCCCATTAATATAATAGTTTCAATGTCTACGCGTTACGGTGATTAATAGTATTATCTATTAATTTACCACGGGATTACCATACATTTAATCTCACGACTCAAGCTTCAGACATTCCCCGTTTTTGCCCCGATAATAATTCTGTAAATTCCTCTACAGAACGGCTACCATTTTTAAAAAATTGATATAATTCGTATTTTCGATTTAAATAAATAGAACAATCTTGGTATAAATAATTAATAAAATCAATTCCTTCTTGTTTAGACCATTCTAAATTCCAAGTTTCTTCAGAATGACGTTTATCATGTTTATATTTCGCAGAAATACCAGAATATAATAATATTTGTTCTAGCATTTGTTTTGTTCCTAATAGTTCTATGTGAGGAGTTATACAAGTATTATGCACATATCTTGAAATACAGCCATCTCCATCAAAATACCCTCTTATAAAATGTCTTATAAGATTTTGTGATATATTCGGAAATGTTAAAGATAATGATTTATTAGGAGTACATCCTAACTCATTTAATATAGTCCATAAATGTTTATTAGCTATTACAAAACGACATCTATTTCCATCAATAATAATATCTTTTTTATAGGCAATAAATGTTTTAAACTTATTTAAATGTTCTATATCTTTTATTCCTAAAGATAATTCAAATTGATATACACTTTTTACCTCTTCCCTAAGAGGAGAACTACTTATATAACCATCTGCAAATATAAATCCAAGCCAATAGGCTTTTTCTTCTGAATCTATTTGATCAAAAATGTGTTCATTAAATTTAGAACGATTTTGTTTATTAACTATTTCTATACCTAACTCTTTAAAATGTTTTGCAAGAGTTCTTCTATCTACTTTTTCTCGTTTTCCCATTTCTGTTAATGAGATACTTGTTGTTTGAAATTCAAACGCTAATTTTTCCCAGTCTAAATTTTTCATAATATTGTACATTTTATATATACAATGTTATTAATAAATTTAACCTGTACAAAAAATTTATATCAATTTTATGGTTTTACACACAATAACTGCAAAATATGTGTAATTCACCAGTACATCCTTCAACACAACCTTTACCTTTATTATGTAACCAAGCTTTTAAACTTTCTTCTTGACGTTCATCTCTTGTTAACGGTGTGAATAAGTCTTTCATTAAGCATTAATATCACGACTTACATCCCAACCTTTACTTGCTGCTACTTCATTAATTTCTCTAATTTTATCTTCCCATTGTTTAGCTTGCATTTCGCATTGATCTTGGAAACGATAAAGAACTTTTGTAGACAACAATCTTAATTGGTCTGTAGTCAAATTAGAATATTTATCTCTTTTGAGATAATACATTGATCTAAATTCATTATAATTTAAACCAGTATTACAAATTCTAAGGTTAATAGCAGGATTAAGTTTTAACTCACGTTTAATAACATCAAGTCTGTTTTTAGCTTTACCTGTTTCTGGATCTTTTTCATACAATCCATGTTTATTATCAGCATAAAGTTTATTAACAGGTTGCTGCATTTCTTGTTGAGTAAAATACAATCCTAATTTAACAATAAAATTAAGAGTTAAATGTGAGATATCAATTACTCCTAATGTGTCTAAACAAGCATCCATTACTAATTCAAATGGAACTTCATTAAATTCAATAGGCAATCCATTAACTACATTACCAATAGGATATTTCTTAATATTTTCATCTGTTAAAATATCTCTATTTTTAGCACGTACACCTCTTAAATCTTCAAGACATCTTTGAGGAGTATATTCTCTCTCTTTACGAAGGTATCTAATTAGTAACTCCGCACGACATCTTTGAATTTGACCTTGAACAATATTAACTAATGTTCTACGACCAGGATTTTTAGAATCGGTGTTATATAACATTTGCATACAATGTTGATGAAATTTTTGTAATTGTTCATAAGAACAATCTTTTAATTTAATTTCTTCTTGAATACCATTTTGACCTTTAGGTCCTTTCCATACATAGTTATTAACATTGTTTGCACTCAAAGCTTCTTGGAGCTTATCTCCTAATACTGACATAAATTTACTTTTAATAATATTTCATGTTCATCTATTTTTAATTTATTAATCTACTAAAAAATCATTGTTTACTTTATTAGGTTCATGTATAAATTTTAAAAATATAACATTTGTATATTTGTAAACATTCATTTTTTCTCCATCATACCATTGAGAAATCCCTTCTTTTACATATCTTACATTAACATATCCTATATCATTTATATTAATTTCTTTTTGACTCCAATTTGGAAATTGAACACACATTATGTTTTCATATTCCCAAGATATAGGATTTAAATTTTTAAATACATATGTAACATATCCTCCTAATTCAATACTTTTAGTAAGGAGTTTAACATGGAATGTTATTTCTTCCATTTAAAGACATTTACATCATCAAATTTCTTGCATCCAAATTTAGCAAAATCTGATTTTAATAAATTCATATTAGGTAAACATGGATAATTTAAACATCTTTTACAAGAATTTTGAGGAAATTTATAGTGAAAATTATCTTTATCTTTAAAAATCATTTTAGAAGCAGACATATAACTGTAACAATAATACTTGTTCCTACAATAGTCCCACCAACTTGTGTATAAATTTTAATATTTTTTTCTAATTTTTCTATACTAGCAGATTGTTGAGATATTATCTGATTTTGTTTATGTATCTGAACAGTTTTTATTGAATCAGTTTTAATCCACGTATCATTGATAATTTGTAAATTGGAATTTTCTTGACGTAATAATGGTACAAGTTTAGAATATTCTTTGTGTTCAGCAAATATTAAATTCGCTGTTCTAAGTTGATCACTTGTTATTAAAATCTTCGATGTATCTTGAGAATGAATCGAAAAGGGTACTGTCATTAGCAGACATAATATCAATACTATCCTTTTTAAATTCTTCATTTATGTAAATATATTGTTTTTGGATTTTTTCTATTTCAATAAAAATACTATCTCTGATTATTGAATCTCGCACAACTTCTATTATTTTTGGCGGAGGTGGAACCGGAGGTTCTTTTTGACTAATCAAATATCCTATTACAATAGCTTCTAAAATACAAAGAATTATTAAAATTTTATTATTCATAATTTTTAATTTTGTATCCTTCTTCAATCAAATATTGTTCAGGAGCACTTTCTAGTTTTACAAAACGTTGAATATCATAATCTTTTCTTTTTATTACGGAAATTGTTTTTTTAAAATTAATGGGAGCCATGCTAGCGTAATATTTTTCATCTACTAAGCTTGCACCACGTCTCCACATTTTATATATACTAACACAGTATACAAACTTTGAAGCAACTGTTACTTCTTGTTTATTTTTTACGTAAACTTTTTGTCCAAACATAATAAAAATCTTCAATTATAAGACGAATTGATGAATTATTTTTAGTATTATACCTTTTATTCCAAGGTTCATGTGTTAAATAATATTTAAGAATATCTCTAGACTTAACTTTAAAATATCTACGTTTATAATAATGATTAAACCAATGATCTTCACAATTAATTATTTCACCATCTTCTGAATCATCTAACATTATTGCATAATGAGACATTGTAGGTAAATCATTTAATTCTTCATATTCATCTAAATCATATTCATCATCAAATACAATTAAGTTAAATTCAAATTCTAAATATTCACATATTCTAGCAATACAATATGCTATATAACAACACCCTCCATAATTAATATCATATTTTTCATGTAAATTTTTACATAATTTATTTAATTTTGATACTAATTCGTATTTAATTTCCTTGGAGTTGTAATTTAATTTCTTCTTGTAATTTTTTAAATTCATCTAAATATTCTTTTAATGAAAGTACTTCAAACCTTTGATTTAATGCATATTGAATACATTTTCTAATAGCATTTTCTAATGTTAATCCATATCCTGCATCTTTATATTCTTCACGAGGATTTTTACCACCAATTTTATATAAAAGTTTTAAATCCCATTGTAAAGAATGTTCATTTACAGGAGTTAATTGATAAAATTCTCCTTGAATTACCATAATTCTTTATTTTTTAATATTTATAATAATTCTTGACTTGCTTCAACAGCTAATTTATCTACATAATTATTCCATTTATTAGTAGAATGTCCTTTAACATGAACAAACTTAATATTAGGACATAATGTAGATACTCTTTTTAATTCTTTATCAAATATTTCCCAAAGAGAAATATTTTTCTTACGTTTCCATCCTAATGTAGCACAACCTATTACATACATTGAATCAGTATAAATAGTTATTGTATCTATATTAGTTTTAAAACTTTTAAGAACTGTTAAAGCAGCTCCAATTTCCATACGGTTATTTGTAGTATTTTTAAATCCTTTTGAAAATTCAAAAACTTTTTCTCCATTTCTTAAAAACACTACTCCTATACCTCCTTGATTTCTACTAGATGAATATGCTCCATCTGTATAACATTCGTAATTAATCATTAATTTTTTAATTTATAGATTAAAAAAGGAGTAGTTATTAGTATTTGTGCTTCTTTTAATACTTTCACTACTCCTGTCGTTCAAAGAACCCGTACATTTATTAGGTATGCCAACCTCCCTATTCATCTTGTTGAGAATTCGGGTTAATAGTCACTAAGTTTTAAGGCTTACTTAGAAACCTGAAGCACAGATAAGAAACTGACACGTAGACAAAATTTAAGGTAAAGACAAAGACCTGAACATATCTTGCTAAGACAAAGACAAAGATCTCTAATGAGATATTTAAAATTTTGATACATTCAGTCAGTCAAAATAAATTACCGTGTTTATAGCATTTTAATAACTCACAGGTATAATACCTGTAAAATAAGAAAAAAGTCAGTTTCTTATCTAAACCTCTTATTAATTACATGAATTATTTAGAGGTATCGCTAATTTTCTTTAATAAATTAAAAGTTTCTTTTAAGTTATTAGGAATAGCGATTTTATATTTAGAAATATTTTCTAAAGTTTTAGTGATCCAAGTATTATATTGTGAACGTAATTCTAATAATTTTGAATTATAATCACTATACTCTTTTCTATATATTTCTAATAAATTTTCATAATGTTGATTATTTTCTACAGTTAATTTAGTAACAGATTCTTTAATTTCTGCTTTCATCATGTTTAATTGTTTTTCATATTCACGATGTTTACTTTGTAAAAACATGTATAAATTATCAACATCTTCTATATTAATGGAAGGAGTTGTATGATATAATACTGTATCCCTTCCAGAACCTTCTTTAGAAATTGGTTTATTGATAGCATTATGTGCTTTTTCTCTAGCACAACTATATTCTCCATTAGGATGAATATATTTACCTATTGTAGAAGCAAATGCTTCTAATTCTAAATATTTATTTCTTTTATTAATATCCCAACTATCTAAAACAGATTGTTCTGAAACAACAAATGGTTTAGAAGGATGTTTTGGAGATGTAGGCAATTCAATAGAAAGTTGTTCAGCCCATTCATCAAAAATTAACTTCCTAATATTATCTTGTTGTCTTTCTTTTTCTTTAATTGCTTCACGTACCCAAGCACAAAAAGCATTTAATGAAGCAACAAGTTGTAAATCTTCTTCAATAAAATCTAAAGATTCATTACCTTTTGACATTAATTGTTTTTCATTAGAGCCAATAACAGATATTGTTGTTTCAAAAAATTTAACACTATTTAATCTATTAATAGCTGCTTGCTGTAATTCTTTAGCAATATTACATAAATGATTTCCTTCAGTTGAAGTAATACCTTTTTCATTAAAATATACGTTTGTCATAACTATATTATATTAATAATTTTAAAACATCCAAATTATTTTTATAAAAAATCTTTGAATCTATTTTTACCATGTTTAACAATAATATATACAGAATAAATTATATTTAATATAGGACAAAATATTAATATCATTCCTATACCTATATCTTTTACATTATTATTAACATAATGTGGAATATTTATACACATACATATAAATGCGCTTATAAACCAAATTAGAAACCAAGTCATATTAATAATTAAAATTATTTTTTATTATTGATATTTCTCTTTAAAATTTTTCATACGTTTATTATATTCTTCTTGCCATTTATTTAAATAATTACCATATTCTTCAATACCTTCATCATAAGGTTCTGTAGATAATATTTTTATTTCTTCAGCATTAGGTATATTATTCATAAAATGATATAAAATACCATTGGCAACATCACAATCTAATTGTGCTTTATAATCACCAATGGTATCTGAATTTAACACATCGTCTGTAAAAATTTCTGTATCTACAGATATTTCGACAATTGCTTTAATTTTCATTAATCTAAAATATCTGAGATTTTATTAGAAAGATTTCTACATCTGTTGATTACACCATCAAGTGCTTCACATTCATTTTCTAATTTTTCAATTTTACTTAAATTTTCACTTTTAGCTTCTTGTGCATTCTCTATTTGAGAATTTAAATTTTGAATCATTTTTGTAAATACTTTACAAATTTTATCAGCACCTTTTGATAAATTTTTCGCAGACTTAATTTTTCTAAACATAGTACATAATTTTTAATTAAACCATTTCAATATATTGTTCTTTAATAGATTTTACTTTACTTACATATAAAGTATCTTCAGCATATCCAATTTTTTCAAGCCATTTGAAATAATCACCTTCTGTATATCTATATTGTATTAAATTATGATATGCTTTTACAGATTCACTCCAATGATCAAATTCAAAAAACTCATGTTTATAACTATTATATAAACCAAATAAATTATTTTTATTAATACAATTTTCGGATCTAAAATGTCCTGTTTCCAATATTGCTTGTGCTACTACAATATCTGGATGTTGAATATTATAATATTCACATGCTTGTAAAACTAATTCTATAGTAGGTTTATCTTCTAAGAAAAATTCTGGTTGTTCTAATTTAACTGTAACAGAATCTGTAACAATTTCTTCTTCATTAGTTACAACATTTTCTATCGGTTTATAAACTAAAAACCCAATACCTAAACCAATTAATACACCTAATACTAATCCTATTAAAAATTTTTTCATAATAAATAAATTTAAATTAAACATAATTGCAGTCTTAATCGGATTCGAACCGATATAGCGCTTTACCCATTAAGTTATAAGACTACCTTTTGTATCGTAAAAGAACGGCATTTTTATTTAAAAATACAAACAGTTCATTACTTTTACTTGGCGAACTACCAATTCTCCTAACTGCGCTCCTTGAGCTTCATAAAGACCACATATCAATACTTATACTCTGGCTGTTCACCTACACTAGAAATAGGCTACTAAAGGTTTCAGGTTTGAGACTTTATACTCTAATGTAAACCCTTTTTCGAGTTTGTCATATAGACTTTATTTACTAGGCAGCTACATCCTAGCACGTCCAGATAAGTGTTTTCAAGAATCTTATTCTTCCGCAGAGCCTGGCTTCCACTAATAACTCCAATAAGCTTTTATTGATCTTTAAAAATATCGTTTAATAATTTAACTATAATTATTACGACTACTACATAACTTAAAACTAACTACCACCACATTTTATTGATTTGAATGCTCCTTTTGCATATAATTTATTAAATAATAAAACTGTTTATCAAATTCAGTTTTATCAATTATTTTAATATTTTTAATTACTGTTTCAACATCATATATATCAAATTCATAAAACATTGCTCCATCTATTTTAAAACAATTAGATTCTGAACATCCTTCAATGTTTCCACAAAATCCATATCCGTTTATGTGTATTTTATTACCATAAAGAAATAATGATTCAACTTTTATGAATTTATCATATATTTTAATATATTTGTCTTTATAAGGAAGAACTTTAGGTATTATATTTTTAAAATCATTTAATACTTTATCATATTCTTGCCTATATTTTTTCCAAGCTAAGTCTCTTTCTTCAATAGCTTTTTTTAATTCAGTTAACATATTGTAATTTATTTTTTAATTTTACCATCATATGTTGTGTAAACGCCTTTGTAATATTTTAAATATTTATCATTAGCTTTAAGCATTTTAACACCATCTGTTGGTTCAAAATTAGGACGTCTTTTAGGTTCAACATATGCAATAAAATCTTTACCATCTTTCAACGCAATTCTTAAACGCATTTTATTTTTAGCACGTTTAATTTTAGTACGTTCACGATAATATTCAGTATTAGAACCACAAGCCCAACCTACTGTAATATATTTAGCAGTTGATTTACTCATATTACCAAGTTATTAATTCACGTTTAAAAACATACTTTCCTGTAAAATCACATGATACCAATTCCCATCCAACATTTCCTAAAACATTTAACATTTTTTCAGGAGTGTCAGTATCGTCTGTTATAATTTTATATTCATATCGTTTCATATTCCCAAAGCAAGTTTAATTGTTTCCTCACCTAAAATCTCTACTGCTTGTTTAGCAAGTTCTTTAGATTTAAAATATATTACACCACTATTATAATAAAAATTAGCACTTACGTTAAAAGTTTTAACTGCACTATTATAATATATATAAAATTTTTCCTGTCCACCATCATTCCAATCTGACGCCCAGCCATCATTGAGATAATAAACAACATTCATTAATTTATTTAATGCTAATAATTTTTGTAATTGATGTTTTGTTGGAGCATTATTAGGATCTGTATCACAAAAATCATTTACTTTTTGCGGATCAGCAGATTCTTTAATAGTTCCATAATCATTGGTATAATAATATCTTTTACCAGTAAATAATTCATTAACAATTTTTGTGTATGTTAATTTTTCTTCTACTTTCTTAAAGACTATCTTTTCAAAAGTAGATTTGTCTTTATCAACTTCATAACCTTTGGGTATTTCAATTTTAAGTTCTTTAGTTTCTGAATTCATATATTTTTCTTTATACTGTTTCAAAGTTAATAACTCGTACTCTTGTGTAGAAAGCGTGCGTCTCCATTCTATAACATTATCAAAATCTATATAGTAATAAGCACCTGAGCAATTTCCATGATAATGATGTGTATTATATCCTCCTAAGGACTCTAATATTTTTATTATTTCTTTTTGTTCATTAGAATCTTGACTTCCTTCTATAGCAATTTTTTTTCATATTAATTCTTTTGTTTCCATAATTAAATCTTCAAAATTTTCAAGAAATTGTTCTGCTATTTCTTGAGATTGAAATGTTAGAAAATTACTTTGAGTATTAGTTTGTATTATACATAAAGCATTGTTTATAAATCTTATTGCATATTTAACAGTAAGAACTTTTTTATAATTAGGAACCCATCCTTGTCTATACACATCTCTTAATTGATGTAATTGCATTAAAGCACGATGGGCTTTTGCTGCTTCTTTTGAAGGTAATAAATTTCTATCAATATCAATAATTCTTGAAACTCCTGGTTTTTGAATTGTATATAGATGAGAACTTGCTTCTATATATGTTTCTTCTTTTTGTCTAGGATAATTTGTACAAAACTCTTCCCAAGTTACAGGTAACTCATTTTTTTCTTTTTTTTAAATACTATATTATAAATAGTACTTTTCTTTTCATCAATTATATAACCTTCTGGAGGTGTTATTTTCATTTCTTTCATAATTAAACATTTTCATATAATAATGTCAAATGATTTTTCTTAATTTCTGGAAAATCTATATCTATAAAATTACCAACCCCAATAGATTTATTTATAATATTATTAAATTCTAATCTATCAAAAGGAGTAGTTATTAAATGTATACCAGATTTTGTAGGAAATTGATATAATACTTTATCACCTATTGGTTGACACATATTATTGATAATATCCTTAATATCTTGAACCCCACTATTATCCTCATGACAATTATCAATATCAATTACCCAACGTTTATTTTTAGGATTGCAATAACTACCAGAACATGATTCAAATACAGCATAACTTTTATTATAGTCATTATATGTTACACGATGTGCTAATTCAGCAATAGTATTTAATGTAACTTGTTTAAATGACTTATAGTTTACTGACGCATAAGCTCTTAATCTTAATAAATTATAAATACCCATGATTTCCTCAGCATATTTATCAAGATCTTCTGGTTTCCTAATATAATAATTTTTAAAATGATAATTGGCAGCAGGTTTATCAGGATGATCTTTACCTCTTCGTAATAATTCAATTACAAAATAAGTATCACCTTCTTCAAGAACACTCTGTTCAAATTCTGAGATAATATATTCTTTATATAATTTAAAATTATCAGTCATACGTTATTTTTATAATATTAAAATTTCATACACTCTTGTTAATATAGGTACAGAAATCATACTTATGGCTACAAGTAATATAATTTTCCAAAAAGGAACTTCATATTTACTACTAATATGTTCTTCTAAAAATGCTATAATAAATAATAGTATTATATAAATACAAATCATAATTTATCTTTTAATATAAATTTAACAAATATAGATATTAAATAATTAACTATTATAAGAATAATAATTGGAATCGTTAAAATCCACAAAAAAGAAATTAATAATATTGCAGATGTGTAACTTGGAAAGTCTTCATACTCATTAGCATTTTTAATACCTTTATTTAAACCTTTTATAATTGTATTATTAGATTCTTTAGGAATAAACTTTAAAAATAATAATATACAAACAAAAACAAGTAATGATATTATTAAATACATAATTAATAATTTTTATATACATCAATTAAAGCAAATATTTGTTCTATATATTCAACATCACAAGATGCTAAAGATTCATGTTTTGAATTATCAATGAGAATTGCCCATCCGAATCCATCTTCATCACATAAATTTGAAAAATTAGCATTATATTCAAGTTCACATCTCCCATCAGGTGATTTATAAATTTTTGTTTTTTTCAAAATTTATTATTTCTTTCCAACCTTTAGAAATAAGATGTTCTTTTATACTTTTTGTTGTTATTTTAATCATATCTTATTCCTCCATTGCTTTACGAAATTGTTCAATAACATCATATGCTGTTTCATTTGTGCCTACAACTCTTACATAAGTAATTGGATAATCATCGTTTTCATGTACATACAAATATTCTGTTGTCAAATTTTTATTTAACCACTCACAAACTTTATCAATATTTACCAATCCTTCTTTCGGATTTTCATCTGCCCATCTAACCATTTCGCAACAAGCTGACTGAACACATTGTGCTTCTATATTCGGTCTTGCCCAAATATTTTGTGAATCTGGAAAGCACATTTGTGAAATCTCATGTGCCTTTTGTTTTATTTGTTCTTCTCGTGTCATAACTAATTATACCATAATTTTTCAATTAATTTATTTTTATCCCAAAAATCATTCTCATCAATATTATTGACAATACTTATAACTTTATTTCTGTCATATTTTGAAAGATTTGTATATGGTATTTCATGATCACCCCAATAATTACCATCATCTTCTCCTAAAGTTACTAATGTAATATCATTTGTTATAACATTTATAACAACGCCAAATCCTTCTGACATTGTATCATAATTAAACCAACCATGTTTAGAAGGTTTATGTGTATAAGATGAACCTATTGATAAAATTGTCAAATAATCACCATCTTTTATTGCGCCATAATATGAACTGAAATTATCCAACATACAATCCATATAATCTGGATCATAATCATATACCACAATATTGCCATTTTTATCAATATGTTTATATTTTCTTAATGCATATCGAGGATAATAACTATTATTACCTATAAAATGTTGATAACATTCATATATACATGTACTAACTCTGACACAACTTTCAGAATTTGTATCAACACAACTGCCACAATATTCTTTGTCAGTTATATAATCAAAGGAAAATTTAGGTTTATATATGGTCATAATTTAATCCTCCATTGCCTTACGAAAATTATTACAAATTTCTTCCGCAACTTCTAATCGTTTCTTTGCCCAATCTAAATATTCTTTTGCTGGAGTATCTCCATTTTTTGTCGTTCTTCCTTCATAAGGAATTGAAACATGAAATTTTAACCACTCACAAGCTTTGTTTATAAATTCATTATATGCACAATTAGCACCAGCTAAAAATGCTTCATATTTTTCAACAGCTCCTCTATTATAGTATTTTTCTTCATCATCAATAATAGTATCTGGTTTTATTCCAGCAAATTTTTTTGCTTCTTTTGCTAATTCTTGTGTATACATATTTTATTCTTCTTTATATAATAAACAATCAATAAAATCATCAATGTTACTACATTTCAATGCCATAGCTAATTTTTCTGACAAATCTTTTTCTTTCCATTCATCAGATTGTCTATATTCTTTTGGACAACAGTTATAAACATATCTATTTGTAAATGCTCTTATTCTTTCTTCAATATGTTCTTTTGCTGTTTCATAGTTTATCTTGTTATCGAGAATCAATTGTCCCATAAAACTTTCCATAATTATTCTTCTTTAATTAAAAATTCAATTTGTTGTGGACTATTTTCAAAAGTTATTTCTGGGAATAATTGTGAATCTATTAAATATCGAATATTATTAAACTTACTAAAGCATTTATCTCCATTTGAAAGATATTTTGTAGGTTTATTTACAAATAACCATAGACCATAACTATCACGTGCTATCCAAAATTTCATATTTTATTCCTCCATAATTAATTTAAGTTCCACTTGTTGCGGTGAATTTTCAAATGTTACTTCAGGAAATAAACCCGGATTGATGTCATAACTTAACTCATCTTCAGTATTCCAAAATGCATACCCTGGTTCATTTGGTACACTTGGCTTCTTCGTATGTAGACATAATTCACCTGTTATATCTCTTGCTATCCAAAGTTTCATAATCCAATTCAATAAATGATTCATTAATGATTCTATCTGCTTCTCTTTTAAGACCTCTTCGAAGTGATTTGCTTGCAAGATGTCTTGCCATTTTATTTCTATCAGATTGTGCATCTCTATCCCAAGGATATGCTCTACTCCCATAAACCCAAGGATTTGAATGTTTACTATATTTCTGATATAATGTAGTTTTGCGATAATTAAAATCTTCGCGTTTTTCTTTACTGATTTTACCTTTTCCCATAATCTTACTTTTTTAATATAAAATACAAGGTGTGTCTGGATTGTATGATAAAAATGCTTTATGACCACATTTATCACATTTACATTTAAAATGAATTTTTGCCGTATATCTATTTTCATCTGTTAATTCATTTCCATTCTCATCATATAAATTAATAGATATTTTGTGTAAATAACCATTACAATCTTTTGGACCGCCATATACCCGACAAAAAGCCAAATGACTATACTTTATTTTTGGATCAACAAAATTTGTACACAATACATGTTCTTTTTGTTTATCTTTCATAATTTCTTTATTAATTTAAGATATTCATTATGTACTCTTTCTTCCCAAGTAAGATTATTTGGATTTTCTCTACACCATAATTCTTCAATACGTCTTTCACCAATCAAAAATAATTTCATAGCATGTTCAGAATCAATTTTATGTACACCACAATGTTTTATACTATGTGTCCCGGCTTTATTAAAATTGTTATTAAAATCATGTTTACCTGGAATGAATACTTCAACATCATCTCCATTAATGGATGTTATAAATCCTGGTAAAAATTGACAAGTTTCTACTAAATCACCTATTTTTAATTCTTCCATGTTTAATATATATTTAAGTTAGTAGTATCTATTGCAAGTCCTTTTTCAATCAATCCTCTATAGTCTAAATGATATTTGCAATAAAAATCCTGCAAAGTAAATACATTATCATTAGCATCAAGACTATATTGATTATCTAATAGGTCTTTATGTTCTTCTTTTTGTTCCTCTGTCATACTCGAAAGAGGGAATAGATATGGCTTAATATCTTCAACGCTGACCTCATTAACATACCAATTCCAATCAAGTGGATTGTCGTGATAAATATTAAAATATTTACCATCAAATCCTTTTAACTTATCAATAGTAGTTTCACCTATTTTTGCAATGTTTTCATGATGATATCCATCACTATTTTTAATTGCGCATTTTACTCCATAAAGCAACCTCGCACATAAATCTTGAAGTAATAAATCTTTATCTTTTTGTGTCATAATTTAATCAATATTAATTATTTTAATTTTTCCACATTTTTGACAAATGTAAATATAATGAAAATGTGAGGCAAAACGGTATTCTTTTGCAAGTTTCCATTCATGAAAACATGCTTTCTTTTTAAGTATATTTTTAATTATTTCCCACATAACTATTTTACTTGTAATATTTTTTCAATTTTTCCATCCTTTTTAATGGTCTGAATGAATTGGAAATCGACTTCTCTATAAGTACAATTTTTATCGTTGCAATATATAACTACCTTTGTATCTTTTGGTAGAGTTTGCAAAAATTCAATCAATGTTTCTACTGTCATAATTAATAAATATTTAGATTTGTAGCATCAATAGCAAGTTTCATAGGAATAAGATCTCTATAATCGAAATGATTAGCATTTAACCAATCAAATAATAAATATTCTTTATTTTTATTAAGAGAAACATAAGTTTTTAATGCAATAAATTCTATTTTTTGTATCTCTGTCATGCTTGACATTGGGAATAAATATGGTTTCCAATCATGTTTTAATATTGCATTCTTAATTGACATATATGGAGAATAGTCTGTTGGATGATCTAATTTAGTAATTTTATCATATTGATTTGTACCTTTAACACCATATGGAAGTCTTGCACAAACATCTTTTAGTAAAAATTCTTTTTCTTCTTGTAATGTCATATTAATATTTATTTTAGATTATTTTATTTTTTAAAAGATTTTTTATATTCTTTTACAAGATTTATATACTTATCATGATATTCTTGTGCTTCTTTACATTTATTATCATAATCATTTAAATAACACTTATCATCACAATTCTCACATGGAGAACTCCCTAAACTGTAGTAAGCATGTTGTTCTGCAAGATTGTTTAGTTCATTTTCTTGTGTCATAATTGAGTAATCATTTGTTTATAAAAACCTTCTATTTGATTAGGTGTTATATTGGAAATCCATTCTTTGAAATATTTTCTATACTTAATATGGTTATCATGATAAAATCTAAATTCTAACCATTTAAATAATTCTTCTGTCATCAGTTTTCATTATTTTTATAATGATTAAGTTCTCCATCTATGGCTTCATATAACATTTCTGCAGTTTTTTGTAACTCTTCTTCATAATTAGGAGAATTATATGGAATTAAATCACTTAAATGAGATTTCCAATATTCTATAATTTGTTGTTTTTCATCCATTTATAATAATTCTTTACAAATTTCAATCAAAATATCTTAAATTTCTACAGGTTCATCATCCCAAGTTAATTTTTTACCAATAATTTTTTCAATTGTTCCAGAAGGCATATCTATTGAACAATCTTCATCAAAATCTTTTTTTAAAACCTCACTTATTTTACCAATTTCTTGATAATCTACCCAAAAACTTCTAAATTTTATAGGTCTATTACGGAACATTTGTTCTGATCCATATTTATTAACTGCTACCCATGCCATATTATTCAAATTTTTTATTTAAAATTTCCCAGAGTTTTTCCATACATTCACCTCGAATAGAATCTTCTTTTTTTCTCCATTCATCAAATACTTTATCTAATTGATTTCTATACTTATTATACAATGTTTCTAACGTATTCCATGTATTTTCATCAATTTTAATGGTTTCAATATCTTTTAAATTAAAAGATTCTGTAAAAAGATTCCTAGTATATTTAATTATATTACTTTTTTCAAATTTAATAACATCTACTTTATATCCCCAACCGTATTCATCTTCGTAATCACTATTAATAATTTTAAATGCTTTTACCCAAGAATCAGTTTTCTGCAATAAAATATCACTTATTTCATAATGAATCGTGGATTTAATATTTATAGCATTTACAACTTCTTGTTGTAATGTTTTAAGTTCATCTAAACTTAATTCTTTTAATTTATCCAATTCCATAATTAAATTTATTTTTTTTAATTCTCCCAATATCTGTAGAATTCTGGTGCTTCATCCATTTTATTTACTAAATGTTTAGTATCATCATTATATGGTATACAAAAACTATATAATTTACTACCTAAACATCTAATAGGATAATTTTTATTACATTCATACATTGTTTCAAAAAATTGAATCTGCCAATATGTATCACAACCAATATATCGTACTAATACCTTATCAAAAGGTTGTAGAGTTTTTGGGTCAAATTTATTAAGGACTAATTCCCAATTGTCTTGCTCATTTATTGGTAAACCTAAATCAAGCTCTTCAAGACCATATACAGAATTATACACTCCGTTTATTGTATAAAGTCTTCCCTCATTTTCAATAGATATAATTCTATCTCCAACCTTAAACTTAGGAACAATTATCTTCTCCAAAGTTTTTGTTTCTGGATCCCACTTATAGCCTTTATCCTTAATTACTTGGAATAATTTTGCTTTTTCTTCTTCTGTAGCAAGACGCCATTCATCTATAGGGTCATCTGTAAAAATATTGTCTTTATCACAGCAAAACATATCTGTTTCCAAACACAAACATGCGTGACGATATACTCTCTCATCAATTTGTTTATGATAGATAATAATATAAGATAAATCGTAAACTTTAGCATAAACCACATCCCCATCAACAAAAGGTCTTTGAAATCCTTCCCAAGTAGTTTTACCTTTTGGAAAAATTACACATTTAGCATCATTTATACAAGCATTTTGACCATATTTTGTTAATCTTGCAATAAAATCACATTTCATTTCAATACAAATTGGATAAGTATTATCTGGATCATCAGATACAGATTTCAATGTAACATTGTCATACATTGTACAATCTAACTCCATACCTTTAGGACAATCCTTTAATATTTCTACTAAATTTAATTGTTCTTTCATATTATTTATTTTTTTATTTTCAAATTCTTTTTAGTTTTAAACATTTTCTTATGTTATAATAATTTTAATTACATTAATAATTCTATTTTGTTCATTTAATTCAAACTCTTTATATTGAACTCTATAAGTTTTTCCAGACAAACTAATATAATCATCTTTATCTGGAAGAGGAAAATCATAAGGTTGAACAATATCCAAGATTGTATCATAATGATAAAAATTATCCTTCACTGTCCTTAATTTGTAAACTATTCTTATTAACATATTCAATGTTTTATTTTTTTCTCTAACCAAAAATTAAATTTATAATTATTATTTTTTATAAGTACAGAAATCCCTGCAATTATTATAAAAATAGGATTAATTATCACTGTTAATAAAAAAGTATCTTTTGTAATAAAAAAAGATATTAAGGTAGTACAAATCCAAATAATGACAAAAATCCAAAATATTAAATCTTTATTTGTTTTAATCATAATAATATTTTACTTTCTTTTTAATTCTTCGAGTTCTTTTTCAGCCTTTTCGAGTTGTTCCTTGTAATATTCAACTTCTCGCTTCTTTTCTGCAATCTGTATCTCCTTCACTTTTCCATTCCATTCCAACCATCTTGCTTTGGTCTCATGTCTGAATGTTGAAAGAATTGCATATCTATTAATATATTCTATTTCATCAGGATGACGTTCAAAACAAATTTTAATTGTAGGTACATCACCTACATTAGTTACATGAATATGAATCATATCCTCATAATCATCTGGATACTCATTTATAAAATCCTGAACTTCTTTGTGTCCAATCCAGTTGAATATGTAATGTTCTGTGTTTACGATATAATCGTATATGTCTTTTTCTAATTTTTCAATATTTTCTAATATGTTATTTAATTCCATAAGATTATTTAATATCGTTATTTATTTTTTTACTAAACATAATTTCTACTTTATCAATTGGAAGCATATAATTCCCACAACAATGTCTGTTTGCTAGATGAGGATTGTGTTCCAATATATCCATACAAACTTTTAGGAAGTTATTTCCAAGTTCTTTTTCAATTTTATCATAGATTGATAATAATAAACTTTGGAAATCTAAAAGGGACATTTCGTCATATTTCTGACATGAATTTATTGCATTTTGAAAAACCTCACGTATATAATCAAGTGTATTCATAATTATTATATTTTAATCAATTGCTTCTGTTTCATTTAATATTAAATTATACGATATGTTTAATAATTCCTTATATGAATTAAACAGATCTTCATATGAATTAGACAAATATTCCAATAGTGTATCCTTCGTTATATCACTTTCTTTAACATTTTGTTTACAATGTGATATTGCGCATAATGTATTATAGAATGGTGATAGATGATTTCTCATTTTTGAACCAAGAGTATCTTTTGTACAATTATTTTCCATCATCCATAAATCTTTTTCAGGCGTTCATATTCAGCTTTTTCTTTTTCAGCCTTTATCTTTTCATCTTTTGCTTTCTTATGTGCTTCTTCCTCCTCTTTCTTTTTAACTTCTACATCTACTATTTTTTGGATGTCTTTATCATCCATATAGATATATTTTTTAGGAAATTCCGCATAATACTTTTCATATCCACCATATTGCCAATACTCTTCACCTATTCCACATATATCATCACCATCGATGCTAAAATCATATACATATTTGTATGCTTCATCCAATGGGATTAAAATTTTACAAACCTTTTCACATCTCGTTTGAAATACATCTTGCATTTCTTCAAATTTTTCTAATTCTTGTTTTGTCATGTTATTAAATTTAATTGTTTTTTATCATAATCAAAATTAATAGCTCTTACAGGATTTCCATTAACATATATTGGAAGTTCCCAAGTATTTGGAAAAATTACATGCATATATTTTTTAATATCACTAACAGTAATAATTTTTTTACCTGTAATTCTTTCATAACAAGCTTTTATAAATCTATCTATTTCATTATTATTGTGAAAACAATCTATATCATCTATATATTGAACTGTTCTTGCTACATCATAATGTTCATTAATGTAATTAAATACATATTGTCCGTCTCGCCATTCTTTTGGTTTATTTTTTAAACTTTCTAAAATTGTTTCTTTAAAATTTTTCATACTATTAATTTTTAAGCATAAAAAGGAACCTTATGGTTCCTAAACAATTTTTAAAGTAATATATAAAAATTTATAAATAACTATTACAAATTTCATTGTTTGAACGATAAAGCATAATCGTCGGATAAACCATTCTGTATATTACTACATCCGTACCACGGTTTTACTTTATTCCATTACACATAATATACAGTTATAAATTAATATATATTACTTTAATCCTTGAGAATCCTCTTTCATCATCTTTATCGCTTTGGATTCTTGCTTGCATTGACTCTCTTCTCCTATATCACGGTTCGAGTAGATTCCGTAAAAGACCTGTTTTATAAATTCCATAAAGGACTTCACTCTATCGAGTGGATGCTTTTCAGTGAGGTATTGTCTCTCAATCCTACCTAAATTAACACGTAATTCACCACTTACATCGAATAGCTATCATTTCACTATTCAGTTCGCAATTTTGTGGAGGCATCAATATTTTTCAACAATAGTTATATTTTTAGGGGCTCTACGATTACCTCCAAAATATATTCCGCATTGATATTTATCTTTTGTTAATGTTTTTTCATCAATATATAATTGATATTTAGCTATAGGAACTAAATCATCTAATACTGTAAATACTACAGAATCTTTTAAAAATGTAATTTTAAAATTAATTAATTGATTAAGTTCTATAGAACATAACAAATACCAATTTCTATATCCATCTAAATACCAATAAGCGCCTATTTGTATTTTATTGATTTTTGGATTATATCGCCATACAAATCGTACAGAATTTTTATGAATACCAAATAATCCAAATGATACACCGTATAATTTATTCCAATCTAATTGATCATTTTCATCTAATAAATATTTACAAGAATCTGTAAACATAAAAGATCGTCTTACCATATTGCCTTCTTCTCTATTTAATCCCACAATTTTAAATGGAAATGGTCTATGACAATATTTGTAAATTGTGTGTTTTTTCATGAATTATTCATTTAAATCTTTATTTAAAAAATCTAAAATTTTATTAAATGTTTTATTTTTAAACATTAGTATTCCATAATCATCATCAAAATAATACCATATAAGAATTATTCCGACAAAAATATTAATTATTGGAATAAACATTAATAATATAAAAACAATTAATTTCCAAACTTCTAAACTATAACATTTTTCTTCATAACGATAAGTATTAAAATATAATACTAAATTAATAACATTTATAATAAATGCTATTGCAAATAAAATTAAATAAATTTTCATAATTAAAATTTTTATATTAATAAAATAAATTTCACCCTCTGCGAGAACACAGCTAATTTTCTCTGAATATAGGTATAACCTTATTACATATCCTTATAAATTTATTAGCACGAACACAAGGACTCGAACCCTGATCTTCGGTTATTTTTTATTTTTACCTGCAAATGTTTCTGTTTGTGAATGACAATTAGGACATAATAAACGTAAATTCTCTAAACGATGATCGTTATTAATTCCATTAATATGATCTAATTGTAATGAAATAGGTTCATTTTGCCATTCTTTAATTCCACATTTAGCACATTTATATTCTAATAAATTATTATTTAATAATCTATGTTTTAATCTACTAATGTTATTATAAGTAGAGTCTTTTACTAATATTTCTTCTAATTCATATTTAGTAGAACTTGTAAACTTTCCTTTAAAATGTTCAATAGAACAATTTAATTCTTTTATTCTTCTTTTTAATATATCTGTAGATGAACCTCCTTTAGTAGTTAAACCTAAAGTTCTTAAACAATCTGAATAACTTAAAGAATTTTTAACAATATTTTTAAATTCTTCATCAGATACCTAATAAATTTTACTTTTACTCATAATATATTATTTTTTAAGTACATAAGACTAGATTTAAATCAACAAAATAATAATTTTGAAAATTATTCTTTTAAATCATTTGAATATCTATACATTATTAAACTAAAATCAATTTGTAGGGAAGGTGAGATTTGAACTCACGTAAAACCAGCTACTCTTTCAGTTCCTTATCAAGAAGAAGAGATACATCCCTATAAAGGATATAGTTCATAGTAGAACTATATCCGTTTAATTAAACCCTTAAATTTTTAAATACTAAAGAAAGATTTTTTCTTATTGTATAATGATGGTGATATTTCAGGATTATTAATGAAATAGAAACAATAACACTCATCATATTCGTTATAAGTAATAATAGTTCTACTTTCGACATCTATTTCTACAATAGGATACTCATAGAATTCATCTCCTGGTTTAAGTTGTGTGAATTTCTTATTAGATTCTACAGAAATCCAAACAAATCCATGAAAATCATTATTATTTATACGACTAGTAGGTACTTGTTCTTTTGCTTCATTAATTACAATTGGCGGATTTAAATATTGATCCAATTGCTTTATGAAATTCTTAATAGTGAATTTTTCTTTGTTTTCACTAAGTTCTCTTGTATAAACTCTACCACGATAAGTAGTATACATGTATGACTCTGTAGTAACATTGAAAAATTCTCTATATTCAGTAAATTTATCAACACCATGAATATTGACTTCTGTTACAATAGATTTAAGAATATCAATAGTAGAAATTGTTAAAGTGTCAATAAATTCAATGATTGTTTGTTTAGCAGATAAATCATGAAGATTTTCATTAAGATATTCTTCAACAGTTTCTTTATCAAGATTTCCAAATTCTTTTACATAACGAATACGAGAAGGTCTTCCGAGAAGATTTTCGTTAATGTTTAATTCATTAGTCGTTAATAAGAATACTTTACGATATTCTGAATTGTAAACACCATCCATCATTTGTAATATTTCCTGATGTCCTTCTGAAAAATTCTTTTCAAATTCATCCATAAAAATAATACAATCACAAGCAAGTGTTGATACATAATCAATTGCAATGTTTGTATTTTCTCCTATATTTTTTAATATAATAATAGGAAGTTGTAATTTATTTGCAAGAATTTTAGCAGATACAGTTTTCAGTCTTGTTATCCTAAAGGCTTTTTATCCTTTAGTTCTTATAGTTTCCTATAAGCTCGGCGTACATTTTCATCCACTATTTAGTTAGGATGCAAACCACTCTTGGAGATATTTTATTCTTAAATTAAGGTTCAATCTCTACGCTCTACGATGCTAAAGACTTTTTAATTTCTTTAGTTATCTCGGTATTAACATACATTTAGTCTCACGACTCAAGCTTCAGTCTTCACCGATATTGGTTTGTAATAATTCATTAGATTCCTCTAATGAACGGCAAAATGTTAAAAATTTATTGTATTTTCTATTTAAATAAATAATAGAATTATCATAAATTAAATGTAAAAATTTAAAAACATCTGATTGTAATATATTTAAAGTTTTAGTAAATTCTTCTCTAGGGTCTGTGATTAATTTTCCACTATTAATAGAATATTCTAATAAATAATCTTTTAATATAGTTAAAAACTATTCTGTTCCTAAAAAAGAAACTTTTGGATATTTTTTTGCATTTGTTAAACATCCATCTCCATCAAAATAACCTCTAATAAATGGAATTATTAAAGATTTATCTTTAAATATATCAATATTTGGAAATAATAAAGTATTTGATTTTCTTGGAGTACATCCGTAATTATTTAAAACATTCCATAAATGTTTATTAACAATTCCCCAACGACATCTTTCAAATTCTTTATTTCCACATTTAGATATTCCTATTTTTACATTATCTTTATTATGCTACATAAATTTATTAAATTTTATTAAATGTTCTACATCTATAATTGATAAAGAAATTTCAAATCCATAATCTCTTGAACTTATATATCCATCAGCAAATATAAATCCAAGCCAATATGCTTTTTCTTCAGTATCTATTATATCAAAAACATTTTCATTAAATTTAGTAGTATTTTGTCTATTTATGATTTCAATACCTCTTTCTTTTAATTTTTTAGAAAGAGTTTGAATAGTAGTATTATATTCTTTAGCCAATTTAGATAAACTAATTCCCTAATTATATTTAGGAATTATATCTAAATCTAAATCAAAATTTAATTTATTTTGTTTATTTTCTACTATTATTCCATTATTTTTTAAAAAAGTGCAAACTGTGTTAGGACTTACTCCTATTTCTTTAGCAATTTTTGTTGCACTAAGTTTATTTTTAATATAAGAATTTATAACAAATTCTTTTAAATTCTCGGTAATTTTATTTTTCATAATATTTTATTTTTTATATATTATATTATGAAATTTTATTATATCCAAGCAATTTTATAAAAAATTTTTTAACATTAAAATTTACCTGTTCCTTTAATACCATTCATTAATATACCCATATTACCATCGGTATTATTGTATGTTTTAATGATGTGGTCAATAAAATTTGTTTGCAATCCATAAATTTTATATGGAAATACAAATTCATTACCAATTTTTTCAAGATGTATACCCATTCTAGTAATACAAATATCGTATACACCTACGGGAATTTTAGATTCTACTGAGAAATTAGGATTAATTTCTGATACAGTATTTCCCTGAATCATAAAAGCTTTGTTCATAATTTTAAAAATTTAAATTTAAATTAAAGGTTTTGGGTGTATGGACAGGATCGAACTGACGACCTCCAGATCCACAATCTGGCACTCTGACCAACTGAGCTACATACACCATATGAAGTGAGTAAGAGGATCTTATATTCTTACGTTCCTACCAATTATTTAGGGCGGTTATGTTTCCGCAGTAGCATCCCATATCACTTTCAAAAGACAGTTTTAAATGTCGTTTTTGTGGGAGTTAATGGATTCGAACCATTGACCTCTTCCTTGTAAGGGAAGCGCTGCTGAACCAACTGAGCTAAACTCCCTGGCAAGAGTTGTTAACGTATAAATGTTGGACCATTTATAGTCTCGAGACAAACTCTTAAAACAATATTGTGTGGTATTGACTTGATTTGAACAAGTGACCCATGGATTTTCAGTCCAATGCTCTACCAGGCTGAGCTACAATACCATTTAAGTTAGTTTTATGGATAACTAACAACCACCACTATTTTTCATACCATCGAGATTGTGGTTTCTCCCTGTGGGAGTGGATAGACTCGAACCACCAGTCTCAAAGAGAGCGAATTTACAGTCCGCGCGGCTACCAATTACCGGTTACACTCCCAATTAAAAACAATTCCAGTCATATTGCAAACTGAATTATTATATACTATTTATATATAGTGATTATATTCTATATATACCTCCACCTCGCACCATATATAATAATATCTCAAATATTCAACATCTTGTGCAATCAAGATTCCATGACCTAACCGTGAGACTTTCACTCATTATAGTGTGAATTTCTACACACACCTGGTTAAGTCACAGTGAACACCTTTGAAAATTGTTTTATTATTTTTTGTAAAAACTACCTCTACAAGAGAGGTAGTTATTTTTTATTCAAGTTCAGCTATTTTAGCTTCAATTTCTGCTACAGATAAATTTTCTAGAACTTCATTCTTCTTACGATGAAGAATCTCTAATAATTGTGCTTTTTCAGCAGCTTTTGCTTTTGCATTTTGAGCAGCATTACGTTCAACAAGTTTAAGAGTAATTATATCTTTAACAATATTGAAACGCAATTCATCTTCCTGAGTATCAGGTGTAAGATCAGAAATAAAAGATTTACGAGGAGTTTCAGATAATTTCTTATCTAAAGCAATTGCAAGATTATTTAAATCTGTAAGACTTAAATCAAATAAATCTTCTGTAGTCAATTTACCTTTAGTTGTACTAAAACGTAATTTAGTACGTAATGCTTTTTTATACATATTAAAATTTAATTTTAAAAGGTTTATTATCCACTTTTACAATAATTTCATTTCTTTGAGTAGTTGAGAATCCAAGACCACTTAATTGATTCTCATTATACTCTACTTTAGCTTTTGATGCTATAGCTTCAAAAACACGACGATGATCTTTTTCAAGATCAGCACGTAAGTATTCATTAAAGAAACCACGAACTGAATCAGGATTTTTACAACCATCAATCATAAAGAAGTAGTGCTTATTACCTACTGCATTATCTTCCCAATAATTAGGAGAAAGCATAATACAAGAAACTTTTTGGAATTTCATTGTATCAATACCCCATTCTGTTTTAGATTTGTAAGAAGTATTAGCAGGTAAAACAGGAGAAACAATAATGTCGTTTTCAGTTACATCAATATAAGCAACTGTAACATACTCTTGTACTGGTTTATCATAAGCAAATTTATGCAAATCACCATTGATTTCAATTTCAAACTCAAAACCTACATCAACATTTTCTCTTTTATGGAATTGATGTACAAATACAGTATAACGACCTTTAGCAAGTTTAGAGCGGTCAGTCCAAACTATGTTTTCAACAGCATCGCGAGATCTACCACCTCCGGCATTCATATCAACATCAAGTTGACCTCCAGTACAATAACTGCGTTTATTACCATAATAGATTTGCATTCCGTTAGGTTCTTGTACATGTACATCTAAGTCATCATAGTTAAACCAATGTAATGAACATCGCATAAAACCTTCTACATTGCCACCAGCAGCTTTAACTTTTTCTTTAAATGAATCAGCTATTGAGCCATTATAAACCCAAGCAAAATTATTATTCCACTTGAATAAATTTCCAGCATCTCTATTTACAGGAGCAGTTAAAGTTACAAAATTAGAAATGTGTGTATTCTCAACAAGAACTTCAACATTAGTAGAACCAGGCAATACATCTTTTAAGAATTGTTCAATAGTTACTTCTGTAGCTTTGTTAAATTCTTTAGGATTTATTGCTTTATCTGCCAATAAAGTATTGAATACATTACCTCCAATCATTCTTTTAGCAGTATCTCTATTAACAAATAAAACATCATTAACAGAAATATCTTCTACTTGTGCATGACGTCTTGGGAGTGCATCAACCAAACCAAGTTCTTCTACTTTCTTTTGAGCTTCAGCAATTTGTCTTTTAGTTATAATTGCTGTTGGACGTTTATAATTAGCAGGAGCCATAATATTTTCATATAATTTTACAGCTCTTTCTAAATCCATACCTTCACTTAAATTAATAAGTAAAGTACCCATAGCAGTGTTACGAATTTTAGCGATTGGATTATCGTAATGTAACCAACAATAATTTTCAAGATTAGTTAAATTTTCAACTTCTTGTTTAACTTTAAGAAATTCTTGAAGTCCTTTCAAAAATTCTAAACCTCTATAAAGATTATTGTCATTAATCAAGTCAATGACTGTTTCAACAACTTCTGTTTTAAGTTCAGTTAAAGAACGGAAGAATACATTTCTACGAGCTATAACATCACCTTTTAAAGCACTTAAACTTGCAAAATTACTTCTTCTTTGATTAAAACGATAAATATCTGGAAGTTGAACATACAAGTGATCCCATTTACAAGTGGTTCCGTCAGGTAATCTTTGTATATTATGGTCACATCCATGAAACTCATTCATATCTTGCATGAAGATATTGTTAATAGCAGCTGCTTTAACTAAAGTAGCTAAATCAGCAGCAGTCTTTTCATATCCTGGAGTATGAACATCATCCCAGAATGTTTTGATTTCATAAGTTACTGGATCAATACTAATTGCTTTACCCATATGTCGAATAAACGACTTACAAGCGTTACAATTATGTTCTTGTCTATCTTCTTCTGAGAAAGATAACAAGTAACCCATCCAAAGTAAATCATTATCTACATCTACTGTAAATAATTTTCCTGCTTCCATCATTTTAGTAAAAGCAGCTTCAACATCTTTTTTAAATTGGTAAAATTCCATATATCTAAAATTTATAATATTTAAAATATTCGTCTCTCCGAATCGTCATCCCCTTGGTATAAGTTTCGCTTTGAAGAGGTTCAATGCTTGCATCACAGTTATACCCACCGTATATAGACTTTGGCCGCATCTATATAAGTTCTCGATTTAATGACCGATTGGTATGTCATACCGCCTCGAAAGAGCGGAGAGTGAGAGACTCGAACTCTCATATCGTTTCCGAATGGCTGTTTAGTAGACAGCTGCTGTACCTATTGAGCCAACTCTCCATTGTTGTCACACCGGGATTCGAACCCAGATTGATAGCTTAGAAGGCTATAGTTCTATCCATTGAACTATGTGACAATACAATTAAGAATTTAAATTAAAAACAAATTGAGAAAATTGTTTTAATGTATTTTGGTATAATTGTTGAATTGAATTATAATGTTCTTCAATTTGTTCAAATTCTTCTTTATTAATAGATTTCCAATTATCAGAAATAATATTTATTTTAAAAGATCCTTTAGTAACCTTATCTTTAGTAAAAGAATAAGATTCTATTTTAAATCCAGTAATAATATTAAATTGTAATACCTTATAATAAGAAATTTTGTTTTCTGTTATTAATTTATAATAACTCGGAAATGTCATTTTCAGTGTCATATTAATTTTAATTAATTATGAGTCAAGAGTGGGACTCGAACCCACACAAAACGGTTTTGCAGACCGTCCCCTTGCCAATTCGGGCATCCTGACTATAAATTAGTATTTTTATCAATTATTGTATAAAACAATGTTACAATTATTCCTAATATTACAATAATTATTAAGTCTTGTATCATTTTTCAAGTCGATTTTTATAATTTTCAATAGCTGTTGGAATAATTCTATTATAATTTTCATCATTAATCAAAGTGCTTGTTATTATCATATCAGCAGTTGTTCTATTTGTTGCAAATGCAATATTATACAAACTAGCTAATCTTGATAAAGCACTTACATCTTGTTGATGACCTTGAGTTACTAAATTATCACAAAAGAAAATTAATATATCAATTTTACCTTCTGCTATCATTGCACCTATTTGCTGATCTCCACCAAGAGGACCTGAAAGTAAAGATGTAATATGTTTTAGAGGTTCAACAAGTTTGATAGATATAAGACTATCTCCTGGTTCATAACCAGTTACAATTTTAGAAATAAGTTTAGCAGTTGTGCCAGTACCATACAGATTATGTTGACTTAATAATTCTGCATTATGTCTACACCATTCTACTAATTCTTGTTTTCTTGCATCATGTGCTACTAATGCGATATTTAATATTTTCATATTTCTCCAAATTTATTACGATATTTAGCTAAAAGTGATAATAATTCAGAATTATTTTTTCTTAGATTTTCTAATCTAGTTTTTAATGATTTAATTTGATTAGAAAGACTGTCTTTAGTTAACATTTCAAGTTCAAGTAATCTATTTTCTTCTAATTTAGAACAATGTATTTTGCGTTCTAAAGATAATATTACTTCTCTTTGATTTTTAATTTTTGTCTTTAATTTTTCTAAATCTTTATCAGATTCTAATTCTTCAACATAAGATTTTAATTTTCCAATTTCTATTTTTAATTCACTTATTTCTTTTTTATGATTTTGATTTCGATTTTTATCATATTTTTTAAATCGATCAATTGATTGTTTTAATTTAGCTATTTCTAAATCTTTTTTATCAAAAAATAATTCTTCATTTAACATATACTAAATTTTTAATTGTATAAAAAAAGGATAGGTAGTAGTTCCTATCCGATAAGTACCGAAGACCAGAGTCGAACTGGTACGGACATTTCTGTCCATCAGATTTTAAGTCTGACGTGTCTACCAATTTCACCACTTCGGCATATTATAAATATTCTTTTCTGTGAGTTCTAGCACTATTTTTATTTTTAGATTTATAAGTATCAAGCTAACTATCACAATTAGGACATATTAATCGAAGATTATCTTTCCAGTTATTAGATGCATCTCCATCAATATGATCTAATATGAAATGTAATTCTTTACCATTCCAATTATCTTCTAAACCACAAATTGCACATTTATGATTTTGTAATTCTTTTATATAATCTCTAATACAATTTCTTAAAGTTGTTGCTACTTTACAACCAGTATCGCCAGTTTCTAACCAATGATTTATTTTATTTAAATCTTGTTGTTTTTTATAACAAATCTAACATAATCCTGATTGATTACTATTAGATAATTTTTTTTCACATTCTTTACAAAATTTTGCCATAATTTTTAATCAATTATATTTTAATTTAGTTTTTATAATTTTAGAGGAGGCAGTGGGATTCCAACCCACGCAGCAGAATGATTACCGCCCTAATAGATTTCAAGTCTATCCCCTTCAAGCACTTGGGTATACCTCCATATCACATTAGCCCGCTATCTGTTACTTGACCGAGGGCTGTCTTCTACTTTTACATAGCTGCCTTCGTTGACGGTCTTGCCCGTTTCCTTACTAATGTGATTGCAGTACCGACGGGACTTGAACCCGCGACCTCCTGTTTAATTATTTATTTTATAATTGATTCAAATTGATATTCAGATACAAACCGCATAGTTTTTAATCGTTTACCTTGATAAGAATCTAAACGAATACTTATGGTATTAGTTTGAGCTTGTTCAAAAGGAACTAAACATAAAATTTTAGTTTCTATACAATATAAAGCAAAATAATCTACTTCTTGATTAGAATATTTAACTCTATTACCATGATACCCTTCTTGATGAGTTAATTTCCATGTCATATATTCTCCGTCATGTAAAGATTCTGTAGTTTTAATCTGAATTTTGTTTAATTTACCATTAAAATCTGCTATTAAATCTGTAGGATACCCTTCTCCTATAGGTAAATAAATAGGAACTCCTAATTCGGTAAATTTTGCGATAACGTAAGCCTAGCCTACATTTCCTATATTTGAAGTATTTTTCATAATAAAATAATTAAGTACAATAGAATTTAAATCTATAATCTTTTATAAACAGGCAGGCATTCTAACCAACTGAACTACGATACTATATTAAAACATACAAATTAAATAGGGTGGATTCGCACTATCCTTACTTGACTCACAGCCAACCCTTTTCTTAATATATTAAGAAGTTTAGTAACCTATACTTACCGTTAAACAACGTTATTTGTATGTTATTTTGTGCCTTCGGTGGAATCGAACCACCATAACCTTATTAAGCCATTGTGTTCTTTTACTCGAGTTATTACAACACGACTCTCAAAGGACCGGACTCACTATCCGGCTGTGTTACCAATATACACTTTAAACCGGCATTTTATTGCGCACGCTACTGAAATCGAACCAGTGACGGGGATTTCTCCACGATAGATTAACAGTCTATTGCCATCGACCACTCGGCCAAACGTGCGTTATATTATTACTAATCCATCATGAATTTCTCTATGACAATTAGCACAAACCATTATACATTTATCTAATTCTTCTTTAATTTTTTCCCAAGATCTAGTATATCCTTTAGCTGATATTCCAAAATCTTTTTGTTTTGGATCTAAATGATGAAATTCTAAAGCACTTTTACATTTATTATAACCACAAATGCAACATTTATTTCCTTTATATTCTATAGACATTTCTTTTATTTTATTTCTACGTTTTTGTGTTGCATCTGTTTGACATTTTAAACATTTCCATCTATTCTATTTATCATAATAAACGAATTCTGTTTCTCCATGAATTTTACAAATTTTTAATTCTTTTAATTTATCCATAATTAAATTTTTAATTTTCTAACCAACTGAGCTAAAGAAGCATATATATTTACATTAAACATTATCTTCATTTCCAAAGGTACTTTTATAAATAATGTGGTAAATATATTATAAACTTTAGAGCCTTTAGTCGGAATCGAACCAACAACCTGCTGATTACAAATCAGCTGCTCTGCCAATTGAGCTATAAAGGCAAGTAGTAACGGGGGCAGGATTCGAACCTGCGACTTCTAAGTTATGAGCATAGCGAGCTGACCATCTGCTCTACCCCGCAATATGAATTATATTATCTATATCGTTTATCTTTTCTAGTACAATTTTTATTCCTACTACCGTAATTTTCAGTTAATGCATGACAATTAGGACAAAGTAATTGTAAATTTTCTTTAGAATTATTTTTACAATCTCCATCTATGTGATGAATTTGTAAAGGAACTAAATTTGTATAAGAATTAATTTGATTCCATCCACATAATTGACAAGAATTATTATATGTTTGACGTAAATATTGTTTTACAGCATCTATAATATCATCTTCACCTATTGTACCTGATTCTAATCCTTGTTCCCAACGTTGAATATATTGTTTTCTTTTATATTCAGCACGACAAGTATTATTACAATAAGTATTACGTGAAGAAATTTCTTTTCCACAATTTAAACAATATAAATGATTTGATTTATTTTGTTTAAAATGATCAATAGATAAATTATTGTTAATAATAAATTTTTTTAACCAAATTTGATTACCTCCATTTCTATTAACATTTAATTTATTCATAACCTATGAATAAGATTCTGATTGACTAATAATTTCTTTAATTTCTTCATTAGGAATTTGTGATAATGTTCTCATAATTTTACTATTTTTAATGTACTATTATTAATAATTAATATTAAACGGGGAGAATAGTACAACTCCCCATAACAAAGTTGCGATCTTTGCTTAGTTTAAATATTTTTAATTAGAGCATCGTAACGGATTCAAACCGTCACCTGATGATTGGAAGTCATCTATGCTAATCATTAACACCAACGACGCATATTTAAACTACTGATAAGTTATATCAGTAGTTTAATTTTTTAATAATTAAAGTAAGTATATTAAATTGTAATTCAATTATACTTACAATTTTTTAAAACCCAAGTCATTTATGAAAAAATATTTTCTTTTTCAATTTCAGTCATAATTCGTTGAATAGCAACTTCATACGAATTTCCTCGGATTTTATTCATAAGTTTAGGTTCAAGAATAATTTCAAAAGTATCAGGAACTTTAATTACTCTTTTATTTTTAGTAATTTCTTTCCAAGAAGTTACTTCTGTTCTTTCAATATGATGTACACAATTACGATTGTTTACATATATTTTATAAAAACGTCCTCCAAATTTAAAAGTTTCTACTCTTTTAAATCTTTTGACAGGAGCGTGAAATTTTACAACAATATGACTTTCGCCAGTTTTGTCAGTTTTAATAATATGTTCAGTAGTCATAATATTATTTGAAATTAATAAAAGTATTTACCAAAAGTATTGTAATTAATTACTTTATCATCAATATCAATTCTCATTCCAATATAATCTTGTATAGATGATTGTGTATAAACAATACGTTCTGACATTTTAAGGAATTTAACCAATATTTCAGATAATTCTTCACTATAAACAGATCTAATTATCTGTTCAACACTTAAATTATTTCTATAAAATAAATTAGAATTAGCATCATTTTGTTCAGCATATTTAATAAATGCTCCATAAATAAATAACCATCCTAATATTTTATTAAAATTATAAGTTGGACGTAACATTCGATACTCAATGGTTTTAGGACCACTATAACACAAAGCATTAATAAAATTAACAGCTTTATATCTAGATGATACATTCCATTTTCTAGTACCTGTTACATCACAAGGATGTGGTTGTTTAAAATCTCCATAGAAATTTCTTCCAACTAAATACTTATACATTTCATCAAAAGATCTAAATCTACTATTGTATTCACAATAATTTTTATCATGATTTGTTTTATATCTATGTGTTTGAAATGTTAATTGTGGTAAATAACGACTTAAATCACTATTAACAAATAAATTATTAACAGATAGTATTATACTTTCTTTTAAATTAAAGTTTCCAAAATGAACATGTAAAGAACAATCTTTATCAAAGATAGTATATTTATCTAATTCTTCTATTTGTCTTTTTAATAGATTTAAACCTTTGTTTCCTTGTAATACAACTGTTGCAAATTCTATACCAGTAATTGAACCATCTCTTAAAGGAATTAAACCTAATTCATACAATCGGTGTTGTGGAAGAAAACCACCTGCAGTTTCAAATTCCAAACCGAATGTATAAGGAAGTTCGTTAATAAATTTAAAATTAATGTCATTAGATTCATTTTGTCTTCCTTTAAATAAATGTTCTTCAAATTTGGTATTATAAGTTAATCTGCTGAGATTATATGGAAAAGAATCTCTACCTAATGGAAAATTATATTGATTAATACTATTTCCAATTACATAACAACCTTTTAAATGATCAAAACCTAAATGATCTTTAAGTTGTTCATAAGATTCACCCCATACAGTTTTTCCTTCAAAGAATATTTTGATATTATCATGAGATTCATTAATAGTACTAAACTCAGCATAATTTTCATCAATATAAACTATTGCCCTGCGCATTCTCGTTCTAATAATTTTAAAATCTCATCTTCATCATATGTGTACATATAATAATCAGTAGTCCAACTAGAATATGCTTTCTTTCCTTCTTTAACATATCTTCCGCGTGAATTAAATTCATAATAAAGATCTGCCATTGGATAAATCCATTCTCCTGTTGGATATACTAATCCTTTTTCACCATACCAATAGAATTGATCCAAATCTTCTGTAAATGGATTAAAATCCATTATATTAATTAAAATTTGAATCTCTTTAGTAACGTTTTTATTAGCTTCTTGATACTTTTTATTGATTAATTCAAATGCTTTAGGAGATTTAAGCATTTTACCCATAAAGAATGCAACTTCATGTAAGTATGCTTCATTAGTTTTCTTCTTTCCTTGATGAATATAACCATATTCTGTTAAAGCAAATACTCCATGTAAAGGTTTGTCATCCTTATCTTGATAAAATATTCCGTCATGTTTAATTTTATAAACAGTGCTTGCTTTATAATTATAACCATAAAAATCGTCATAATCATATAAAGTACTAGCTGTTACAACATAAGGTTTATTTTGGGTACATTTTTCTCTAGAATATTCACTAATAAGTTTAAGTTTTTCTCCTGAAACACTCATTAACTTATTAGTACTCAAAGTATAAATATCCTCGTCGTAATAATGAGCATACAAAGTTTCAAAAATAGAAGAAAATATAAATCTTCCATTATGAAAACAGTAATATAAAGGACGTTCTTCTTCTTGTTCTTTTGAATAAGTTGTTTTCTTAGAAGCACCTTTAAATACTAAACTTTTGTTAATTCTATAATCATGAATTACAAAAACTGCTCCGCCATTATATTCATCAAGACAATCATATCCTACATGATAAAATATTCTAGCCATTACTTGAGAATCAGTTAATCCCTTAATATCAATTTCAGGAATATATTTTTTAGCTAATTCTTCATAATTATGAATTGTTCCATTATGAATAAGAACAAATTCAACTTCATTATCAGAATTAGTTAAAACTACAGGTTGAGCTGTTTCTAAACTAACTTTACCAACTGATGCTTTTCTACAATGACCTAATGCAACTTTACATTCATCAGTTTCTTTAAGAAGAACAGAATCTCTGAAAAAACCAATGAACATTTTTTGTTTATCAACACCGTATTCAACTTTTTTGTCAATAAACACACCACAACTATCTCCACCACGAGAATCGTTTCTGACTCCCATAGTAAAGAATGCTCTTTTATTAAATCGTTTAGATTTTCTAGAAATCATTCCAAATATTCCACACATAATTATTCAGGAATTATATTGTTAGGATGAATTAAATTATATTTTTCAATTATGATTTTTGCTTTTTCTACATCATTATTGTTTATTGTATCTCTGACTAAATCTCCACTTGGAAGAAAATGTCCAGCTTCAAAACAATATAATGCATAATAAACTTGTTTAAATATAAAACTTAAACGAGAAGGATTAGCAATCCAATAAGATGATAAAGTTCTATATTCAAATCCGTATTCACAAAGTCTAAAGCATCCTGCTTTACCATAAAGTGTTCTTCTCTCTGTATCTGTATCATACAATATAGAAGGAAGTCCTACGAATGCATCAATATATCTTAACATCATTAAAGATGTATCAATATTATTTTCAGGATATCCAACATGGATATGAACAATTTTGTTACCCTAAAGGCTTTTTATCCTTTAGTTCTATTAGTTATTTTTCTTTCCTAATAGTTCAGCATATATTTTCACCTTCAACATTACTTGTTAAGGGTTGCTCACTCGTGGGAGAATTATATTCAGTTTCCTGGTTCATCTCCTATGCGTTACACTGTTCATTAGTATTATCTAATGAATTAGCACGGTATTCAATATAATTATCTATTTTTTCTTTTTTTCGTTTTAAATAAATAGATGCATTATTATATAAATAATTTTGTAATTTTGTAATTTTTTCAAATTTATTAACTCTATCACAAGACCATCTTAAATTATAATATATACAAGTTTTACCTTGTTTACTACAAATAGAATAAGACATTCCTGTATTTTTACTAATTAATTCTCCAATTAATGTTATAAATTTAAGACTTGTTCCAATAATACTTATAGAAAAATTTCCTTGTTGACCATTATCTCCCATATACCCATCACCATCTATAAATCCTCTAACAAAATGATTTTGAAGATTTTCTGGAATTAATTCTATAGGAAATTGAAAATTTATATCTAATGTTTTATTAGATATTATATTATATTTAGTCTTTAATATGTTTTCCATATAAGGAGAAGTCCATCTAATTCTATATTGTAATTTTCGATGTTGTACTCCAGATTGATTATTTACAATTTGAATTTTTAATGGAACATTTAAATAAGTTTTAAAAGCTTCTACAATTTCTTTATCATCTTCTGATTGATTAATACTAAATCTCCCATTTGTATTTTTATTAATACATCCATCAGCAATAAAAAATCCTAATAAATAAGATTTTTCAGGAGTATCTATATTATCAAAAAATGTATGATTTATTGTATTAGTATAAGCTTTTTTAGGAGTTAAATTAAATCTTTTTACTACAGATGAAACAGAAGACATATTTTTATCTAATCGTTTAGCTATTTCTGAAACAGTTAAACCTTCATCTATTAAATTAATTACAATTTGTTGAAATTCTGTCATATTTTAATAATTTTAAGTTAATATTTTATTGTTAACCTATTATACTAAAATATTCCATAAGTTCAAAATTATTTATATAGAAAATAATCGTTCACCGTTTTTGAGCAATTCTTCTGTATATTTCTATACTTTGGGCTTCACAACCCACTTGATCTTAATGTAGTTCTACCTAATTTACCCGCTTCATTACGAGTATTTGTATAAATACAATAATCAGGATCACAACCAGCTTCTTTAGCTTGTGGATGTTTAAGTTCTTTAGTTGGAACTTTAGAGGATGCTTGACAAAGAATGTCTAAATTAGAATCTATTTCTTGTACGATATTACGAATTTTATCCTTCATAAATTCAATACTTTCAACAAATTCTTGTTCGTTTCTTGCAGCAGGAATATTAAATTCTGCTAAAATATTATCGGTTTGTAAACCAAATCCTTTAGGCAATCCTTCAGTAAAAGGATTAGCTTTAGTTCCAGGAATTTTATCTATAGCAGATACAACCTTTTTTGTTTTACTATTAAAAATAAACAATTCGGGATCTGCACCAAATGTGTATTTTAACATAATAAATCGTTTAATAATTGATTAAACATTTCAACTGTAGGAGCATTAGAACGCATAAGTTCAGGATGTCCTTGAATGCCAAGACATCTAGGCATGTCTTTTTTAGTGAAAAGAACAACTTCTGGTTCACAAGGAGGATATTCTACACCATCTCCTTCATAAAAATCAGAATGTCTTGCAGAATAATACAGAATTTTGTAATCACTTTTACTCATTTTAAATGGATATACCATTTGATGATGTATTGAAGTAATTTCATATCGTTCTTCTGTTCTGGCATTAATCATTACATGAGTTCCAAATGAACTATGATTATTTACATTTTGAATTAAAATACCACCATTTAATGCACATAATAATTGTACATAATATGTTATCGTTAAGCTCTTTATCTTAACTTCTTACACTTCATATTAACGTAAGCTCAGACTATATCTTCATCATTTAAATATTTTTATAAATAGTATAATTATAATTTGTTTGTAAAATTTTTGTAATATAATTTACATATAGATTCACAAATAAATTAATAGATAAACAATTATGAATAATTTAATTTTTTATTATGAATATACAAGAAATTATACAAGATTACAAAAATGGAATGAAAATGACTGAAATTGCTAGAAAAAATCATGTTGCTAATAGTACTATTAGTGGTTATATTAAACCTTTAAATCTTCCTACTAATAAAGTAATTAATAGTATTAATAATTGGGAAGGATTTAAAGAATTTTTTATAGAAACTTATAATTCTACAGATTCTATGCAAGAAATCTATGATAAATTATTACAGCATCCTTATTTTAAACGTACCAGTAGAAAATCTATTAGTCAACGTACTGCAGAAATCAGAAATTTATTCGGATTACCTCCTAAAATGCCAGAAAATAATTATAATTCTGAATATGATAGAATTAGAGGATATATTATTCGTAATTCTAAATATTGTGCAAAAAGAAGAGGAATTCATTTTGATTTAAAATATACTGATTTTGAATTACCAGAGTATTGTCCTATTCTTGGTCTAAAAATAGAATATGGATCAGGTGACGGAAATGCTCCTAATCATGCATCTTTAGATAGAATTGATAATTCTAAAGGATATATTCCTGGTAATGTTATGATAATTTCTAAATTAGCTAATGCTATGAAAAATGAAGCTAATTTTGAACAATTACAATTATTTATAAAAAACTATACTTATTTATTAAATTATATAAATGAGCATGGCACTCTTGGGAATGTTACTGACATATTTCCTCATTGGAAGAAACTTAGTCTCGATTCCTAGTCGTTGAACCTTCAATGATATTTCTATCAAAGCTTGGCTGCTGATTATCATCTCAGACGTCCCAGCAATTCACCATGTTTAACGTGAGCCACAATATTAACCCACGACAGATTCCTAAACAAAGTTGATCTTTACGCACTTTCTTAAATGCTTCAACTTCTTCTTTATCTCTTCTATCATTAAAATAAGTAGAAGGATGTCTTTCACAATTATATAATGCAGGGTTAATGTCTTCCCCACCTGTAAACATTACAATGTCAGCTTCTTCTATATTATTAACTAATACAGAATTTTTAATCCATCTAGCATATGACTTTGCTTGTCCTACGACGAATATCTTTTTTACCTTTTTGTTCATCTTTCTTGAAGTTTTTAATTATCTCATAATTTTTAGAATATAATTCAAGTCTTTTTGGAAAAGTTTTTTCAAGATCTACTTTTCTATATGAATCACTATAGTGTTTTTCTAATAAATCATATAATGCATTAGATTTATCAAAATCACATACAAATTGAACACGAGTAGTATTTGTATCAAATTTTCTTTTTAATTCTTTTCCAGTTAAATCAACACCTAAATTTTTAAATAATGATTGTTCTGCTCCAATATAACATTTATATGCAGAAATAGTCAAATTATATAATTCTAAAAAACTTTTGTGTGTAATATCAATACCACTTAATGTTTTAGCTTCACGTATTCTAAATACGTCTACAGCCATTTCATTATATGGCCATTCATAAAATACTCTACAAAATGTAAGAATCCATTTATGTTTAATAGGTCTTCCTATTATTTCTATATCAAAGATATATTTATCAGGAGTATCTGTTAACTTAATATTTACATCCAAAGAATTACGCATATAACGAATAATTTTCATTATATGTGTTTTATTTAAACTACAATAATTTCCAGAACCGGTTCTAAATTCTTTATTACATTGTAATTTGTAAATACCTTTATATATTCTACTCATACCATAAAAATAGTGAAAAACTTCTCTAAAACAAGGTTCAGTTCCCGATAAATATGATGCAGTTTTAACTAATTTTTCATCGTAATAAAGTTTACATGAATATTGAGGATGAAATCCAAAATAATTATAATCTCTAATCATAATCTAATAAAAGAAAAAGTCTTAGCTAAAAAGCTAAGACTTAAAGTTAATTAATTATTCTTCTGATTTTTCAGCAACTTTACCAGCTGGTTCGACAGATTTAGGTGCTGCCATCAAACCGCCGTTTTGAAGCATTTGAAGCATCATGATGTCTTTCATTGAACTTCCACCTTTACCAGCAAAAGCCATGAGAGCCATTGGATTACTCATCATGTTAGCAAATGGATTTGCTGAACTTTGACCATTAATCATAGATGCAAGCATCATGATTTCAGCAAGATCACCGCCCTTTTCTTCTTTGCCATCAAGAAGCATCATGAGCATCATGTTGTTATTCATGTCAGTGCCACCTGTAACACCAAATGGATTAACAACAACACGAACAGTTTTCTGTTGAGTTAAGAAATCTGTTACAGGAACATTCTTACGCATGTTACCACCGAAAGATGTAGAAAAGATTTGACCATCCTTAATTTTCTCTACTTTTGCATAAGTAGAAGAAGTAGCTTTGATAATGTCACCAACTTTTACTTGATCAATTGTTTTTGCAATAGTGAAAACAGGAACATCTTCCAAAAGGAGATCTTCTGGATATGAAACTATTTCATTTCCTTTTATACCCAACCATTCTTTGTTATTGGCAGTATTAGTGCGAACACATACTGTACCATCCATAGCAAGACGAGCTTTGTCATCTACTTGTGGGATAAAACTTGCTTTCATTCTTTCAACAACTGTTTCAAACATTTTCTTCATAGTAATAAAAATTTTAATAGTTAAACATTTAATTAATTAATTATTTAGTGTGACTTTCGTCACGGATTTTTTCTTAAATAAAGTGATTATAATTTTAAATATTTAATTTATCTTTTTCATATTTATTTAAAATACTAGTAATTCTTTTTTCATTAGCTCTGTATATTAATTTCATAGCTGAAAAAGGAATATCAAAGGAATTATGTTGAATAACATTACCAAAAAATGTAGAACAACTACCAAAATGTCCTGCGATTGCATTTTCTTTATCAGAATCTATACAATCTTCAAAAAATCTTTTTAATTTTTTAAGTTCTTCTATTTTATAATCATTATAAGTCATAATCAATACACTATTATTTTATAATAAGGATACCAAACTTCTTTAATTTTAGTTTGATCATTTTTATTATATTTATTATATAAATTCCTATCATTTAATCTATATTCAGTATTATTATATGTAAAAGTAATATAATAATAAGTTCTAGTATGACCACCTTTGCCTGGTACACCAACGTAACGAGAACGTTTTTCTTTATTTGTTACAATTGCTGTATAAATCTTAGGTGCAGGATATTTATAAATAGTACTATCTTTATTATTCCATCCATATTCTTTTACAACAATATAATGTTCATTTTGAGATAAAATTTGATCAGGTTTGGTATTAACTGCTCCGTAAATTAAATATACAAGCAATCCTATTATTGTACCAATAAGTAATATTATTCCAATTTTTTTCATAATTTAATAATTTTTAAAATTAAAAAAGCCTAGCAAATTACTAGGCTTTGTTGGCGGGTTATCATTTTCGTCCAGGTCTCTTCAGCTAGTATTTTATAGTCTCCCTGGCTGACTTTTGCGGGAATATGGAGTAATCGATCTCCTTAAAAGCACCCTATTATTTAGCTTTATTCCCATCCAATGTCCAAAGTAATATTTATTATTAGAAGCATAACTAATTAAATATTACATATTTTACTACATCCGTTATAATTAATTAATTTAGTTGAAACAGTTTAATTAGTTTTAATTAGTATTGGATTAATTATTTTATACACGGCTTTTACTTTTTATTTGTACATTAACGTAAAATATAGACATAAAATCAATCAAAAAATCAAAACACAGAATCGAGAGAAGTGAGGATTCGCTCCTCACTAAGTTCTCATAGAACACTTCTCCTAACATGTCAAATATTTAAAATTTGGAGATTTCTGTAATATGACATGATTAATACTTTTTTGCTAACCAAAAATCTTCATTAAGTTTTATATTTCCTTCTTCATAAGCTGCTATAATTATGCATATTATAAAAATTGTAGCTACTGCATTTAATAATGGAACAAATAATACAATTATTCCAAGAAAATACACAAATAATGGAAATTTAATTGGTTCTTTATTGTTACGCTCATGTGAATTATGAAGCAAATATATTATAAATACATTAATAAGTAATGTAATTATAAACATTATTGAAATCCAACTCATTTTGTTTCATTCATTTTCTTAACAACATCCATCATCATATTAAGACCAACAGCATCCATTGCAGAATTATTAGCTTCATTACCATTCATAATAATTTCAGGAACCCATCTAACTTTAGAATTTGCTAATGCTTGAGCGATACCAATTGCTGTTTCTTTTTCAATCGTGGCTTTTTCAAGCGGAGTTAACCCAGCACTAACTAATGCTTTATTTGCTGCTGCTTTAGCTTCGCCTTCTGCTTTAATTTTCTTAGCTTCTTCATTTGCTTTAAGTGCTGCTAAACGAGCTACTTCATATTCTTGTTCAGCTTTAGTTACTTCAACAGCTTTAATTTTCTCTTGTTCCCACTTTGCAGTAATTGCAGCAGTCTTACCTGCTTCTTCTGCACGAATAGCTTCTTGTTGAGCAGCAAGAGTTCTAGCTTTTGAAGTTTGAACTGCCATATTAGCTTCTTGTTGTTGTTCAATTTGTCTTTTAACTTTATCAGAATAATCGATTTTAGATACAGATACTTGACCAATTTCTAAACCATAATAAGCAAATGGAGATGATTCACTACGTTTATAACCACCAGGAGCATTTTCATCAGGAATAAGTGAAGCTATTTTCACAGTCTTCTTCTCACCTGTTACTGGGTCAGTTGTTTCTATAACTTTAACAGTAGTTTTATAAACGCCGTTATTAAGCTGATCAGTAATATATTCAATTAAGTCATTCTTTTTCTCTGCATAAGATTCAAATGCTGACATAAGAGGACCTGATGCATAAATTACTTTAGTTACAGTAGGTCTTACTAAATCTTGCATAAGTCTATCCATACCATTATAATCAGTTTGAATACGTGCTAAATAAACTGGATCTGTAGGAAGTTTAACTCTTAATGAGCCATAAATTTTACCATCTGAAGCATCATTAAAAATTACTGGAATAGGATTACCCATTTGTTTGCTTTCTTCATTATCAGAACCAAACCACAATTGATTTGTTTTATAGTAATGGGTTGTTTTACCAAACCATTGCCATTTAAAACCAGGAGTTGTCCAATATTCCATATTACCTGTAAATGGATACTGGTTTACAACAATTTGTTCATTCTTGACATCTTCACCGATTCTGTTACTTAAACCGATAACTACCAATGCTAAAATTGCGATAACAATCGCCATGATCTTTTTCTTCATTTTTGTTAGATTTTAAATAATTAATAAATTTGTTAAGATTTTAAATGTTTTAAATAATAAAATGGAATTAATAATTTTTTAAATTCCATTTCTTTGTCTGTTATTTTCCATAATTCTAGTAAATGTCCACAAACAAGGACATAATAAATGACATATAAAAGTATAAATATGCCAATTAAAAATTTGAATAATACCATAATGTTAAACTTTAGTTATTTTTGATTAAACAAAAAATGGAGTTCTGATAGAACTCCATTAAACATAAATTATTTTAAAGGCATGTTGATAAAATCCTAATTCTGATTCTGGAATTGGTGTTAGTTTACCAAATACTTTAATATAAGGTTTTAAAATTTGTTCAACCTTATCAAAAAATTGTAATTGTCCTTTTGCAGAACATTTACAAACTAATTTGTGTCTTTTGATGTGTTTTTTCATGATTATTTAATTTTAAAATACTATTTTAGTTAAACTCCAAAATAGTGAAAATGAGGGTCTGGGGCGTTTTCATTGGTATTTCACAACAGCAAGAAAACTAGATATTAACCATTTAAAAATAATATGTAAGAATTCTTAAAAAAGAATTCTCCCTACAATTAAAAATTAAATTGTTAAAATTTATATTATTTATCTTGAAAATCTTTCACAAAGAATTGCAAGTCCTATAACTATAACAATTCCTAATAACGATAATGCTATTTCCATGAGTTTCGTTTTGTTTCTAGATAATTATATAATTCTTCGTATGCCCAAATACTATTTGAGCTTATAGTATAAGGATCATATTCAAATACAAATATTCCATCAGTTACCATGTGATAAAATATTGTATCGAATAAGTTTTCAGCTGAACAATAATAGTCTTCAAATAACTGACTATTGATTTGAAGAGAATCAATAATTTTTTGTTTCTCTTCTAATTGATCATTTAAATCATTAATTGTTTGTTTATATTCAATGCAATCCAATTTTTTTTCAAAAACTGAATCAGCAATTGTTTTTCCTATAAAAAATGATGCAATTATTATAAAAATAATATATAAAATTAATTTTTTCATAATTTAAATTTTTGATATTAATATTATCATAATAATCAGGCATATGATTAAACATACACCTGATATTATGAATATTATTTTTTCTAATCGAGTCATCATAATGATTCTTCGATTAGTTTAGTTGCTTTTACTTCATAACCACGATTACGAAGCTCTTCAACTAATTGTCTTGAACTAAATCCTTCTAAAGGATTTGTTATAGAAACAGTCAACTTTCTATGGTATTCTCTTTTTAAGAGAACTGGCATAATTTTTCTTGACTCATAATTTGTTTGAGTCAAATAAATTTTACCATCAGAATGTTTACAAATAATTCCGTTTGCTAACATTCTGTCCATAAGTTGTTTGGCGCGCTGTGGAGAATTAACCCCGTTTTCTTTTAACAATCTTTGTAAAGAAACATATTTACCGTTTCTTAATGATTTGATAAACTGTCCTATAGAGACAGTAATGGCTTGTTCATTTGCTTTCATATATTTGACTTTTTAATGTAAATTCTATTTAAATATAATCCATATGGTTCTACTGCAAACATAGCATCATTAAGACGATCTGTAATATCTGTAATGATTTTGTCTGAGTCTTTTAGTAATTGTTCGCATGAATATGAATTAAACGATTTGGCTAAAGTTTTTTTAATTATTAAATCTGTTTTAAGATAAATATCTTCATCAATAGTATGATCTACATACCATTCATAATAGATTTCATATAAAACTCCATCTATAGTTTGTCCATAATGATTACCTGTATAACATCCTTTTGAGAATGTTTTTACATTTTTAGAATTGATTTTTATTGGATGAGTAGAACCTATACATATTCCAAATATAAGTCCTATAATTCCAAATGTTATTAAAAATAGTTTTTGTTTCATTTTTATTTTATTTTTTATTATTAATGATTTGATTTTTAAGCAATTAGTTTCAGATATAAAATCTTACTTATCTCCTAAACCACGTAAAGGTTTGCTTATTTTAGGAGTCTTTACAGTTACTATTATTCACTGTAAAGGTAAAGTGCAATCTTCTTTCGGCTTTTATTTATACTCGTTTAAGCCTACTTATGTATTATACTACGAACTATCGTCTATGAACTTACAATTAGGCGACGAACTCTAATTAATATGTAGTTATACTATAGTAAATTTGGACATTAATTTCCAGTAATCATCAGTGTGCGTTTCGAGTTTATCCCCACATCCAACCACATATAAAAATAGCCCAAAAGTGCTATCATGCCCATACAGGCATAGACTACTGTTTCCATAATTAATTGTTTTGATTATTCCACACATAACAAGCTAATTCATAGAAATAGTTATTATATGGGATTTCTTTATTAAAATTCCACCATTTTATAAACTCTTCTTCAGAGCATCTAGAAATGGTTAATCCCCAATAATATTTGCCGAAATATTTTTCGGCTTCAGAATGACATATTTGTTTGCAATGTTCATCAAACAAATTGTCTATTTGTTCTTGAATTGTCATTTGTTACCTCCTTTAATTAAAGGTAACATCATAATAACTCCTAATCCCATACATACTAGTGTTGGGATAAGACTTTCAGAATCTGCTAAGCACATTCCGAAACATAATAAGCAAAAGCCTATTGTTCCAATGATTTGTTTTGCGTTTTCCATGATTTGTTATTTTTTTGATTAGATCTTTAGACAGGATTCGAACCTGTATTTCTGAGACAGTATTTTTCCATTTAAATTACTAAAGATACGGGTAGTATAAATAATGTATTAAATATTTTTTATGTTTTACACCTAAAACTTATAAAACTACCGTGCGCCCGTATTACGGATTACGGCTAATATAAGAAACTGGCGTCCTCAACATTTTGGAAATCTCTAACCTTACGGACTATTAAGTTATTACGGACTGCACCGAATTCCTTAGAGATATTTTGTATTGAGTTTTTTATATAATTATAATTATATCAAATTATTGATTGCGTATTCAATACTGGTCAAAGCTGCTGTTTCATAAGAAGTATAATCCTTTGTAGATCTGTCATAAAACTTTTTAGTTTGTATTCGGAAAGAAAATGTCCATGTTTCATCATCTACTAAGCTAGGAATTATCTCCACCATTATATCTTTTTTTCTCAACCAATCAAGAACTTGTGAGATAGTTGGTGCGATAACTACCTCATCATCAACATTTTTCCCATAAACTAAAGGATCGCTGACCCTTGCATGATAAAGTTTTTTATCATCAGTTCTATAAAAGAAAAAGAATGATGTATTATAACCCAATTCTTTAAGTTTTATTGCCAATTCAATATTTATAAATTCTTCCATTATTATTTTTTTTGATTGATATACTGACTAATAAATTAGTTTCGTCCAATCTCATCAGAGTATAATTTTAACGTCTCCTGGATGACGAGAAATGTATTTACATTTCTAAAAAAGGAGCATATCCATAAAGGATACACTCCTAAAACATTACAATTTGATAATTTCTTAAGTGGTTGTTCTTCAGAACGGATTCGAACCGTTATACTGTGCACAAGTGTTTTACCCATTAAACTACTGAAGAATACTCTCTTATCTAGAATAGAGAGCAAGTTATTTAGACGTTTTCCTACATCTACGTAACTAACGTTCGCAAAATCCTATGGTAGTGAGGTCATTCTCACTCTTTAAGATAGCTAATCTTAAAGTTTGCGACCAATATATAATTGGAAAATAGTTCCTTATGAGAACTATTATATATGATTAACCTTGACTTAATCGAGCGGCTTAACTCGGCAACCTCTAAATTCATTTTTGACATACACCCGATTTGATCACATTCGGGTAAAGCGATGTATATATTACGTATACTAAACGATCAACTTTAGCAACGCCCCATCCATACTCACTAAGTAGGTTTGCGGACCCTAGCTTTCTTTCGTAGCAGTTATTTTCGAGGAAAGGCTTATCTGCGTAGCCATAAGTTTAACCGAAAATATTTTTCGGTGAATTTAAAAATTGAATTTTGTCATAAATGATTGACATTTTATTCAAGAATGCCAATCTTATAATTTTTTAAGTTTGACATAATTTCACCCATATTAGAGCGAAAATTGAAATTTTAAAAGTGAAAGGAAAATTGGCGATGGAAGGAATCGACCGCATTTCCGGACCACTTATAAAAGTTCTATACAAATAGAACTTTCCAAATCACCCAATCATTTTGATAAGGTTCGAGCAACCAATACCCCATTTGATAAGAAGGATAATTAGAACCATTTATTAGTTTAAATTTACCCTTCTTACAAACAAGATAGTTAGATTTGATGCGTCCGTAGACGCATATCAAATCATTGGTCATTCTCTACTTTTGTAGAAGATTTGCGACCGCCTTTGTTGATTTCTGAAACTTCAATCCAATCCAAACTAAACATCTTTTGCTTACGAGTTTTAGTTAATGATGGAGCATTAGTCTTTCTATCGAAAGCAGCTATTACAACTTCATCTTTTAATTTACAATTGATATAGCGACCTTCATTTTCAACAAAGAAAGCTTTAATATTAGGAGCTTTTCTCCAATCAGGAAGTACATTACCTGTTGTGGATACTCTGTCACCATTGTTTACTAACTCAGTAACAATGTCATCTTCATCTCTTACTTCAGTAACTGGTTGAACTGATCTGTCGAAAATTGATAAATACAATTGAATTGCATCACCAGTTTCTGTAATATTCTTATTAGCGTCGATGGTACATTTTTCAACGATAACATATCTTGCTTTGTCTGATAAAGCAGTATTGCATTTACCATCACGACTGATTTCAATAATCTTAAGAACACAGTCACCAGTTAAGAAGTCGTCAGACGAACTTCTACTTGTTAAGTTTTCTAAATCGACTGGCTTAATCGCCTTGTCATTTTTAGATTTGTCAATTAACTCTTGAATTTTCATTTTATACATTTTAAAATTATACATTCGTAGTCTTATCACTTGCAATAATTTGCTACCGTGTACGTGTTGCACACTATAATACATATCTCGCATATACTTGGCTACTTTAAAATATTTTCTGAAAGAAAATATTTTTTGAAAGAACCCCATTCTCCGAAGAGAATGAGGTTAACGAGGTTTATTGAATTGAGGTAGGTAAATTTTCCCAATCACTCAAACTCATTGATGCGGTATGTTCTTTGTATAATTGTTCAGCATCTCCATTATCAAGACGCTTAAACTTTGTTTCGGTACACGTAATTGTGTCCAAAATCAAACTATAAGAGATGAAGTCGTAACGATAAAACATATTATCATAAATTTTATAACGACTCTTTTCGCATATTGCTGGTTTAGCACCTTGCATAACAAGTGCCACGTTTATTGCTAATAAGTCTTCATTTGTTTCGCCTACTTTGAGGTCTTCTACTAAAGGTTTGATATTTACGCCATCGTTTGTGAATAATAAATTTTTGATTGCGCTTAATGTTGCTGATGATATTTCAATCTTTTTCATTTTGTTTAATTTTTGTTATTGTTATTATTTTTATTAAAAATGCCCATTGTTATCGTACAATGGGCAAAACGAGGTTACACTTACGCTTTTTTGCCTTTGCGCTTTTGTGCGGTTGCGGTTGGAGTTTCTTCTGTGGTTTCTTCTGTTGTTTCTTCACCGAAGAAATTAAGTTCTTCAGTAAAAACGGAATTGTCTTTGCCCGTTTGGGTCAAGACCAACCCTCTCTCGTTGAGGATTTTTGCAAGTTCCTCAGCAAGAGTTTTTTCCAAAACTCTATAATTGTGAGTTTTGTAAAAATCCCTTACCCACTCTCTTGCACTGCCTTCTACTGAAATTTGCGAGTAGTAGTTGCCCCTTCTTAATAAAAAGTTAGGACTTAGGTCTGATGATGGAACAGTTTTGCCGTCTGCGTCTTGCCACACGCAACGGTAGTTACCACTGTCGATGACTTCTTTGCCATCAACGATTTTTGTACCAATGATGTCGGAAATCCATTTACCTGTCATCGTTGAGTTTGACCCGCCATAAGTTTCTCCCACTTGGAGAAATCTCAATGCTGTTGTTTTTTCTGCAGCGAGGTCAACAGCCTTCTCGCTGATATTATGACGAACGTCATCGCCATAATATTTAGAAATCTTTGCCATAATAAAAATGTTTTGTAAATGTTTTTTTTTTGCAAAAGTCTTTGCACCGCTTTTGCTTCGGTGTGTCGTTGTCGTTGCCCCAGCGCCGTTCGCAAGCGAACAGCGTCTGAAGCACGCGAACAGCGTGAACGCCAAAGGCGACAAGTAGCTTGTACCAAGGCTACTTTCCCTCCGAAGACGCCCGGGGGCTTCTCGGAGAGACCTACCACTTCTCTTGTATCTCTAAAAAATTTTACTCGCTCTATAATTTTTACTATCTTTATAAATTTTACAATTCTAATTCATATAGGGGGATTTTATCTAACTTTTTGAAAATCAAATATTTACGACTAGGGAGGGGGATTTTTTGGGATATTAAGTATAGTTATATATGTATAGTATTAAGTATAGTTAGATGAAAAATAGTAGTTCGATTGTGAAATCTGGTAGTTTCGATTATGAAATTTAGTAGTTTTAATTGTGAAATCTGGTGGAATTAATTGAAAATCAATAACTTAAAAATATTTTAAAATTCTATTTGGGATTTTGAAAAATGATTGTATAATGTATTTAGTGAAACTAATTAACACAATTATGGAAAATAAGCAACATGTACAATTACCTAATGGCATGACTTCAGATGAAGATGTTACTCCCTAGGATTTATTGATTTATGTAGCGATAAAAAGATTTATGAATAAAGAAACTAAAGAAGCATTCCCATCTTTAACTACAATATCTAAAAAATCAGGAGCATCTATACCAACTATTAGAAAAAGTATTAAAAAATTACAAGGTACTTATTTTGAAGTAATTAAAAAAGGTCGTTCTCAATATTATTTATTTGATAAAAAATATCAAAATTTTGAACCCTTTAGTTATGACTTCTTAGATAAAGAAGATTTAACTTTTACTGAAAAAGCATATATTATTGCATCTTAGCAATATATGTTTAAAGATAATATTGGTTATGGTAAAGTTAGTATGACTAACTCTGAACTTTCTGAAAAAATCAATATGCCAGAATCAACAATAAGTAAATGTAATCGCAGTTTATCTGCAAAAGATTACTTATCTATAATAAGATGTAAAGCTACTGATGAAGAAACTGGAGTTTGTTTACAAGAAAAAATATTTCATTTAGATGAACTCGGACAAGCAGTAATATGGGCATTAACTAATCATGAAGCTAGAATACAAAATAATGAACAAAGGATTAGTAATAATGAAAAAGATTTAAAATTGGCATTAGATGAAATTGCTCGATTAAAAGATGAACTCCAAGAATTAAAAGGACAAAAATTAAATCAAATTTTAATTTAAAATTTTACTTGGAAATTTTAAAATAATGAATATAATTGTAATATAAACTTTTAAAAATTAAATGAATATGAAAAAACTTTTATCCGAAATTTTAACAGACGAAATGTTAACAGACATTTTTAATAAGTTAAAGAAAAATGAATCTTATGAATACTCAGATGGCAATATGCAATTTAGCATTTCTCCTAATGGAATTAGTATTCAATATCAATCAGAATCTCCAAAAAAAGAAGATAGCATTAAAATTGCTACAGTTGAAAAATTTACAGAATTCTGTGAAAGTATAGATGACGAATTATTTATAGAAATTTGTGATTCATTTGAAGACGAAGAATTAGATAAACTTTCTAAGAATTTAGACTCAGATAAATATCAAGATACAATTTCTATATTTACTAAACGTGCTAGAGAAATTGCTCATAAAAAATTTGATGAAATAACTAAAGCCGCTCATGGTGAAATTGAACGTCAAAAATTAATTATTGCTAATGCTCATAACACTATTGATGAAATAGTTAGAGAAAGTAATAAAGAAATTGATACTCAAAATATGAATATTAAAAATGCTGAATCTATAATTAAAGATATTTATGCAGACTTAGACAGAGCACAATCCAAGTATTCTATTTGATCAAAATAGAGTTATAATGGCTAATATACGTTCAAATTATTTAGCCATTTTTCACGAAAATTCAGATTTAAGAAAAGAAATAATTAAACTTAGAGAAGAAAATGCTGAACTTAAAAGAAACCTTGAAAAAACTTCACAAGAAATTTCCGAATCTAACTCTTGATGAATTATTTACTATAGTAGATTGTTATGCAGAAGAAATTCATATTGCAAATCCTTATAAAAATTATACAGCAGGTCCTTTTTCTTTAAAAGATTGGACAGTAACATGTGATTATCCAAAAGGTAGTGCTGCAGATCAAATTTCAAATAAATTAAACGGAGGTATAACATATGATAACAACTCTACTTGCGCTTCAGGAACAAGCGATTATTAGCTTGAAAGCAAGCATTAATTATGCTGAAAATAATAATCTCACAAATACACAAGAATTTATAAATTTTTTAGATAAAATAAACGAGCTTAGTGTTTCTCACTAAGCTTTCCAAATTGCCCTATGGTGTAATGGTTAGCACAGAGGTCTCTTAAAACAGGAGCTTTACTTGGTAACAGGTATTGAAAAACTCCCCTAACAAACAGAAACCTCATTATGGTAACATAATTTTGGCGATGGCTTACTAAATTCAGAATAATCTGATAAATGGCGTAGAGACTATACAGGGAGCATCCTTAAATAAGGATGATGAAATAGTCCAGACCACAACATCCTATTAGGAAGGCTTATGTAAAAGTAAGTGTGGTATGAAAACCTTTAGTCTTGGTTCGAATCCAAGTGGGGCAACAAACCTAAAAATTATATATTATGAAAAAATGTGCAATTATATTAAACGGAAATGATGTAGTAAAAGTTACTAATTTAAAAAGAAAATATGATAAATTTATCAATAACCCAGATATAAAAATATTAGAAGAATGTAATGAAGATGTACTTGATGAAAAATTTGATTATTGGAAAAGAACCATTAATTATAAACCTCAAGATAATAATGAAGAGATAAAAAAATATTATTGGAAGAATATAAAAACTGGAGAAAGTATTACAAGTATTTATCCACATTTAAATAATATTCCATTTTTAAAATTAGAAGATTGGGTACAAGTTACAAAATAATATTATCAGAACTTATTTATTTAAGTTCTGAATTTTTTATTTGTGTATATTAATATTAATTAATAAGATATTATATATTAACTAATAAGATATTATATATTAACTAAAATAAATAATAAATGTCAAGTATTACAATTAATCCTTATGTAAAACAGATTTCTATTAATGATATATTAAATATGAAATAGAATAAAACATAGATAAAAAATATAGATGGATTTGGAGAACTTATAATTAATTCAGATGTATTAAATATAATAAATATAAAAGATGATATTGATATTATTTTAAATAATCATCCTAATGATGGATATGTACATACATATGAAATTATTTTAAATTTTAATAATTCTGATCATAGTGTAACATTTTCAGAAGATATTAAATGGGTTAAAGATTTAAAAATAATTCCAGAAAATACATATTATATAATAATTGAAAATAATATCGCAATGTGGGTATCTGTTATTAATTAATAATATTATGATGTATATTAAAAATAATGAAGTTAAACATATTAAAAATATTGTTATAACTAAAAATAATAAAAAAACTTTTAATCCTAATAAAAAACAAGTACTTTCTGATGGATGGGTTAAATATGAACCATAGATTTCAGAGATTAACGTTGATGAGCAATATAAGAATCGCATCATTGATTTAATAAGAGAGAAGTATTCTGTTGATGATGAACTCGCCATACAGCGACAGCGAGACGTCAAACCTGAAGAGTTCGATGAATACAACGCATACGTTGAGAGCTGCAAGCAGACCGCGCATAACGAAATATATGGAGGTATGGAATGAGCAGCTTGAAGAAGATGATAATGATGGGACAGCAGGCGGATAACAAGGAATATCCGCCTTACCTCTGTTTTGAAGCGCTGGAAGATGGGGTGAAGTTACTATATACTAACGGAACTAGTACATTCCAATGCTCTACCGACTTAGGGTTAACTTGGCGTGATTGGACGCCTGAGACCTATTCACCAGTGCTTAATGCTGGTGATAAGCTGCTTGTTAAATGCGTTAACCCTACAATAAATTCGACTTATGGAATAGGAAGAATTACATCTGACCAAGAGAAAGGATATACATACAAAGTATCAGGCGATATAATGTCTATGATATTCGGTGATGATGCTGCTCTTAACTATTCTCTGTCGGGATATACAAGATGTTTTAGTAATCTGTTACAATCAAGAAATCTTCTAGATGCTGGAGATTTGATACTAAAAGCAACAGAACTTGCGCCTTATTGTTATAATATGCTATTATACGAATGTAACAATAATACTAGGTTGCCTAAAGAATTGCCTGCCGAAATTATTAAAGACAATTGCTACAGGTACTTTTCCAACGGTGGATTTTATACAGAAATTCCAGCAGTTAAAGCGAAATCAGCTATTAATTATGGAATGTATGGGTTTGTAACGGGTTCTAAACATATAACAAAAGCCGACCTTAGCAATATTAAAGAAATATCAGGAAACAGACCGCTTGATGCAGCCTTTAAAAATTGTTCGGGTCTTAATTTTATCAAGATAGGTTGGAAAAAATGGGAGAATCCTTCAGGTTTAACATCTTCATGGGTTGATGGAGTTGCTTCTTCTGGCACTTTCATCATTCCAGACAATGCAGAATTCGACCCTGAAAGTATAAGAGGCGTTAATGGCATTCCTGAAGGTTGGGATGTAAAATACTACGATCCTGATAACCCAGATGATGTGAGAGATAATAAAGAAGACTTCTATCCACAAGAAATCAATACTATTTTAGAATCTATCATCACAGGAGAAGAACTTGACAATATGGATGATTTATTGCAACAAATATCACAAAGTCAAGAAGATATGTCTTCAATCAATACACAATTAGAAAATATTATAAATACTTAATTATATGGCAACAATAACAGAAAATTTACAAACCATAAAGGATAGCACCGCAGCGATAAAGAGTGCTATCTTGGAGAAAGGCGGCACGATAGAAGGCAATCTCACGACTTACGCATCAGCCATCGCCAATCTCCCAAGCGGAGACGTTAACCCGACAGCAGAGAAGAATGAGGTCACGTTCTATGACTATGACGGAACTATCAGATATTCTTATACGGCAGAAGAGTTCTTGGCGCTTACAGAAATGCCGCCACTTCCTACGCAGAAAGGTCTTATCTGCCAAGAATGGAACTGGTCGTTTGAAGATGCGAGGGAATATGTCGCTGAATATGGAATTCTTGATGTCGGTGCAACTTACATCACTGATGACGGAAAGACAAGGCTTTATATCCGTATAGCAGCAGAGGGTAGAATGGATGTGCCTTTGTACTTCCAACAGACTATCGCCAATGGTGTTACAATAGATTGGGGCGATGGCAGTGCTAAGGAGACATTGGATGGTACGGGTAAAGTCAACACAACACACCGATATGCCAATATTGGAGACTATATGATAAGTCTTGATGTGGCAGATGGGTGTAGGTTGATATTAGGTCATGGTACTGATTATAATTCAACATTACTAGGCAGTTATTGGTTCGGAAGCACACTGCAACGCATATGTGTTGGAAAAAATACTGATATTCCTGCATACGCATTTCGGATGTATCATGCCTTGGAAACGGTTGTACTTCCTAATCATATTATAACCATAACTTCAACAGCATTCTATCAATGTTACTCTTTGAGATTTGTCGTTATTCCTGCGTCAACTATTAAGATTGATACTAATTCGTTTAGAGAATGCCAATCTTTGGAATTATGCATATTGTCAAATCGATTGCAAACATTAAATAGTTATTCATTCTTCTACAACTATTCTTTAAAGGCAATGATTTTCCCGAAATCCATATCTTCTTATGGAGGGACTCTGTTTACATACAATAAAATTATTCGAAGTTTAGTGATTCCAAGTACAATGCTTGAAATTAAGAGTGATACTTTTTCGAATATGCTTAGTATGGCATTCTATGACTTCTCCCATCACACTGCTGTGCCAACATTGAATAACGTCAACGCATTTACAGACATACCTTCTGACTGCAAGATAATAGTACCCGATGCTTTGTATGACGAATGGATATTAGCGACTAACTGGAGTACATACGCAAGTTACATCATCAAGAAAACAGAGTGGGACGCAAGGAATAATCAATAAAAAGCATGGATATGATTAAGAAAGAAATTCTAAAGACGAAAGACGGCAAGATGCTGACACGCACATTTAGCGATACTGAACATAAAATTAGAAACAAAGCAACCAACGTCATATATGGCGAAGCTGTTGATGTTGCTGATAATGTGGAGTATGAAGAGATTGATGAATATATCGAGGTTGACGCAATGACATTTGAGGAAGTAAAGCAGATAGCCGATACTATCCAAGAGACTGCAAAAAAGATAAACCGCATAGACCTCAATGACAATGAGGCCTTATCTGTCAAAGACTTCTACCCTACGTGGGAATCGAAGATAAGCGACAACGTGGAACAAGGCTATAAGATGCTTTATGATGGCAATCTGTGGAGAGTAAGACAGAATCACATGGTTCAAGAAATTTATCCTCCTAGTTTAATGACTGCATCATTATATGAAGTAATAAATTATCAACATGAGGGTACATTAGAAGACCCTATTCTATACGTACCGCCTATGGAGATTTTTAATGGTAAGTATTATATTCAAAATGATATAAAATATCTATGTAATCGAGATAGTGGCACAGCATTAAGTCATGATTTAAGTGCATTAGTAGGATTATATGTAGAAATTATATAAAATAATTAATTATGACAACATTTTATATTTGTTTAATTACATTTATAGTAACTTTAATTATATTTTTAATATCTTTAAAGTTTAATTTATTAAAAGAAATTCCAATGTATATAAAAGTATTATTATTATTTGCTTCTGCTATTCCTACTTGGGGATTTGTAATAGTAATATTTGGAATAATTTATTTAATAAAAGATTTAAAAAATAAATAAATTTACTTTGAAATATTTTATTTATGAGTATAATTATAAAAGATAAATTAACATATAGATTATAATTTAACTTTTAAAATTTATTAAAATGAGTAACACAAATGAAAACGATGAATTATTAAATTCATCAAACAATGAAGGTTCAAACAACGAAGGTTCAAATCTTGGAACAGAATCTGAAAACAATGATTCTAATAATGATTCTAATACAGGTTCTGACAATAATGAAGGAGGAGAAGAAGATGTAACTGGTATTGGTAATGACGGAAAAGGCGGAATGTCTGCTGAAAATTCAGGAGGTACTCCTACTAAAGAGGGACGTCCTAAACCAAATGCTGGTGTTGGTGTATATGGTTTAAGATAATATATTAAAAATTAATTTTAAATAATATGAATAATACCATAATTAATAAAAATTTATATAAAATATTTTTAATTATAATAAAACATATTCCAACAATATTAGCTATAATACAAATTATAGGATTAATATTATCTTGTTTTAAGATTTCATCTTTTTTCTTAACATGTGTTGGCGGAACATCTATATTATTTTTAATAATAATGTATTTATTATCTTTTATTTTTAAATTTTGCGGAACACATAGATTATCTTTACATTATGTAACTCTTACTTATTTAATGAGTATATTTGATTATTATATAGGAATTCCTTGTAGTGTAGAATGTTTATATAAATTATACGGTTTTATTAGTGGTATTTTCATAATTTTATGGATTTACATTTGGTATAAAAATCGAAATAATCCTAAAATAGATTATATTAAACAATTATGTGATAATTATACAGATTGTGGTTGTAAATAAAAAATCCCGGCTCAAAACTGAGTCGGGATTTTTGTTTTTATATTGGATCTTTATTTAAAGCATAAGATGTTGTTCCTGTTAATGTATTTCCTAATGTATCTGAAATATAATTAGCTCCTTGTTTAACTTTACCTCCACCTGTTATAAATTTTCCAGCTTTACCTAAACCTGTTAAATTTAATCCAGATAATGCTAAATTAGATATTCCAGAAACATAATTTCCATTATTAATCTATGAAACACCTTGACTTATTGTTTGAGGAGTTGTTGTAATGCTATACGCATTATAAATTTTATTAGCAGTATTTGCTAACGTAGGAACAACAGATGATCCTGCTAAAGCAGCTCCTCCTGCCGCTATAGCTGTTGGAGCGATAATAGCTGCTGCTGTTGGTAACGCAGCTTTATCTATTGCATTTGTTATGCTGTTTTTATATACTTGTGCTTTCGCTTTTTCTGGTAATCTATTATATTCATCACTACCTATTTCAATAGGATATTCTTGTAAATACTATCTCCATTCTTCATCTGCTTGCATTTGCTATCTTTTGGTTAATTTTTTACTAGCGGTAACTGTTACAGGTTCTGAATATCCGGCAGTATATATCTACTAATTATCAAGTATTTCACCTTCTTGACATTTTTTAACTTTTCTTTTTAAAATTAATTGTTTTTTCATATTCTAAATTTATTAAAAGGATTAAATTTAATTGTTCCTCCGTTTTTGTATTCTATATTTTTATTATACCAATCAATGTGCATTACTCCATCGTCATCTATTATACTTGGATCAAATAATAAAGACTTTGTTGGATAATATGTAGAAGTACTATTATTTAATCCATATATAGGTTGATTAAGAAAAAATCTTGACATTCCAACACGTGGATCATAAAAACTATGCTCTCCATATGTTCCTAGTAAAGTTTTATCATTATACTTTCTCCAAACCCTTCTAGTAATTGCAGGACTACGTAAATCATACCCTGAGGCTAATCCTTTATGTCCTAAATTATGTGCTTGTTCAATAGCAGCATTATAAGCCTATTCAGTTATTCCTTTTTCTGTACTATCTAGATTTTTGGTAATATTTGATATCTTAAAATAACCTTTATGATCAGGACTAATATGTGCTCCTGCATCTCCTATTCTATTATTATCTTTATATATGTATATATTATAACCACCGTTGTGAGGGTTTATTATAGTATATCTTCCATTAGGATGTGTTTGCTTTAATAAAATCTCTCTTTGTTCAAAAGCTTTATCTAAATCTGATAAATCTATTTTAGATAAATCATAACCCTATTCTTTTAATTTATTTACTATATAAAGCTGTGCTTCATTCAAATTATTCATATTTTCAGAAATAGGATTTTTAACATTTTCATTTGATTTTGCAAATTTTCTAAAAGCATTTGTTTTAATTTCTTTATCTGCATCTTTTATATGTATAGTAGATTTTGGAATTTCCTATTTTTTTAAATCAACATTTAAAATATGATTATTAGGAATATTAACTACTTTATTATAATATTTATTCTAAAGTTTACCATATTTCTATAATGGTTTCTGTATAAAATTAGGTAATGCTAACATTCCTAAACTTAATCCAGCATTTATATAATTTTTATTATTAATATCTCCAGCTAATGATATTAAATCCATTCCATCTCCTATAATAGGAGTATAACTTAATGCTTCTGCCCAAGGGTGTGAATATCTAAAGTTATTATAATTTCTAAAGAAATTATTTTTAATATTATCTTCTTTAGCTTCCTTTATTACTCCAGTATGTACAGCATCTGAATATAATTCAGATTGTCTAGATCTTTCTTGCATCATCTATTCTGCTTGTGTAGGAACTCTTCTCATGTTATTTTTCATCATAATAAATTGTTGTTCCTATAAATTTAAAGGAAGCTATTCTCTATAAGTAGATTCAGATACAGGTTCATTTATTAAAATTTTACCTGCTTTCTAATGTTTTGGTATTAACTTCTTTTTCATTATTTAATTTTCATTTTTAATGATGATATATCATCTAAATTTCCTATTATTTTTGTTCCTTTGCTACAAAATCATCATATTTAGTTGGACCAGAATTTTGAAATTTATAAATTAACTATCCTCCTTTTGCGTGTTTAAATTTTTTAGAATTTTTAGCAAAATTAGCACGTTTAACTAAGGTAGGAGTATATTTATCTTTATTATTAAGAACGTGTGTAGCAAATTTCTAAACTTCCATGTTATGTTCTTTAGCAGATCTGGTAAATTTTCCACGATTTTCTTTTTTTTTATGTGAATCGTATTACCTTCTTTATAATAAGGTATATTCATTATTTCTAAAACATTCATATAATATATTTTTAAAATATTGTTATTAAATTTGTTTTGTATAATTTTATTATATTAATATAATTTATTATAAGAAATTTAGTTTAGATTAATCAATGTTTAATGTTAATGTTTAATGATTAATAGTATATTTTAAAATTAATGAATTATGAATTTAGAAAAAATTTGCGGAATTTACTGTATTAGTAATTCTAAGTACTTTTATATAGGACAATCTGTAGATATTTATCGCAGATGGAATAAACATAGATGGGAATTAAAAAATAACAAGCATAAAAATCAAATTATGCAAAACGTTTATAATTTATATGTAGAATCAGATCCTTTTGAATATACAATTATTAAAGAAACTGTTTTAGAAGAATTAAACAAATTAGAAAAAAATTTTATAATAGAATATTATTACAAATTTCCAAATAAACGATGTATGAATATTGCTGATCCTGAAAAATGTTATACTTCTAATTCTGAGGTTAGAAAAAAAATAAGTATATCGATAACAGGAAGAAGTTTATCTGAAGAAACAAAAACCAAAATGTCAGAAAGCCGTAAAGGACAAAAACACGAATGGTCTAGAAAAAAGATTGTACAACTTGATTTAGATGGAAATTTAATTAAATTGTGGGATTCTGTCAAAGATGCGGAAAAAGAATTAAAAATCAGAATACATAAAAAGAACAAATTATGTGGAGGTTTTCAATGGCAATCTCACGATGAATGGCTTGAAAAACCAAAAGGAAAAATTAAACATAATCATAATATTACCGATACAGTTAAGCAATTTGATTTACAAGGTAAATTATTAAACGAATGGTTATCTCCAAAAAAAGCTGCAGAAGGCACTAATACTTCTCCTAGTGCTCTTAATGCTTGTTTGAACGGAAAAGGAAAAACAGCTGGAGGATTTTTATGGAGTTATTCTTATGAAATTAATACTGATATTTCTCCAAACAGAACCGAATGTAGAAAACCTGTAAAACAATTTACATTAGATAAAATTTTTATTAAAGAGTGGAATAGTATACAAGAAGCTTCTGAAAATTTAAATATTAAATTAAATAGTATTAAAAATTGTATTAAAGGAACTCAAAAACAAGCCGGAGGTTATTTATGGGAACGTTAAAAGAAAATAATGGAGTAATATTCGAAGAAGAGGGCCATAAATATTATGATAAAAATAATCCAAATCAAACTTATACTTCTGTAACTACTATGATACATCAATATGTAAACGAATTTGATCGTATTTTCTGGGCTAGTTATAAGGCTTTAGAAAAATTATTACCAAAAGATAAATGGAATGTTGAAAAGAAATCTTTATTAAATACAAAAAAATTTGATAAAGTTTTATTAGAAATGCATGAAATTAATGAAAACGATTTTAATAGAGAACAACAATTTATTCTTGATGAATGGGATAATGAAAATCGTAAATCATGTGAACGTGGTACTAAAATTCATGCGGATTTAGAAAATTCTTTTTATCAAAAGAAAGAAAATATTGATATAAGTAAGTTTGAAATTGGTGGAAAATTTGAATGTCGTAAAGATTATTCAGATTTAGATATTGAAAATGGAATATATCCTGAATATTTGATTTCTAGAGTATCAGAAGATGGAAAACTTAGAATTGCTGGACAAATTGATTTATTAGTAAAGAAAGGTAATAAAATTATTATTGCAGATTGGAAAACAAATAAAGAAATTAAAACTAAAAGTTTTTTTAACAGTAGTACAAAAACTTCAGTTAAAATGAAATTTCCTTTAAATAATTTAGATGATTCTAATTATTGGCATTATACACTTCAATTATCTACATATGCTTGGATGATTCAAAAATTAAATCCAGAATTTGAAATTGAAGATTTAGTTTTAGTTCATTTTGATCATAAAGATAATATGACTGTATATCATTTACCTTATTTAAAAGAAGAGGTTGTCAAAATGTTAAATCATTTTAAAAAAGAATCAGCATTAAAAATAAGTAGAATGAATCGTAAACGTATAGAATATTGATATGAGTAGATTACAAATTTGTGAACATTGTGGAATTTATGATTCAGAAAATAAATTATGTAACGGATCTTTATATATAAATCCTAAAAATAATGATGTTTCTGTTAAAATTAAAGATGGATACTTTAAAGGATGTGGTTGTTATATTCCTAGAAAAGTTTTAAATTCAAATGCTAAATGCCCTGCTGAAAAATGGTAAAGAAATTAATAAATATTATTAAAGGTTGGTATTTTAAAATCTTTAATAAAAATGAACAGTTAGCAAGAAAAAGAATATCTATATGTAAAAAATGTAATTCATTAGAACATATAGAAATAATAGGAGATATATGCGGAGAATGCGGATGTGTATTAGAAGCTAAAGCAAGAGTACAAGATGAAAAATGTGAATTAAATAAATGGTATAAATTATGAGTAATGAAAATGTAGCTAGAATGATTAGCGGTATGGATAGTGGAGAACACTTTAAATTAGGTGAAAAAGAATCAGTAAATACTTTTAACGAACAAGTAGATAATTATTTAGATAAGTTTGAACAACATTCAAAAGAACTTGAAAATTATGCTAAAAATTTATCTAATGATTTAAATGGATTAGAAGTAATGCCTTTGTATGGATATGTTTTAATTGAACCATTTAAACAAAACCCATTTCAAAAACTTAATATTACAGAATCAGGTCTTATTACAGATTTAGGTGGAGTTGCTCCAGAATATAAATCTCAAGAAGATGGTGAAATTCATCAAGAACAACAATTTATTAAAGTTGGTCATGTTGTTGAAACAGGACATCGTTGTGAATTTATTAAACCTGGTGATATTGTTATGTATCCTATTCCTGCAGAAGTTCCAGTTCCATTTTATAAGTTTGGATGGGTTGCTGTAAATGAAAATCGCATTTTATGTGTTATTAATGAAAAATTAACTGAAAGAAAAAATGGAAGATAAAACAATGTTTTTACCAGGTGATTTGGTAAGTCTTCGTCAAGATTTACCAAATAAACCTATTATGATAGTAGTAAGAAAAGAATCTACTATATTTAGAGATGATAGTAAAACTAACAATCTTAAAGGTATTCGTTGTCGTTGGTTTACTAATGATAATAAGCTTCAAGAAGCAATATGGAATACGAAAGATTTAATTAAAATTAATTAATTATGTCACAATTAGTAAATAAATTTCAGAAGGCTGGATCGATAAAAAAACGTGATAGTACATATGAAGAAGCTTTTGCTAAAGAATCTGCAGAAGATATTTTACCAAAACCTTTGTCAACAGCAAAATCTTCGTCAACACAAACACCAAAATCTTCATCAACATCAGTGAAAAGTTATAATAATGAAGATGCGTTAAGATTGCAATATTTAAGAAATGGATATTATTCAAATTGGGAAGACGCTTATAATGCATATACTGGTAAAAAAGGATCGTCTTTATCAGATAAAAGAAAATTTAAAAAAGAATGGGTTGATAAAGCAAATGCTAGTGCTAGAATAGGCAAAAACAATTATGATGAATTTAGACAAAATGCAATTCAAAAACAATTTGGCGCAGAAGGTTATGAATCTGGATCAAAAGGAGAACGAAATCGTTTTGATAGAAGATTTAATAGACAATTAAGAAATGGAGTATATTTAACTCCTAAACAATCAGAATCAGAATTAGAAACTTAGACACAATCTTAGTTATCTAATCAAGTTTTATATCCTTGGTATTACAATATGCCTAAAGTTAAAATAAGACCTACATTATATTTGTCAAGTTATCATGGAGATCCAAATGAAAAATCAGTTGGAGATCCAAAAGACCTAGATGGAAAATCAGATGGAAAAATTGATTATAATGCAGCAGGAATTAAATTACTTGGTAAGGAATATATGACTCCAGAAAATTTAACTAAAATACAACAACATTTAGTTGATAATAAATATGATTTAGGAACTTATGGTTCAAATAAAGACGGAGTTGATGGAAAATATGGATAGAAAACTCATGACGCTCTTACAAAATATTTTGATACCGTTGGAAGCGGTGAAGGATGGAAAAATATTCTTAAATTATTTGATGCTAATTCAAGAGATATAGATTCTGATGATCCTACAAATGATGAGACTTTATTAACAGAAAAATCAGATTCAGAAAATCTAGATACATAGATACAAAATCAATTTAATTTTGATAATTTTATCAGTGAACAAGATTTATCAGAAGATGATATAATATCTAAAAATGGACATAAATATGTACGATTTAATCCTAAAGGTCCAGGAGATTTTTACGTAGGAGATGATGGAAATATTTATTCTGCTGGAATGTTTGGAGCATTAGGTGATATTACCGATGGAAACAAAACACTAAATTTAGACGGAACTTATAATCCGACCACTATGATGTCAGCAGCCGCTTTATCAGCGTTATATGGAAAAAAATATAAAGATAATTACAATTATTTATATAATTTAATTAATCCTGTATCTAAAAATAAACAAGGAGGAAAAATGAATAATATTAAAAAATTTCAATTTGGTAAAAATTTACCAACAGCACCTGATGCTAAAGAAGCATTTAAAGGAGGAACATATGTACCTGGTACAAATGAAGATATGATTATTGGACCAAGGCAAAATTATGATAAACCTAGAATTATAACTAGAAAAATTAATCCTAATACGCAAGATACAACTTATACAGAAAGACCTAGTTATATTATTCCAGAGGGAGAAATGATTAGAACTATTAAAAGAAGTGCTAATAGTTTAGATGAAGATAAATCTGAATATGATATATTAAATAGAAGATTTAATGAAGCTTCTTCAGTAGTTAATGATACAATTATTCCTACAATAAAAATTTTTAAGAAATTTTATCAACAGGGTGGACAAATGCAATAGCAAGATCCTAAACAACAAATAATGTAGTTAGTACAAGCTGCTATGCAAGGTGATCAACAAGCTACAGAAACAATAAATAAAATTATGGAATCTGCTAAATTAGGAGATCCTCAAGCACAACAATTAATACAATTAATTCAACAAGCAATGCAAGAATTACAAGGACAAGCTACTATGGCTAGATGGGGTTCTAAATTAAAATATATTAAAAGTTTAAAATATGCCAAAGGTGGTAAAACTTGTAAAAAATGTGAAAATAATTTTAAAAAAAAAGTTAAATTTTGTCAAACAGGAGAAATAATAGAATCTAATTCTACAAATCCTAAATATGTTTCAAGTGGTGATTATTGGTATGAACAAGATGGAAATGGAATAATTTATAATGATACTTATTCTGATGTTCCAGGAACTCTTACAAGAGAAATAGAAACTGGAAATATGATTGATGATCCTAATCAAAAAAGAGTATTTTATACAATACAAGGATATAATAAAACTCCTGATGAAGATATGAAAATGAGAAGAAGTGCTAAAAAATTACGCAATAAAAGTATTAAAGATCTCATGGGAGGTAAAGATGAATTAACCAATTATGAAAAACATTATAATGACGGACAACATTTTACAAAAGAAGATTTTGAAAATGAAGAATTTCTTAATAATTTATCAAACGTTTAGTTTGATAAAAAACATCATGCTGAAAAAGTTCGTAATATAACACATCCTGTATTGTCTAAAAAAATAAAAAATGGTCATTTAAAATGGGATAAAGAAAAATATTATGTTAATATTCCAACTATAGACGCAAATTATTTTTGTGGAGATACAGATATAAGTTTCGGTTCGCGTTTAGGTACAATAGGAGGGTTTAAATGGATTGATCCAACTTATAGTTCAGCAAGGGCAAATACACAAGAAAATATTGAATATGGTCAAATACCTGAAATGAAAACACAATATGCTGTTCCTATTCCAGTAAAAACAGAAACATTTATTTAGGAAGAACCTGTTATAAAATCAATTCCTGTTTCAACTAGTGTTAATATAAAAACAACTCCGTAGAAACCTAGTCTTAGACAAAAATCACAAACAAATTCAAATTCAAATTCAAATTCAAGTTCAAGTTCAAGTTCAAAACCAAAACCAAAACAAAAACCAAAATCAGAATCAAAAATTATTACATCTCCTAAAACAGAATCTGATAGCATCAAAACAAGAACAGGAGTAAGATTAATAGCACCAGATGGAACAATTTTAGGTGATACTAAATATACTGATTGGGTAGAAAAAGGAAAATAAAAATAAAATAATTATGAATGTATTTGTATATGATAATGTAAATAATCTTATAGAGATTAATGAATGTGAAATTTTGTTAATTAAAGAATTTAAAACTTTATACGATAGAGATAAAACTAAAAATAAATCTCAACTTTGGAAAGAACTTACGTATATATATTTAGCTATAGATTGGAAATCTCCTTACAGTCAATATACAGAACTAGAACGACATCAAGAAGCATTGTCTGATTCAGGAATTACTGAAGAAGAATTTAATGATCCTTTATTTAGAGAAGCGTGTCGTAAATATAGAAATTTACAAGATTCTAATAAATCTATTAAATTACTTAATGCTGCTAGAAATGCTGCAGATCAATTTGCTGAATATTTTGAAACCATTATTGATTTAAATGAAAGAGATCAAAACGGTAAACCAATATTTAGTGCAGAAAAAGTAATGAAAGAAATGGCACAACTTAGTAAAGTTCATGAATAGTTAACAATATTAGAATCTCAAGTAAAACAAGAAATGGAAATACAAACTGGCACTAGAGCTGGTGTTAGTGAAGGATATGATCCAGGAGATATTTAATTATGGCTAAAAAAGTAGTTTTACCAAAAGAGTTACAAACTCTTGTTAAAGAAATATAGTCAAAATAGGAGTTAGTAGTTAAACAACCAATTATTACTAACTCCTTTACTGATTGGGATGTTAAAAAAGATGATTTTGTAGAATTTTTTGATCCAGAATTATCTTATGAATTAACTGGATATAGACCTATTACAAAATTTAAAGGATTAGATTTTAATCCAGATTGGTTTACAGAAACTAGAAAATATTACGAAGCTCATGGGAAATATTGTAGTCATTTACCTAAAAGTAAAAAATATGATGAATTTTGGAAAGAAGAATATCGTAGATGTAAATATGGAATGACTGTAAATGGATATACTATTACAGGAGATAATTATTTCTTTTTAAATTTTTATCAATTGCCTCTTGTTGATATTAATAATATCGCAGGTGAAGGATTAACTAGAGGATTTCCTGTATTTTTCGAATCACATTATAGATTCTTTCATTATTTACAAATGACTAGAACATTACATAAACATGCTGCTTTAATGAAAGCTAGATCGATAGAAACTGTCGCTTTTTATAGTAATATAGATTGAAAAATTCCGAAATTTCGGTAAAAGCTAACGTGATTAATCACTTAAAATTTTATAATTATGACTAAAATAGAACAAATTAAATTTATTGAGGATAATTATCCATTGTACACAAATCACATTTCTAATCGTAGAATTAGACATAATTTTTTTGAAAAAATCGAAACAGAATTACAAGCATATTTATTAGGATTTTATGCTGCTGATGGTAATATAAATGAAAAACGTAAAACATTTAGAATTCATTTACAAAAACAAGATTCTGAATTAATATATTTATATAAAGATATTATTAGCCCTGATGCAAGAACCTTTACTATTAACGAACATCAGACTACAGGTAGAAATGGTATGCTTGTTACAGCACATGAATCTTTTGGAGTAGATATTACTAGTTCTAAACTATGTGAAGATTTAGTTAAATTAGGTATAGGTTATAATAAAAGTTATGAAGAATTACATATCCCAGATATTCCAAAACATTTAATTAGACATTTCATTAGAGGTTATTTTGATGGAGACGGATGTTTTGTAGGAAATGTAGTTAAACCTAAAGATAGACCAAATTATTATGTAAGAATGTGTATAAGTATTATTGCAAAAAAACCTACAATTTTAAATGAATTTATTAAATTTTTTTCAGAATATAATTTAATAGTAAATTTAAATTATTTAAAACGAGATGATGCTTATAGATTTACTACTAGTTCAAAAAAAGTTTGTAGAGCAATATATCATTTGTTGTACGATAATGCTAATTTTTATTTAAGTCGCAAATATAAAAAATTTAATTACTATGCTAATACCGAGGACGTACAGTTAATCGCTGACGCCTGTAACGCGTAGGAGATGAGCGTTATTGAGAGCAATAATTCTCCCAAGAGTTCGGAACACCCTACATCTGAGGGTGAAAATGTACGCTGAACCGTCTGATGATTAAATCAGAATATAATAAGGAGGAAACTCCCGGAATTATTGGATAAAAAACCAATAAGATAACAAAATTGAGGATTTTCAGAAATCAATGCAGCATTATCAGCAAGACTTTATACTGTTAATAGAGGTAGTAGAGTTATGATTACATGTTTTAATGATGGTTATTTAAATACAACTTTTAGTAAATTTGATTCCGCAATTACTTTTTTAAATAATAATACACAAGGCGGAATGTTTAAACCAAGAATAATTGATAAAGAATTTCATAAAAAATCTGGATTTTAGAGAAAAGTAAATGGTCAATATGAAGATCAAGGATTTTTATCAGAAGTAATTGGAAAAAATGGAAGTAAACCTTCTAATATTCGTGGTGAACGTGTTGATTTACTTATTTTTGATGAAGCTGGTTCTTGGCCTGGATTAACAACAGCTATTATTCAAGGACAAGAATTATGTGAAGTACAAGGTGTTCCTAGAGGAATTATGTTATATGGAGGAACAGGTGGTGATATGGGTGCTCCTTTAGCAGGATTAAAGAAAATTTATTATAATCCTAAAGCATTTAAAGTATTACCTTATCGACATAATTATACACAAACAGGAGAATATGAATTAACAGGATTTTTTATTCCATATTTTGCACAAGCGTTGGATCCTAAATATATGGATCATAGAGGTGTTTGTGATGCAGAAGAATTTAAAAAATTTTTACAAGAAGAAAGAAATCACTTATTAGCAGTTCCTGAAGAATATTATAAAAAATGTGCTGAACGTTGTTGGTATGCTGAAGAAGCATTTAACTTAGAAGGTGATAATAAATTTAATAAAACATTAATTTCTGATCAATTAGCTGAAATTAGATTACATAAAAGAGGTCCTAAACCAGAACGAGGTAATCTTGATTATATATTTAAAACTGGCAAACAAACTAAAGAAAACATCGATGGATTTAAATGGACACCTAATATAAATAGTTTTTTACAAATTTTAGAACACCCTATATGGTCTTCAGAATTTAAACATTCACCTACTTATAAATTTTACGATCAAGAAACTATAGGTAATTAGTATAATGAAATGAAAGATTTATATATTGCTGGAGTTGACGGTATAGATATTGGTGCAAATGATACAAGTAAAGAAACTAGAGATCCTTCTGATTTTTGTATAGTAATATTAAAAAGAGCTATAGGAATGCAAGAACCTCAAATAGTTGCAATGTATAAACATAGACCTCCTGATGAAAGAGATGCTTTTAAAATTGCAATTCGATTATGTTAGTATTATAATGCTAAAATTAATATAGAAGCAACTCGTAAAAGTTTTTATACTTGGGCAAAAGATAAAGGATATGGATCAATGTTTGTTAGAAGACCTAAAGCTACAATGACATCTGATTTATCTAAATCATTATCTAATCAAATAGGAACTCCTGCAACAAAACAAATTATTGACCAACATACATCTTTAACTGCTCATTTTGTAGAAGATTATTGTCATACAATTTGGTTTGAAGAAATCTTAAATGAATTGATTAGTTATAATGATGAAAATAAAACTAAATTTGATATTGTTGCTTCTTTAGGTATGGTGTTTTTATTAGACCAAGAGCTTAGTCAAAGAGTACCTTCAGAAGTAGTAAAAAAAGTTGAAGAATTTGAAGATTTTGGTTATTATATAGATGAAAAAGGATATAGACGATGGGGAGTAATTCCTAAACCAGATAAAGAATTATTAATTCGCGATAACAGAAATGCTTATGACTCACGAAGAATTGACAGTAGCGATCCAAGACATCATTAGATGTTAGCACAATCGGGAGTTTACTGGTAAAATTATTATTAAAGATTTAGAACCAGAAGGATATTCAGTAGGATTTGAAGTAATACAATATCGTCCTTTATATATTAGTGCTACTTTACCTGATGAAGAATTCTTAAAATATATGAAACAAGAATTAAGAAATAAAGCATTTATATTTACAAAATATTATGAAACATCTTTAGTTTCTGATTTTAATCGCCCTTTAGCTAAATTTGTAAGATGAATGAAAAAATGATAAAAAGAACGGATGAAATTATATCAGAATTAGTCCGTGAAAAAGTAGAATTACAAAAAGCATATAATTATTATGCTGGAGAACGAGATGAAGAATAGTTTAAATATCTTGAAGAAAATTTTGGAATAGGAAGTCCTACATCTGTTAAAATGACTCCATTAATTAAAAAACATATTGATGCGTTATTAGGAGAATATTTAGGAACACCTATTTTACCAAAAATTAGTTGCAAAGATGACGAAACAATTAGTATAATAACTAGAGAAAAATCTTTAGTAATTTCACAAGGTGTTACAAAATTTTTACAAGATCATTTAACTAATACTTTGTTGCAATTTTTAGATGGAAAAGATACTACAGATAAAGCCATCAAGCAACAAATTGATAAAATTAAAGAAAATATAGATCAAAGCTTTATATCTAAATTTGAAATTGCTGCACAAAACGTAATTCAATATGTTATGCAATCTCGTTAGACAGATATGATAACTAAATTACGTCAACTTTTACTTGATTTGTTAATAACTGGCTATACATTTTTTAGAGTAAAAGAAAGTATTGGTGGAAATAATATTTAGATAGAAGTTCTTGATCCTTTAAATACATTTCCAGATAGAAATCCAGAATCACCTTATATTAAAGATTCTTATAAAATTGTTGTAAGAAAATGGTTGAGTAAACAACAAATTCTCAATCAATATGGTAAAGATCTTACAAAAAATGATATTAAAAATATAAAAGAAAATTGGTCTGATGATTTTGGTGAAGGAGCTATTTATGGATATACTTATGCTAATACAATTCAACCATTATATTCGCAATTACCAGGACATCCTATTAATGAAAACGGAATTCAAAAATTAATTCCTGTATATGAAGTAGAATGGTTAGAAACCGATAAAGACTTTATAATGTAGAGATATTCTAGTATAAGAATAGGAGAAAATATTTATATAATTAATGGAAAAGATGAAAATGTGATTAGAAGTAAAGATAATCCTAAATATGCATCTTTATCTGTTAATGGAGTTTATTTTATGAATAGAACATCTAAACCTTATTCATTAATGTTATCATGTGCTGATTTACAAGATAAATATGATTTACTTATTTATTATAGAGATGTTCTTATTGCTAACAGTGGTGTAAAAGGACAAATAATGGATTTTTCATTAATTCCTACTAATCTAGGAGTTAATTGGCCTGATAGAGTTAAAAAATGGATGGCATATCGTAAATCTGGAACAATGATGATTGATACAACTCAAGAAGGTAGAAATGAATTAGGCGCAGGGTAGTTTAATACAATGTTTTCTGGTTATGATGACACTTTACCTGCACAAGCTATTTAGGCTATTCAATTAGCTATTCAATCAGTAGAAGAAACTGTTTCATCAATTACAGGTGTATTTAGAGAAAGACTCAATGGTATACAACAACGAGATGCTGTTACTAATATACAACAAGGTGTAAATAATTCATTTATTATTACTAAACCTATTTATCAACAAATGGATTTAGTAGTATGTGAAATTATTGGAGATTGTTTAAATCAAGCAAAACGTACTTGGAAAAATGGCTTAACAGGAGTATTAGTTTTAGGTGATCAACAACAAAAAATATTTACAGCACTACCTGAAGATTTTACATTAACTGATTATGATATTCATGTTATTAGTAGTACTCAGATAATGCAAGATATGCAACAAATACAAATGTTAGTTCCTGAATTTATTAAATCTGGTTAGCTTCCTGCTGATATTTTATTTGAAATAATGACTTCAAAAAGTTTATCTGAAATGAAATATAAAGTCAAACATGCTTTAAAAATTCAAAAAGAAGAAAATAATCAAATACAATAGCTTCAATAGAAATTAGAAGAAACGACTCAACAAGCTTAGCAATTACAAAAAGAATTACAACAAACACAACAAAAAGTAAAACAACTTGATGAACAACGTATGAAACTTGAAACAGATAAAATGAATTTAGAGTATAAAGTTGATTGGTTTAAAGCATAGACTGAAAAAGTTTATAAAGAACGTTTATTAGATATTGAAGAAAAGAAAGCAGATATTGAAATTGCACAACTTCGTGATGGTAATCCATATAACGATCAAATTAAAATGCGATAATGGAATTTGATATTAATATAAAAAAAGAATTATGCGGAAAAATAATTATAGAAGATTATTCACGAGAATATAATCAATATTTTTCTGAAGAAGAAACAATTCAAGATTATAATTTTTATAAATATAGTGAATGTAAAACAATAAATGTAATTAAAAAAATTAATTTAAATAAAATTACAATATTTGATGTTTTAATACATGATCATGATTAGTTAGTACAAGATCCTATTAATCCAGAAAACTATATTTATGATTTAGAAAAATCTGAGGTTGTTTTAAAAGAAGATGGATATTATATTATTCAACATATGATAATTCCTACTAATAGTTGGTATGAAAATACTTATTTAAATCAATCTGATGAATATAAATCACATTTTAATAATATTTATATAATTAATTCTGAAAATAAATTAGAAAAATTAATAGATAATGTTTTTAAGGAATGTGAATTTGAAGAAATATTTGAAAGAAATTTAATAGGAACTAATATTCATAAATGTACAATTGATGTATTTTATACAGGATTTTTACAAGAATGTTATATTAATTATTGTAAAATATTATTTGATAAATTAATTAAAAATTGTAATCATGCTTGTGTTCCAGAAAATAATAAACAAATAAGTTATACTAGAGATTTTTTGTGGATGGTATTAAATATAATTGATTATTAGATAAGTTTTAAACAATATATGGAAGCTCAAAGAATATTAGAAATTACTAATTATTGTGGAAACTTCTGTAAAAATTATGAATTACATGAACCAAAATCAGGATGTGGATGTTCTTAAATTAAAATGTATTTCTGAATTTATGAAATATTTAAGATTTTTAGAAAAAGGTCATTAGAAAAATTATGATTATATATTAAATATGATATGTTTTATTAATTCATATAATAAATTAGATAGAAAAACTTTAATAACACAATATTTATTAAATCATGCTTAAAGAATTATATACATCAATTAAAAATTATAATTTATCAAATTGTAAAAAATTACATTGTGAATCTGAAAAACCTACATTACTTTTAAAAGAAAATTTTTTAAGTGAATTTAAAACTGATTTAGATAAAAGAAAAGTTTTAGCAAATTTAGATTTAGAAAATTTTATAGCAAATGCTGATTTAAATTATTCTACACATAATATTAGATTACGTAATTATCAATCTATATAGAATTTTGATAATTTATTATTATCAAACGATGATACTTTAAATATTGCTTTGTGTAAATTAGAATCTAGATTAAATAAAGGTTCTTCAAATTTATAGTCAAATTCTTTAAAAAATATAGAAGGATTTAATTATTATTTTGGAGAAAATTTAACTTATTCATCAGATATTTCTGGAAATTATGTAAGTCCTATAGAAGAATCAATTGATGCATTTATTATAAGATCACAACATAGATATTCATCAGAAGAAATAAAATATAGAGATTTAATCTTAGATATAAATTCTGATAAAATTTGGAGTAGACGTATAACATTAAACGAACCTCCTTCTATACAACAAATAGCTTTTATATCAGATCTTGAAAATGCTGGAATAAATACGAATGTTATAACATATAAAGGTACTTTAGGCGAAGGTGGAACAATATCTAGTATACCATCATCTGATTATAAAATTGGACATATGTATATAATAATTACTGAAGGTTAGTATTTAAACCAAAATTGTAATAAAAATGATATAATTATTGCTATACAAGATAGTAAATCTGAACAATTTTAGATTAGAGATTGGCTTTTAATAAAAAATAATATTCCTGTATTTAAAGGAGCTTCTAATAGTTCTCAAGGAACTTCGGGATTAGTTCCTGCTCCAACTATAGGAGATCGTGATAAATATTTAAAAGGAGATGGTACGTGGGCAGAAATTAACACATAGTCTTCAGGATCATATACATTACCTGTTGCCGAACATGATGTATTAGGAGGTTTAAAACCAATATATAATAATACGTAGGTTGTTAAATATACATTTTTAGAAAAATTAAATGAACCTATTGAAATACAACGCAGAAGTAATACCCCTAATAGATTTTACGCAGTAGAATCTGATGCTTCTGGTATACCTTATGTTAATGTTCCATGGACAAATAATGATTTATCAGAATATATTGGGGAAGATGGGTGTTTATATTCAAATAATGCAAGAACTATAAGTAATTATAAATGGTTATGTGAATTTAATCAATTATATACAGAATCAAATACAACATATCCTGTTTTATTAAATTCTATGTCTGGAAATAATATTCCTAATATTGGGGATATAATTCAAATAGATTTTAAATATGGATCAAATATACAACAATATGATCCACAAATTTTCGTTACTTTAGGACTTGGCGTTAGTATAAATTTAAAAAATATTACTTATAATATTAAATTTGAACATAATGATACTGATTTTGACTATTTTACTCTTTATCCTTATAAAAATACTATGTTTTTTAAAGTAATTAATATTTCTGATAATAATATAGTATTATCATTAATATATAATAGTTATTATGGCTCAATGAGTAGATATTCATTCATGTCATTTAATTCTAAATCAGCAGAAACTGCAGAAAATTCTAACTCTGCAGATACATCAAGATTATCACTATCTTCACATTTTGCAAATTTTGCTAGATCTGTATATTGTGAATGTGATACAGAACCATCTACCTCTGAAAAAATAGCATCTTCACAAAATACATATTTTAAATTATAGCCTGGAGTTGTTGCATATGTTAAATTTAATAAATAGAATTCAGCAACATCGATAACTTTAAATGTAAATGAGACTGGTGCTAAAAATATAAAATATTTAAATAATATTTATGGTTCTGAATATTCTGGTAGATCATATGTTAATTGGACTCAATATCAAGTAGTTCAATTTATATATAATGATAAAGATCAATGGGAAATTGTTGGTTTAATTGATCTTAAATCAAGTGATTCAACTGTAAGTTAATAAAATCTTAATTTTTTAATTTATGTTAGGTTTAATACGGGAAATTTTACAAAAACACATTGACGATATTGATTCTGGTAATACTAATTTAAATTATGAACAACAGTGTAATTTACTTAAAGTATTAAGTAATGTTGATATTGGAGAAGAAAATGAAATGAACAAAACACAAGCAGCAGAATATTTAAATGTAAGTCGTGCTACTTTTGATAATTATGTATCTAATGGATGGATTCCTAAAGGAAAACAAGTTGGAAGATTTAAAGAATTAAGATGGTATAAAAGTGATTTAGATATATTTTTAATGAATTAGTAACATATGTTCAATTGGGAATTTTAGTTTAATTTTATTAATTTGATTTAATAAAGTTAACTAAGGTTCCCAATTTTTGTTTTTAGTAACGTCATAATTTTAATTATTTTTTAAATACAATTGAGTAGTTCTAGAACAATAATAATTCACTTATGTATAATTTAAAAAATTAAAAATTATGAGCGACACAAAAACAACTTACATTATGCCAGATAATTTTAATTCTGGTAATAATGATCTTTTAACCGCATCTTTACTTGGTAATGGAGGATTTGGTGGAAACGGAATGTGGAATAATCCGTTAATTTAAATTAATTTAAATTTCTCTAAAAATTGTTGGTTTATTCCAAAATTATTACTATAATATTATAGATAATATTTAATAATAATTTAAAATTTTTTTAATATGGAACAATGGAAAATAATCGAAGGAACTAACAATCGTTATGAAATAAGTAATTTAGGAAATATTAAATGTGATGGACAATTATTTAATCCAGAATTAGATAAAACAGGTTATGTTAAAGTACGAATTTCTTTAATATTTGGTACTAGATGGTTTTGGTTACATCGAATAGTTGCTGCTTATTTTTGTGATAATTTTGAAAATAAAGATCAAGTAAATCACATAGACGGAAATAAAAAAAATAATTCAGCAGAAAATTTAGAATGGTGTACTAATACAGAAAATCAAAGACATCGTATCGATATATTAAAAAAAGATTGTAAAGGAGAACATAATCCTATGTATGGAGTTAAAGGAGAAGATTCTCCTGTATTTAAAGGATACATATTTCAAATTGATGTTAAAACTGGAAAAATAATTGGTAAATACGCCGGAAGTGGAGAAGCTTCTAGACAAACAGGTTTTAAACTAGGAGGAATTAATAAAGCTGCTTGCGGATACTTAAAAACTTATAAAGGATATAAATGGATTAGAGAAAAAATAAATTCATAAGCGGATTTAAAACCTCGTGAATTCAGGGAAACTCTCAAATGAGACAATCCTGAGCCAAGTCTTGTTATAAGAAAGGTGCAACGACTATCGAAAATATAGAGAATTAATTCTTGAATAAATGAGTAGAGTAGGACTCAAGTGAGTTCGAAGCGCGAGGGTCTTCATAAGAAGATATGATATAGTCTGAACTTTATGGTGACATAAAGAAAATATACGGAAACGGTATATTTGTAACACAATGTTATGTACTTAGTATGGATGTACATGATGCGTTGGATGAACGGTGGTGAATTTAATAACAACAATTCAAATTGTTATAATGCTATGGAAGCATCTACACAACGTCAAATCCAAACATTATCTGATTAGATGAATGATAATCATACATCAGATTTAATTATGTCAGCTATTCAGGGTAACAATTCAGCTATCCAAGAAGCAGCTACTAGATTAGGTTGTGATATTAACACTATTGCTTCAGCAATTCAAGGTGTTCGTTCTGATATAGCTTCTGTAGGAAGTCAATTAGGATTTTCTTCAGAACGTATCATTAATGCTGTAAACCAAGGTGATTGTAACGTTATACAAGCACTTAAAGATTGTTGCTGCGAAACTCAAAAATCAATTTTAACTAGTAATTATGAAAATAGAATAGCTTTAGATCATGCCATAGCTTCTCTTAAAGATACAGTTAATTTTGTTGGTTTGTAGGTTGAAAAAGGATTTTCTAATACCAATTATGAAACTCAAGCACAAACTTGCGCTTTACAAAACACAATTCGTGATGCAGGCACTACTAATACTAATGCGATTATAGCTAAATTAGATGCAATGCAAAATCAAGCATTACTTGATAAAATTGATGCTCTTCGTGAAAAAAATAGCGAACAAGCTGTTGTTATTAATAATGCCCAATAGAGTGCAGCGTTCAACCAAATGTTAAATTCTTATACAGCTCCTATTGCAAATGCTGTTAATACATTACAAACAGAATTAGCTAGTGTTAAATGCAGACTTCCTGAAACAGTAACATTACCTTATAGTTGTGCTACAGCAGTTCCTTCTAGTTTATTTTATAATGGCGCCGTTGGTATAAATACTTTTAATAACGGATTTACTGGATGGAATGCAGGTTGTGGTTGTTATAATAACTCTCTTTGGGGTTAAGAAAGGAGGTAATTATGTTATTACCTGCTTACATTAATGTAAATCAAACAGGAATACCAACTTTACGTTCTTTATCTGTAACAGTAGGAACTAATGATGTACGTTTTGATTTTAATAATCATAGAAATGTAGGTCGTCCATTTAGAGGTTTATTAATTATTCAATTAGCTCAAAATATTCCAACAGGAACAACAACTACACTTCCTATAGTATTTACTTCAGGAGGTGGTAATGTAGCAGAATTAACTACTTTTAATGGAAATCCTGTTACTGTTGCTGATATTTCAGGAACAGGTGTTTATTTAGCTTGGTATGAAAGTTAGACAGATTCTTTACAATTATTAACTGGTACAATATAATATGGCATTTTAGAATTTAAGAAATAATCATTAGATATACATACTTCATAAAGATGCTAATCCTATTTTGGAAATAGGTAAGATTACAAATGTATCTATACCTGTTCCAAAATATGGAAATACTAGTATGTATAACGATCTTGTTTTAGATATAACTGCTGATATAGAAGGAAAATCTACAAATTTTTAGAAACTTCCTGCAACTAGCGAAATCGCTGATTTTGGAAATAATATAGTTGTAGCTGTATCTAAAGAAGCTATGAATAGTGAAGTAATGTCTATGAAGCAAAGAAGTATGGATATACTTAATAGTATAGAATAGCATCAAAGTATTATTTAGGGATGTGACGAAATTCTACAAGTATTAAATCCAGAAATAGCTGAAAAACAAAGACAAGAATAGGAAAATAAAGCCTTACGAGAAGAGATTAATTCTTTAAAAGAGATGTTTTCAGAATTTATGAACAAATTTAAAAGTTAAAAAATATGGCAACAATAATTGAAATTCAAGACACTAAATTAGAAAATCTTTCTGAATGTGCAGAAAAAGTTTTACGTTACGGTGGTAAATTAATGCAATGTTTAGAAGAAATTGAAGGAAAATCTAAATACAACGAATATTATGGTCATGAACGTAAACGTCATGAAAAGGATCGTTGGGGTGAAGAAGAACGTTATAATCGTTATTATTAATTATGAGAGCAGCTTTAGATTTATATGACGATATGCCTAAAGCAATGCGTAAATATCTTATGCATAACGGTTGGCATTTTAATAAATCTCTTTGTAATTTTGCGGTTTCTTTAATGAAGAAAAACGGTAAAACTTTAGATCCAATTTCTAAAGAAAATGTTGATAAATTATTAGAATCATATAAAATTCAACTTGATAATAATGTAGGATATGATTATGTGTTTGTTGCAAATATGTGTAAAGCAGATTATTATGGAAGTAGTATCACTGATGACAAACATGTTGCATTATATATCAAAGATACAATAGATGATGAAGATGCTGCTGACGGAACAACTATGAGACGTTGGTATGCAACTATGGTCGCTAATGGAATAATGGTTGATTGGGATGATTCATTATAATATTTATTTTGAACCGTATGATTGGGAAGTAGAATTATACGTTATACTTGAAAATTGTCACTTAGATGATATAATTAAATCATTAGAAGGCAGTTCTGAATCAGAAATTCAAAGAGCGTTTCTTAATATTACTACTAGAATAAATTCTGGTTTTACTAAAACAATTGGAAGAAAAAGTATAATTGTAATTAATAAACCTTTAACTTTAAAAGAATTTATTAATGTATACAATCATGAAAAAAATCATTTAGAAATGCATATTTGCGAAGAATTTAATATTAATCCTTATTCTGAAGAAGCTGCTGTATTAAGTGGTAATTTAGCTAAATGTTTATTTAGTTCATTAATAGATGAATTATTTATTTATTATACAGATAGAAAATTTATCTAAATATTAATTATATTAATTAATATTATTATAATTTACTCATTAAATTCGGGGATTTTCTAATATTTAGAAGATTTCCGAATTTTTTATTTGAAATAGTTATTATAATGAATACAATTAAAATAACTATAATATGTATTATAATTTATTATAATTAAATTATTATATAATATTATTAATAAATTAAAATTTTGTTAAACTGTTTAATAAAATAATTAAAATGAAATACTTTACAATTAAAGAATTATGTGAAAGTTCTACAGCAAAAGAATATAAAATAAACAATTCTCCTAATTCTGTAATTAAAAGACATTTAACTTTATTAGTACAATTTATATTAGATCCGCTACGAGAAAAATATGGAAAACCTATTACTGTATCTAGCGGATATAGGTGTGAAGAATTAAATAAATTACTCAACGGTTCTAAAACTTCACAACATAAAAAAGGTTTAGCAGCAGATATTACAACAGGATCTATTTCTGAAAATAAAAAATTATTCAACTTAATAATTAAATTAAATTTACCATTTGATTAGTTGATTGATGAAAAAAATTATCAGTGGATACATGTTTCATATTCAAGTAAACCAAGAAAACAAATATTACATTTATGATAGAAAAAACTACTATTGGAGGAACTACTTATGATTCTATAGGATCAAGTAGTTCTAATTTATTATTAAAATGTAACGGAAATGCTAAAATACAATGGGGAGGAAAATTAATTGATTTAATTAAAAATGGAAAACTCGCTATTGAAAATAATAGTAATTCTAATTAGATTTTTATTGTTTCTAATGAATCTGAAATAAAATTAGATGGTATATATGTAATAACAGAAGGAGAAATTCCTAAATTATGTATATGTAAAAATGGACAACAATATAAATTTTAATAAGAGATGATTATATATTTCGACACCTATTTAGTAATTCAATATTAAATATTGATAATTTTTTATAAAAGGAAATTGATAATACCTCTTATTATTTTTAGATATAAACGTAAATATAAAAATTTGAATATGACTATGATTAATGAAGCAAATACTTTAGATTTAGACGATCTTGATGATATTCAAGAAGAATCTATATCTGAATCACCAGAATTTGAAGAATCTTATAATTATGGTGATGAAAAACAAACTTATGATGATGATAATTTTGATCTCACTAAAGAATTATTAAATCTCCAAGGTATTACAGATATAAATAAAATTAAATTTGAAGATGAATCAGGAGCAGTTATTGAAAAATCTTGGGATTCATTATCTAATAATGAAAAGATTATGATTCTAAGTCATCAAGAAGATCCTGATACTAGTTTAGATAATGCAGAAATTGAACTTATAAACTAGATTAGAAAATCGGGATTAACTCCTGATCAATTCATTCAAAATTTACAAATTCCTATACAACAAGAAGTACAATATGAAGTTGATAATATGTCTGATGATGAATTATTTTGTCTAGATTTATTAGATAAAGTAGGTTCAGAAAATATTAGCGATGAAGAACTTCAACAAGCATTAATTAATGCAAAATCAAACGAAAATCTTTTTAATAAACAAGTTGCCAGTTTAAGAAATTATTATAAAGATTTAGAAAATAAAAGATTAGAACAAATAGAATTAGAAAAACAAGAACAATCAGAATATTATTTTAATGTTTTTTCTAATAATATTGTTGATTCTATTAAAAATTTTAATTTCCATGATGATATTCCTATAGAATTATCTTATAATGAAATGGAAGATCTTGCCAATTACATTTTAACTAGAGATAGCTCAGGATATTCACAATTTGGCCGTGATTTAAATGATCCAGTACAATTTACAAAAGCTGCTTTTTGGATGCTTAAAGGACCTGAAATTTTGAATGAAATGCAAAATTAGATAAAAGAAGCTTATTTGAGAGGGTATAATGAATCAAATAAATCTGTAAAAAAAGTATTTACTAAACCTCAAATAACTTCTCAGAGTAAAAATAATAAAGAATCTTAGTATGCTTATTTCGATGAAGATTCTTATTTAAAATGATTAATTTAATATATGTTAGTAGCAAATTTTACAACTGTTAGACCTGAAATGGGTAAAACTAGAACATACGAAGATTTTAGTAAGTTCTTAGGAAAAAAAGGACATAAATTAGGCGTTCTTGCTAAATTATATCCAGAAAACACTATTACTGCATTGACAGATTTACTTGGAAATATTTGGATGGGTGAACAAAAGAAGAGCATGGGTGGATTCAAAGCTATTGATTCTAACATGGTTGAATGGGATGTTCAAACAAATTATATCAAGAAAGTTGCTTTTGCAGCTGTTCCAGAAGAAGATGGTGCAAATGGTTCAGAAATCGTTATGCGTTTTACTGAAAATTATTACCAATTAGAAGAAATTTTCAAGATTGATGGATCTGGTCAACAATGCTTTGTAACAACTCCTCCAGTACGCGAAGCTGATAATTGCTGGGCTGTTACAGTACGTTTGATTGATAACGATTATTCAGAAGTTCTTGACAAACGTTATTGCCAAATAGGTGATACAACACACTGGATTGGTAACGCTAAACCAGAAATGTCAGACTGTGGTTTTGTTAAATATCAATCAAATCTCGAAAAAATGCGTAACTTTACTTCACTCATTCGTGTTGAAGATAGTTTCTCAGACTTTTATAAATTACAAGAAGACTCATTTATTAAGATTGCTGAAGGTAAAGGTAATGGTGATATGACAGAAAAGATCTATACAATGGATCCTATGTCAAAAGTTCTTAGTGATAACTTCGTTCGCGCTAGTGAACAAATGTTATTGATGGCTAAGACAAATATGGACATCAACGGTAAAGCTACAATTTCTACACGTAATACAGGTCGTGAAATTGTTATCGGCGAAGGTATGATTCCACAAATTGAACGTTATTGTTCAAAACACGTAGCAAGTAAAGTTACTATTGCTACATTCCAAAATATCATCTCAGAAATGACTCAAAAGTCAGATGATCCTCAAGGTAATCACTACATTTTCGTTATTAACGAACAAATGAGTGCTATTGTTAATCGTGTTTTGATGAAGCATTTACAAGAATTCCATACAGATGGAGCTTATTTTTATTCAAAAGTAGATGGTAAAAATTATCGTGTTGGTGCTACATTTAATTCATATGAATATAATGGAAACGTTATTTCATTCCGCGTAGACCGTACTTTAACTCGTGAATATCCAATGCCATTTGGTATGTGTATTGATTTCTCAGGAAATAAATCAAACGGTAATCCAGCTATCCAAAAATTCTCAGTAAAAGGTAAAGATTACATGCCATTCAAACTCGATGGTCCTGGTTATGGTGTTGAACAAGTTTCTACAACTGTAGCTGGTGGTGTAAGAGGTATTATGGGACATCAAGGTATTTGTGTATTCAATCCTTACAAATCATATTTGTTCTATTCTACTGAATCTGCTTATTAATTATAAATACAGATATATAAATAGATTAGCTAGAGGATGAATGAATCCTCTAGCAATTTTCTAAATTAATTTTAATGTTATATGGCTAAGAAAAATGTTAATGAAGTAAGAAATGGCGATATTAAAAGTAATATCGTTGTTTTAAGAAGTGTTTGGGGTAAACGTGGACAAAAATATTATATACAACCTCAAAAAAATAGTAAAGGTCAATATCCTGATTGTGTTAGAAAAGTTAATTCTGATGGAGATATGATTTTAAAACCAGGAGATGATCCAGATTTTTTAATTCCAGAAGATAGAATATTTACTTTACAAGATGGTACTACATTTAATTTAAATGATCCATATCAAGCAATTGAATGGGCTGCGATTGAAAATTGTTTTCTTATTGCCCCTAGTAGATTTGCTAAAGGTTCTGATGGAAATTATTTAATTGATGGTACTCCAGATATTATTTCTAATAGTAATTATGGGGCAAAATCACGTTATGGTCGTGCTGAATTATATGTAGAAAAACCAGGTTTAGAAGCAGAACAAAAAGTTACTAGAGCAAAATTAGAATTAAAAGCTACAAACTTTATTTATCAATATGGTTATGAAGATTGGCTTACATTTGCTAAAGTACTTGGAAGAAATATGGAAAATCAACCTGTTCCAGATGTAGAATATTTTCTTATTTCTGTTGCTAAAAAAACACCAGAAAAAATTATTGAAATCTGTAGTGGAGGTGATTTAGCAAATAGAGTTTTATTTATTACAGCTAAAGAAAACGGTGTTATTAGAAAACAAAATGGAATGTATATTTATGGAGAAGATGGTAATTTGATTTTAGGTGCTTCTGAAGAGGCTGTAATAGATTGGATGCGTCAACCTAAAAACAAAAAAACATTAGAATTAATTAGAAAAGACGCATATCCTGATATGAAAAGGATAGATGAATAATTTTGTTTAAATCACAAATTTAATGACAAGTAAACAAATTTATGAAGCAGTTGCAATAGAATTGAGTAAAGTCCAAGCTCCGTCATTGAAATTATATGATTTTAATTATTTTCTTAATCAAGCAATTCTTTAGTTTGTAAATAAAATATATAATATTTATGATATTAATCAACAAACTACTGATGATTTAAGAGTTTTAAAATCTACTGCAACATTAAAACCTGAACCAGCATTACCAACAGGTAATAAAGCAATAGATTATTTAAGAGGTACTACTTATTTTGTTGAAGTTCCTGATGATTATTTACATTTATTAAATTGTATTTGTTTATTTGATGTAAATAAAAAAAATTAGTGCTGGAATGAAGGAGATGTTATGGTAGTAGGTGCTACAAAATTACTTTCAGATAATTGGTCTGAAATTATAAACGATGTTTATAATAAACCTAGTAAAAAACATCCTTATTATTATATACATAATCAAAACGACATTTATATAGAAAACGGATAGTTAACAGATAGAAATAGTAAACTTCCAACTAACATAAATTCGCAATCAGCATCTTATAAATCAGAAAATTCAACAGATAATCTACATACATTAACTACTGATGACGATTTAAATTAGATTGTAACTGTTAATGCAAAATCTAATTTTAAAAGAACATTTGATTTTGATGGAAATGAAGAAGATTGTGTAAATAAACCATCTGGTTCTAGATTTGCAAATTCTTCAAAAGTTAAAATTGAAATAAGATGTGGAAAAGATAAATCTAATATTTTTGATTTATCTGCAGTATAGATTGATTATATAAAAGCACCTCAATATGTAAAACTTACACAAGAACAATTAGACAGTGAAATAGATATTTCGCAAATAATGGAATTTCCTGAGTATGTTAATCAAGAGATTATAAACGAGTTGGTAAATTTAATAATGCTTAAAACTAATAATCCTAGTTTACAAGCACACATGTAGATAACTTAGTCAATTGCTAGACCAACTGGGCAATGACAATAATAATTTTTTAAAAACTTAATATTATGTTTAATTGGACAACAACAACTTTAATTAATGAACTTCCTGAAAATTTTATTAAAAATTTTGGAGATGATAAATTACGTATCGGTAAACATTTATTTGAAAAAAGATGGGTAGAATCTATTCGTAAAGCTGAAGGTAAAACTGTAGAAATTTGTGAAGCAAAACTTGATATGAATAAAGTAAAAACAGCTATGGGTGAAAATAAAGTAGCACGTCTTTATTTATATGTAAGTTTGGATGGTTCAGAAGAATCAATTTATGCTAATGATTGGTATCGTAAAGGCATGCCATTATCAGTATCATTTACTAATGATACAGCTGTTAATATGGCTAAAGCTATTGTTGATACAGTAAATCGTTTTAATATATTTACAAAAGTAAAGAAAGTTCTTGAAGTTAAAGAAAACGAAGGTATTTTAACTATTAAAGGAACTCATGAACATCAACGTCTTCAAAAAATTCAAGTACTTATTGACGCAGGTTATGGTGAAGAAACAGCTGTAATTGATTATGAACTTAATCATAAAGAATCAGATGCTGTTACTGAAATAAATAAAGGACGTAATGGTTTTGGTACATATTCACAATTACTTAAAGATTTGAGACTCCCAACAGCAGTTCACAATCATTGGTTAAGTGTACAAAAAGACGAAATGCCTATCGTTGGTGCTCTTTATACACAGTATATTATTAACTATTATGCACCATCAACAGCTAATCCTTCATTTACAGCTATAGGTAATCGTTCAATGTCAGAAACAACTCATGTATTTTGGGTAAAATCTGATTTAGTAGAAGCTTGGGAAGCTAAACTTGCAACTATTGATCCTGATGATAATGGTATTGCAAACGAAAATATTGCTCCTTCATTGATTGATAACGAATAATAAATAATGGGCGGGTTAAAGCCCGCCTTTTTTGCTCTATGTTTGAAAGTGCTTTATTTCAATGGATCGGATCAATTATTGCTGGAGGTGGTATAGGCGCAGCAATAACATACTTATTCACTTTTAAAAGCAATAAACGTATGGCTGAAGCTGACGCATCTACTCATGAAGAACAAGCTGAACAAGCTAAAATTGAAACCGAAAATAAAATCGGAATAATGGAGCGTGATAGATATGAAGCAATGTATAGCCAAATTAATAAGATGATGTAGGATTATAATGATCTTTCTGATGAATTTAGAGAATTTAGAAAACATGCTGCTGAACAAGAAAAAAAATTTATTAGAAAGGCACAAGATCGATATTCTCAATTAGCTGAACTGAAAGCAGAAATAAAAACATTAAAAAAATACTGTTGCTATGATATAGAATGTCCTAATCGTATAAAAGATAATCCAGAAAAACAATCTATCGTTTAAATTATGTATATAGATAAGCTAGCAAGTCAAATAAAAAATGATATTTTATCAGGATTAAAAGGATATCATCAGAATCTAGGATTAAATATTGAACAACTTAAAGATGAATGTGTAAATACACGTTTATTAATTATTAAAGAGCAATATTTAAAAGGCGTTTTACCAATAAAAGATTTATTAACTGCTATAAATTGTGTAGACGTTGATTGTGAATCTCTAGAACGCTGTAAATGTAAAGAAAGTGTTGATGACACTTTAGTTGCTCACTTCTAGATTCCTCAATTAATACATGATTTTGGCAAGCAAGCAATTGAATATATAGGTTCTCCTGATAGATTAAATCAATTTTAGATAGTTACTTCTCTATCTGAATTAGAAACAAGAAAATATCGTAAAAGAGGAAAAAATAAACCTTATGTTTGGATTGATTTAGCTCCAAATAATGAAGGTATGTTAGATTGTTTCATATTTAATGCTCCAATGATTAAACAAGTTTCTATTATAGGAATTTTTAAAGATCCTAGACAAATAGAAAAATATTGGTGTTGTAAAAACGATAATGATTTTGTTTTAACTGGAGCAGATGATAATATGTCATATATAACTCAATTAGTTAAAGAAAAATTAACTGCAGAAAAAATTAGATATTATAGACAATTAACCATGTCTATTAAACCTAACGATCAAACTTACAACCCATGATGAATAATTTTAAATATGCTATCACATTAGCACAAATGCTATATGATATAGATTTTAATGATATGGATACTTTGATTGAAATAGGTTTGATTGCACATAATTTTATTGGAAATAAAAATACTCATCTGACTTCAAAAATTGTTAATGTTGATCAAAAAACAGGGGTAGTTAAACTTCCATGTAATGTTGATTTAATAGAAGCAATAACTTATCCTAATGAAGAAGATTGGAATTATACAAGTAATATTAAAAATAATGGAGATTTTAATTCATTAAATATAGAATAGTATATAGAAAAATCTAAACAATCTAAAGATCCTTTATATATAAACGGAAGATTAATTAAATATAGACGTGAGGGTAATTATATCTATGTAAACGAAAAAATTAATTAGGTTTGTGTATTTTATCATACTATATAGTTAGATGATGACGATCTTCCAATGATTAATGATAAAGAAGCAATTGCTATAGCAGATTATATTGCATATACAATTAAATATAAAGAAGCATTACGAAGTAATAATGCTACATTATTTCAAATAGCACAATCTATCAAGACTCAATGGTTATTTCATTGTGATGCCGCAAGAGTTCCTGAATATGTAAGTCAAAACGAAATGAATGATCTTTTAGAAGTAATGTCTTCTCATAATAAAAAGATTCATGGAAGATCTTATAAACCTACTGTATAATAATATAGGAGAATTTGGTAAATCCGAGTTCTCCTATTTTTATATATTTTATATTTTTTTATATTACTAAATTATTTCGGAAATGGAATTTTGATATTATTATATTAAATAATATAATATATAATGATTTATCAGATTAAATAAAAATGTTTAATGATTATAAAATGAAACAAAAATTTGCTATGGGTCATACTTTTAGTGCGTCAGAGATATTTCATAATTTCCCTATTAATAAATTAAAAATAGATTATGATACTGTTAAAAAAATATATTCAGATGGAGATAAAAGATCTTTATCTGCATCTATTTTCACTAAAGGTATGCAATTAATAATAGAAGATATTATTGAAAATAATGTACATTTTTTATTACCAACATTAGGAAGTAATGAATCATATTTATATATGAAAAAAACATCAGGTAAAGATTTTAAAAATGCTTTTAAAAAAGGTAAATGGAATGATGTAGATTTTTTATCATCTAATTTTACAGGATATCAATTAGCATTATCTGTTAAAAGTCCCAAACGTCCTGAAAAAGAAAAACCTATATATTTAGGTTATAAACACAAAGATCGAATTACAGAATTAACTAATGAAGGTAAACGATATTAATGGAATTAAAAAAAGTACAAGATTATTATGAACAATTATATGAATTATATCCAAATGTTCCAAAACGAGATATAAAAAGAATAATGTAGTTTGGGTTAAAATCATTTTTATTACATAATAATTATGGTGGAGATGTATTATTACAAAGTCCTACTATGTGGTTATACTGTGGAAGATTGATGAAAGATTCAATTAAATATTTTGAATATTATAAAAGAAAAATGATAATTAAATTAAGAATTAATCATAAAAGATTAGAAATTCCTTGGGATGGTTATTATTATTTTGCATTAAATAAACCATAGTATGAAGAATATTTAAAATAGAAAAATAAAAGAGGGCGTCCTAAAAAACATTTTAAATTTGGAAATATAATTTTATATAAATATTTTGATGAATGTAATTTACGAAATAGTAGTTGTGTTGCTATTTTTAAAATTTCACTTCATATAGATTTTGGATTAAGTTTATATAAACCTAATTTTGAAACAGATGAAGCTTAGCTGATATTAGAAAGAAATCCATTAACTTTTAAAGATATATTGATTTCTAATTATAAATATTAGTTTATTACAGATTATACTAAATGGAAAAAGAAAAAAGACAATGAACGGGGTAATAAATAAAACAACTAATACATTTAGCAAAGGTCTTGTCATGGATTTTTCTCCGGAAAATACACAAAAAGAAGTTTTAACTCATGCTTTAAATGCTACATTTCTAACTTTTAATGGAAATGAAACATCATTACAAAATGATATGGGTAATGCTAGAGTAGAAACTGCATTTTTACCAGAAGGTTATATTCCTGTAGGAACATGTGAATATGGAGGAATTATTTATATTGTTAGTTATAATCCTTTAGAAGATAAATCTCAAATAGGATGTTTTCCTAGTCCAGAAAGAAATGTAAGTAGTGATGAATTAGGAGAATTAAAAGCAACATTAACTAATAATAAATTTGTAGAAAATAATGGAAAAATTATAAATACATCTTAGTATGTATTATTAAAAAATGATAATTTAAATCCTGGAGATAAATTTATAATTTATTCTAATGAAGATATTTATCAAGAAAGAATTTCAGATTTATATATAAATGATGAATTACTTATAAATCCTCTTATTAAAATAAATATTGTATCTATTGAAGATAGTGGTAAAATTATTTATTTAAATAATACTTTAAGATATTATTAGAATGATTGTTATAAATATCATATATTAGGACAAAATAAATTGGGAGAAGGATTTGAGGGAGAATCTATAGACATAGATGCTTATAGAAATATGTTAAGTTCTGGATATAATGTATTTAGATCAAAAACTTCTGGAAAATTAGCAATATTAGCGGAATTAATAATGATAGATTCATATTCAGTAACACATGAAATTAAACCAATAGATGATTCTTTAGAAGAATCATCTGAAGATTATGAAATTATTATTCATACAGAAGTTTCTCCAGAAGTAAAAACTAAAGTAACATTATCAAATAAACCTAATACAAGAGCAGTAACAGGACCTCCTTCTGAAGATATTACAACAGTAAATAATAACTATGACGAAATTCCTAAATTAAAATATTTTTATCTAGAACAATCTGAAATAAAATACAATAATTATAAATATGATATTGATTATAATTTTAGAGATATTAAAAAATCTGACATATTTAATATTTCTAATGATGATTCTACATTAAATGTAGAATTCAATTTACCTAAATCAAATACATATCATTTAAATATGATTTTAGATGAAACTGATTATGATAAAGATATTCCAGATAATGTATATAGTAAATTTGAAGAAAATTATTATTATAGAGTAATAGCATCACAATTTTTAATCAATTTAAATTATTTTAAAGATTTACATGTAAAAATATATAAATATGATAATTTTTTAGAACGTTTTAAAGAATGTACTGATGATATAATAAATGATGATTCTATATTATATTTTTTTAAATTTCCTAAAACTACTTATATTCCCGGTAATAAATTTGTTCCAAGCAAAAATATTAATTGGATGTGGAATACTATGAACGCAAGTCCATATGAAGATCTTGGTGAAAAAAGATTATATTTATATAAAAATGATGGATATATTATAAATAAAAATTCAATTAAATACCCTTCTGTAAAATTAGGTAATTTTAAAATACCACAAGATATTAATAGTTTACCATTCATTTATAATTATACTTTAGTTCCGTGTATGGAATATGGAAAATTAGATCATTTAAAAATTAAAAATAGTATTGATTTTAGTAAAATAAAAGATTTTAATAATTCTAATTTTACTACTTGGAAATATAGAGTTGATGAAAATTAGTTAAGATTAACTTTTGGTTCAGAAGTATATGATTCTTTTTCTACAAAAAAAATAAAAGGATTATTTTTAGAATTTTATGATCATAAAGGATTTGCAGGATCATTAAATATATCAGGAAAACAATCTTATTCTGGAATTTTTAATAAAATTATTTAGTTAAATTCATTAAATTCTCTTAGTACTATTAGAATAAATCCAGAAAATACTTCAGAATTAATTGAAGGTGGATGTAGAAATTATTATATTTATAAAGATGTTGATGGTAAATATAAATTAAATAATAATACTGTTATTTATAATAGCTCAAATAAAAATTGGTATATTAATAGAACTGCTGAAAATAATCAAGAACCAGAAACTAGAGGTGTTAACCAAGAAGAACTTTATGAAAAAGTAGAAAATGATTTAGGAGTATTATATACAAATACTTTATATGTAGTAAAGGCTTATTTTAAAATAGAAAATAATGATGTTATTACATATGTAAAGAAAAAAGATTATGTATTATATACATTACCTATATATAACGAATATTATTATAATATTAATGATTATTCTATATTAGAATATCCTGAATTAGAATTAATGTTAACATATAAATTAACTGATTTAAGTGAAAGAACATCATATTCTAAAACAAATTAGTATATAGATGGATATAAATCTGAAGATTATTAGAATATTAGTAATTATTTGTCTGGACAATATGATAAAATTGATTTAAATTCAACTAAATATTATTCTAATAAAGGTATTACTAATTTATTTTTAGAAATAGGATTAAAAGAAGATTATTCTAAAGTAAATATTTTATCTGATTCTTATTCAAATGATAAATTAAATGAAAAATTTACATGTAAATTATAGTTAATTTCAGATAATGATATTGAAAATACTTTTGATATAGAATCTTCTAATTCTGAATTATTTGATAAAAATAATAGTAAATTTGGATTTGGACTAAATTATAATAATCAACATGATATTACATCAAACTTTAATCAACATAATTTTATGTTTAATAATAATTCAAAATCGATAAACATAAATTATGAATTTGTATTAGGATATAATTTTACAATTTCTGATATAAGATCTACAGAAGTTCCTTCAACAACAATTTGTGCATTATTCCATAAATAGACTAATGAAACATATAATTATTCTGATTTTAGTGTTTATAAATATGATTATAATGATTCTGACAATTATAAATATTATTCTGAAAATTTCTTTTATAATACAGGGAATTCTGAAAACGGTTGGTTAGGATTATGTAAATTTTTAGATACAGAAGAAAATACTACTAGTTCAGTTAAAATCATAATTGATGAATAGCAATCAAATCCTTATAATACTAATTATAATAGTTTTCATGTATCTCTTGCTAAAAAATATTTTAATAATTTAGGAAAATTGACATTTTGTGTTCCTCATGGACACATACATTCCAAATGGTATGGTGTAAATCTTTATAGATGTGATGATTCAAATTATCCATATCCATTAGTAGGTAGAAATAATAATTCTGAAAAAGGATATTTTGAATTAAATGGTGTGCGTGATAATACTTATGGTACAGTACCTACACTTATAATGTATAATAAAGCATTATTTAATTTATGTCCTATTACTACAGAATTATTAGAATCTAATTCTAGATTTATATCTGCAATACAAAGTGATTATTTTTATGATTATGATGCTGAGAATAAACAAACACATAAAGCATATATAAAATATTATAATCTTTCTGAAAATAGAGAAGAGAGTAAATTAGTAGGAAATGATGAAAATGGAACACTTGTAGAATATCTTGTTCCGTTTACAGGATTTACTAAAAATGAAATTTGTAAATTTAATGAAGCAATGCTTAATACAATGAAAAACGTATATGCATATAATCCTGATTATGATTCTATGAATATAAAAGTTGGAGATGTAAATTTACAAGAACATGAAACAAAATTTACAAGTAATTTAGTATGTGTTGATTCAAATTTGAATATAGATAATTTAAACGGTTATATTTATATGAATGGATTTAAATATTCAACTTATTTAGAAGAATTATTTAAATATTCAGAAATTGATAAAGATTCTATTAAAAATCAAATTACATTTAAACCAAATTTAAAATATTGTGGAACTAAAGATACTCCTTATTTAATTACAAAACTAAATTATAATATACCTGTTCCTAAAACATTAATTGATGAATTATCTTTTTAGGGATCTCAAATATTTATTAAAGATTCTGAAGGAAATAATACTTTATTTTATGATATTCCTGATAAAAATTTATTATATTATTATGATAAAAATAAAAATAATTTAATTTAGTTAGATATATCTAATTATACAATTGATGAAAATGGAAATTTATCATTAACAGAGGAATATGTAAATTCTCATAATAATAAATCTAATACAATTATATATTCTAATATTACATCAGATTATTATATACGTAGTTGGCATAGATATTCAATAATAGATAAATATAAATCTGCATGTTTAGTAGGAAGTTCAATTACTATAAATGATTTGAAATATAATTGTTATTCTGATCATCGTTTATATTTAAAACATAGTAATTATTTTACTAATGATACTAATATGAAACTTTATTATAGAGAAACTTCTTGGAATGAAGATGGAACTGAACATCAATTTCCTTTATATGATTGTAATAAAGATAATTTGGAAAGAAATTATACACAATTATATTACGGACCTAGTTATTCTAAAAAATATAATATATGGACGAATTAATAAATTCATGGACAGGAATCTAGGATGTTTCTTGGATTCCTGTTTTAAATAAAACTATAAATTTAGGATCACAATATAAAATTGTTCCTACTGAAGGATATATTGCATGGGAATATAATCCTTTAAGAAATTATAGATTAAATGAATATATGTATGAAAAAGATGGTAAATATTATACAACTCAAGAATTAAAAAATATATTAACTTCAATAGGAGGTAATGAATTTTCTTTTTATGATGAATTTGGAAAAATTCTTAAAGATGATGAGTTAAAAAATAAATATGGTGAAGAAGTATATAAAGAATATTTATTATATACTTTAAAAGAACCAGGAGAACTTGTTGATTTTATTACAAATGAATTATCTTTTAATTTACAACATCCTGTAGAAATTTTACCACAATATAGTTACGATGGATCTGTAAATTTAATATTAAATGATGGTTTAAATATTCCACGATTAATTAATAGTAGATTTACTGTAACTGGAAAAAATACATATAAAATTATAGATAGAAAAGGTGATAACGATACTAATATTTATGATTAGGGTGAACAATTTGATGTTGATACATCTTTATTTAAAAATGTAAATAAAATACCTAAATTAGAATATTTAGGTACCGCAAGTGGTAATATGAAAATTGGTAATTACCATTTTTATTTTAAATATTCTGATTCTGACGGTAATGAATCAGATTGGGTTGCTGAATCAGGATTAGTTAGTGTATTCATTGGAGGATCTCCTAATTCTATAAATACAGGAATTAGAGATGAAAATAGTATAAAAAGTATTAAATTTAAATTATCTAATATTGATATTGGATATTCTTATGTAAAAGTTTATTATACACGTTATTCTGCTGATGTTAATAGTAATTTCATTATATCTGCAAAACGAATTGATAAAAATTTTATAATAAATAATTCCGGAACTTGTTAGATATTAATTACTGGAGATGAAAATGAAACAGATATAACTTTAGAAGAAATTAATAGTTCTTTTGATGTAATTCAAAATGCACAAACTTAGTGTTCTTCTGCAAATAGATTATTTATGGCAAATATACATAAATCTAGAATAGAATATGATATGTTATCTAAATTATCTTTATGTTTTTGTCCATATAAACATACAGAAGAATATCCTTTATCTGATGGAGGAATAAATGAAAATTATGAAATAAATGCATCTTCTTATGGTTACTATGATTCTGAATATATCTATAATAAAACAAGTTATTGGCCTGGAGAATTATATAGATTGGGTGTAGTATATATTTTAAAAGATGGAAGTTTATCACCAGTATTTAATATAAGAGGAGCTACAAATATTCCAATATATAATAATGAAAATATTTATAAAATAGAAGATGATTTTTCATCAATTGATAGCGAAACTGGAGAAAAAAAATCATTAGAATAGATTCTTTCTGAAATTGATTATTCAGAAGAAGATTATATGATTATTGGAGGTAAAGCTGAAAATGAAAATGCTAAAGGAGTTATTCAATTAAAAGATGAAAAACATAATTCATCATTTCCAATTTTAGGTGTTAATATTAAAGCAAATTATCAAGTAATTAAAGAATTAAAAAAATATTGTAAAGGATTTTTCTTTGTTAGACAAAAAAGAATGCCTTTAACATTATGTCAAGGTTTAGTAATAGGTTTAGATAAAGAATCTAGAACTCCTACATTACCTTTAATCGGAGGAATAATTAATGATATTTAGGAAAAAGATAGTACTGCATTAGAAAATAGTGCTACCGAATCTAATGATATAAATGATATTAATTATATTTCTGAAGGATTTTTAACAAGATATCATTATAAATTTGATAAAAAACCTACTGATTCTGGTAAAATATTTCTTAAAGTACTTGCAGCTACTGCTATAGTTGTTGCAGCGGCAGCTATTGTAATATTTACATGTGGAGCTGGTGCTGCAGTTATAGGTGCAGGACTAGCAATTACAGCTGCAGCAGCGGCTGGTGCAGGTGCGGCTGCTATAGGAGCAGCAGCTGCAGCACTTGCAATAACTGCAGTTGTAGGAGTAACTGCAGGAGCAATTAGTGCAGGAATACATTGGTTAGTATTAAGACCTAAACGAGAAAGTTGGAAAGAAGCAAAACCTCTTTATGGTAGAAATGTTGAAATTCCCAAAGGATGTGAAAGAAAAGAATTAGATGATAGTAGAATATTAACTAATGATATTTATAATAGAATTATTATAACTAATCCTGAACAAAATGTTGATGAAGCTATAATTGTTCCTGACTATCAAATAAATCAACCTTATTATAATCAATTTTTAACTGGAGATGATTTTATAATTAAATTAAATTATGAACAACCTTCTACAAGTTATGCTACTGATGGATATTTTGATAATAAAGATAGACATTTTTATGTAAGTAACTATCAATTACAAGATGAGAATACATTAAGTAAAGTAAAATTAGTTGGAGTTCCTGATAGTTGTCCTGTTAAAATGATAGGTGATTCTAAATATAGAGCTCGAGCAGGATATGCAGAAGAAGCATATAAATATGAATGTTAGAGAAAAATTTATGAAGATGAATTAGATATTAAAGAAAACGCAGAAATTATTAGAGGTAATTTTGGATCTTATGTAGGAGTTAGTAATTATCTTGGACATGCTTTAGATCAAATTAATATAATGATTCCTGGATATCAAGATAATAAATTATTTGAATACATTTAGTTACGCGCTTAGGATACTTCATCGTTTTATGCTATTTCTGATAGAATTGATATTAATCTTCTTAATCAAAAAACATCAATATTAAATGAATCAGAAGAAAATACTGATAATTTTTCAGAAGTTTTTTATAGAGGTGATAGTTATATTTGTCAATATTCTCATCGTATAATTCGTAATTTTAACGATCCTTCTGCACCATATAATGATAAAATTATTGATAAAAATTGTTGGAGAGAAAATTATGATCCTAATGTTCCAGAAGATTATGAAAAAATTAATTTAGGTGATGTTAATGCAGTTTAGTTAGGATTATGGGTAACATTTTAGTTAAGATCTAGTTATAATTTAAATATTCGTACTGTAGATAAATCTAATATTGATGAATATTTAATGTGTGGTAATTATAGAAGTTTTTATCCTAATTATGGCCAAACTGTTGACGGAGCATTAAAAATTCCCGATTCTGATCAATATAATAAAGGATTTAGTAAATCTGTAAGTGAAAAATATTATTTCGAAGTACCTAATGTTCCTTATATTAAACAAGAATTTTAGAATAGAATAGTATTTTCAGATATTCATATTAACGATGCTTATAAAAATGGATTTAGAATTCTTAGAACAATGAATCATAAAGATTATCCTATGACTTATGGTTCTATTACTAAATTAATAGAACTTCAAAATAGTTTATTAGTAATTTTTGAACATGGAATTGGATTAATTACAATTAATAATTCTTCAGAACATCCCTCACAAATATTATCGGATTTAAGTATTATTAGTGATACATATGGTAGTTAGTGGAAAGATAGTATTTTAAAAACACCTAGTGGAATTTATGGTGTTGATACAGTTGCTAAAAAAATATGGAGAGTAAGAAATGCTTCTGTTGAATTAATTTCTGATATGAAAGTTCAAGAATTTTTAAATCAAAACATTTCATTATCTGAAAGAGAATTAACTCCTATATTAGGTATTAGAAATGTTAAAACTGTATATAATGCATTTAAACATGACATAATGTTTACATTTTATGATAATTTGTATGGAATTCATGAAAAATCTTGGAATTTATGTTATAATGAAATGTTAGGAATTTTTACAACATTTTATAGTTGGATTCCAAGTGATATGCAAAATATTGATAATGTTCCATTTAGTTTTAATAGAGATACTGTAAAAGCAATAACTAAATTAGGAATTAGTGATCACGGTAATAATTTTTCAGAAGGAATAACTTTATCTAATAATATATTAAATTATAATAAATTTGGATTTACTGTTAAAGATCATTCATTAGATTTAAATTATATAAATAAACAAGGAAAAAAAGAAAATTTTAAATTTATTGATTTAAAAGATTATCATTTATCACATAATGATCTTAATTCAGATGATCCTATTGTAACAAAACAATCTATAACAGAATAGTCTAATTTTATTGGATTTTTATATGTTGATAATCGAGTTTTATTTGATGAAAAAACAAAAATTTTAATTAAATATGAATTATTGCGAGATAGATAGGGAAATCATAAATTATTTGAAATAAAATCTGCAAAACTTGCTGTAGAACAAACAAATGAATTATTAAAAAATGATAATACTATTTATAAAAATGTTCAATATTTAATTTTAAAACCAGAAATTAATATTAATGAATTATTATCAGAATTATATTATAGAAATAATATGGGTAATTCATATTCTGATATAGATTAGAATAAAATTTCTCCGACATATATAAATGGAGAATATGTCATTCATACGGATAAACCTATATTTAAAAATAAATCTGGAAAACGATTAATGTTACCTAAAAATTTACAAATAAATCCTGATAAAATTGTAAGATATTTAAATATTAAAGCAAATATTTATATTAATTCTGAAAATGAATCTAGTGCAGATGCTTATTATAATCAATTTGTTGACGAAGAAACATCTATGATTGATGCTGGATATTTTGAATCAAATGTTGCTATAACAACTGATTTTAATTTACAATTATTATCTACAGATTTTTGGAAACACGGTCAATCTGGTATAATTGATATTACTGATAAAATTTATCCTACTTATTGGTATGGTCAACAACATCCATTTGAATTTGAATGTGTTGTTGTAGAAAATCCTTCAGTACATAAAATATTTACTAATTTAGAATTAATAGCTAATAAAGTTAAACCAGAATCATTTCATTATGAAGTAATAGGAGATGTTTATGATTTTGCTGATGATAAACCTACAATGTATTTTAGACAAGAAGCATTAAAAGCATTATATCAATATAATGGTTATGATATTGAATATAATTCTAATTTCTTAGAAATAGAACCTAAATAGCATAATCGTTCTGCTGATTTACCTAAATATTATTCAAGATGGAATAGTATAAATGAAATATATGATTCATATAAACGTTTTTCGGCACCATCTAATTTTAATTACGATCATTTAGCAGGAGCTGAAATAACATATTATCCTACAAGAAATGAATTTAGAGTTTGGAATCATGCAGAAGCAATTAGTATAGATTCATTAAATCAAGAATTAGCAACATCTATAATTAAAGCAAATTGTCATTATTTAGAAGATAAATGGTTAATTTCTATTAATCCTATTGTAGTTACTTATAAAAATGAATTAGGACCTAATGAAAATGATTTATTTGAAGAAATTGAAATACAAGGGTCTGGTAAATTTATTAAAAATAAATATGGTATTTATAAATATTCTACTTGGGTTAAATCTTATAATAATGATTCTTTACTTCCTCCTATTAATATTCAAGGAACTAAATTAAAAGAAAATTTAGGAACATCAATTGAATTTCCAGGAGATAATATTGGTAAAGATAATGCTTTATATAATTTATATAATTTAACTGAATGGAATAAAGGAAATTGGAGACCAATTGATCCAAATAAAAATAAAGATAGACGCGAAATAGATGTTCGAGGTAAATTTATGAAAGTTCGGATTAGATATTCTGGTGAAGAACTAGCAATTATAGATTTCTTAAATACAATATATCAAATATCTTTTGCATAATGAATAAAAATAATTTAAATAGAATAAAAGGAATACTAAGTGCTAAACAAGGCACCTAGATTCCTAAATTTTAGGGAGGATATACTATATATCATACATCAACAAATCAACCTCTTTATAGTAAAGATGGTACTTCATGGTTTACTGATTAGAATTATATGAATCCTTTTACTGGAAACTTAAATGAATTTACTGAACCAGAATTAGGATAGCAAGGTTATACTAAAAATTCTAATATAGTAATTCCGAATACTAATAATTCATTACAAAATCCTAATAATACTAATAATCTTTAGTTTATTAATGAAATTTATAAAAATCTTCCTATTTATGATACTTCTTTTACAGATTCTTTTCAAAATCCTGAATCATTACAATTAGAACGAAGTATACAAAATAGAATAATTAATCCTACATCTATAATTGATAATAATCTTTCTATAAAATCAACCGAAGATGTTTTAAATGATATGAATAAATCATTTGTTGCTCCAACAAGAACTGTTTCTCCTGTAGAAACAAATATTAAATTAGACAAAGAAGATAGAAAATTATCAAGATAGTTACATAGAGAAGAAAGATAGAAAGAAACTTAGGAATATTTAGATAATCTTTCTAACAAAGATATGCAAAACGGACAACTTTTTATGTCCGGAATGGATACTATTAGTGATATAGGTAGTGTTGTAGGAGCATCTTAGCAAGCAACTGATTCTGAATTAACAAAAAATATTACAACAGGTTATGATGCTGTAGCAAGCGCTGCTTCTAATTTTGGACCTATGGGACAAATTGTTGGAGGAGCTATGAAAGCATTAGGTGCTTTAGGAGATATGTCACAAGCTGTTGGAGGAGGTACTGATCAATAGACTAAATTAGATTCTTGGATGGATTCTCCTTTACTTAGTTGGAATGTTGGAATGATTAATGGATTTTTTGGTAAAAACACTGATAAATTTGGATTAGATCAAGATACATTACAACAAATAGGTAGTTCTTATGGTGGTGCTGTTAATAATTTTAGTGAAATTGCTGAATCTGCTGATAAAAAATATGGTTTATTTAGTTCTAAAGCTAGAAAAAAAGCAAATAATGCTATTGCTAAAGCTAAATCTGATCAAACATTGATGGGAAATATAGCAGATACTGCTGCTGATCAAAGATTAAATGTTCAATCAATGGGTGAACAAGCAGGTCTTGCTTATTCAATGATGACTAATGGAGGATATGATCAAAAATATACATATGCTGCTAAACAAGGTGGTATTCTTGAACATGAATCTGATATTAAATTAGAATGGGAACCTTTAATTGAACTTAATTGGGAACTTCATAAATTTAAAGAAGGGGGAAATATTGATATTATTGAAGAATTAGAATGGACTCCTAAATTACAAAAAGGTGATAAAACTAGAACACTTGAAGAATTAATAGAATATGCTAAAAAAGAAAATCCTAGATTTATACAACGTATGTCTGAACCATTACGTTTTATAAGAATTAATTTTAAAGATGAAGATGGAAATACTTCTTGGGCTCATGCAACTCATGAAATGAATTATAAAGGTAAAGATGTATTTTCAATGATTCAAGAAATTGATGGAAAACTTTATAGATTTGATTCTGAAGAAGAAGCATATGAAAATGCTAAGAAAAATAATAATATATTAACTTTTGATTCTGAAGAAGAAGCTAAATTATTTGCTGAATCTGGGCAAAATGAAAATGGAGAATATTATGGCTATAAATTAGGTTGGCAAGACTTTTTTAATACATCTCCTAAAGGATTAAAAGAAGAATATTCAATTAATTAGTATAAACAAGGAGGATTTATTAAAGATTTAGATATACCTGAAATAGAAGAAACTAATTAGAAAAATGTTATTCCAGAAGGTGCTTTACATAAGAATAAACATCATATGGAACATGCTGAAGGTTTAACTAAAAAAGGTATTCCTGTTATTGATGAAGAAGGTGAACAATAGGCAGAAATAGAACATTCTGAAATTATATTTACATTAGAAGTAACTAAAAAATTAGAAGAATACTATCAAATTTTCTATTCTGAAGAATCAACTAATAAAGAAAAAGAACAAGCTACTTTAGATGCTGGTAAATTATTAGTATATCAAATATTAGAAAATACAGAAGATAGAACTGGTTTAATAGAATCTTGTAAAAAAGGTGGAATATTAAAAAAATCAATGACTAATTTAACAAAAGAAGTTATTAATGATACTAAAGATAATTCTAAAAAGGATTAGATGAAAAATATAATTAAGGAAATAATTATTGAATTATTAACAGAATAAGTATATGAAATTAAGTGATTTATTTGTAAGTTTTAAATAGGTAAGTCCTGTTAAATTTAAAAATCAAATTCAAGATTTACCAAATCCTATATATTTAAATTTAAATCGTGCTCAAAAAATAGCATCAGGTGATGTAACATCTGAAAATTCAGAAACAGGTACATATAATTGGAGAACAAAATCTAAATCTGAAATAGAATAGGAACAACAAGAAAATGATGAAGAAGATTAGGACAAATCGCAAAATAATATTTCAGAAAAATTAATAAATTTTATAAAATCTAAAGAAGGATTTAGTAATGTTCCATATTTAGATTTTGGAGTAAAAGCTATAGGATATGGATTTAATAATCCCGATATAACAAAAAAAGATTATATTACTGAAGAAGAAGCAAATGAAATATTAATAAATGAAATATTAACTATACAAGAAAAATTAAAATCTTAGATTAAAACTTGGAATTAGTTAACACAAAATTAGCAAGATGCTTTAATTAGTTATGGATTTAATGTAGGTGCAGAAAATTGGAATAAATATTAGCCTAAATTATTAAATGCTTTAAATTAGAAAAATTTTAAAGAAGCGTCTAAATATATAGATGTAACTAAAGTTAAAGGAAAAGTTTTACCAGGATTGGTAAAAAGAAGATAGGAAGAATAGTTATGGTTTAATAGCTAAATTATGAATAAAGTAATAGTAAATATAGGTAATAAAACATATAAATGTCAATTAGCTAAAACAGAGGAAGAACACAAATAGGGATTGATGAATGTTGAATATCTTGCTCCGGATGAAGGAATGTTATTTGAATTTGATAAAGAAGGAACATATTAGTTTTGGATGAAAAATACATCTTTAGAACTTACTCAAATATCTATTAATGATGATGATGAAGTTGAAGATGTATATCAAGCAATTCCTAATGATGAAACATTAATTCCATTTAACAATTGTAAATATTTATTAGAAATTAACCGTACTACTGATATTCAAAAGGGAGATGAATTTGAAATTAATGATAGTGATGATTTGAATAAATATGTTATGAAAGTACTTGCTCCAGATGGTTCTACACAAATGAATTTACAAGGAGGTGAACGGATTTTTTCAAGAATTTCTACTAAAAAAATGATTAAACAAGCTAAAAAAGCAAATTCTGTCCGAGATGATGAAGTTCTTTTTGAAAGAGCTTGTCGTAAATTAGGAAAAATTTGTTTAAAAGAATTGTATGCATAGAATCATAGAAATCAAGAATTTGTTCAAGTACCAGAAGATTAAAAATATTTCGGTAAAATATTAATATTTATTTTTTATAGATTTTTATTTGTAATTTATTATATAAATAAGTATAATTATTTTACATAGATATAATAGATAATTAAACGTTTAATTAAAAAAATTATTAATTTTATGAGACTTAAAAATATTAATAAGTTCCAAGAAGGTGGAGCAATGCCTCCACAAGATCCTACCGCTGTTCAAGGTGGTGGAGATCCAATGCAAGAAATTTTGATGGCATGTCAACAAGCAATTGAAACACAAGATTGTCAAATTGCTTTACAAATTTGCCAAATTATGTTAGAAATGGCTGGAAGTCCTGCACCTGCAGAAGTAGCTCCCGCACCTGCACCAGCAGAAGCTCAAGGAGAGCCAGTTTATCGTAAAGGTGGACAACTTGTTAGACGTATTAACATATAAATATTAAAAATTAATAAGGGAGTTAAGTTAACTTAACTCCTTTTTTGTTATATTAAAAATAAAACTTATGGATGATAAAAGAATATTTAAATGGGGTGATCAAGAATATTTATTAGACGATCTTTTAAAATTACATGCTGAATAGGAATAGTATTATTATGACTTTGCGAAAGATAAAGGTAAATATACAGATGAAGCTATAAAAGGATTAAGATCTGCAATTAAAAATAGAATTGAATCTATAAAAAATGGAGAAGAATTTGATTCAGATGGTACTTCAAAATCAGATAAAGTTGATAATGTATCAATTGAAACAAGAAAAGGAATATTTAGAAAAAAACAATATGTAGATCAAGATAATACAGAATGGGCTAAACATTATTTAAATAAGTTAGTTGCAAATTTAACTCCTTATGATAAAAATGAAACTAAAAATGAAAATAATTCTAATCATTGGGATATGTCTAAATTTGGATTAAATCAATATTTAAAAGGAAATGGTGTAAGTGCTAAAGATGTATTTGAAAGATATGATTTATATGATGAAGCTACTTCTGGAGATAAGAAACCATATGCTCAACGATTTGAATTATTAAGAAAACATTTAACAAAATATAGAGATGAATTAAATAAATCTAATTATAATTTTACACAAAATGATAATAGATGGGATGATGATTTTATGACTACTTTAAATGAAGTACTTGATTCTGAAGAATGGAACGATCCCGCTGAATTAGCAGCTGCATTACGTAAATTAGGAGCAGATGAAGATTACGTAACAGCATTTACTTCAGATCATTGGGATTTATTTAAAACTGATACTTAGTCAAAAGAAGATAAAGATAAAAAATCACAAGAAGAACAAGATAAATTAAAAGCACAATATTTAGATGAATGGGAAGATTATGCTTATAATAATTATCAAACTAACAAAAGTTCGTTTAAAGATTCTTATGCAGAACCTTATGATTATACTAATAATTATTCTTTTAGAGAAGGGATTACTCCTTCTTTTAAAGCATGGTATCAATCAGCAAATGAACAAGAATTATCAGAATATGGTACATTTTTAAAATCTAATGAAGAATGGACTACTGCTTGGAAAAAATTAATGGATTGTTTTAAAACTGGAACTGAATATGAAGATAAAAATAAAGGAATTTTATTACAAAGAACTTTTGAAGAATTTCCTAACGCATTTATTGATTTAAATAATGGATTTTATTTAATCAAAGATTCTATTACTTCTAATGGATTAGGCACAGTTTATGAACCTAAAAGTGGATATCTTAGTACAATATTTTTAGGAGAATATGCTAATAATAGTGAAATTAAAAATATATATGAACAATTAGGATATGATTATATTAATAAGACACACGGAACTAAATATGATAAACGTCCTGATGTATTTAAACAAGGTGGTGAAATGGTTTTAAAATATCAACTTGGAGATAAAGTTGTTTATAATTGGAATTCACCAGATGATGTTACCAAAGAACGTGCGGATTATAATAACGTTTCATTAAAAACTCAAAAAGCTAAAGATTAGTATATGTCAAAATCTAATAAAAGCGTAAATAATCCAAATGCAGGATGGGATACTAAACATTATGTACGTTTAGGCGCAGCTATTGCTGATTTATCTGCAGCTATTGCTGGATTTGTTCCAGGCGGTGGAACAGTTTATGCTGCAGGTGCTGGATTATTATCTACACTTACTAATTTTGGTACAGATTTATTTGATGATGCTGTTACTAATGGAGAAATGTGGAGAAATTTAGGATTAAATTTAGGTATGGATTTAGTTGGATTAGTTCCTGGAGGTGGAGCTGCATCTAAAATGACTAAAATCTTGAGAACATTAAAAAGTACAGTACCTTATATTATAGCATTACCTGGAGTAACGAGTATGTTATCAAATAGTCCAGAAATTGCAGCATCTTGGAAACGAGCATTTGATGGAAAAGATGGTGAAAAAATGGATTATCAAGATTATATGAACATTTTACAAGTATTAAATGTTGCTGCGGGAGCAGTTAATATTGGAACAAATGTTTATAAATCTAAAAAATCAAATGTTGTAGATGATAATAGTATAGCAGTAGAAGTTAGAGATTCTAATAATAAAAGAAAAGCATTAGTATTAGAAGGTGAAGATGCTAAAAAATTTAAAGAAGAATCTAATAAAAGTATAGAAGACGCCCAAAATTTTCTTAAAAATATAGAAGGAGGTGATAAATATACTATTGTTACAGACGATGTTACAGTAGATAGATATGGACTTAAACCATGGCATAAAGATAGTGATGGAAATATAAAAGGAAATTTACCTTATGGACGAATAACAAAAGAACGTCCTATTATTATGGAAGTAAGAAAAGATAAATTATTACATGATTATAATAATGAACGTTTAGTAAAAGGTGAAAGTACAAAACATCCTGAAAAAGAAATATATGCTTTTGGTAAACAAAATACATTTGGTTTAGGTTTATCAAATAAACCAGATATGTGGGGAGATAATTTAATAAACATGTCCAAAAAACCTAAAGTTGATGATGTTTTAAAGTAGCATACACAAGCTAAAAATAATGAATTAAGTTCTATTATCGAATCAAGTAGAAAATATAAAAATAAAATTGATTAGGATAAAAGAAGAGTATCTAAATTAGATGAATTATCAAAAAATTATAAAAAATCTGAATTAGAAGAATTAGAAAAGAATTTATAGAAAGATATTAAAAAATTTGATAAATATTAGAACTCTGATTTTAAAAAATTAGACGATATTATAAATAAAATATCAAATATTGATAAAAAATTAAAAAGTCCTAGAACATCTGAAGCACAAAAAACAACTTTAATGACAGAATATTCGACATTATTATCTGAAAAACTTAAATTAGAATCAAATTTAGGAAAAGATAAAAGTAAAAATTATGTAGAACGTAAAAAGAATGAAAATAAAAAAATTAAACAACGTGTTAATGAATTGAAAAATAAAATTAAAGAAATTAAAAAAATTAGAAGTGATTTTGAAAAAAGATCTGATGAAATTAATAAAAAAATTCCTACAACAAATAGTTCTCATTTTAATTCTGCATTAAATATCAAACCTACTAAAGTTACAATAAATGGTGTAGAACATCCTATTATGCCAAATAAATTTAATATAAAAGACATTGAATATGATTTTAATAAAGATACTTGGACTAAAGAATATTTACAAAGTCTTGGATTATTTAAACAAGGTGGTTCTATAAATCGTAATAAACTTAATAAATTTTTAAATTATGGAAAGAGATAAAAGAGGTCGTTTTGTTAAAAAAGCAAATACTGGTACTACATTAAGTAATCCAAATTTAAATTTACCAAATTTAAATTTTAATTTTAATCCAACATTTATTCCAGGATCTACTTCTACATTTAATCCAAGTTTAGACAATAATTTAGAATTAAATAAACATTCTATGTATATGGGACTTGGAGAAGGAGTTAATCCAAAAATAAAATATAACTTATACGAAGATGGAAAATATAGAGATTAGTATGGAAGAGAAATTAATCCTTATACCATTTTTAGAGATTAGTATGAATGGGATGATAATAGATTTGTAAAAAACGAATCTGGTAATTTAGTACCAACTTCTTCATCTAGTCAAAAATATCAAAGAGATAGTAATCTTAGTCCTGTTTTAATTTCTAATCAAAATTAGGAATCAGAAAATTCTGAATAGTCTGAAGATTCTTATGGACGTAAAATATTTGATGATGAAGAAAATTAGTTAAATAAAATATTTTCTAAACCTATTGATAAAGGAAAGCTTGCAGATTTTTTAACATTAACAGGAGGAGCTTTTGCTACTTCTGTTAATAATAAAATAGCAGATAGGGCTTTAAAATCAGAAAAACCATTTTTACAAGAAATATCTGAAAGTTCAACACCTATTATAGGAGATTATCGTGCAAAGTTAGAAGGAGAACAAGCTGCAGCACAATTAAGAAATAGTGCATCTGAACCTATGACATCAGATGGTGCTTTACAATAGCAAACAATGTTAAATGCACAAATCAAAGGATAGGATTTTATTAATAATGGTAATACTCAAGATGAAATTGCTATAAAACAATCAATGCAAGATTTTAGAAATTTAGAAAAAGAAAATAGATAGAATCGACATGCTGTAGCAATGCAAAATAAACAAGCAATGCTTTAGACAGAAAAAGCTAAAGCATAGATTCTGAATGAACGTGATTCAGCTAATTTTAAACAAATAACCGAACCATTTATTTAGGATAAAATTGCAAATTTACGTGAACAAGAAGCAGAACAAAAATATTATGATGATTATTACAATACTTCAATTATATCTAATAATGTATGGAATACTGAAGATCCTAATTTAACTCCTGAACAAAGAAAAATACAGAAAATGTATTTAACTCAAGGATTAAGTGCAGTTTAGAATTATTTAGGAGAAGATTCTAATAAAATAGCTGAATGGACACAATTACAAAAAATTAAACAAAATGAAATTATTAAATAGTAGGCTTTAAGAAGAGGTGTAGAAATTGATCCTAAATTATTACCTAGTACTGCATATTCTAAATATGGAAAATTTACACCACAAAATCCTATAGATTTTAATAAAGATGGTGGAACTATTAATAAAGCTAGATTAATTAAACAATCTAAAGATAAATTTAATGAAAATAGTAATCATTTAAAAAATTTATCAAATAATGTTAAATTAATTACAAAATTTAAAAAAAAACTTAAATATTAGGCAGGAGGAGGTCTGCCTTTTGTAGGGTTTTCCCCACCTGCTTCACAAGTAAAAAGCGCACCCAGTAATACAACAAAAGAAAAAGATGATAAAGATGAATTAACTACTAAAGACATTCTTGAACTATTAAAAGATTTAGATGGATTACCATCAGATGTTGATGCAATTAAACAAGATTTATCAAATTTTATTATATCTAATAATAATGATCCTTTAGGTTTAATGTCTTCATCAAGTATAGAATCTCAATATTTAAATATTATAGGAAAAATTAAAAAAGCTAAAGCAAATAGAAATTGGTTTGATAAAGCATATGATAAATTACGTGATAATGATGCTTTAAATGAATATGCTATAAGTAATGAAGGTAAATTTATCGGAATTCATGTAGAAAATGGTGATTATAAATGGTTTACTTGTCAAGATATTGAAAATGGTGAAGCTGAAGAATATCAATTATTAACTAATAGTAATTTATTAGATATTAGAGCAAGAAATATAGACGCAGCATTTAATTCAACATTAATTCAAGAATCTGCTAATGGAATTAGTATAGATCAAGTAGTAGATCATATTAATAAAATAATACAAAATTTAGGTTCTGATAAAAATTCGACACAACTTTTTGGAGATTAGTCTAAAGAAGTTTTAGCAGGGTTACAACAATTACAAATTGCAGCACAACAAGTAGGACAAGATTTATCTATTTCTGATTTATATGAAGCTAATATATTTACAGAAAATCAAGCTAATCAAGCTGCTTCTGCATTATCTTATATTTATTCTACATTACCTAAAAATATGAAATCTTTATTATTTATAAAATCTGGAAGTATGGAAGGAGTAGATAATTTAATTAAAAATTTAGTAACAAGTAAATTATCTAGCACAACTAAATTAGAGTTTTCTCCTAAAAATAAAAAATCTGAATCTAAATCTAAATCAGAAAAAGGAATTGATGGTTTAGATTTAAGTCCTGCACAAATGTTATAGCGAGGATATGGTGAAAGAGAAACTATTATTATACAAAATAGTACTTCAACAGGATTAAAAATAGAAGCAGTTAAAATGCCTATTACTAAAAACGGAAATGATACTATAGGATCTTGTACATTAGAAGATATTTCAAGAAGTCAATATGGAGGTATTTTAGATTTCACAAATGCATCTATAGGAGGTTAGATTATTCCATTTGAAGGAAGAAATAATGTTGCTGTAGATGGAACTAAAATATATTCAATGTATTTACCTATAAATTAGGATGAATTTTATTCAACTGGTAATATTGTTCCAGATATTGAATTAATTGATAAACTTAATAGAGTAAATCAAATAATAAAAGAACAACAAATAACAGATGTTGCTGAAATTAACGCAATTTATGAAGAAGAAGGACTTCCTACTTATTTAACAAATACAGGAGCTGTTATTCCTACTTCTTATAGAAGATTTGGTGTATTAAATGGAACAGTTATAAATAGAGCATTTGGACCAAATACTGAAATGTTAAAAGATAATAAATTTTTAAAAGAAATAGATAATGAAAATCTTATTAATGGAGCTATTGATATTATGAATCATGGACGCGATTCTAAAAATAAAATAGAATTTGACGGAGGATGGTTTGGAAATGATGTTATGTATCAAGGAACTATATTTATTCCTATAAGCAATGATGTATTTGCAGGAATTGCTGGAAGCGGTAAAACAATTACTTCGGAAGAAGCTGAAGATTTATATGAAAAACAACAATAGCAACAAAGAGTTAATATAACTTATAATAATCCAGGAGAATTACAATGAACGATATGTTATTAAATATGCTTGCAAACGACAGCTTTACTGTTTCAGACTTTAAAGCTGTCGGATTGACAGCAGAAAATACAAAACTTGAATCAGAAGATAGATATTTACAAAGTTAGATGATTCAAGATAATTTAACATTTAAAGATATTAATGGTAATTTTAGTAAAGATAAATTTCATCAATATTATTTATTAGCTACAGATTATTATAATAAAATGGCTGATGATAATTATATAGAAGATTTATCAAAAAATACTTTTTACAGTAAAGACAATTTATTTGCACCAGAACAAAGTAAAAAATTTGACGAAACACCAGTATTTGTTACAGTACCTAATCCATTTTTACAAAGTAATAGTTTGACTAGAGTAGGTAAAAAAGGTGATAGAACTTTATCTATATCTGAAATAGCACAAACTCAAAAAATTTATAATTCTAAAACAAAAACTTTTGAAAAAGATTCTGTTAATGATAGAGTTTTAGGAAAAACTCCTTTAAAATGGTTAGGAGATGTTTTTAGTGAACCTTTAGTTATAGCACAATGGGATGAAGATGGTGAACACGAAGATCTTTTAACTGGAGAAATTAAATCACATAAAAAAGGTGATTATAAATATAATGAAGATGGTGTATTTTATTATGAAACTCTTAATGGAAGAGATGTTTATGGTAAACAAGTATTAAATAGAATGAATACTTTAACAGTAGATGGATCTAAAATTAATAGATATGATTTTTTTGATTCTGATGATTTAGAATAGAAAAGTATAGTAGGATCTACTTTTAAAAATCTTGCTCTTGTAGGATCTATGTTTATACCTTGGAATGTAGGAAATGTTATAAAAGCTGCAAATATAGCAACTTAGTCTATAGGATTATTAGGAGCTCTTAGTAAAATGTTTTTAGGAAGTGAAAATGAATTTGCTAATAATATGCACGCTTGGGCTAAAACTGTTAATAGACAAAGTGTATCTGAATATGCTTCTCAAAATACATGGTGTTGGGAAAACTTTATTAATTTGATAGGAGATAGTGTAGGATAGATTGCAGAACAAAGATTTTTATTTACACACGCACCTGCATTATTTAAAGGAACTAAAGGTATTGATGCTAAAAATACTAAAAAATATAAAGAAATATTAGATAAAGAATCTAAAAAAATTCGAGATATTACTAAAAAAGATTTAGATAAAGCTATTGCATCATCTAAGTCACAAATAGATATTGCAGAATATTCAAATCAATGGGTTAATAATGCAACATTAAAAGCACAATCTGCTTTAGAAGAATATTTAAAATCTTATAATAATTTAGGAAGTATTATGTCTAAAGCATATATGACTGGTATTACTGTACAAGATACTTATGGTGAAGCTAAAGCAAATGGAGCTAGTGATTTAGAAGCATTTTTCTTAACATTAGGATATGCTGCTGGAGAGTTAGCAATTTTAAATAGTCCAATAGGTGAATGGATGATGCCTGAACTTCATGGACAAAAATTAAAATATACATCAATAGCAAACGCTATTAAAAAACAAGTACAACCTTTATCTAAAAATATTTCTGAAGCTTCTACACCTGAAGCAAAAAAAGGATTAATAAAATCAATATTTAATATAGGTAAACGTTTAGCAACTGATGATTATGCACGAGCTCAATTTGTTTCAGAAACTTATAATCCTATGAAAGTAGTATTGGCTCATGCTGCTGGTGAAAGTTTAGAAGAATTATCTGAAGAAGTTTTAGCAGATGTATCAAAATCTGCATTCAACGCTATCAATTGGTTACGAGGAGATGAAACAAGAATAGCTAGTGTTTGGGAAAATATAATAGACAGATACGGAATGTCTGTTTTAGGAGGATTTTTCGGTGGAGGTATTTCATCTGCAGGAACTGATTTTAGTTATGCTCGAGAATTAGGTAAAATGACTAATGAAAAAGCAATTTAGGAAATTATTTATATGGTTAATAATGATCAAATTGATGATTTTTTAAAATTTATAAATAAAAATACTATTGGAAATAAATATTTATCTTTTGATAGAGATGAAAATGGTAATTTTAAACCAGGTGATGAAAAAAATAATCAAGATTTAGAAATTAAATCTATAATTAATTAGTCAGTAAAAATTGTTAAAGATATTATAAATGCAGAAGGTGCTAAATTTTCTGAAAATTCTTTATTTGATGCAGTAACTTTAAAAGATTTACGTTATTTACAATTACGTGATACAGCTGCAGCAGGTGCTTTATTTTAGGAATGGAATACATTATTAACAGACATATACAATGTTCATGAAAAAATAAATAATCTTACAGGAATATATACAAATACTGATTCTAATAAAAAAGAACTTACTGTTGCTAAAGAAAAAGAACTTAAAAAATTAAATGAAACATTAAAAGATTTAAGAAAACGAAAAGAAGCTATTGTTTCTGGAAAAAGAGCACCTGAATTTATTGCAATTGCTTTATATGAAGCGCAAAAAGCATTACATGGTGAAAATAAAGGATATACTTTTGAAGGATTTGTTCAAGCTAAAGAAAATAAATCGATTGATGAATTATCTGAATCTAGAATTAAAGAATTAAAAGAAAGTTATCAAGAATATCGTAAATCTGAAATGAAAAATGATATTATAAATGATGCTAAACAATTCATTTATTTATCAGGATTAGCTTCTAAATCAATTAAAGAACAAGAAGATATTATCAATGAATCTTTAAAATTAAATCAAAAAGATTCATTTATATTACAAAATTTATTAACTAATGTATTTTATTCTCATAATTCTAATGTAAATTCTGAAGATTTTGATCCAGATACATTTATAGAAAATATTCAAAATAATTTAATTGAAATAAAAAATGAAACTATTAAAAGTTTTACTAATTCTTTATTAAATCAAACAACATTAGATAGATTAAACTATATAGAAAACGCTCCTGAATCAGAAGTTTATACTAAAGAAATGAAAAAATTAGATAAATCTTCTGTCATATTAGAAGCATTTGGAGAATATATTGATTCTATATCATTAAAATTTATAGAACAAGATTATATTCATCCTGAAATAAAAAATCATTTAATAAATACTTATGATCAAGCAATTAATATTTTAAATGAAATTCGAAATTTAGAATTTGATTTAGGTGTAAAAAAAGATAATATTATTGATGAAGCAGTTTTAAAATAGTTTTCAGCATATTATAATTCTGATAATATTTCTCAACTATTTCAATCTAGATCTGAATTATTATCTGAATATGTAAAAAATTTAAATTCTAATAAAAATAAAATTAAAAAATTAAATAGTAGTCCTATTGTAGATTTATTAGAAAAATTTAAAATAGCAACATCTGAATCTGATATTTCTGTAAAAAATGTTATTAAAACAGTTAATAATCTACTTGATTAGAATTAGCAAGATTTATCTGCATTTGGATATGGTATTGAATTAGAAAATCAAATAGATGAAGTTGAACAAATTGTAGATTTTTTAAGTTCTGTAATATATGGAGCAAGAGTAGATTAGGCAGGAATTAATAATGCTTGGGGATATTCTAAAACACTTAATGAATTAAATAAAAAATATGGAAATAAAGATTGGGTAGAATTAGCAGAAATTGAAGGTAAAACCGCAGATTTAATTCAACAAGATTTATTATTATTAAAACAAAAATTAGTTTTTGCTAAAAATTTACGAGCAATAAATAATGGATAGAAATTAAATAAACAAAATAAAGTAGGATATAATAAACAATATATATTTTTTAATAAATTTAGACATTGGGTTAATGAATTACCAGATGATTTATCAGGATGGAATTTAGAAAGTATTAAATCTATAATATTTGAAGATTTATTATTATTTAAATATAATAACGTTAATAATAAAGAGCGTACATTTGGATTAACATCTGAAGAAAAAATTTAGATAGAAAAAGAATCTTTAATGATTGATGATGCTATTTATAAATTTTTTGAAGATAATAATCAAAAATTGCAAAATGTAGACGAATTAACTAAAGTAATTAATGCTGATTTATTTAATTTATATGATCCTGCAAATAAATTATTAACAGATGAAATATCTGATTTAGATGATAGACAATTTATTTTCAGTTTAGGTGCTAGAGCAGCTCTTAAAAAAAGTTAGTTTTAGAATATATTAAGAAAAACATATAACGATAAAATAGCTCCTGTAGCAATGCAAGAAGAAGCTGTATATTTAAATACAGCAATGATATTAAATGGAAATATATTAAATAATTTTGCCAAAGTTTATTCTAAATCATTATTTGAACATTTTAAAAATTCTAAAGATTTAGATAGAAGACGATTTTTAAAACAATTAGGATATTCTGATTATGAAATAAATGAATATGCAACAAATCCAGACTTATTTTAGTTAGATGGTGCTGTTGATAAATTTGCAAATATTATTTTAACAGAAGGTATAGCCGGAAGTGGTAAAACAAAATCAGTTTTTAAAACAACTAAAGAAGTTATTAAACAAATTGATCCGAAATTAATAGAAAAAGTATATTTAGTTAATTCAACTTTAAAAAATGCTGAAGATTTAATGAAAGATTTAGAATTAAAAGGAACTGCTTTTACTTCAAGTCATTCAGAAATAAACGAAGGAATAAAAAGTAAAAAAAATGTTGATTTAATTAGACATTTTTATTCTGATTATGATGAAAATTATAAAGATCATGTTAAAATATTTAATAATAAAGTTGTTACAAATTATAAATTAAATAAAGATTTAAGTAGTTTACCAAAAATAATATTTATTGATGAAGCATCTAGATATGATTATATTTAGATGAAATTATTATCTGAAGCAGCTCAACATTATGGTATTGTTATATTAGCTGCAGGTGATTTTGATCAAATTTCAGCAGAATCTATTATTCCATATAAATCAGAAGGTATATCTTTTGCTCCACAACGTCTTAATTTTATAGGAGGATCTAAATTAGGTTTATCATTTAGAACTTTAAATAGTTAGATGTCTAAAAATCAAAAAGAAATATTAGCAAATTTATATTCAGATAAAAAAGATATAAATATATTTTATTGGGAAAATGAATCTGAAATACGAGGATTTAAACATTATGATAGTTCTGATTTTGATGAAATTGTTAAATCTGTTAATAAAATAAAAGAATTAATTGAACCTGATGAAAAAATTGGATTTTTATATGCCGATGAAAATAAATCTATTTATAAGAAATTAAAAGAAAAATTTGGAGATTTATTAGATATTAAATCTATTGATGATGCTCAAGGTTTAGAAGGTAATTATTATATCTTAGACTTAAATAGAAACTATTTAGATACTTTACAAAAAGAAAAACAAGAATTATATACAGGTATAACTCGTGCTAAAATAGGCGGAATTATTATTTCTGATAATGATGTACAATTTCAAAATGTAAATATTAATTCTATTAAAGAAGCTTCTTCTGAATTAGAATATATTAATGAAAAAGCTATCGCTAAAACTAGTCAAAAACGTAAAGAAATTTTTGATGAAATTTTTAAGGATTATCAAGAAGAATCTATTAAATATTAGCCAATAACTATCGTTACAAAAACTTCAGAAATTATTCCAACAGAAGATTCTTTTGATGAAGGAATTTTACCACCAATTAAACAAACTGTTACAATAAATATTCCAATAGGTACATATATAAATAGAGAAGATGCTGAAAAAATAGATTTATCTACATATAAATCTGGATATGAATTATATAAAGATGATGAATTAATAGGAGTTATACAAGGAACTGATATAATAGAACATAAAGAAAATGATACTATTTATTATGCTCCTGTAGTAATAGTTTCTGAAATAAACGGAAATACTGTTTCTATTTATGCAGAAGAATTAACTAAGTATACATTAAAAGATCCAAGTTCTGATGTAATTATTCCTAAATATAATATAGAAACTTTATTTTATAATAATGAAGGAGCATCATTTGAAATAATAGAAATAATTAATGAAAATCCTATAAAATATAAATTAAAAGAAGAAAATGGAAATATTATAACAATTTTAGAAACAGAATTATCTAATTATAGTACAATACAACCTGTACCTAAACCTAGTTTACCTATTGATTTAGGTGAAAATGAAGATCCTGAAAAATATAAATCTAGAGTAGAGGTATCAAATGGAACTAATCTAAAATCTAATGTTTTATCTGATGGAAGAATTAAACATAGATTATATACATTTAATGGATATGAAACAGGAGTTCTTTGGAAACTTAAAGATAGTAATCTTGATGAAAATGATCCTGAAAATTATATAATTGATGAACAACATTTCGATTTATCTACAACTATAGGAAAACTTACAAGTTCACGTATTGATAATATAAACGGATTACGTAAATTAGCTATTGTAGGTAAAAATACATCTAAAAATGAATGTTTAAACATATTATCTAATATTCATAGTATATTAATGTATAATAAAAATAATAGTGATGTTTTAACAGAAATTTAGAGTATATTAGGTGTTAAATTTTCATCAATTGAATATGGAATTAAATCATCTGCTGGATTTAAATTTAGTGATAAATATCCATAGTATAATATATTTGCTAAAAATCCTGATGAAAAATTAGAATATACTAATAAAAATGTATTAGATAGTGATTCTGTATCAAATAAAACTTTTGTTGCAATATTTAGAGATTCTACTGGAAAAAAATCATTAGAAATTACAATGGGAGTATTAAATTCTCCTATTACTTTAGGACAAATTACTGATGAAAATAATAATTATATATATCCAGAAGTTGCGGAAATATTATTTAAATTAAAACCTAATTTAGATGGAGAAAAAGTATTTGAAATACTTATGGAAGCAATGAATTCAGCTAAAGATAATAATTATATAGATTTATATAATTTATTTAAAGCGTATTTATATACTTCTAATGGATTTATTCCTATGAATAAAGATTTTAATTTAGCTAAAGAAATTAATTATGGTCCATAGGTTATAATGAATAAAGGATTATTTCAAACAGATGGTACTAGACAATATTCTGTTAATTATATGAATTTACAAGAATTCATTAAAGATGATCGTAAAATTGTTTCAGATATTTATATTCCTGCAGATAATGAATATGATGGAAAAATATATCCTGTACATAAAGGTTATCCTGGTGTTTTTGTGACATATAATAAAAAATATGATAGTTCACAATTAGCTGATATTTATATGCAATAGATAAATTCTGATGAACCTAAAGATGTAGAATTTTATTATATAATTCCACCAGAGGCAACAATAGAAGAATATTTAAAAAATATTAGAAATATTTATTTAAATAATCATGATGGTGAACATAATCCTATATTCAGTATTGGAAATAAATGGACTGCTTATAATTTATTAAAAAATGTTCATTTAAAAGAAGAATTTACTGAAGAAAAGTTTTCAAGTAGATTATTAAATAGAGTAAAATCTATTGACGCTATTAAAGCATTATTAGACGAATTAATTAATATTGAAAATGCAGATTATACAGAAGATCAAGATTATAAAGAAGCTGTTGAATTTTATAAAGATTCTGGATATTCAGATATTGCGTCTAAAAATTATGCTAAACGTAGTATAATAATACAAAAATAGCATTTAGTATTAAATAGAGGTTTTGGTGGAGAAAAAGTTCCTGTATATAAAGTATTTAGTAATTATTTAGCTAATGCTGCTTATTGGAATCATGATGATGTTGAACCTTATCCTGAAATTGTAGAATTACTTAAAAAGCATAATCATAATAATATTAAATATAAAGTAGAATATTCAGATAAATCTAGAAATGGCTTATTTATTCCAGCAAAAGTTAATTCTGATAATAAATATCAAATTGATGGTATAACTAGTTCAGGAAACATTGTTGCTAAAGAATTTTCAATTAATGATAAAATAGACCCACCTGTATATGAAATTCCAGCATTAACTAATGCAATAGGATAGCTTGCTGATTGGGAATTTGAAAATGAAAATGATACAAATTCTAGAAAACTAATGGGAAATGCTTTACGACAAGGTACTAATCAATATCTTAACGATTCTAATACTATATCTATTCCAGAAAATAATTTCATTAAATTAAAGAAAAATAATAAAAATTTATTTGGAAAATCTGGAAAATTTAATAATATTAAAGTAAAAAATGAATCTGATCCTAATCTTACACAATTAGATTTTGCAAAAGAAATTTTGGAAGAATTTAATTCTAAACCTGATAACATTGGATTTGCTATAATACAACCAAATGGTGATATTAAAATGTATGGATTAAATTTAAATGATTTGGATGAATCTTTTAAAATTTCTGAAAAAGAATCGTTAAAAGGATTAGGTGGAATAATATTAAATAAACCGTTAATTTTTGAAACATTAAATGATGAATTTGAATATGTAACTGATTCAAGAATTTATACAATTAGATTAAATTCAGAAAATATAGTATTTGAATATTATAAAAATCAAGAATTAAAAAAAGAATTAGTTAAAATAACTGAAAGTTCTAATAATTCTTATACAGAAGAAGAATTTGAAAATCTTAAAAATAATAAATCATAGTTAACAAGATGGGAAAAATCGATATTCAATATTTTTGATAAATTGTCATTCAATGAATTAATAAATGTTGATTAGAATACTATAGATAGTATTAATAATGATCCAAATATTACAAATGAGAATTTCAAAGAACTTATAAAATATTTAAATTCTGATAAAACTAATATTCAAAGTATAAATATTAAACCTGGAAATAAAGTAATTAGAGAAAATTTAGAACAGGTTATTTATGAAGTTGAATCTATTAATGAATCAATAATAACTTTAAAAAATATTGAAAATAATGAAGATATTATACAAATAGATATAACATAGACAGAAAATAATCTATATAAAATTGAAGATGAAATTATTAGTACATGTACAACATATATAAGCATACCTTATGGAAAATAATAAATGTTACATACCTAGAACTAATGTTAACTCTGCACCTACAGATGCAGAGTTAACATCTTATTTCTCAAAAACAATTTCTCCACTTTTTAGTGCAATTATAAACAATGATGATTATTATACTAAAGATGATGTATTAAATCCTACTAAATCTAGATTAGCAACCATTGCCGCATTAAAGAGTTTAGGAGAATCTATTTATGAATCAGATCATAAATATATAGCACAAAGTATAGAAATGTCATTAAAAAATTCTATGTATAGTTTTATTTCTCAAATTATTCCTCCAGGATCTTTACTTAATATTATAACATCTAAAAAATCTGTTGAACAAATAAATAAAGATATTTTTACTGATAGAATAATGGGTGATGAATATGAAAATGATGCTATTGATTATTTTATACATAACGCATATGGTTCTGCTATTTCTGCAAAAAATTAGTTGGAATTAAAAATGCAAAAAATGATTATTAATTCATTTATTATAGATAGAAAAGAAGGTAAAATAGTACAAAATATAACTCAAGCTAAACATAATATAGAATATTATAAAAAAGAATTATTATCAGAAATAAAAGAATATTTTAAAGAATTTCATTATAATTCAAAATTTGCTAAATTTGATTTAAACACAAAAACTTCTAAAGAAATAATTAATATGTTTAAACAGGATATTGCTAATGATTTACAAGTAGGAGTAATATCTGATACTGTTTTACAAACTTTATATGAAAATGCTAGTAAAAATAAAAAAGATAAATTAAAATTAGAAGCATACGGTGCATGGTTAGCTTTACAATATTTTGATAATTTTATTAAAATGACTTTAGGTGATACTATTATTATTAATCCTTTATCTGAAAAAGATAAATATTCTTTTTCTACAAAAGGAACTAATATAAATACAACCTGGAGAAAAGACGATAATATTGATTTATAGGCAGAAATTAATAAATTAACACAATCATTAATTAATACATCTCCTTTTTTAAAATTTGGAGAAAATACAATTATCGAAAATTCTTATTTAAAATTTAGTGATTTTAGTTATATAACTGGTAAAATTAAAGATTTAGTACATGATAATGTTGCTTCTGAAAAATTTATTGATAAAATTCAGACTATTTATGATAATTTATCTGATCATGAAAAGGCATTAGTTAAAAATAAATCTTTTAGACAATTAATTAGTAATTGTAGAATTAATCCACAAATATATACACCACTTATTTATAAAATTTTATTATCTAAAACATCACAAAATGGATATTTTATATAGAATTTTAAATTTAACGAATAGGATAAAAATCTTATTTGGAGTATATATAAAAATATATATGAATATACTGATCCTAATACAGTTAAAACAAATTCTTTTAATTTTTATTCATTATATGATATTCAAAAACGTGAAACTGATTCTGAAAGAAATATTTATGCTGCTGTTAGTTCAGTATCAGATTGTATATTTAATGTAAATTTTTCATATTATACATTTGACGGAGGAGTTTTAAAATTAAGAATACTTCGTGATGCTGCAATTGATAAAACTAGACGTGAAATTGAAAATATTATTAATACTAAAAATAGTATAGAATTAATAAAACAATTTGATTTTAATAAATACGATATTAAAGAATTAGATTCAAGTAATATTCAACTTACACCTGATTCACAGGAAAGAATGAATGGGATTACTTTTAAATTAAATTTAAATAATGATGAAAATAATCCTAATTATCTTTATATTCATGTTAAAAACATGGGAGAATTTATTGAATTTAGTAGATCTGAAATTGCTGGGAAAAAACCTTTAACAAGACAACAATTAAATAAATTACCTAAAGATAATATTTTAGAATTTTTTGATGAAATATTAGGTTTAAATATTAGAAATAATGTTGATTTTAGAAATACATTTAAAGAATTAATTAAAGAAGGTAATGATTCTGAAAGTATATTTATAGAAAAATTACTTGAATTATCATCACATATATTTCTTAATAGATATTTTTCTTATAATTATATTT
>JAEIGA010000025.1_pt1 | contig 180032 bp, 229 predicted proteins | sample 9270691 | NCBI WGS metagenome assembly JAEIGA01 (sample SAMN17057246, study PRJNA624740) | gut metagenome | biome: biome; isolation source: fecal sample | host: Bos grunniens | place: China: Xizang | collected 2019 | reverse complement strand
TTAACTGGATACGAAGACAATTTTGTAAACATGAGTTCATTCATGTTCAGAAGACTGTGTACAAGAATTGTGTAAGCAATTCATTCCTGTGCAAGAAGTGTGGATGGATAAGAAAGATTGATACATGAGAGGTACTTTTATGAACGAGCATGATACAACAGAACAAGCGTATAAGAATGGTTACGATGCAGGATATTCTTCCGCTAAACAAATGTACACTGAAGGAAACTGTTTCTTTGTTAAGTTTCCTTGTAAGCCTGGTGACATTGTTTACATAATTGAGGGCAATATTCTTACAACTCATAAGTGTACTGGCTTCTGGGTTGCAGAGAACTGGATTCAACTTCAACTGCTTGATGGTAGAACATTTACTTGTTGGGACGGAGTTGACAAATATTTCAACAAGACTATCTTTACAGATATGGAACTTGCACTTGCAGAATGGGAAAAGATACAAAATGATTAAGAAATTCTTCAAGTGGTTAAAATATAGATTTTCAAGGGAGTGGTGTTATGAACAAGAAATGGCTAAAGGTAATGCTTACGATAGTAAGTGTAATGGCGTCTTTGGCGGTGGTCCTGAAAGTAACTGGCTGTCGTATTCCTGCATGGATTGCCGATTTTGGTCACCGAAAGGGATAAAGAAGGTGAAAAGATTGAGAGATATGGGTAGAGTATTTACACCTGGAGACAAAGTTTTTGTTCTTGAAAGGGATGAGTGTGGAGCAGCATCTGATATCAGTGGCTTCATGTTTCTTGCTCAAAATGAGCATGTAGTAATTGTTACACCGTTTATCAATGAGATGAGAAAGTTGGAAGAGACTCTTGATTACCTCATTGAACAAACAGCTGAAAACTACAATTGTGAATTGTGTGTATTTCCGCTCAATGATTGCTTCTTGAGTGTTGAGGCTGCAAAGATTCAAAGAACACTTGAAGAAGATGCATATGAATATTCTGATGAGGACCATGACGAATGAGTGAACTTATTCTCAAATCTGATGCAAGAAAAGCCATCTTAAAAAACTACCCACAAGCTGCTTTCTGTATTGATGGAATCAAGCCAGTTAACGCCATTATACCTCAAGAAGCTTATCTGGAGGAACGCATTGTTGATCATGAGTTTCCTCCACATACTGTATTTGAATGCAGCGTATGTTCAGCCAAGAATGAACAGTATCATAATTTTTGTTGCATCTGTGGTGCTAAGTTTAAGGAGACTAAGTATGTCAGGAATGTTTGTGAACCGTCAATACAATGCCCCTAATGTTACAAGACAGATGAGACAAAGAGCAAAGTTTATGGTGGAGGCTTTGAAAAATGCAAAAAGATTGCCCGCTACAAGTAAACGGAAAGTGTCGTCTATCTCAGATGGACTGCGCTGAGTATCCGTTCAACCTTTGTAGTATTCTACAACAAGCATATGAACTTGGAAGACAAGCTGGCTATAAAGAAGCAGAAGCTATGGATCTATATGAGGGATCTGGTATCGGAGGTTTTCATGACTATTGAAAAACCACCTGTTGAAATTGATGATGTTCTCTACTTCATTATTAAAGGTGTTGTATATAAAGCAACAGTTTGTTTAATTCAATGGACACAATACAGGTCTCATGTTATAACTGAAATTCGTGGAGAAGTTGCTCCTTACCACACTGTAAGTGCAAAATGGGAAGAGTGGAATAAGATTGTATTCCGTACTGAAGATGAGGCAAGATATGCTCTTAAGATGCAGAGGAAGGCTGAGGCTATATGAATATTGAGTTGATTCTTACAATCTATACTGCAGTTGTTATTTTTTGCAACGTTCTTTGGTGGCTTGTTTGGTGCCCAGTATCTTGTTTTGGTTTAGGGCTCTGTTTTCTAAATCCTCTGTATATCCACAAGAATACAAAACTGAACTGGTTTGGAACAGTGCTTATCTGTATTGTAGCTAATCTTGCTTTCGGTCCTATGTCATTACTTTACTGGCTATACAAATTATGTACATTCGGGAGAAGGTAAACTATGAGAACAATATTACATTTTACTTGCCCTAAATGCCATATGCACTATGCGCTTGATAGCTACTGGAAGTGGATTTTTACATCTCCTTTTCACTGGTTTAGAAAAAGATATACAAAGTGTCCTATCTGTAGAGAGCGCAGGATGATGACTTTTGATTACAGTTGAATAAACTGTTATGCTACATTATAATAATATTGTAGAAATCAGTTGAGGAGGAGTCACTATGAGGCGTTACAGAATTGAAGTTGTTCCGAAGTTTGAACAGAACCCCTCAAGCGAAGAATTTGAAGCTATCAGAGATAAGCTGATAACAGCTGTTGATAATCTCTGTAACAATAATAAAAGATCTTTCCACATTACTTACCCTTTGCAGGAAGATATTGACAGGGGTAAGATTTTTTATCGTATACACATTATCATTAGAAATGATACGGAGTTGCGTTCTGCCGCCATCTTTGAACTGTTGAATCCGATCCATCCTCTCGAACTTGTTACTGTACAGGAAATGAGATTCTGCATGAGGGCAAGTGACGGAGTTTACTGGTATCATGAGGGTGAGACAACTTACTATGATGGTAGTACTTATGTGAGTCCTAACTATGATCTCTACATCAACGGTCAGACACACTATACTGTACAGTATGTACCCGTTGCAATCAGGAGCATGTATCCTCGCGATAAGGAACGGTATGAAGGCGTGACTTATATGTGGCGTTGTGCTGGATCTTGGGACAACTTTATGAAAGCCACAACAATTGATGACGCACTTGTTGAGTTTGAAGATTACTACTACAAACAGTTGTGGAAAGCAGTTGAGGGTACTAGAAAGCATCTTGCTGAAGCAGAAGATAACTTCAAACAGTTTGTAGAGTATCAGATGTACACAAGATGTGAGAAAGATTGCAAATGATTCAATCAGAAATTACATTGAGAGAAGCTATCAAAGCAGTTAGCACTTTCTTACCCATCAAGATACTTGTTAACGGTATTGTTTTGTACAATGATTATGACAGTGAAATCATTATAGATCAGTCAGAAGATGGTTCTCTGATATTTGGTGAGAAAAATCCTCCTGAAGATGTTGTACCTAATCGTCTTTGGCAGTTTGACAATTATCTTGTAACTGATGTTACTGTTGGCATTGTACAACATCATCACAGTATAGTGAGTATTACTGCACATTATTCAAAGGAATTGGAAGTGAAAAACAATGAGGGAAGTTGTAAGAGTCAAGAAAATTCCTGAGCATGAAGTTACACAAAGATGGTACATCGCCGAGGATGGAACTGAATTTGCAAGAGAACAAGATTGTGTAAACTATGAGAAGAATTGTGTGATTCAAGCTCATCCTGTTTTCAAAACATGTATAACAGGATGTTTTACTTTTGATGAAAACTATGGCATAGTTCTTTACCACTTAAGAAATGATGAAGATCATAAGTTCCTGTTGAGCACTTTTACTGATCGTCAAAAGATCCATCTTGCTGATGAGTATGAAAAGTGTGGGCCTGGTTGGTATATGTACTACTCTGAAAGCGGTGATTATATCTACGACATCAGTTATTTGAAAAATTTTGAACACTATCTAGAAGAGATGAGAGATGATTTCAACAAGTGGGAAGATGCACTTATCGAAAAGATAAGAGAAGCACTTAGATAAGTAGATTTCATGTTTGGAAGGAAAGATAGATGATGGATGAAAAAGTTTTAGAATTCTATTGTCAGGATGAATATATCAAGAAGTGTCACGAGGAGGGTAAGGACATATATGCTTCCTTTGCTTCAAAAATCTTTAGAGTTCCTTATGAGGATTGTTTTGATTTTAAGGACGGAGTAATCCATCCCACAGGTAAAGCTCGTAGGGAAACAGCTAAGAAAATTCTTTGTGCTTGTTGGGCATCCCGCTCTGGTGAGATGAATCCTTTCTACTGGTTGAATTGGATTGATATGTTCTTACCAAGGTTGACAACTTGATCATGTTGGTAGAAATATAGTTGAGCAGATTGAATGAGCAAAATGACGCTGTAATTTCTTACAGCGTCATTCTTATGTTTATTTAGATATCTTGTATATACTATATATCAGAATAAGGAGAACTGAACTTATGAGTAATTCAAGTTTAATTTGTTACACTAAGTTGTCACCAAATTGTACTAAGATGACAAATAAAATTAACAAGAAAATTACTATCCATCATATGGCTGGTAACTGTTCTATTGAAACTTGTGCAAATGTTTTCCAAGGATCTAGAAAAGCATCATCTAATTATGGTATTGGATCAGATGGTCGAATTGGATTATATGTAAATGAGTGTGATAGAGCTTGGACATCCTCTAGCTCTGCAAATGATAGTCAAGCTGTAACAATTGAAGTTGCAAATAACAGTGGAGCTCCAAACTGGACTGTTAGTGACAAGGCTTATGCTTCCTTGTTAAATCTTTGTGAAGATATTTGTAGAAGAAATAAGATCACTGAGATTAACTTTACTGGAGACAAGTCAGGTAACTTGACTATGCACAACTACTTTGCAAACACACTTTGTCCTGGTCCTTATCTGGAGCCAAGGTTCAAGAACATTGCAAAGGAAATCAACAAACGCTTAAAGAATGAGCAAGTTCAAGTTGTTGAGAGGGATGAATCTATTCCTGTGGAGGGCTTCTATCGCTGCACAAAGGGTAAGGCTACTCAATTAGCAAAGAATTTCAAATCAACTGAGTTTGATTGTAATGGAGATAATTGCTGTAAAGAAACAATCATTGATGTTAACTTAGTTAAGTTCTTACAGAACATTAGAACTCACTTTGGTAAGTCTGTTAATATAACAAATGCATATCGTTGCCCTGCACATAATGCTAAAGTAGCAAATGCCTCAAAGCAATCTAAGCACATGTATGGTATGGCTGCCGATATTAAAGTGAAGGACGTAGCTCCAGCAGAGGTCGCTAAGTATGCAGAAAGCATCGGTGTTCTTGGTATTGGTTTATATGATACCGATAAAGATGGACATTTTGTACATATTGACACTCGTCCTACAAAGGCATTCTGGTTTGGCCATGCTCAAGAGTATCGTGCAACATTCGGTGGAGGTAATGAAACCGATCTTGATACCCTCCTGAACCGTGGTGACAAGGGTGATAGAGTAAGAAAACTTCAACAAGATTTGAAGGAACTTGGATATAAGCTTGCTGTCGATGGAAGCTTTGGTGCAAAGACTGAAGAGGTCGTTAAGCAATTCCAATTTGATATGGGAATTACTAAGGATGGTGTAGTTGGACCTACAACTGAATCTGCTCTTGCTCGAGCTCTTGAAGCAAAGCGAGAAGATGGTGAATATGGACTGGATGATTTCATCCTTGACGTTCAGAAGATTATAGGAGCAGAGCCTGATGGAAAAGCAGGACCTGAGACTTTGAGTAAAACAATTACTGTAAGCTCAAAAATCAATAAGCATCATCCAATTGTAGTTCCAATTCAGAAAAGATTGGCTGCTATGGGCTATACTGAGGTTGGAGATGCAGACGGTAGTGCAGGAAGTAAATTTACAAAGGCTGTAAAGCGTTTACAGAAAGAAAGAGGTAAACGTCAAGATGGGGAGATCACAAAGGGTCAAACTACTTGGAAGTTGCTTCTTGGAATGATTAAGTAAAAAATGATCCGGTGGAATTTAATCCACCGGATCTAAAATGATTATAAATAATACAATTTATTGAGGTGAGGATATTGGCAACTATATCTAGTTATAATGTTGCATACTTAAGCAGCACTTCTTATTCATCTAATCAGTGGGCTTGGACTACTAATAACCAGAAACCTCCTCCTTCAGATTATTCAACGTTAACTCGTAGATGTTGTGTATCATCCGGTTACGACGATGAAGCATATGTTGGAAGACTAGAATTTGTACCAGGAGAAACTGGCAATTCTGGAAGATCTAAATATTTAACAATAAAAGTAACAACTCGTCAATCTAGACCATGTAACATTCAAGCTATATTCAATAATACTTCAAGTTGTCAAGTTTCAGGTGGATCTACTTACGCCAGTGGAATACCTTCTACCAGTACTGGAACATTCAGTGAATCTTATATCGATGAAGCATGTACAACAAGAGTTCCGAACAATTGTTATGAAGAAAGTGGAACAGTTTATTTCAAGTTAGATTTAACTAACTATACATTAACTTCAGGAACTACCTATTACGTATTTTTTAGAGCTGCTGGACATTGTACGGGAAATTCTGCAAAGTCATCTACTTTATGGGATGAGCCAAAATCAAAATCTGCTTATACTCTAACTTTAACATACAGTGCGCAGTACACTCTCAAGTTAACTGCAGGTATAGGCACAACGAATGTTACGAGAGGAGGCACATTTGAATCCGGATCTTGGGTGACTGTGTCAGCATCTGTCTTACCGGGATATACATGGTCCGGCTGGACTGGAACTACTACTCAGAGCCTACAGTCATTCAATGTGCTTATGAACAGAGATCATTCATTAACGGCTAATGCGACTCCTAATATCTATACTGTTACATTGAACAATCAAGGTGCAACTACTTCAGGTACCACTATGTATTATTATACGTATAATACAAATAATCCTTACTACTATTACGAAGATATCGGTTGCACAACTGCTCTAAATGATACTGGACAAAGCATCATTTGCCCAACAAGAACAGGATACACATTCAATGGATATTGCACTCAACCGGATGGTGGTGGAATAATGTATGTTGATGCGGATGGCAACTGCATAAATAACATATATTCAACTGAGACGACAGATACCACACTATATGCACATTGGATTGCAAATACATATACTGTAACACTCAATAATCAATCCGCAACTGTCGCAGGAACAACAGCTTACTATTATCAATATAATACTACAAAAACTATTAACGGTGTTTTAACTTACTACTATTCTGATTCTACATTAACAACACCTTTAACAGAAGGTTACAAGATCGTAGTTCCTCAAAGAACTGGTTATAGATTTTTAGGCTACTACACGGGAACAGATGGTTCAGGAACTAAATATGTAGAGTCTGATGGAACATGTATCAACAGTATCTATTCCGCCGTAGCAGGCAATACAACACTTTATGCTCAGTGGGAAGTACTTGCAACAATGTTTGTTAAAGTTAATTCCACATACAAACCAGGAATTCCTTGGATTAAAGTTGATGGTGATTGGAAACGAGCTTCTGCTGTTTACATAAAAGTTGATGGTGATTGGAAACTTAGTACTCGATAGTTTTTAATAAGTATAAAAAGACTCTAGGAAATTATTTCCTAGAGTCTTTTGTTGTATTCTTATGTTGTACTAATCAATTCTCAACTCAGAAAGTTAATCCACTATCATGTTGATAGTACAGTATACCATCACTCTGTGGACCTCTTGGACATAATAGAGAAGCAACTAGATTACTTCAATAAGACAAAAATGATATTATCCTTCACTCTTGAAAGAACTCTCATGTTAGTTTTTTCAGAAGAGGCAGTTGCAATACCATCTTCGCCAACACAAGCATATCCATTTACTTGACAAGTACCGTCATCACGCACATACAATTTTCCAAGCATACCAATCATGTCCCACTCTTTTCTATCTTTGCGAGAAACATATTCAAGTTCTGGATTAAATTCAGGATTTATGCGAGGATGAGGGAATACTCCTACAGAAATCTCAGTTTCTTCTTCTGTTTCAGTGTCTACCTTAGTAATAAACTCTTCAACCATATCATAAATAATTCTACCGAATTCATCAGTTAAATACTTATGCTTCCAGATATCACCTGAGTTATCACCAAGAACAGCAGCAGTACCAGAAACAACACCTAAGACATCATTATCTTCTTTTGTTGCTAATCGTATTTTTTCACCATCAAGAGCAACAATAAAGCCAACTCTATCTTCTGCATCAGGATTTCCGTCTAACCACTCAAAGAACTCCGCATAGTCAGCACCATTAGTTGTAACTGCACCTGCATACCAAGAGTTACCAAGCCAATCTAGAGTGTGAGCATTAGAACCTGATGGACCTCCGCCATTACCAACGATATGAGCATAATTACCATTTGGTATATTATAGCGACCTTGTACATGCTGATTCGCTCCAGAAGCTATGGTGCCATATCCTTCTGCGTGAGAATATTCACCTGTAGCCTCTGTATCATATCCTTCTGCATGAGATAAGTACGCCGAGGCTTTAGTAGCACGACCCTCTGCGTGAGAATAATAACCAGAAGCTTCTGTACCATATCCTTCTGCGTGAGCAGCTTCACCAGAAGCTTGTGTGTTATATCCTTCTGCGTGAGCAAAATTACCAGTAGCTATGCAGCCTCTACCTTCAATATGTGATGCAGTACCATAAGCTACTGCAAATTTTGTACTTGCGGTCTTCCAATTACTTACTATTGTAGAATTACTACTACCATGAGTACTCTTATCATATTTAGCTAGAGATGTACCTTCTGCATGAGAAGCTTGCCCATAAGCAGATGGTTGATACCCTTCGGCGTGAGAATAGCTGCCTAAGGCTCTCGTGTTATGACCTTCTGCGTGGGAGCGAATTCCTGAAGCTTCAGTTGCATAACCTTCAGCATGAGCATATTCACCAGAAGCAGTAGCATTTGAACCTTCGGCATGAGAGGCGCTACCCAATGCTAAAGTGTTTACGCCCTCAGCATGAGAATATTCACCATATGCTAAAGTATACTTATCTATTTCTCCAGATGTATTCTTCCAATGGTCAATTATACCTTGCTTTCCTTTGTCAATAGCCACTTGTGGTGCAATTGACGAAGAATAACCTTCAGCATGAGAACAGAGACCATATGCTGTAGTACAGCTACCTTCAGCATGAGAAGCCATTCCTACAGCATCTGCGCTTTCGCCCTCAGCGTGAGAGTAGTCTCCACTAGCAGTGGTATGCGACCCCTCCGCATGAGAGCTTGCACCAGAAGCCTTTGTATTATCTCCTTCTGCATGAGAATTTTCTCCAGAAGCTGTAGTTTCATACCCTTCCGTGTGAGTATAAAGTCCGATTGCAGCAGTTAAACATCCTTCAGCATGTGCGCACCTATCCATAGCCAAAGTCAGTTGACCTTCTGCATGAGAATATTTGCCATATGCTAGAGTATATTTATTTGCTACCTCTTTACTATTCCAGTCATTGATTATAGCCTTCTTTCCATTGGCAATAATATCTTGCGGTGCTTTCGTCGTAGAACAACCCTCAGCGTGAGCAGATTCACCAGAAGCTGTAGTTTTATAGCCTTCGGCATGAGAATACATACCAGAAGCCTTTGTACTATATCCTTCTGCATGAGTGTTCAAATTAGCTGCATCAGCATAGCTACCTTCAGCATGAGAAGCGTCTCCACTAGCAACGGATTGATACCCTTCTGAATGAGAGTATTTACCAGTAGCTTTCGTGCTATAACCTTCGGCATGTGAATCTGCACCAGAAGCAACGGTAGAACAACCCTCTGCATGAGAGATATCTCCAATAGCCTGTGTATTATAGCCTTCAACATGAGAGTAGTCTCCAGAAGCAACATTTTTACACCCTTCAGCATGAGAGTCATAACCTAAAGCAGAGTTCTCTTCACCACTAGCAAATGCACCATAACCTACTTCATTATCTTGTCCAACAACAAAGCTAAATTGTCCAGCAGCTAAGTTCATTTTTCCATGAGCTTGAGATAATGTTCCTGCCGCAATAGACCCAAGTCCAGTAGCAATGGCGGCAAAATGTAATTCAGCACACCCAACATCTGGTTTTGACGGAACAGCCACTGAGAACTGATAAGGAACAAGGTTGTTCATCTTAGCTGCATTTGTCACCAGATCTCTGAGTGTACTTATAAGATCAAAGCTAATTTCTATTTCACCAAGATCAAACTCTGTAACGTCTGTCCAGTCCTTAGCTGTTATAGTACCACTATTAGTGAGTTCGATTCTACCAGTGAATTTTCCAGTTTCTGAGTCCGTGTGTATATTTACAATCTTTTCACATAAACAGAAAGGTTTACGAAGTATAATATTTACTTCATCGCCAGCACCCCAAGATGCTAGTAAAGGACCGTCGATATCGTTATCCCAAGTAGCGTTTTCATTTACAGGATATGAGCCCGAAATCTGTGCGCCGAGGATTGAATAGGTATAATTATATTTGTGATAAGGTTTTTGAACTCTTGATAACTGCACAATTATGTTGCCACCATCAGATGGTATAGTCAAGCTATGAATGTAAAAGCCTTTTGAACCAGCTTCTGTGCCGGCACCGATGGTAGTAGACATTGCAGTAACACTTTCTGCACCGGTTCCAAATGCAATACTGCCAACGCCTGTTGCTTTTGGTGTAGGGTCATTCTGTAGATTACTTGCTAATCTAGGTCCACGGTCTCCGAGTTCAGAGATAACTACGCTCTCCATACTAGCAAGCGTATCCACACTTACACCTGTAATGTCTTCAATGACAGAGGTGTCTGTGGTACCACCTGCAATAGCCGCTTGCCCTATAGCATTACCTTCACCAATAACAGTGCTGTTTTCGCCCTGTCCAGACTCAATGGAAGGTAAGTTAAGATTATCTATTACTCCTGTAATCTGGTCAGAAACTTCAACATCTCCTACCTTTGACTCTAATTCCCTAATTCTGTCGCCAACTATTTTAGCATCAGCAGCAAAACTTGAATTCGTTAGAGTTTTATCAATTCGAATGTAATCCTGCTTAACTGATACTCTGCCAGTATTGTTGAACAAATAATTAGTTCCAGCTATCGCTTGAACTTCTTGTTGTGTTAGCTGCAGAACGACAGGCTCTGCTCGCTTGTAAGCCACTGTAAAGGGTGTGCCTGCATCATACTGCTGCTGCAGATATGCTGTCAGCTCATCTACTGACTCGAAACGAGTATCACAGATATACACATTTCCGTTTACAACGCTTACCGTTTTGTCCGTACCATTATATGCGCCTCTCAGTGTTCCAGGAAGGTGGGAGCACATACACGCCTGCTGCTTGTCATCCGCTGGGTTTCCGGTATTATAAAACAGACTATTACCTGACGTATTCTTAAAAAACTTCTCCGTGCCGTCGAATTTTAATATTACATACTCATCTACTAAAACACCAGTTGTCCAGTTAAATGTGCCTGCATAGACAGACTGTCCAAAATCTGTAGTAAATGTATCGCCGTTGTAGGGTTCAAAGGCTGTTGCTTTCTTGCCCAACTCAATTTGGACATTGCTGATAACAGCGACCGTTGTATCGTCATTTGTTTTTGAGTTATACCACAGTACATTACTGTCCAACATTTCCTGGGTGATGGTAAGGCTGCTGCCAAACATCCAGGATTTACCGTATAAATTCAAGTAGATGAAGTTGCCAGTATGTGTGCAATTGCCACTCAGGCAGTATGTTTTACCAACTTTCAACTGCGGCGCATAGTCCTTCAGTTTGAGGGCAATCCCATCTTTGAAAATTGTCACTCCACGACGCGTTAAAGTCAAAGAATTACTTTCAGCAGAATATGCGGAAGTAAGCCCGTCTAATAGGGCAAAATTAAACATGTTCTTTCCGCATCGAATTAGTTCGACTTCAGCATGCTCGACGATGGGACGTATGTTTTCAGGACTTGGAGTTCCTTCACCCTCCTGAGTAGGATCAATATAAGACACTACTTTTAACGGATATCCCTCAATCGCATTGTCATAAACAACAATATCATCCTCAATAATTCTGAATCTGTCTAAGAAAGAATCGACGAATTTCAAATCATTTATTTTGTTTACGCCATCACCAATTTTAACTCTTGGGGAAGTATGTGTCCCTTTTGCATCCCCCTCCGCGTTGATATCGGCATCGTAAACAATAAGTTCACCAGCTAGCGGGGTAAAATTTTCCGCTTTTTCCCAATTCTTTTCATAGTCATGTTTACATTTGATTCTACTTGGTATATTTTTTTGATCTGACATTTTTATTTCTCCCTTATAAATTTATCAATTTCAAAATTGTAGAGAACGTGTAGTAATCAATTTTCAACTACACAGTCATTGTAAAGAATAATAAGATCTTTACAATAGATTCATACAAGGAAATACTAAACTTGAAGGAACCTCAAATATGTATTCAAGTTGATAAACAAGTATTCACACCATAAAATATAAATAATAAACTACATATTTGATAAGGGAGTCACAACATGGCAAAACATGAAGTATCTGATGGAAAGACTTACATCTACGGAGCACGAGAAATATCAACAGGTAAAATGGTTTCCAACATTACAAATCCTCGTCGTAAGTACTGGGACAGAGAAGGTAATGCACTTAATGCAATCAGATCTCACAATACATATGATGCAAAACATGGTAGGCCAGGCATTGTTGAGCTTGTTAAATTTGAACTTGTTGAAGTAACTGATAAAACAGTTGAATAAACTTCCACTATACATTATAATAATATTATAAAATAACTGGAGGTATACTGTATGTTGTCTTTTGAAGTTTTTTCTGAGATGGTTACTCGCTGGAAAGCTGGTCGTGAAGAGGTTGACAAGTTTGAGGAAGCGATGAGTCCTTTCGTTGAATGCCAGCCGATTGTAACTATGGGGCAGGATGTTCGTAACGCGCTTGAACAGTTGATCTGTATGATGTGTGGACTTGAGAAAAACAGTGACTTGCTCTGGTGGTGGGCATTTGAGGATGTGGAAAAAGTTATTAAAGTAGATAGCGAACACATCTATGATGTGTCTACGTTGGAAGGACTCTACAAGTATATCCTTGACGGTGTTGAGAGGGTGGATAAGAATGAACAGATGTAAATGCTGCAGGAATAGATGTTCTTGTTGTGAAAACAGGGGTAGAACTATGTGTGGATTCTGTATGGATTCATCTTGCTTTGAACGAGCACCACACATTGCATTCTGCCCCGATATCGGTGTACCTGTAAAAGATATTGATCGTGCTGTTATCATTGTTGGACAACCACAAGTAAGCAGAGAGGAACTTGCTAAGCACATTCACTACTTTCTCGAATCTAGTGGTGGGCTAACACATGAAGAAATCGCTCTTTGAGGTGATGAATGAAACACATAACATTTACTAGACACAATATTAACTGGATGGCAACTTGCTATCTTGAGTGCAATGGCTTGTGTGATGTTACCATTGAAAAGAAACGAGAGACAAAGAAATGGTATCAGAGCGAGTATGAGTATTTTATGGACTTCATTTGTGCGCCGGAATCTTTAGACGAACTCGAAAAGTTTATCTATGAAAAACTTGATAAGAAGTTCTTTGAAGTTCATCAGATAACAAATTTCCGAAAAGAATTCTACGATTTAGAGGATGTATCCAGTTTTGAAAGTACAAGTAATTGAAGTTAAAACAGTAAAGCCACTTGAATTGGCTCGTCAAAATAGATCTTTACAAACTCAACTCGAACAGGCTGAAATCATCATCTGTCGGAATAAAACTACAATTGATGATTTGCACAAAGAGCTGGCCGAAACACATGATAAGCTCAACCAGTTGGAACGAGCGGTTAAAGCTCAATCAGCTTGTTGGATGTGTAGTTCAAACAAAATTTGTCATCAAGGCACTGCATTACCACAAAGTCCTGATGCTTGTTGTGGTAAGTTTACTTTTGGATATAAACAGTCTCAGAAACACAGCAAAACTTGTTGTGACTATAGACACGGAAAATATTGTTGGGGTCAAAAGAACAAACCAGAATGCGATGAGGTGTTCTGTCCTCTGAATAGGAAGTGAGGTAGATTTTACATTGAAAAATCCAGCAACAAAAAGTTGTGACAACTGCAGAGATGTTGTCGCTATCAAAGATGGAATGTTCTTTCGGTTTAGAACGGTCAAGGATTATGTAACATTGAGGCTAGATTGTGTTCCTCAATATGACGACTTCGACACTAGTACAAAGCGTTCCAAGAAACATTACTGTACAAAGTGCTGGCGTGCATTCTGGAGTAAGAATTCATGAAAAGATTTACTTACTGGCTTGAACATGAATCAAAAGATTGTGGAATGTGTGATCCTCCTATGTCTAATGAACTTGCATTGCAGTTCCTGAAAGACTATCTTCTTGGAGAGGATTGGTATGTCTGTACTCCAGAAAGTCATGATCAATGTAACACGGCAATTGTTTATGAAATATTGTACAACTATTCATCTAAGTTTAGAAAAGAGATGAAAGAATATAGAAACAGGAAGGAAAAGAAGAGGTGGCGGAGAAACATTTAGTTTATGCTGAAGATGTTATCTACAAGATAATGCAACATCCAAGCAAGAATATTACAAAGGGTCTTGTTAAACAACTTGTCGATGAAGTTGTTGCGGAAACCGAGGTTAAAGCACATGAGCGAAACAACTAAGATCATTCTTGAGCTATTATGTAGCTTGAATCAAGGAAACACAGGCTACTCTCAAGATAGAGTTAACTTGGCAATTCAACAGTATAATCAACTTGTTGAACATGAAATTATGGGAGGAGCGAAGATTAGACTATGACACTTGAAATTTTACAGCGTGACATGATTATGTACTGGAAAGCAGGCAAAGCTTTTCAGAAGAACGTTATGATCGGTATGATTGATGCTGTTAAGAAAGCAGCAATGACTCCGAAGGGTCGTGTCGAGATTACCGAGCAGTTGGTAAACGAAACGTTGATGAAGTATCAAAAGACTGTTCAGGAGCAGTATGATACTTGCCCGGACTCTGCAGAGGATCCTAAACGTGATGCTGAGTTGAAGGAGCGTAAAGCTGACTATCTGGCTGAGTTGACGCTTGTAAAAGAATACGCTCCTAAGCTGTTAAGTGACTACAATGAAATCAAGGACGCTGTTGTTGCACTTTTAAGTGAGTACGGTCCTGTGGATGCTCTTAGCTCCAAGTCTAATCGTGGCACTGTTATGAAGATTATTGCTCCTGCAATGAAGGGCAAAGCTGATATGGCAATTGTTAACAAGGTTGTAGGAGATCTGCTTGTATGATGTGTCAGAGTGTTACATTGGATGATCTAGTTGCTTCTTATATTCAACGGTTCCATTCAGATAAAACTATTCTTGTTATTCATAAGAATAATTCAAGAGGTTATGTATCTGTACTTCAGCACCTTGAGGATGATCTTCTTATGCGTGTTCCAAACATCATTGAAATCAATTCTGATTACATCTTTGTTGGAGCATACACTAATGACGCAAAAACTTTCTTAGAAAACAACAAACGCGATAAGTGTCAAACTAGAATTGATCTCTATATTAAAGGTGTACTTTACGCATGTAACTAATGAGGTGTTGAAATGATTCAAGGCCTCGGTGAAGCAATGTTACTTACGTGGGCTCAACTTGGAGTTGTTATTGAAGATGTCAAAGAAACAACAGAACTGTTGAGTGTATACATATCAGTGCCAAAATCTTCATACCACAATAATGCAGATGGTGAGAACATGAGTGGTATGTTTCTTGCTAAGAGATTCAAAGACTCTTTTATTGATATGGGAGTTAAGAGAGTTGTGGTAAAGGCAAAAGTTCGTGAAGAAGATTGGACGAAAGAATTGTCTACAGAAGCAGTAATTAAAACACGAAAAGAACTATACGGAAGTCAATGGTAACAAATAACTGGCTGTTAGTTTACAGCCAGTTATTTTTATGTTTCACTGTATGATATATTGTAAACAGAGTAGAATACGGAGAAATAACTATGGCTTTTGATTATATTCGTCAAGTTGAAATTGAAGGGCAACAGGCTCCCATCCCTGTAGGTCACTTCAATATCTCAACATTTAGAAGCACTTCGAGTAAGAATGTGCACATGATAAAGATTACGGATAACAACTCAAGTACATTAACGGGAGCTGTAACAGTTGAATGTTATAGTTCAACAAATAAATCTTGTTGTAATGTCACTATTCCTGTTAGTGGTCTAGCACCGGATGGTAAGTATTATGTTGATAACAGATTGTCAACAGCTGCTCCTTCAGCCGTGTATGCGACTAAAGCTGGAAGTAATCTTCACATACAATTGAACTTCACAACAAGCGTGTGGACCAAGATGATTGTTCAGTCCGTTGGAAGTGTTGAGATTGTTGAAGAAGCTTCCGTGCCGAATAACATGACTCCTCAAACTTTACAGCATCCATACACAACTTTGATTGAAAATGTTGACTACGGTACAACTTTACCTTCTGCAGGAAACAAAGGAAGAATCTTCTTTGTTAAAGTTTGAGACAGAGGAGACTAACAGATGGCAACTTATACTGGCTCCGCGATAGAGCTAAAAACATGTAGAAACGGATCAAGTTGGAGATCCGGTTTCAAATATGCTCGTCAAGGTAGAAATTATCTTGGTGACACCGCTGATAACATAGGTCATATCGGATTCAATTTCAATCTTTCAAAAACCTCCATATCAAAGATTGTTCTAAAATGTTCATTCGACAGTGCTGGTTACGGTAAAGCTTCTACCAAACATCTTTGCTTCTATAAAAATAGAGGTGTGTGTACTCCTGCAAGCTATACTGATTATTACAAACTTGGAACAATCAGCAGCACTGGTATGTACAATTGTACAACAACATGGACGTTAGATTCAAAAACAAACTCTGAACTGTTTACTGCGATGGCTGCATATTTCCAGGATGGAAATAATGTTCTTATCATATGCTATCCTGGGGACACAAAATCAGGAGATTACACTAGTAACTACCTTGCAATAAGCGCAGTTGAAATAACAATAACTTATGAGCCTACCTACAACATGGATGTTAACTACAAAGTTAACGGAACTCAGGATGGTTATTACAGTGGTTATTCAACAGCTGGCACATTCGATGCAGTTGTTGGTGGAGCAACTGTTGCTGATGATGCTCTTGATCTTAACTATCGAGCCGTTAGTGGAACTTCTTACAAAGTTACTGCTAACAAAGCAACAGGTTGGAGATGTCAAAACAGTCCTGTTAGTGGAACATATCCCTCAAATGATTTCTCAGTTGTACTTGATTTTAGAGAAGAATACACAGTCACATACAACAATGGTGGCGGTGGAACAAAACCTTCTAATCAAACAAAAGTTAACGGCACCGCATTAACATTGCGAGGCGCAATGACTCGACCGAATACATCTCCAGGTAACTACACTGTAACTCTTGTTCCTCAAGATGGTGGAAACAATTCAACATTGACTGCAACAAGAACTACATCATACAGATTCCTAAAATGGAAATCAACTGAAGGAAAAACATATGATGGAAGTGGGGAGTACTCTGTTGAAAGTGGAACTACAATGACTGCTCAATGGGATTCAACTACTGTAACTTCTGAAGTTTCACTTCCAACATTAACAAGACCTGGATATGCATTCATGGGATGGTCAACATCCTCAAAAGCAAGTTCTGGAATAACAGGTAACTATGCTCCAGATAGAGATAATGTTACTTTGTATGCTATTTGGGCTCCCGAAGGACTTGTTAACATTGACAACGGATCCAGTTTCAGTCCTCACACAATCTGGATTGATAATGGAGCAAGTTGGGACCAATACATGGCGTATCTGGACACTGGAACAGAATGGGTTCTTTGTAACGAATAAGCTATTGAGCTACTAACGAAAGTTGGTAGCTCATTTTTATAGTTGATAATTACTTAACAGTTTTATATAATATGTATGTAAATCAAACTGTAAAGGACTGGTACTTATGGAAAATATCTACATCGGAGTTGTGGACACTGAAATTCCTTCTACGCTTGAAGTTGAGAAGTGTCGACTTATCAACAAGCTACAAGTTGATCTTGACCAACATTACATGATCAGTTTTTCTGAAGAACCTCTTGACATCCATCCTTATATCATTACTACACTACTTGATCAATTCCGTAGGGAGGATGGAGAGTATACATTCAGAGGATTTCTTATCGGGAGGGACGAACTTGTTGAAAAACTGAAGGATCGTTATCGAGCACTCGTACTAAAGTGCGTAACAATGAAAACAGTTCCCACAACTTATAAAGTAATTGAATTCGGTGAGGAAGAATTGTGATGGCAAAGTTTATTCAAATCATTGACACAGATAATAAAAAGAGACTTATCAATGTAGATCATATTTCAGATATTTATGAGAATTTTATCTATCTTGACTCCCTCAAAGAAACAGGGCAAGTTACAATCAGAACCTCACACAACTATGAAACTTTGATCATGAAGTTACAACATGCACATGTAGAGGTAATCATTGAATGAAAGCTGCACTTGTAAGAAGCGACTACAGCACAACAAAATTGAGCATCATGCAGACAGATGATGGCGACGTTATCGTCAAAATTTATGGCTCTGATGAATTTAGAATTGCAACTTCAGGTGGTCAATTTCATGGTGAACAACTTGTTAAGATTACAGAGAAATTCAATGAACTAATTGATTTACTTGGAGCGAGGTACATAGATACATAGAATGAGAGACATTGTTATTCGTGGACGATTTCATCCACAGTGTCAAGGATGTACAAAACTTGTACTAGAACGCAACGGTTACGACAATGTTTGGACTTGTTGCTTCTATTACCAATGTAACTATCAATTGTGCAATGAGAATGTTTGCATTGGAACAAGTTGCCACAAGGAGTTGAAAGATGAAAAACCGGAAGTCAGATCCTGATTTACATGAACTAAAAATACTACCAAAGTATTTTCAAGCTGTTCGGAACGGTAACAAAACATTTGAATTAAGAAAACACGATCGAGATTACAAAGTTGGAGACTATCTGCTTCTGAGAGAATATGATAACGGCGACTATACAGGATCTTTCATGAAAGTTGTCATAACATATATCTTGAAAGACTGCCCTGAATATGGACTTTATAAGGATTACTGTATACTGAGTTTCCGCTCAGCTGCCGCTGTTTCTTGTAACAAAGATCCGTTACTAGTTGATTAAATAACAGTTATTTTATATAATAAGTACATAATAGATAAGGAAAGAGGTACTTATTATGCGGCGCAACGATGTTATCTGTATAATCATTGAACTTCTAACATGGACAGTGCTCATCCTTGAGCACTGTGTATTCCATCTTGATCTTGCACTGGAGTTCATGTGCGTGTGGGGAGTATTTACATTACTTCACCTTATTAAAATCGTGTTGTCGTATGCAGTAACTATTACACATGAAGAGTGATGATAACTAGAATACAACAATGAACACGCTTGTTTTACAAGCGTGTTCATTTTAGTTTACAGTTGAATAATTTTGCTATATCATTTATAATAACAGTATAAATAACGGGAGGTTACAGTTATGACTTATACAATTCATTCTATGTTGCTTGAAAAGTTTGAAAATAGACTGAAGTCTTTTCAGCGCAAGTTTGCTAAGTATGGAGATGGTAATCTTGTTTATACTGTTTCTGAACCGTATATCTATGAGTATGATTCGGAGAGTGAAACTTCTATCAAAGCATTTGACGGAAGAGAAGTCATCGACATAACAGTTGAAGGTGAATACAAGATCAAGGATTACGAATTTGTTGCCTCTCTTCAGTTTGATTCAGAGTCTGGTCGTAACATTGTTAGTGGTTGCAATGTTCTTGAAATGTTCTTAACTCGTTGCGAGTGTGATCATTGCAAAACTGCAAGAGCTCGTATTCGAACAATCATCCTTCGTAAAGATGATGAATACATTCAGGTAGGTAATTCCTGCGTGAAAGATTACCTTGGTGTAAACATTGAACGATATGCAAGTTATCTTAGCTTCTGGAAAGACCTTGAAGAGATTGCGGAAGATAACAAGATCTTGATTACTTCTGCTCGTCCGGCTTACTTAGTGGAAGATGTTTTGTTGGAGACTGCTTGGCGTGTTGCCAGATGTGGATACGTAAGTAAAGAACGAGCGTGGGAGATGGATGTTGACTCGACATCAAGTGCAGTTTGGAACGCTTTGCACACTCATATTAAGCAGGAATATACTGAAGAGCATAAAAATGCTGTTAAAACAGTTGTTGAGTTTGTTAACAATCAAGAAGAAGATTTCGGTTATGTTTCAAATCTGAAATCTTTGATTAACAACAAGTACGTAACTAACAAGAACTTTGGATTGCTAGTTAGCTCTTTTGGTTACTATGCCGCAGAAATGCGAAAGGTTGCTAAACAGAAAGCTGATGAAGTTACTGCTAACAGCAAGTGGATCAAATCAGTTGGTGACAAAATCAAGTTTGTTGCTCAGCCTGTTCAGATATATTCTATGGAAACTCAGTGGGGTTACTCTTACATGTATAGATTTGTCATTGATGGTAATGAACTTATCTGGAAAACAGGTACTTGGTTGGATACAGATATTGAATATGAAGTATCTGGCACTATCAAAGCTCACAATGAATATCGTGGAAAGAAACAAACAGAACTTACTAGATGTCGTGTAAAAGAAATCGCTCGTAAGTTTGAAGATAAGAAAGAAACAAGTACCGATGTTCCTGAGTGGTGGAACATGATCTAAGTTGATAATCTGGATAACATCAACTACAATTATATTGATATCAAATACATAGGAGGATTCCGTATGACTTTTGTTGGACGTGGTGTAGCTAAGCTGTTGAGAGAATGGCGGATTGAGGCGAAGAATGATCATTTGTGTCTCTACAAAGGCGAAGGAGACACTTTGATTATCTATACTGATCGCCCTGGTTACATGATCGGATATCATGGAAACCTTGTTGATAAGTACCGTAAAAAGATCTCCGAAGCGTCTTTCGGTACAATCAAGAACATCACGTTTGTTGAAACATACGGTATCTTCTAAGAGGAGATTAGATTGAAAGAAACACTGATTGTTGTTGGAGTTGCATTCTTGATTTTCAGTATTTTACTGATATTCAGCTTGATGAAAGTATCAAGTAAATGCAGTCGCGAAGAAGAGCGGAGGGCAAGAGAGCGTGAACTGTCCGGTATGTAACAAAGAACTAACACTATTAAGAGATTCCGACTTGAATGGGAATCCAAGATACATATACTACTGTTCTGCAGAAGCTGTGAGACATTTCATGACAGATGAGTATCCTACACCCGAAGAGGCAGCTGCCGAAGTTGAAAGCGGTAACAGTTTTTCAACTAGTAGTAATCATGCGTACTGGAACATCAAGCTTGGTGGAGATGTGGTGTGCTCGCATTGTGGTAATGTTGCTGGTACAATGAGCAAGGGGACAGGTTACGATGCAATTGTGGGGAAGAACAAATTCTGTAACAACTGTGGTCGTATGATGAGCAAACCAACAATTACTTCAAGTTCACTTCCTGCAGTTCCTGAGGCAATTACTGTTGCTGATTACAATAAATTTTATCATCAATACAAAAGTCATGCTGAATCGTTTATCAAACTAGTTGACAGTGCGATTGATAAATGTCATCTTCCTAACGCAACTAGAAAACAGTTTGAGTGCATCGGTTGGAGTGATGAGGTTAAGAATACTATCTGTCTAGCGCTTCAGATGTACGAGCAGATAATGAAATCAAAATGCATCGGTAAAATTGTTGACAGTCGTTATCGGGATGTTGTCCTCTGTAAATATTGTGACAAGTGCACGATAAAAACATCTGATGGCTACTTGTGCAAAGAAAGAGGTTTGATGCCATTTGATGGATACTGCTCAAGCGGTATTACTGGGAAGGATAAAGATGGAAAAGCTCAGTAGATTCATTGCTCTAGTTCTTAGACACAAGCCAGAGGCTGCGGGGATCGTTCTAGATAGTAATGGTTGGGCTGATACGGAGAATCTTATTCAAGGAATTCGTAAAACAAAAGATCCTACGTTCACTCTTGAGAAGTTGGCTGAGATTGTTTATACTGACGAAAAGGGAAGGTATTCTTTCAGCGAGGATTTGCGTCGAATTCGTGCAAATCAAGGGCACTCTGTTAATGTCGATGTAGAACTAGAAGAAGTTGAACCTCCGAACTTTCTTTATCATGGAACAGCTACAAAGTATATAGCTGGAATTGAAAAAGAAGGACTTATTCCGAAGTCAAGGCTCTATGTGCACTTATCTGAAACAATCGCAACAGCAACTTCAGTCGGACAACGACACGGTAAGCCTGTTGTTTACACAATTCATGCTCACAAGATGTTCAAAGATGGTTACAAGTTTTACAAGTCAGTAAACGATGTGTGGCTAACAAAAGAGGTTCCAACAAAATATTTCGGATACAAGATTTTTGATTGGACAGGAGTTGACTCTACCAAATATGAGATACACAACTAAGATTGAACTACCTGTAGTAACAGCAAAAAGTGGGAAATATATCTTAACAGAAACAGCGCTTGAACAGTTGTTAGACCATCTGAAAACAAAGTGCAATGTTATCAACATTGAATGGCACGAAGGAAACTGCATTGCAACTGTGGAAATGTTCTCACCTGTTGAACTTGAATCAAGACTAACATCGTTTGAACTATTTGTTAAGGACATAATTTCCCAAGAAAATAGGAAGAATTTGATGTAGATTTCTTTTTGAAAAAGTTAACAAGTTAAATTATATATCAAATTCAAAAACCTTGCACAACTTAAAGCACAAAGTTATAGAGCTGCAGAATTCTGCAGCTCTATTTTTGATAAAAGATGACTACTTTACAGGATTCTATAAGTTGATAAACTTGAACAGATAATATATCATTGAAATGAAAATATCCGTATATTGTATATTTTTATATATGTATACCAAGAAGAGGGATTGATGAGTAACGCAGTAATCATCCGTGCTGAAAAACGACAAAATTATTCAATCATGAATAATCAGATCGGTCAAACAACAAATATTTCTTGCAGAGCGATCGGGCTATATCATAAGTTGATGACTTTGCCTCCGCAATGGAACTATTCCATTAGTGGACTTGCAAAGATCTGCAAAGAAAGTGAAGCAACAGTTCAATCGATGTTGAGAGAACTACAGGAGTTCGGATACATTGAAATCAACAAAAAGTATCCGTCAAAAGAAACAAAAGGTAGAATACAGTTTGAGTACATTCTACATGAAACATCTATAACTCCTGACAAGTTAGAGACTTTTGTTGACTGGTCAAAGATATATGAAGATTGAAATACAAGCCTCCGAAAAACAACCTCTTGTATTACAACCGTTTGTATTTTTAGGGCAATATATTATATAGTAATAAAGTAAATAAAATATATAATAATGTTATTACATAACATTATTGAGAGGTTCAAAAACCTCTAAAGAAAGGATAACTTGTGATTGATAAAATTTTCACACTGCTATACAACTTTAGTAAGACACTATCCATGTTATTATGTGTCTTACTGTTTGCAATGAGTGGCTCGGCTGAAGGAATGTTTATCTGTGGAATCTTTACTTTGATTGTATTCTTCATTGAGTTGTTTGCATAGTTGTAGTAAGAGACATAAGGATCTTGAAATGAAAATTAGAAAACTACATGAAGACAATGAGCTCGAAAAACGAGCAAAACAGCAAAAGAAACATGGCACAGGGTTGAGTCCTTTCTGCACTTTGAATAAAGATGCAGGTAATGTTGAACATAACATCATGATGTTCAATAAGATGAGTAGCCCTGTTGAAGGCATCTCCAATAATCCTGTTAGTGGGCCTCATGGTGGAGAAGTTGGAGTCGCGGAATCTTTGATAGAGAGTACAAGTACAGTTGATTTACATTATGATGATTTGGAAGTCACAATTGTTACTCGTCTTGCAAAGGCTCCAAGTTATCATTTTGAATATGATCACGATGAAGCACAAACAGTTGAGGAAAAGATTGCTCACGATCACACTGTGCCAAAACAGGATGTTGTTGAGTTTTTGATGGAAACTGTAACCGATGAAGATTTTCCAGAAATTGATGACTCAACTGATGCTGAACTTGAAAACTTTGTTAACAAGAATTTTGACTCCTTGTTTAATAAGTATGAGGCAAAGATTCTTGACAACTACAGAGAACAGGCAAGAGAGGATGCAGAAAGACGTATGAACGAATCAGTTAATCTTACTGAAAGTGTTGATTATACAACTGAACAGTTCCTCATAGAATTAGGACAAACTCAGGATGAGGAAATCTATAAGATGTATCTTAGCAAAGATATTGATGCGGATACAGCTTTAGAAATAAAGAAAATTAGAACAGCTTATATTCGTTATGCTCGTGTAGATAATGAAGACAAGATGATGAAGCTTGTTGATAAAGTTAGAAATCTACTTACAGCTTGTTCTAACAAGGTTTTTGAGGAAGTTAAAGGTTCTAACGAGTACATCATCATGGCTGTTACTCATGATGGTAAGAAGCAGTACTACAATGTTTCTTCCGTTCCTCACTGGGTTGATAATGGTAAAGATGGAACAATCTTTGACGATATGGATGAAGCTCGTGAAATCTGGTTCAAGATTGATAAGAAACCATTCAAGCGAGTGATGATTCCTAACTATGATCCAAGGTTGATGAATGAAGCGCTCATTCCTGTTGATATGATGTATCGAAAAGATCTACTTCGTGACCGTATCTCTATGATGATGGATGACACAGTTGGAAAGTTTTTCCAGACCCTTCCGCAATACAATGATGAATATCGTGTTAAAACAAAGACTGGAACTCCAATCATGAGAATTCAGTTTGATACGTCTAATCCTGAATCAGACGATATTATTTTCTCCATTGATGGTAGAAATAAACAAGTGTTCCGCAATGAACGCGATGCTGCAAAAGCAATCATCGATACTGCTCGTAGAACTCATTCTAGTTCATTCGATGTTGCTGTTGAGAGTGTTGAATTAGATGATGATATTCATTCAGAGTGCCTAAAAGAGTCAATTCCTGACAACTGGACTAATTATAACGGTGCTTGGATCTATCCTGTGTATGATGGCTGGGAAGGCAATCTTGACGGCTTACATTATTCTGCCGATACTGAGGATGAACTAAAGGTAAAAATTGATAGAGCTATCAAGAACGGCTGGACAAAGGATAATAAACTGAAGCAGTATTTCAAAGAGGATGCCGATTCTTATGAAGATCCTGATATTTTCGGTGATGCTTCCAACTATGAATTTGTTTCTAGTAAGTCAGTAATGGACTCAGATGGATTCTATACTGACTACACCTGGTATAGAAGATCCTCCGACGGATTGAATGTTTTTGTCTTCGGTGACAATGAAGTTTATGGTCCTGAGGATGGTTATTTTGATTTTGAAACCGATAACGATTGGGAAGCCGAACAATGGTTTAGTAGCTACAATGGTTTTGAAGAAGATATTCTGGACGAAGCCGCTGAAACATCAGCATATGAGAGAACAGCTAAAAAGGTAATCAACTATTGTAAGAATAACCCTGGTAGATACACACAAGGAGATGATCTGATTGATCTACTGGACGATCTAAGTGAGACTGGTGTATTCACAATTCCTAAGATGGCTCCAGGATTCAAATGTAAAGATGCACACAACGTTACTCAGCGGGAAGCAGAAAAATACTTCAAGCTGGTTATCCTGAATACTGATCTAGAACATAAACTTAATAGTTTATGTTTAGAAGAGGATGCGGATGTTCATCTCAAACTTAGTGGTAACATGATTGAAATTCCTATTGAGGATAACTCTGAAGTTGGTGAGCTCGGACATCCCATTCAGCAAGGAATTGGTGATCCGAGACGCAAAAAGGAAGTTGTTTCGGAAGCAACTGCAACTTTAGAAAGACCCCTTTCAAAGCTAGACGGCACATTATCAAGTGTACTTCTAGCGCATAAAGATGAAGTTGATACTTTGTTCGACAGAGCCTCCGCCATTGAGTTCTTAGATCGCATTATGCCTGAAGTAAAGAGTAAAGCATATGTGGTGAGAGTTAAGCAAGACATCTTGAAGAGTCGTCGTAACCCCGTTGAATACTTCTATAACATCATTTTGAAAGGTGATGGCGACGGCACTGATAGAGGGGGTGCTGTTACAAAGAGAGCTCAAGTTCGTAAGTGGGCAAGAGAGAATCTGAATGAGGCAATGTGGGAAAAGGGTGATCCAGTAACTTTATGGTGGAAAGATCCAAGTTGGGATAAGAATACTCCTTGTTATGCTTCTTGTACATATATCGGTAGAACTCGCGATGGTAAGTATAAGTTTGAATCGGATACTTATGGCTGGTTGTACCTACTTGATCTGGAAAACAAGAAAATTACTACTCCTCGTGGGAAGGTATTCGATGTTTGGAATGACAGTGGTTGGCTACATGAAGATTTTACTGATGTGGTTTCTACTGAAGATATTGTATCCTGGCTAAGTGAACATGAACAAGCATATGAAGATGCTCAAAGATTCTTCGGTGATGTTGCTATAAACAATGTTCCTAGAGAAGACTTAATCAGTTGGATAGCTGATCATGATCAGTTATATTCTGACTTGAAAAGGTTTTTTACTATCGCTGATGAGAGCTTGAATGAACATGTTAAGTATCCTAACGGTATGCCTGTCACAGAAATGGATCTGGAGCGTGCACTAGATTACATGTACGGAACCGATCGTAATCCTGAATGGACTTATACAGATGCAGAACTGCAGAAAGCTGTTTATTACTGGATGGATAAGACTGATCCTCGTCCTGATGGAAAGTCTTACATGAACGAAGCGTTGAATACTTACAATGTTACTTTCTACATGGATTCTCTCGACGACAATGTTATGTCAGGTCCTAGTACAACTGTTAAAGTTGTTGCTGATTCTGAGGATGCAGCAAGAAAAATTATTGAAAAAAGATGTCAAGATAAGTACTATATTCCTACTGTCACAAAGATTGAACAAGTCGCTAATGAATCAATGTCAGATGAAGATATTGATGAGTGGTCATTGTCTGTTTACGATGATGACGCACTACTGAAAGACAACATCTGGAGTGTGTCAGATGCTCTTGAGTTCATTCACGAGAACGGTGGAAACATCATAAAAGTAACTTCTCCGGAGGCAGAGTCAAAAATTATCTGGAAAGATGGTAAATCTGTTGGCACTGGATTCATTGGTATGGACTATGATGCTGATGGAAATACAATCTATGCAGCTGATGGTGAGGATGTTCCCACTCATGAGCCTCCTAAGCCTTTTGATGTGCATAAGTGGCTCTACGGTGAGGATCTTGATGATACTTTAACTGAGTCAAGAGCTATCAGAGCGGGTGATAGAGTTCAGATGGATTACTACATGAAGCTAAATAACGGTGCGCTCGGAACTTGCACTGGTAGAATTGGTGAGCTCTGTTACGTCACTTGGGACGATGGTACAAAATCAAAAGAAATTACAAGTTATCTGAAACTTGTTGAGACTGAAAGCCTTGTTAACGAGTGGTATGAATTCAGCGACGACGATGTTGAAGATGATTTGATGCACGCTGCTGTTTATGGTGGTGACAGTAGATATTGTAGAGTCTGTGGTGCTGTAAAAGAATATGATGAGGATGGCTTTGCGTTCTGTCCTGAGTGCAGCAAGTCGGAAGACTTGATTGAGGACTGGGATGATCTTGAAGGAATCTATGATGCATATGAGTCTTATCTTGATGATTGTGCATGGAAACAACTTGAACCTATGTCATTCAAAGAATTCAAGAAAAATTATCTTGGACCAAATTATCTAGAAGAGTCCTCTGATGAAGAGGATGACGATGATGAAGGGAAGATGGTTGGAGTGTCATTTGATGTTGCTGCTCCTTCAAACATGAAGAATTCAGAAATTGAGGATATTATTAGAAAAGCCATTGCTTCTACTGATCTAGATATTCCTGGATACATGGAAGTTCATGTACTGAACGAGTATCTTCAAGAAAAGTTGATCGGTTACAAGTTAACTGTAAACAAAGACGGCAAAACATTTGATGATTATGCTTGTGCTTACGAAGAGGAAGGCGCGATTCGTCAGATAAAGAACAAGTATGGTGATGATATTGAAATTGTAAAGGTAGACGATTCAAGAGTTATTCGCGAATCTTTAACAGAATCAGACGAAGAGCAGTTGAAAGCATTTTTAACATCCTTACTTGATGACAATGTTTTTGATCATCTTGATGAGACTGATAGAAAGTATGCTGAAAGTCAAACAAGAAAGTTCTTAGCTAAACTTGATAACGAAAGTTTAGCAGAAGCATCTTATGGCGGAGCATTTGATATTAGAGATGATCAGTACTTCATGAGAGAAGATCTTGTTGATTGTGTTGAAAAGGTCATCGAACATCTAAACGAAACATTTGATGATACTTTCGAGATTGTTGATCTTGGTATGGAAAGAAATGTTTTAGTTCTTGAAGTTGAAGGAAAGAAACTCGGAACATATGAAGATCGTTGCACAATTGATATGAGAAAGATTCATGTTCCCTCTGATTTAACTAGTAAGTATTCTCTTGATATTGCTTCCAGATTGATTGCACAAATCAAATCTTGCAATGATATGTGAGGTGTTTGAAATGGCGGACTATGTAGATGTTTCAACACTTGAAGTTAAAGAGAATAGATTTCATGATCTAGATATGTTTTATGATAACAAGCGCATGTTTACTGATAGAGAGAAAGAGAGCGCTGAATTGCTTGATTTTCTTGATCAGTTGACTAATGCAGGAGTTGAGTATGAAGAGTACAAACATAAAACAGATCCTGGATGTACAATCTTTTACGATGATAACAAGTCATTACATGAATGTTCTTATCTAGATGATGACATTGATCCAGACAAATTTATCTAAGAAATGAAGTGAGCCGAGCTGATTACTAGCTCGGCTCTTCTTGTATATATTTATAACAGTATATTATGTTCAGGAGGTCAATAACTAGAATGTACGGAAATGTATATCAAGGAATTACTTGGATAGTTCCGTTTGCTGAACAAGTTAATTATCCTCTTAGTAAGAACAGCGACTTTGGTCCAAGAGACCAGTTTGCAACATCTAACGGTCAGTATTCCACAACCAACCATAGAGGATTAGATCTTAATCCTAAAAATTGCCACAATGGAGACTACGACATTCTTGCCACACGAGCAGGAAAAGTTACTAGCGTGGGTGGTAATGCAACTCAAGGTGCAGGATACTACGTTTATATAGATCATGGTGATGGATATAAGTCACATTATTTTCATCTAAAGCAGAATTCAACAGTTGTTAAAGTTGGGGACGAGGTTACTCAAGGGCAAAAAATTGCTATCAGAGGTACAACGGGATCTTCAACAGGTAAACACTTACATTTCGGAATAACAAAATCTGGAGACATTCCGAGTGGTTTGAAAACAATCTCTTATGATGGATCTGTGTATGTTGATCCTGAGATGATACTATTTGGAGCCACTAATGGTAAAGGATCAAGTTCAAACGAGGTTTCTCTTGATTCCACTCCAGCTGTTGTTGAAGAAGTTCCAGATCCACATGATGGTGTTGATTTTACAGGACTTAAATATTCAAGTGAGAAAAGACCTCATTTTTGTTTGCAGTCTGATAGTACGTGCTATACAAGCACAACAAAACTTGACACTATCAAGGGAATTGTTGTACACACTACAAGCACATTTGATAATTCAGTAAAAACTTTCATTCAACCTGCGGATAGTGCAGGCGACAAGAATGATATGTTAACTTTGATTGGAACTAACTCTAGTAAGAATGACTGGAACCATTGTGCAAGTAGTGAATGTTTTCATGCTGTTATCGGTAAGTTAGCTGATGGTACTGTATCAACCGTTCAAGCTCTTCCTTGGAACTATCGTGCTTGGGGTTGTGGTAGTGGTACTGCTGGAACATGTAATGATGGTTGGATACAGATCCTGATTTGTGAAGATAGTTTACATGATGAGGATTACTTCAGGTCTGTTTATTCTGAACTTTGTAATCTAGTTGCATATCTTTGTAGATTATTCAAACTTGATCCGAGAGGATCTGCAACTTGCGCTAACATTAGTACTGACGTCTTGTTAACACACCACGACGCATACAAAGATAAACTTGCATCCTCAGCTCAAGATACAGCTAACTGGTTCTCTAAGTTTAGTGAATCAACTACTTCTTTGAAAAATAATGTAGCTCATATACTTAGTGGAGATAGTGTAACAAACATTCCGGTTAACTCTTTAGTAAAAATCAAAGAGAAGGCAAAAGCAGTTTCTAGAAACGGTGCAGATGTTCAGAATTGGATGCGAACTAAAAAATGGGTTGTTGAAGAATCAGACCCCGATGAAATCTATTGTTTACTTGGAGCTTGCGAAGATCCTGCTGCTCCTCGACTTGATATGTACTTCTTGAAGTCTGATCTTGAAATAACCACTGCAACAGAAGAAACTCAAACTGTATCTCCAGCCATAAATGATGATTCTGACGCGGCAAAGATCTGGACAGCTCTGTATGCAGACATCAAGAATGAATACGGTGTTGCTGGTTTGATGGGCAACTTATATCATGAATCTGGTCTTAGATCAAACAACATGGAAAACAAGTATGGAACTCATTATTGTAATTCTTGTAAAAAGTTCTGGGCTCCAACCAAACAAGAAAAAAAGTGTCCACATTGTGCATCAAGTTGCGCACAATATTGTGAGGATGCAGATACAGCTTATACTCGCATGGTAGACAGTGGCGAGTATACAAAATTTGATAGTGATTTTATCGGATATGGAATAGCTCAGTGGACTTACTGGAGTGATAAGCGGCAAACAGGCAGAAAGAAAAATCTTAGACTCTATATCGATGAAATTTCTAAAGGTTTAACAACAAAGAAATCCATAAGTGATCTCGATGCTCAAGTTGCATTCCTATTGAAAGAACTCAAAGAAAGTTATACATCCTGTTATAATGTTCTAAAATCTGCAACAAATGTTCAAGAAGCTTCAGATAAGATTCTCACTGATTTTGAAAATCCAGCCAATCAGAGCAATGATGTTAAAACGCAAAGAGCAAACAAAGGACAAGAATATCTAGAAGATTATAGACACACATGTACACACCAAAACACACAAGGTATAGCTACAACAAAACTTGTTGATGCTGTTCCTGCATCATGTACAACAAACGGATATACTGGTGACACTGTTTGCACTCAGTGTAATAAAGTTTTACAATATGGCAAAGTATTAACAAAGACCTCTCATAATCTTGATTGGAGAGGAATCTGTAATACTTGTGGGTTCATTGATGACTCTTATGTATTTGAAGAATTAGTATCGAGAAATGATTTGTATGCAATTCGTAAAGTGCTCAAATCAATGCTTGATAGGAATAGTTGAAAGGAACTTATATGAGTTCTATGTCATATGATTTTATTGTCGGAGATGTTGTTCAAATTAAGAAGACAGGAACAGCTCATGATGGTACAGCTCTCGATTCTCAGAAGATCGGAAACAACATGAACTGGATTATAACAGCTGTTGACCTAAATCTTGATATGGCTGTACTTGGGAAATACAGAGCATTCGGGTTACCTTATGCTTACAATCCTCCAATAGTTGTGCACATGGAAGATCTTGAAATGATCAAAAAGGCGTGCAGACACAGAGAAACAAGAGTACTGGAAGCAATTCCACCCTCCTGTTGCAATAGTGGAAAGACTCAAGGACTGCAGTGTGCTCTTTGTGGAGAAATTCTATCAGAGCAGTTAATAGTTGATCCTCTGGGACATCAATTTGAAAGTGATTATGATGTTGGTAAACGAACATGTATGCTTTGCAAGATTGAAGAATACATTCCAAAAAAGAATGTGGAGCTAACAAAGAAAGATCTTGAATCTTTGATTTCAATCATTGATAACATGCTTGAAGATGGCACTGAAGAAGATAAGATTACAGAATTAGTTACACCTGATAGTAGTTTTTCTTATGTCAATTCTTCTTACAGTCATGCAACAGCAGAGTACATATCAAAAGATCTCAACGGTTACTTTAGAAAAGCAACATCTGACAGTACACACAAGTTACCATTGATTGTTTGGTTTCATGACACAGCTGGAATGGGTATGACTCAGTCACAGCTGAATACTGATTCAGTAACAAAAAATATTGTTACTTCTAAAACAGGATTCAAAGCTCATGTATTTGCCCCCCAACTTCCACAAGGTAGTTGGATGGAATATAAGACACAGTTATTCAACACTGTTGAGTATCTTGTAAACACTTACAGCATCGATACACGTAAGATTATTTTAATGGGTGCTGGACTTGGTGGCTCTGCCGTTCAGTTCTTTGCTTATCAACGTCCTGAATACTTTTCTGCATTTGTTGTTATCGACGGTCATACTGCTTATGTTGATCTTGACTCTTTGAAAGACCGAGCGGATGATTTCTATCTATATTCAACAGGATCAGTTTCACACATGAGTCAACTTGAAACTAGACTGAATGATAGTGTTACATATGTTAGTTCTGTTCAAAGTGCAGTTGATAACGTGTTTTCAAATATTGGAACTTTCTTAAATAAAGTTGTTCCTACTGTTGAATCACCAACTTGTCCTTTTGAAGTTGTGGTACTTTCACCAAAAGTTATGCTGAAGTCAGAATATACTACTAATTCTGAAACAGTAGCAAATCAAGCTGCACTTCGTGGACACAAACTAACAATTGTAAAAACTGAATCAAGTCAAAATTACCTGTGGGGACGATTGGATTCAAAAATCTGGGAGCCACTAGAATCTGAAGGTGATGTAACAAGTTCAAGTGAGTGTTGGATTCCTCTTGAAGAAACAAATTATTTTGATAATGACTTTATTGATACTGCCGAGATGATTGTGCCCTGTTGTTACAATAACTTTGGAAAAGTATTTACAACTTACTTATCAAATGGTGTTGAAGTTGCACATACTGGAATAGATTTACAAGCTCCAAGAGGGACTCCAGTATACGCTGTCTCAAGCGGATATGTTAGTGAGATATCCTCAACTGTTATTGATGGTAACAAACTAACAATTGAGCATGACAACGGCATGACCTCAATTTATAGTCACATCAATTCTATTTCGGATTTCATTGTTGGGCAACGAATCCAACTTGGTGAAATGATTGGAAAAATCGGGGATGCTTTAGTTACTGACGATCCACACTTACACTTTGCAATAAAAGATTCTCAAGGAATATTTGTTAATCCGCAAGATCATATCGAGTTTATCTGAAATATACTGTATATAATACATATCATTCTTTATGAGAAAGGTAACATATTATATGGCAGAATTCTGTAAGGACTGCTTCAAGAAGTTGGAACCTTCAATTGAAGAACAACTACTTGTTATGAGTCATGATGAGGAATTGTGTGAGGGTTGTGGTGAAACAAAACAGATTGTTGTTGAAGTTAAAATTCCAGAACCTACAATGACTGTTGCAGAATGTCAAGTTGAAACTCAGAAACATATTGAAATGGTTCGTAAGTACATTCGCTTCATGATCGACAAGATTGAAACACGTGGTGTAAGACACGATGCGTCAAAATTAGAAACTCCTGAAGTAGAATTGTTCACACAATACACTCCAAAACTAGCTTCTACTACTTACGGTAGTGAAGAATATCAAAGTTATCTTGAAGGCTTAAAACCTGCATTAGATCATCATTACGCAAGTAACAGACACCATCCCGAACACTTTGTTAACGGTGTAAATGATATGACACTTATCGACATCATTGAAATGTTCTGTGATTGGAAAGCAAGTACACATAGAATGAACGATGGTAACTTGTTAAAAAGTATTGATATCAATACAGAAAGATTCAAGATTGACAAACAACTAAAACAAATATTTGTTAACACTGCTCGCATGATTGACGAGCATGAATAAAGGTAAAGGACGGAAACTGAAATGAACATTAACTGGGATGTAGTACTAACTATCGCAGCAAGTGTATGTACTGTTATTTCCGCATTCATCGGCTACTATCTGTACATCAAGAGAGAGATTGAGTCTCGTGTTCCTGATGCTATTAACGGTGCTGAAGATACAGGAATGGCTGGAGCTGAGAAGTTCGAAGAGGCTGTTGAAACAATCTATGCTCTGATTCCTGTTGTTGTTAAGCCATTCATTACAAGAACTCTTGTTGAGGAGCTTGTTCAGAGTGTGTTTGACAAGATGGAAGATTATGCAAAGAAACAGCTTGATAAGAAAGACGCTGAATAATCAAGTTAAAGTATAAATGATTGCACACAATGTTGTGTGCAATCATTTTTTGTTATTGACTTTCGTGTATATATATTATATAATTATGTAAACTACTACAAGGAAATACTGAAATGAAAGTACAGAAATTATCAGAGTCCTTTAATATTAGGAAGATTGACTCAATAGGGTTGACTGAAGAACTTTTGCTGGAAGAGCCATCAATTGATAAATCTAGAATGGATAGAGCTAAAGCTAAGCAAGACAGAGAGAAGCAGAAGGCTGAAAAGAAAGCACAAAAAGCTCTTGAAAAAGATTTTTCAAATGTAACAAAGAGAGCAAAGTTTTACATAGATAACAATTATAGTAAGCCTTATTCTCAGGCAGAGTGGCGTGCTTTGATTGATAAAACTGAAAAGAAGTTCAAAGATCAACAAGAAGAAATTGATAAGATGCCTTCACCCCAAGAAGCAAATGATGATTCAGATCCTAAAAACCAAGCGCAGAAGAAACTAGATACAGCAAAGCATAAGTTTGATGCTCAGATTTATAATGCGATTGTTGTTGCAGAGGAAGGTCATTATATTCGTAGAGGTGGGGAGTATCTTGAGCGTCAGTTAATTCCATTCAGTCCTGGACATAACGATAAGATTACTACTGGCTACTTTATGGAACCCTATAAGTACAAAGGTAGCTCAGGTGGTGGCTCAAAAACAAAGAGTAGTGGTACTAAGTCCTCTGGCACAAGAACAAGATCCGGTAAGATGACTGAAACAAGTTTCAAGAAGTTCCAACGACTTGGTAAACTTACAGGTATGCAGTTATTCGATGCTGAGAGTAAGCCAGTTGAACTCGATGCAGCCACTTTAGAGGCACTTCCTACATACACAATTCAAGTTGGCTCAGTTAAGATGGATGCAGCTTCTTGGCTATCAGATGCAAGAAAAGCTGGTATCATATAAATAATTTTCGGTATTTCTATAAATAATATAATGAGGTATTTACAATGAATGAACTTATTGTTGTAACATACAAACTGCCTGCCGATGCGTGGGTAAAGAAAATGTACGGCGACAATGTGGATCATATCTATGATTCAGTTGCTTACCACAATGATCCACTTTCAGAAATTGAAATCAAGAAACTTAGACGGAAGTATACAGAAGTTGAAACTTTCTTGTGTGATCTCGCAGCTTATGACGCATTTGTTGACAACGAGGCAGCTTACGAGGAATTTGTGAAAACTGGTGTATGTCCTCTAAAACCTGTTCAGGAAGCTGTTGATGTTGGTACTGACTCCAAAACTGTAAACATTGAGTGTCATGTTCGTATTGAGCGAGCAAATCCTGATAGCTCATTTGACTATAATGTTGATACAGATGACGTAGGTCAGATTGTATTCACTCCTTATGATGTTGGAACAAGATTCTGTCATTCAGGAGAAGATGTTGTCGAAGGTGAAAACCTTAAATTTGAAACTGTTAAATTAACAGCTCATATGATTTCAGATGTTGATGATTATGACTACTCAATGGATACTGATGATATTGGTCAGTTTGTAATAACTCCCATTGCAGAAGGAACTTCCTTCTTAAGTGTATCTGTTAATGATTCTCTAAATCTTGTTACAGAAGGGGCTGATGAAATTGTCGTTGATCCTGAAGATGTTTCTGAATTCAATGTCGGAGACCGAGTTATTGTTCATTTCAACGGAACTGATCGTCCTGGTGTGATTGTTGATTTTGTCGGTGAAGATCCGATGGACTCTTGGACAGGAACTGACTCCGGTAACTTTGAAGCTTGGGTTGTTCGCTTCGATGATGGAACACAGGAAATGATCGGCTCCTGTTATCTAAGTCTAGAAAACAACTTAACAGAATGCGGAGATGTCATGAATCTAGAAGAGTCAAACAAGTATAGAGATTTTGAGTGGGATAGAAAAGAACTTTATGCAGTAATCAAGAATGATGGCAGATATGCAGGAATTCCTTGCACAGGGTTTGGAGAGGCACAAGAGATGTCTTATCAGCATGAAGGATCTAAGATTTTCAGACTTGTTCTGGAGGATGATCCAACTGAAATTCCTCTCGTGGAAAATGTTTCTGATGTTGACCACAATGACATTGTTAACAAAGTAATGCGTGGAGAGATTTCTGTCTTTAGTGGTGAAGGTGACCCTGAAGATAAGTTTATCCGCATTCCAGAGCTTGATAATAAACACGGAATGTTAAAATTTGAATACTACTACGATCCTGATTCAGGCTCTGTCGTTTCTTATTCAAAATCAAGACTGGATTAACATATGAGCATATTTGATGAGCTGTTCAAGCTAGAATCAAAAGAGCTCAAAAGATATAGCGTGATGAATGAAGATAATGAGGAAGAAGGAACTGAATGGTTGATTCAATTCCAACTTGCCTCTGATGAATTTGATGACTCTTTTGATCAAGACTACAAAGAAGAAGTAGTAATTGTTGCTCCTGACTTTGATACTGCGTACAAGTATGCTCAGCAGTATGTTAGAAAAATGCAACTTAACTCTGAAACTTCAGCACAGTGGAAAGGTGCTGAGATTGTTTCAGTTGATAAAAGGTAACTGTTATTATATAATATAAGTATGAAGGATAAAGAATGAAATTCAAGAAATTATCACTTGACGAATCCTTGTTTGAGGATAACTTGAATTGGGTCCCTGCTCCTCATAATCCTGATGTTCTAGTACTAGGAACAAGTGACTATGATGATGACTTTGTTGCAACTGAACTTCCAAAAGAGGACATGAAGGGTCCTGAGTCAGGAAGTGATGCTGGTATTACGGATTTACTTATCTCTGCAATCAATGATGAATGGAATACAATTCGTTCCTACAATTCATTAGTTGAGACTTTGAAATACGAGTCCTCTAACAATCCTGAGTATTCTGCTTTTATTGACATCTTAAATGAAATCAATGCAGAAGAAAATAAACATGTTGGTCAGTTACAAGAAATTCTTGCAAAGTTGTCCCCTAACGCACAGTACATTGATAAGGGTCGTGAAGAAGGAAGATCTCAATTCAATTTTAGAAATGGTCAACTACAAGTTGAATCTTGGCAAAAAACCACATCAGCACAAACAGCTCCTGCTCATGGTTTGAGTGGTGATGATATATGCACATTAACAGATGTTGATGACGATATTTAAGGAGGTTACTAATGAAGGCACGTAAAGTAACAAATGAAGAATTCAACAATCTTCAAAGAGTTCTTGATGATGAGAAACCAGAAGTAATTGCTAATCTGGATATTGTCACAGCAAATGCTGTTAAAGAACATAATGACGCTGAAGAGCACATCGAAGAAGTTGCTGAAGAGTTGGCAGAAGCGGCAGCGGCAGTTGCTGTCGAGGAACCAAAAGCACCTGAAACTACTGTTGCGAATGAGTTTACTGCAAAATTAACATTGGATGAATCTCTAGAGAGTTTCAAGCTTCAGGAAGAGGAAAAGCCTGCTGACGGTAGAGCTCGTAAAGTATACGATGATGACGATGAGGATGAGTACCTTGATTTCGATATGTTCGATTTCATCTATGGACTTGTCACTGACTGCTGGCCTAAGCCCTTGAATCCTCTGGATCATAAACTTAGAAAGTTTATGTACATTGGTTCCGATACATATACTTCTGCGGATCGTATGGAAGCAGGAAATGTTTCTGATGGTCACGCACAAGTTGCAAGTACTGGCGATACAATTCAAGTGTATGCTAACAAGCCGGAAGAGTTCAATGACATCATCGAGATTTGCAATCTGTATAAGTTCAAGTACACAGGACCTGCTCAGCGGAGAAGTAAGAGTACTTACTGGGAATACTCCCTTGATATTCATGTTCCTTGTGTTGGCAGTGGATATCCTTACATGGTTGAAGAGTATTTTGAGACCATCGATAAAACAATGGAAGATGTTATGCCTGCAGACTTCTGCAAGCAGTATCGTAAGAGACAAGCTCGTGTAGAGAAGGAAGCTCAGAAGTTTATCAATGATGCAGAAGTCGACAAACTTACTAAGCAAGCCATTACGGCTGCAGCTCAGGATAACACGGAGCCTCTCGAGACACACTTGAAGCGTCTGTATACCACGCTTGATGATGCAGGATTAACTTACCAGAAGTCAAAAGTGAAGAAAACATTCATGGATGAATTTGCTGATGACTTCGATGACGAAGACTGATTAACAAGTTAAAAACTTTGAAGACTCTGTAGATGTTTGTGTCTACAGAGTCTTTTGTTGTAACATAAAGAATCATGTATATAAATCTATAGTATGATTAAGAAGGAGATAGCTTTGGGAATGTTTAGAAACTATCAATCAGAGCTGTTGAAAAATTATCAGCCAAACAACTTAGTCAACAAATTTTCCTGTAGTACTCCTGATAGTAAACTGATTTCAAGAGATTCAAGTAAACCTTATGAAGAGTACAACATCAAAGGAGAACATGTTGGCTACTTCTGGAGACAAGGTGAAACTTCGAATCTTGAATTTTTGATTGAGGGTGAAATTACTGTTGAGCCTAGCGCAATTATCTCAAGTATAAGTGGTGAGACTCCGGTAAACATTAGTGTATTATCTTCTGGTGCTCGGTATTACAACATTGAAGATCTAAAGTCATGGAGTTCATATATTGATAACGGAGTTACACATTGGGTAGAAGACGCTGAGTTCAAGTATCCCGAAGGCGGCACAAGAACTATCTATATGTCTGCATCCAAGTATCTAGAAGATAAATCTGTTGTTGTTACTCTCTACAATTTCCGTATGGAACCAATTCATACTTGGCATCCTGAAGTTCAGAACTCCAAAGTTGTATGTACTGTAGATAAAGACTTATCTGCAAGACTTCAAAAAGGTGTTTACTATTGTAATGTTACTGTAGAGAATGAATTAGTTAAATTTACAATCTTTGATACTAACGATTGTTTACTGTTGGTTAAGTGAGGATAAGACTATGGATATCAAACTAAGAGCAAGGTTATCTGCATACTCACTTGTTGATACCTTTGATTCAGTAGATTCTGATCATACATGTAATAACATGGTTCGTGTCACTGAAGACGAAATTGATAAATTGTTTGATAATACTTCAAACAATACAACATCAACAGATGCAGAGTTCACTAATTTTGTTGACTCTCTCTTTTCGGAGGGCTGATAATGTTTAATATTGCCTTCAACGGAATCATCACTGTTAACAGAGGTGACTCTTTCAGCTTCCCTCTAACAATAAACTTTGGAACATCCCTAGATCCCTTGAACTATGGATTAGGCGAATTGGATAAAGTTTATTTTGCAGTTATGGAACCAAATCAGCCGTTTGAAACTGCTCTCATAAAGAAAGTATTTACAAGAGCGGATGTTAATGAGAACAACGAAATCATGATAAAATTCAAACCAAAAGACACTTTATGTGTTCTCCCTGGTAAGTATTACTATCAGATAAAATTGCAAAGATTTAATTCTAATGATCCGGAAGACTACGATGTCGATACGGTTATTGATAAAACACAATTTTTCATCCTGGAGTAAGATATGGCAACAAAAGGACTTGTTGGTGGAACAAATACCACAACAACTACTGTAACCGCTTCAGGAAACACAACCTCAGCTGTTACAACTGAAATAAATAGCACTTCAGCAGTAAGTGCTACACTTGGATCAACACAAACAATATCTGCGTCAGCTGTTTCAACAACACCTGTTCCTGTTGAATATAATGGTGTTGAATCTGACTCAATGTATCTTACTGTTGATAACAAGAATAGAACTATTAGTGGTGAAGTTAAATGGCGTAGCATGATTGCTTCTACTGAAGCTGAAGAGGATGCAAATCACGCATATCCCGCTAATAAAGCAAGAATAAACTTCAGCGACATTGAAACTAAGTTTGCAACTATTAACAGAACGCTAACAACTCTTAGCAATTCTTGTACTTCAGCAAATCAAAATGTTTCTCAATATGTTGATGATCTTAGACAAGTTCAAGCGGATCTTGGTCAACTGATTCAAGATTGTTCAAATTTGAGCTTAAATCTGAATCGTGAAAGTCTTGCAAGAGAACGCAAGGATACAGAACTCCAAGGAAAGATTGGGGATGCTCAGAAACAACTTGATGCTGACTTTGAGGATTTACAAACTGTTATTCACAACAGACTGAATGCTCAAGATAACAAGATTTCTAAGAATATAGTTGACCTTGAAAACGAAGTCTCCAGAGCTCAAGTAAAAGAGGGAGAACTCTCAAGATCAATACAGAACACAACAAAATCATTGTTGGGTACTCAAGACAACCTCAAAGAATTGAGCATGAGAACAACAGCGATTAGCGACAAGGTTGTAAAACTAGAAACATCAGGCATTGTAAGTACTGTTGGTGAACATACTCAAGATATTGCGGAGTTACAGACACAACTAACAAATGTTAACATGAAGCTAACATCAAAAGTTGACGCTGTTGCTGGAGATGTTTCCAGAATTTCAGATATTGTTTACAAGCATGACTCCACATTGAGCTCTGTTGATTCAAGAGTGAAAGAAGCAACAAGTGATGTTCAAGAACTGAAGAATACTGCAAGTAGACAAGATCGAGAAATTAACACACTTGAGCAAAGACAGATGATTGAGGAAGAGAACAGAGATAGGCAATTTACTTCTTTGTCTGCACAAATTCTGGGTGAGACTGAGGTTCGGAGGTCCGTTGACGAATTGCACGAGAGCGAACTTGATCGTCTTGAGACTCGTATATCAACTTTACAAACAAGATTATTTGAAATAATTGAAAATCTTGGAGCTGAGCTTAGAGCTCGTGATGAGGACCTGGCAAACAACATTCAGAATGTTTCCTATGCATTTGTTGATGCTGGAACTGCACCAATCTAAGGAGAGCAAGTGATGGCTATTGACGAAACAAAACAATATGTGGACTGGGCTGGTTTAAGATACTATGACCAGCGAGTTAAAGAATACATTGATTCAAAATTTACTAACTTAGATGATCAAAACCAGTTTCGAGCTGATCTTGAGCAACTAGAAGATCGGATTCAAACTTTAGCGGATAATTTTACAACAGACAAGGCACACATTTATGAGCACATCGAGGCTTGTAAAAAGAGTTCTGCAACTAAGGAAGAACTTGCAAGTTCTGTGGCTGCTCTTCGTCAAGAGATCAAGGCCATTACAGGTGTGGATCTTACTGAATACGCAACAAAAGAGTTTGTTGAAGATAAGATAAGAAACATTGGTACAGTTGAGCTTCCCGATAATCTTGTAACTAGAGAGGAGCTTGCTGAGGAGATTGGTAAGATCTCTCCTCCTGAAGTTGATCTAACTAACTTAGCTACAAAAGAAGAACTTCGCGATGTTGAAGCAAAGATTCCTTCCATAGATGAACTTGCTTCCGAAGCATATGTTGATGACAAAGTTGCATCAATCATTATTCCTAAAGTTCCTACTAAGGTAAGTGAGCTTGAGAACGACACAGGGTATTTAACTGCTGTTCCTGAAGAATATGTTACACAAGCAGAGCTAGATGCGCAAGGATACATAAGAAATCTTGATGGTTATGCAACAGAAGATTATGTTGATGAAGCAGTTGCAAAACTTGTTGATAGCGCTCCTGAAGAGTTAAATACTTTGAAAGAATTATCAGATGCTATCTCAAGTCAGAAAGATGTTCTTGGTACTTTTGCAACCAAGACCGAAATTGAAGGATTAGCTACTCAAGAATTTGTTGAAAAACAAATTGCAGATATTCCTCCTGTTGATCTTACTGGTTATGTCAAAGAGGATGATCTTCCAGACACAAGCAAGTTCATTACAAGTATTCCTGAAGAATATGTTACTGATGTTGAACTTGACGCAAGAGGTTATCTAACTGAACATCAGTCTCTTGAAGAGTATGCAAAATCTAGAACAGTTGTTCAACACAAGTATGAAGTTCTTCCTATTGATGGAATGCTTGTTCTTTACAATGATGATGAAGTTAGGCTAAACACTCAAAGAGTTGTTCCTGTACATCAAGAAGTTGGTGAAACAGGAAATCCAAACATGTACTACGCAACATTTAGAGCTTATGCTCCGGAAGGTGCAAATCGTGTTATTGAGGGCTTGAATGGTATAATGGACTCCGAATTCAGTTCATTAGCAACTGACACATATGGAAGAAAATATACTACAATATGGTCTGCAATTGCTAACTACAATGGTACGGAATGGACTAAGTGGGGCGATACTTCTACAGTTGATAAGTATCTTGGCTTCTACTATAATTTCCATTGGTATAATGAAGATACTCTCATTGCTACTGACAAAGTAAGAGTCATTCTTACAAATGATGCTTGTCACAATGATCTTGTTCCCGATGCAGTTGCTCGTAGAATCGAAGAAAAAATCGCGGCTGTTGATTATGTTACTACAACAACAGTTGAGAAAATCATTGACGAAAAGATTGAAGATGTAATCAATGACGGTGCAACTGTGTCTTCAATCTCCTATGGAACATTCTAAGAGGAGGTAAACCAAGTGCAATTTCAAATTAAGTATGGTTTAAGAGAAAATATCGACAAGATTAGTGATGCAAACAAGATTGAAGGTTGTTGGTATATCTGTACTGACACATTAGAAGTTTTTGTGTGTATCGGTAATGAATTACAGCTTATCAAAGCTGCAAGCTCATTTGATGATGACATCATTGATTTGAGGGAGCGTGTTGCAGCTCTCGAATCTTCAACAAAAGAGGTCCACGTTAGTACATTATTTGACTTACCTGAAATAGGTCAAGTTGGAATTGTATATATAGTTGTTAAGGAAAATGCTGCTTACAGATGGGATGCCGAAGGTGGTAACTTTATCTGTATTGGTAGAGACTGGAAGGAGATTCAATGCATTAACGGCGGAGATGCTTCTTCCACATTTTCAAAATAACTTTGAATGATGATCAAGTAATATTACTTGTAGATGTAGAAAGTAAGTTTATAAATTTATTTTATGAGAGGAAATCGATCAATTATGGCAGAATTAAAAACTCAAATTCTTATCCGTAATGATACAGCAGAAAACTGGACCTCAAAAGATCCTGTTCTGGGTGCTGGTGAGTTCGGTGTTGAAGTTGGTGCTTCTGACAACAAGCTGAAGATTGGTGACGGTCAGAAAAAGTGGAGTGAGCTACCTTATACTTACAACTATTCTGAACTTCAGCAAATTGCAACTTTTGATAGCGATCTACAATTGACAATGCAGTTTGGTAGATACAAGCCCGGCACTTCCGGCTCTGTTGTTGTTCCTACTGAAGGTAAGACTGCTCAGCAAGTTCTACTTGATGCATTTGCTGTTCCCACTAATCCTACAGTTGGAGCTCGTACTTTAACTATCTCAACTAGTGGAAACCAGGAAGGCGAAGTTGGTGAGTTGTTTGCATTGCCAACAGCTACTGCGAAAGTTGGAACTGGTTCTTATCAGTATGGTTCTTACGGTGCAGATGGTACTACAAAGTATACAGATACTGGTACAGGAATTGTGTTCTCAAAGATTTCTATCAGTTCTTCAGACCCTGCAAAAACAGCTGAAGGAACAAATTCTAACAGCAATGTCACATTAAGTTTGACTACAACCGAACTGCCTGATGCTAATCGTAAGTTTACTGATACGGCAAAAACATTCAATTTCAGTGCAAGTGCTTCTCATGATGGTTCTCCAAGAACTCCTGTCAACAATGTTGGAACCAAAGTTGAAAGCTTGAAGATTGGTGCTCAGGATCTAACTGCAACTGCATCTTTAACTGTTACAGGTTATCGTAAGTGGTTTATGTACATCGGCAAAGATCACACAACTCCTATTTCTTCTGCATTCATTCGTGAGGCAACTCACAAGGGATGGGGTAAAGATGCAGCATCTGAGTCTGGTGTAGAAATTCCTGCAGGCACAACTCGTATTGTTGTTGCTATTCCTGCCGCTTGCAACAAAGCACTTACTGAAGTTATTGACGTTGACGGTATGGGTTTAAGTGCTTTCGGTAAATTTGTTCCTGACACTGTTGATGTTGAAGGCGCAAATGGTTCGGATGCTGTTCAGTATAAGACCTGGACGCTTGTACAACCCGAAGGTCTTGCAGCTACACATTATGATTTCACAATCGGTTAATAACAGAGAAGGAGAATAAACAATATTATGAGTTACGAATATCAGAAATTTGCATCACTTCCTGTTAACCTGAATAGACAGGCTTATGGCGCACTTGATATTTCTCAGGTGTTCACAAGTGAAAATGATCTTAAGTACTATGTAAGTAAAGGTGCTTATACAACTGAAGTATCTGAGTACTGGTTCAAGAGTGCAGATGAGAAAGTTGTTCCTTATCCCTACGCTGGTCAGTATCTTGCTCTTGTTGACAATGAAACTCGTAAGGTAACTGCTTACATTCTCGAAGAGCGTGCCGAAGCGGATATTGATGTTGCTCAAGGTAAGTATGCATTCAGCTACAAAGAGGTTGGCATCACTCCTGTTGGAGATGACAAGACTATCGATGTTGATGCAACAGGTAAGATTACTGTTCACGGCATTGAGGGTAAGACCTCCGGAACTTATGTTCCTCAGTTAGTTAACGGCGAGCTAGTGTGGTCAGTTCCTTCCAACATTACTGTTGATGGATTGAACGCTAACTTAACAGGTTTAACTGAGCGTGTTACAAATCTTGAAGACAAAGATACTACTCTTGCAGCGGACATCAAAACTGCTCAGGATACAGCGGATGCTAACGCTGAAGATATCAAAGCTCTCCAAGACAGAGATGTAGAGCTTTCAGACGCAGACACTGCTCTTGGTAATCGTGTTACTGCTGTTGAGCAGACTCTTAACGGAACTGAGGCTCAAGGCAACGAGGGTCATGAAGGTTATGTGCCTGCTGTTGCGGGGCTAGTTTCTAAAGTTGCAACTTTAGAAGATGAGATGAGCGGCGCAAAGGATGCACTTGATCAGCGTTATACTAAAGAGCAAGTACATACATATGTTGCGGAACAAATCGGTAACCAAGCTCACTTCAGTGCTCAAGTTGTTGACAGTACTGCCGAAATGACAGACACCACTGTTCTTTATTTGTTAAAGAAAGATGGTGTAACTGGTACCGATGTTTACGAGCAGTATATTGTTTTAACTGATGCGGAAGGAAATAAGACTCCTACCCTTATCGGTGAAACTTCAATTGACCTCACTCCTTATGCAACTGACTCTGATCTTCAAACTGCTATCAACGGCGTAGTAGACGCTTATGCAGCTGCTGATAGCACACTTGACGGTAAGATTATAGCTCTGCAACAAACCATCAATAGTTTAGATGCTAAGTATGACGCTAAGTACGCAACTATTGAAACTGTTGATGGCAAGGCTGATCAGACTGCTCTTGATGAAACTAATGATGCAGTTGACGAGCTCAGCGGTAAAATTGATGGTCTTGAGGGTAAAGCTCATATTCATGAAAACGAACCTGTTCTGGCTGGAATTACTGCAGAAAAAGTTGCAGCTTGGGATGAAGCTGAGAAGAATGTTATCCATTCTGCAGATGACGGTGAGTTTACTGTAACTGATAGAGAGCTCAGTATCAAGGCTGTTGCTCAGAGCAAAGTTACAGGTTTAGCTACTTCCTTACAAACCTTACAGGATAACATCGATGGTAAGGTATCTAAAGAAACTGGTAAGGAACTTATCTCAAGCACTGATCTTGCTAAGCTTGCTAAGTTGAATGCTGATGGCACTTTGGCTGCAACAAATGTTACTGGCCTAGCTGATTGGATGTCTGATAACCGTGAAACAGCTGCTGGATTGATGTCCGCTGCTGAAGAAGAGAAATTAGCTGGAATTGCAGCTGGTGCACAAGTTAACGTCATCGAGGGTGTTTCCGTTGCTGGTGAGCAGATTACACCCACTAACAAGATTGTTGAGATTGCTAGTGCAAGCAATACAGTCTACGGTGTTGTTAAGGGAACAGCCGCTATGAACATGATTTCTATCAATGAGGATAAGGCAATGGAAGTTCATAGCTTGAATGTTACTAAACTTGTTCAGGACGAGAATACAGTTCTTATCCTCAATGGTGGCAATGCTTAATTCCATCACTTAAATCTACAACTATCTCTCTATAAGATCTTGTATATAATCTTATAGAGAGATAGTTTCTGCGAGGTATAAATATGTCAGTTATTGAAAAAACTCTTAATACAAGAATTGTTAATAAACACGGCACATATGCTGAGTGGGCCGGAAGTAACATTACACTAAAGAAGGGCGAAATTGCTCTTGTTGAATTTACAACTAAACAGACGGCAACAGATGAAAATGGTAAGATTACTGTTCAGTATGTTCCTACTTACTTGATGAAAATCGGTGATGGTTCAACTCCATTTAGTGGACTGAACTGGTTATCCGCTCCTGCATCTGATGTTTATGATTGGGCAAAATCTGCATCTATCAATGATGTTGATATTACTGGTAACCAAGCAATCATCACATTAACTGATGATCTTGATAAAGCTGAGGCAGCTATCGTAGCACTACAGAATGCTGTTACTGGTGGAATGCACTTTATCGGTATTTCTACAACTGATCCTACAACAGGAACAGCTACCGTTGGTGGTAAAGCTGTAACACCTGCTACAGGTGATATTGTTATCTACAAAGTAACAGGTACTGATGCTCGTGATGTTGAATATGTGTACGATGGAACTGCTTGGATTGAGCTTGGTGATGTTACAGCTGAAGCAAAACGCATTACTGCTCTTGAAACATGGAGAGCAACTGCAGAAGATGAGATTGACGCTTTACAAGTAGCAAGTCATACTCATGGCAACAAAGATCTTCTAGATACAATTGTTGCTGATAATGTTCATAAACACACAAATAAAACTGTTATTGACGGAATTACTGCAACAAAGGTTTCTAACTGGGATACGGCTTATACTGATTCACAAGCAAACAAAGGAAATATCGCAACTCAAACTGATAGAATTGATGCAGTCTACAACATGTTCGGTACTGGATCTGAACTAGCAACAGTTTTGATCCTTGACTGCGGAACTGCAACGTCTGAGTGGTAATTCTTGTAACTACATAGATTCGATAGAGCTACATATCAATGTAGCTCTATTTTTATTGACTTGCTGTTGATACAATTGTATATAACAGTATAAGAAACTTTATTGAGGAGTGTGAGTAGACGTGGCAAAATTTATTACACAACTAAGACACGGAACCACTTCTGACTGGCTCAAATCAACAGTTATTCCTGCAAAGAACGAGCTCATTGTTGAATACTGTGACAACGGTAAAAAAAGATTTAAGTTAGGTAACGGTCAAAGTAAGTTTGAAGACCTTCCTTATATCGATGGTGAGCTTGAAAGCGCAATTAACACACTGAGAAATCAGATTTCTAATATTGTTACATCTGAATCAGGTGTTACAGAGCTTGAAATTTCTGATATGCGAGTTGGCTATGACGATGCAGAATATGATACTGCAGGCGACCATATTAGAGCTGTTGGTAAAGAAACAGCTGATTTGAAAGCAAGTCTGAAACAATTTATTGATGCAGCTGCTGTTGACGGACTGCTGTATGAAAATAATTTGTTATATCTGACAGCTGGTGGTGTCATTGTTTCCGATCCAGTTGAGGTTAAAGGCGGCTCCGGTGGAGGAGATTCTAGTAATGTTGTTCTAAAGATTAGTAACAACAACGGCGCATCTTCCTTGTCAGCTGCAAATGGCTCTCCTGTTATTCTTAAATTTACATTTACATCAGAAGAGGATGGATCATCTACAGGCGACTTTGCTTGTTCGATTTCTGTTGGAGGCAAAGTTGTTAAAACATTGAATCTGAAACAGGGTGCACAAGTCATCGATGTTGCAGATCTTTTGAAAGCTGGATCAAATACTGTTCGTGTAACATGTAGCGACATCTACGGAAATACCAGAAGTTTAGCTTATACATGTACTGTTATTGATCTTAGAATCTCTTCAACATTTGACTCAAGTCGTCCGTTTGATGACGCAATCATCTTCCAATATGTTCCTACTGGTGAGATTGATAAGACAGTTCATTTCTTGATTGACGGTAGGGAAGTTGCATACAAGAACGTTTCTGCCTCTGGTAGATCAATGACTCAAGAATTGCCTTTACAATCTCATGGATCTCACTCACTTGATGTTTATATAACAGCCACTCTGAATAATGAAACCATACCAAGTAATCATCTTGTTTATGATATCATGTGTGTTGAAGAGGGAGTAGAGACTCCTTTGATTGCATCTGTTTATCCAACAACTGAGATTAAACAGGGCAATATCATTTCTATTCCTTACTGTGTATATGTACCCGGAAAAGACTCCGCTGATATCACATTGAGCATTTATGAGATGATAAATGGTGAAGAGAAAGCTTACGGGTCACCAGTTGAGCTGAATGTTGATCGTTCACTGCATTACTGGAATGTTCGTCAATATCCCTCGGGAACTGTTAGATTCAAGATTACTTATACAGATGAGAAATACACTGTTTCAAAGGCTCATACTATACGAGTTGAAAAATCAGATATTGATATCGATTCAGTAGATGGTCCTGTTCTCCAACTTTCTGCTGTTGGTAGATCAAACGACGAGCGTCCAAGCCCTGCTCACTGGAAGTACAAAGATATAACAACAGATTTCCACAATTTTAACTGGGTAAGTAATGGTTGGGTTGTTGACGAAAATCTTGACACTTGTTTGCGCATCAATGGCGATGCTTATGTTGATATTAACTATCCGTTGTTTGGAAGAGACTTTAGAGAAATGGGTAAGACCATTGAGATTGAGTTTGCTATCAGAGATGTTAATGACAGAGAAGCTGTTGTTATTGATTGTACAGATGGCGACATCGGATTACAAGTAACAGCTGATACAGCTACACTATCGGGTACTGGAGCAAAAGTTAACTGTACGTATAAAGATAACGAGCATATCAGAGTAAGTTTCACTGTCGGTGTCGGTGTTACTTTAGATACGAACAAGAAGCTAACAAGATTTATCTGTACTTACATTGATGGAATCTTATCAAACATTGCTCAATATCCTGAAAATGGTAACTTTGAGCAAACTACTGCAAAAACAATCCGCATTGGATCAGAACTTTGTGGTATTGATATCTATAACATTCGTGTTTATGATTATGAACTATCTTCAGATGAAATTGTTCAGAATTACATTGCAGACACCACACTTCCTGTATTGAAACAAGAATTGTTTGAAGATAACGATATCTTCGAAGATGGCAAGGTTAGCTACGATAAAGTTAAGACAAAGATTCCTACAGTTTTGTTTATTGGATCTATGCCAACATTCAAGGGTGATAAGAAAAAGAATTCTGTTACAATGGTGTTTATACATCCTGATCATCCGGAATTAAACTTTACTGAGCTACTCAAGGAAATTGACGTACAGGGTACCTCTTCTCAGTTCTATGTTCGTAAAAACTGGAAGACAAAACACAATGTTGAACATCAACACATGGTCGATCAAGTTCCTGCAAAAGTATTCTGCTTGAAAGTTGACTATGCAGAAGCAACAGGTACTCATAATACTCAAGTTGCAAACTTTGCAGAAACACTTTATTCTGAAAAGATTCCACCTCAAGCAACAGAACCTCGTGTTAGAACTACAATAGCTGGATTCCCTTGTGTCATATTTGAGCAAGAAACAGCTGATTCAGAGCCAGTATTTTCTTCAAAAGCAAACTTCAACTTTGATAAGGGGTCTGAAAACGCATTCGGTTTTAGTTCCACATTTGATACAGAGTGCTGGGAATTCTGCAACAACACTTCTAACTCTTGTAACTTCTTAGGAGAAATTCCTGACGATTGGAAGGATGATTTTGAGCCTCGTTATTGTGGAATGAAAACAACTATTACACATGATGATGGAGAAGAGGAGACAGTTGGTGTGTGGGACAGAATTGAAGAGCTTCGCGAAAAGAAATCTGCTCTTCAAGCTCTAAAACCAAAACAAGATCTAACAACTGTTGAACAGGAAGAACTTGATAGATTGAACGCAAGTGCAATTGCTCGTTTCAAAGTTATGCATGATTGGGTGCTAAGTACTGCTACCGTCGCTCCTGTTCAAACCACTGATGAAGATGGTAATGTTGTTCTTGGTGGTGTTGTTGATATTGATTTCAGTAATCCTACTAAGTTAGATACACCTGTTATGTACGGTGGTATTAGCTATGAATACGATACAAAAGAATATAGATTAGCAAAGTTTGAGCATGAATTTGAAAACTATTTCAATATGCACTATTCAACTGTGTACTATGTATTTACATTCTTTGCGTTGATGACTGACCAAAGAGCAAAGAATATGTTCTTAACATATTGGGAAACAAACGGTCAAGGTCGTTGGTATCCATATCTGTATGATAACGATACTTCCTTTGGTATTAACAACGAGGGTGCTCGTGTATTTGATTACTATCATGAGGATACAGATAAGATTGGTACTTCCAATGTTTACAATGGTCAACACAGCATTCTGTGGAACAACTTCAGAGTGTGCTTCCCACAAAAGATTGCTGCAATGTACGCATCATTGCGTAGTGACAAGAAAATAACATATGATAAACTTGTAGATAGATTCATCATTCAAGGTGCTGAACAATGGAGTGCGTCACTTTACAATGAGGATGCCGAATACAAGTATGTTACAATGGCTCGTCCTGAAAATGCAGATCCTGAAAAGGGCGTTGATACAGCAAACTTATATCAAGTTAAAGGATCCGCTGAGCATCATTTCAAATACTTTGTTGAAAACAGAATTATGTACTGTGATAGTAAGTGGAACTGTGGTGACTATCCATCAGACTATGCGTTCCTTCGTATCTACACACCACAAGTCGTTGGAGGTAACACTCCCAAGTATACATCAACAAAGAATGATGATGGTACAATTGAAATCACAAGTAACTGGTTGATTAACAACGGAACTGAAGATGTCGATACCGGATTAGCTGTTACTTTTGATGAAGATAACGCAATAGTTGCTCCTGAAATTGTCAACAAGATCTGGCACATCAATGGAGTTAGCACAAACATTGCGGTTATCGGAGATCCGCTTGTTGTTACTCCGGATCCAAGTATTACAGTCAAAACATTCTCCTCAATGTACGCAGGAGTCAAATACAAGGCTAATGGTACATTCCAGAGTCAGAAACTTATGGCTGGAGAGACACATAAATTCTCTCCTCCAAATCCGAAAGAAATATTCAACGATACAGAAACCGGTATCTATGGTGCTAGTGAGATATCTTCACTTGGAGATTTATCTCCTCTGTATTGTGGTGTTATAAATGTTTCTTCCTGTAAAAAACTTACCGACCTCATTATTGGTAACCATACTAGGGGTTACAAAAATGATAATTTCCGTGAATTAAGTATCGGTAGTAACAAGCTCTTGAAAAAGATTGATGTTACAAACTGTACTGGTCTAGGACTTGATCACGGCAATGGTACCCCTCAGTTAACACTAGATGTTTCTAACTGTCCTAACATCGAAGAAATTTATGCCGAAGGAACAAACTTACAGAATATTCAGTTGCCAGATTCAGGTTACTTAAGAGTTCTACATGCTCCAAGTACACTAACATCTTTAACTATCAAGAATCAAATATATCTTAGTGACGAGACTTCAGAAGAACATCCTGTTCCTAACTTGAAGATTGACGATTGGTCAAAGATTAAACAGCTATTTATTGAAAACTGTCCCGGTCTTGATACTCGTCGATTACTTGAGAACTGTAGAGATGATGAGGGTAACTGGACGGTTGATCGTGTCAGATTGACTGATGTGGATTGGACAGTTCCCGATGTTACCTTCTTGAAGTCTCTGTATTCTGTTAAGGGTAGCGACAAGCTCAATGTTAATACAGACCATGCATATCTTACAGGTAAGTGCTATATTGAAACACTTACTGGTGAAGAAATGGCTGAAATAAACAGCATCTATCCGTATCTTGAAATTTCATTTGGAACCTTAACTGCAAAATTAACATTGAAAGATCTTGCAGGTGGAACATACGAAGTACAAGAGATTACTTGTTCTAACAATGTTGGTGGAACAGGAACTTGTCCTGTAACTGCTGGTAGAATTTCTACTCCAACAAGAACTGGAAACGAACAGTATACTTATACTTGGGGTGGATGGTCAGAAAGTCTTGATGGAGATCCCGATCCTGATGCTCTTCTCGATATAAGATCAGACAGAACTGTTTATGTTGCATTTGTAAAAACTGTTAAGAAGTATGATGTTGATTTCTATAATGATAACATTCTTCTTGCAACTGTTTCAACTCCTTATGGCGGTGATGCAACATATCCTGGTGAGGATCCTGAAAAACTAGATACAGCATATCCTGAACTCTATGATTTCAGATCCTGGGATCCACAGCCTGTTAATATTACTGGTCCATTAAAATGTTATGCCCAATTCCAGATTGTTGAAGATGGTGGTTGGCATACCTTAGGACTAGCTGATGTTGATAAGGAAGTTGATTCAACAAACAACACACTAAGCATTACAGCTTATAATGCTGTTCACCCACTTGTTAAAGTTCCAGAAACATTCACAGTTGAGGGTTCAAGTTACAATACGACATCGGTAGCTGGATTTAATCAATCCGTTGTTGAGCTTGTTGATCTTCCTGATACATTACAAACAATCTCTGCAAATGCATTCAGTGACTGTACAAAATTATCAGAAATTGACATTCCTACAAATGTTAACTACATCGGATCACGTGCATTCTACAATTGTACAACTCTGGATAAAGTTAACTATAATGCTGTTGAAGCAACAGCAGGAACATACAATGGATATATTTCACAAGGTCCGTTCAATGGATGTATTTCCAGTAAAGGATTTGTTGTTAAGATTGGAAACAGAGTGGAAGTAATTCCTGCCTCTATGTTCTCTCAAGGCAACACAAATGAGAATACTGTTATAAGAATTGAGTTTGAAGATACTCCTGTTTGTGCGGAAATCGGTGAATATGCATTTGCTCGTGTGTCACTTGAAAAGTTTGAACTTCCAAGCTCAATCAAGAAGATAAAGAGTTATGCATTCCGTAATAACTCAAAAATAACTGAATTAGTACTCCCTGAAGGATTAACAACCTTAGGTGATTCAGTATTCGTAGAGTGGAAGCGGCTTAAAAAAGTAACAATTCCTAGTACTGTATCTTCTATTGGATCTAGTTTGTTTGCAAGTTGTCCTGAGCTTGAAACAATCATTGTTGACAGTAACAATGCTCAGTATATGTCCATTGATAACTGCTTGATTGACAGAGTTAGCAAGAAATTGATTCAAGGATGTAAAACAAGTATTATTCCCGAATCTGTAAATTCTTTTGATTCCTCCGCATTCAAAGGATGTACAAATCTAGCGTCTGTTGTAGTTCCTTCAACAGTAAGTGAAATTCCAAGTGAGTGTTTCTACGAATGCTCTAATTTGACATCGATTGCTTTCCGTGGTAATGTAACAAACATTCGTGCTCAAGCATTCTACTCTTGTTATAACTTAGATATCAATCTTCCCGATTCAGTTACTTCAATCGGAACGAATGCATTTTCTTATAACAAAGTTACAGAAACTGTTACAATGCCTTCAAAGTTAACAAACATAGGCTCCAAAGCATTCTCGAGCTGTGAACAGTTAACAAAAGTGGACTTCAGTAATGTTGATGCTCTTCCAACAATTTCTGAAGACGCATTTGCAAGTTGCTCCTCTCTAGAAGAAATTATTGTTCCTTGGAAAGAAAATGAAGTTGTTGGAGCACCTTGGGGAGCTACAAATGCGACTGTCAAGTATAATTCATGAGGAGAACAAACATGTATAAAGTGGTTGCAGATGGAATAGTCGTGGACTTACTTGAAACTGTTAAATATGTTCGTTGGCTCAAGAAGTCAAAGAAATTTGTTTTAACAGATAAAACAAGTGCTCATGGAATACATAGCTCAACTGGTAAAACAGTTTATACACTTGAGGGAGCAAAACTCCCTCAAGTGCTTCCAAATAAAGTTGTAAAACTTGTACCGATAACAGAGTCAGAGTTTGACCGACTAAGTACTCTGATTCATGGTAAGCATTCTATTGATGCTGAAACAACATTGATTGTTGATGCAAGAAATAACAAGATCGACGAGTTGTCCAGAGCTTGTAAGAATGCTATTGAAGACGGTGTTAGTGTGTTATTTTCAGATAACATAGCACATCATTTTAGATTGACTCTTGAAGATCAGTTGAATTTGCAGCTTCTTGAAAAAGAAATTCAACTTGGAAGCTTAGCTGTTCTATATCATGAAACAGGAAAGCCATCTAAACTGTATAAATCAACAGATATATTAAAACTTATAAAAGCTGCTGATGCTCATAGAAAATATCACACAACATACTTCAATCTTCTTAAACATTGTGTTTACAACATGTATAGTCGTGATCAGATAAATGAAGTGTTCTATGGAACATCTCTAGAGGATCTTCCTATGTCCCCTGACTTGAGACAACTGGCAAAGGAGCAATACATTGGCTAATAACAATACACTTTTTGCTAGATTAGTAAACATTCACGATATTGAAGCAAACTGGAATAGAACATTCAACTTTATTCCAAGAGCTGGTGAAATCATCGTCTATGATCCAGATACAACTTATTCTTACTCAAGATTCAAAGTTGGTGATGGTTCAACAGATGTAAAGAATCTTCCTTTCGTGCACGAAACAACAATTGATGCTTTTTCCGATAGATTTTTCGGTTCTTCAAGTGATGATGTTGTTTACTTGAATGCAGGAAGCATCAAAGAATATTAAGGAGTTCTACAAATGGCAAATGGATACGATCCTATAAACTGGGAAAATAACATAACTCCACTTAGTGCTGAAAATCTAAACAAGATGGATCAAGCTATCAACAATCTTTATGACAATATGCAAGCTTGGACTGAACTTCAAACAAAGCTTCCTGAATGGAAAGCCTCAATTGAAGGAAACGAAGAGAGATTTACAGAGCTGGATACCGCAATAAAAGCAGTTGAACCAAAACTACTTACAACAAGTTTTGATTCCACAACAGGAACATTGAAAATAAGATTGAAGACAACTTAAATCAAAATAACACGAGAATTTATCTCGTGTTATTTTGCTGTTTACTTGTATATAATAATATAATTACCATCAAGGGATACTATGTTATGAAGTACACTGACGATATGTTTGAGGGATATCTTGATGCAGAACAAAAGTTCTATGATTACAGAACGCGAGCTGTATCAGGATCTAATATTTTTGATGAGAATACAACTGGAGTTTCCTTCTACGATCAATTTCTTGGAACTTCAGAATTAGATTATTTGCGAGATAAGAAGAATCTTGTTGGCTCAATTGTTTACATGAGTCCGAATGAGTATTACAAAGAGTGTAGTGAACATGCTTTTGGACGACGCAAAGTGACAGCACAATCATTGAAAGCTCAACGAGCTGCAGATAAAAGCACACTTGATCATCTAAAACAAGTAATCCAAACATATAAAAGAAGATTTCCTCTTCCGTATATCAACTATGCTGAAGGCGGTCAAGAAGGTCTTCATAGAATGTATGTTGCTGGAGAACTATTTGGTTGGGATAGCCCTAAACATCCAGTCCTTGTTATACACTGGGCTGATGAAGCTAGACATCAGAGAGAAGTTAAAGCAAAGTTTGACTTCGAGATTGAGTCTGCTATTCAAAAAGGCGTTAAGGATGCATTACAGTATAACTTTACAGACATTGAAGATCTAAGAACTCAGCTTGAATTCAGTTTGGACAGAACATTTGAATTCATTGATGAAGTTAAGAAGCCTGTCAATTTCCAGTTAACGGAAAAAAGCGATAACTGTATAGTTAAAGTTCTAGATGTAGAATATTCGTTCCCAAAAGAAGATATTCAGTTTGTTGAAAAAGATTGGGATGACGATGATCTAGATGATATTGAGCTTGATGGTGACATTGACGCATTTCTTTCTAAATATCTGAAATGATAACTACAAGGAGTACTGATGGTAGCAAATAATAACTTGGACTTATCAGCTCTTGATTCATTATCACAGGAAGAGCGTGAATATGCTCTAAAAGTTCTCGAGGAGTATTCACAAGGATCAGCTCAATTATTCGATGAATTGAAATATGCTGATTACAAAGAAACTCCTGTTGACATTGTAACATTTATAAAAGATAACAGATACCTTGGAAGGGCTTGGCACTTGTCAGATGGTAAGTGTAAACTATTCCCTTTCTGGGAAAAGAAGCTACAAGAGCTGTTTCCGGATAATATTAGTACTGATTACAATACATTCATTGAGTCTGGCGCTCGTGGTTTGGGTAAATCAGAAATTGCAGTAGCAATATCTCTTTATCTAATGCACAGACTAATGTGCTTGAAAGATCCGTACTTAACATTGAACTTGAAGCCAACTGAACAAGTTGCGTTCGCATTCATGAACATCACACAAGACTTGGCTATGGACATTGGTATGGTTAAGTTTCAGAACACAGTCCAATGTTCTCCTTGGTTCATGGAACGAGGCACAATGTCAGGAAGAAAGACTCCTCAATGGAATCCTCCTGACTTCATTAAGATAATTATTGGTTCTCAATCTAGCGATGTTATTGGTCAGGCTGTATATTTTGCATTCTTTGATGAAATCTCATTCATACGAAATCAAGATGTTGAAATCCAAAAAAGAAAAGCACTTGATATGATTGATACCGCTATCGGTGGTATGATGACTCGTTTTACTAATAAAGGAAAAAATCCAACTTTGCTAGTGCTTGCTTCTTCAAAACGGTCAGAAAAATCATTTATGGAAGAGCACATCAAGAAAAAGTCAAAAACAGACAACATGAACACATTGATTGTTGATGAGCCTGTTTGGAATGTTCGTCCTCCAAGTGAATACTCAGGAAAAAGATTCTATGTTGCACAAGGTAACAGATTCTTGAACTCTGAAGTATTACCGCTTGAGATTGAAGAGACAGATTTAACAGTTTGGAGAAACAAAGGGTATCGGATACTCGATGTTCCGATTGAATATTATTCAAAGTTTCTTGAGGAGATTGATAGAGCACTTTGTGACTATGCAGGTGTGTCCTCAAGTGACTTGTTAACATACATAAGCGGATCAAGGCTTGCAGAAACAAAAACTGACTCGTACCAAAATCCGTTTACAAAAGAAGTTATTGAGTGCGGAAACGCCCCTAATGATTTCACTCAATATTATAATTTCTTTGATCTTAGTCGTATTCCTCCTAAGATGAAGTCAAAGCCCTTGTATATACATTTGGATATGTCAGTAACTGGGGATAAGACTGGTATTGCAGGCACTTGGATTGCAGATAAGCGTCCCACTGCTGATGGTGAGCCTAAATCCAAAGAACTTCACTATCAGTTAGCTTTTTCAGTTTCTATTAAAGCTCCAAAAGGACATCAAGTTTCTTTTGAGAAGAATCGTCAGTTCATATACTGGTTAAAAGAGCAAGGATTTGTTATTCGTGGAGTTTCCAGTGATACATATCAAAGTGCGGACCTTAAACAACAGTTAATATCCAAAGGATATAACTTTGAAACAATTTCTGTTGATAGAGTATCCCCTTCGAGCAAGGTATGTGAACCTTACCAGTATCTAAAGAATACAATCTATGAAAAAAGAATTGTTATGTATGAATCTTCATTACTCACTGAAGAGCTTCTTGGATTAGAGAAAAACAGTAGTAATGGCAAGATTGATCATAGCCCTCTTGGAATTAACAGCAAAGACGCGGCTGACGCACTTTGTGGATCTGTTTGGAACGCATCTCGTAATGCGGATGAGTTCGACTACGATTACGGCGAAAATATTGAAATAATGACAACAGTTAGTGGTGGAGAAAACTACGATAGTGGTGTTCATCAGTTAGCTGTTGATTTTGAAGCAGAAATGCAGAAGCTGTTGGATCCTGTAAACCCAACAGTTAATAAACAAGAAACACAAGAAAATGTTCACACTGATTTTGGACTTGGAATAGCACAGCCTGTTTATAGTCCTCTTGTATCAGACGGAATCATTATTTGGTGAGGATGTTGAATGGATAAAGATACAATTAGAAATAGTGCGTTTCCTGAACAGGATCCCGCGCTTTACGATAAACAAGTAAAACCTGTTCCAGTCCCACAACATGAGATAGGTATTGATCTAGATAACAGAGTTCTTGACAATGTTGTTGAAACAATGCAAACAAGTCAGTTCGATGTTAATTCATTGAACTCCTTTACTCAAGTATCTAGAAGTAGAAACGAAATCTATGACACATTAGATGATATGGGTGATGACTCAATCATTGCAGCTGTACTGGAAACTTACGCAGAAGATGCTACTGAAACAAATGATGCAGGATCAATTGTTTGGGCAGAGTCAAGTGACAGCGAAGCTCTTAAATTTGTAACATATCTTTTGAACGCACTGAATGTTGACAAGAATGTTTACAAATGGACTTACAGTTTATGTAAGTACGGAGATGTTTATCTTAGACTTTACAGAGAATCCGAATACGATGATCTACTATTTGATAAGCCAAAATCAAGACAGAACTTGAATGAAGATGTTAAGATAATGGCTTATAGTAAACATGATAATTATGTTCATTATCTTGAACATATGCCTAACCCCGCTCAAGTTTTTGAGCTTACAAGATTCGGTAAAACTGCAGCTTACATCAGAACAGATGTTGAGTCAACAAGACAGAACAAAGATAGTTACTCAATGTCTCCATTGATTAACAAATATTCATTTAACAAGAATGACGTGGAACTATATCCTCCAACAGAGTTCGTTCATGGTTGTTTAGAAGATAACAGCAGCAGAACTCCTGAGGAAGTGGAATTATTTGTTACTGATGACAAGGCTATCAGCTACAATGTGAAGCGCGGTCAATCATTACTTTATAGTACATATAAAATTTGGCGACAATTGATGCTGCTTGAAAATTCCGTTCTATTGAACAGAGTTACACAATCCTCAATTGTTCGTGTTATTGCTGTTGAAGTCGGTGACATGCCGAAGGAAAATGTACAACCGCATCTTATGAGCGTAAAGCAACTTATTGAGCAGAAAGCTGCTCTTGATGTTGGCAGATCAATGAGCGAATATACAAATCCTGGACCCATAGCAAACAATGTTTACATTCCAACAAGAAATCAGCAAGGTGGTATTACAACACAACAGATCGGTGGCGATGTAAAGATTGGTGATCTTGCTGACTTATCTTACTATCAGGACAAGTTTTTCGGTAACCTTCGTGTCCCTAAACAATATTTCGGTGTAACTGACGACAACGCAGGTTTCAGTGGTGGTCAATCTTTATCTATCATATCTTCAAGATATGCAAAGATGATCAAGCGTATTCAGAACACAGTTATTCAAATGTTAACTGATGCAATTAACTTGATCTTAATCGATACAGGAAATGATGCATATATTAACAAATTCACGCTCAAGATGCAAGCACCTACAACTCAAGAAGAGGTTGACCGTAGAGATAACTTGAGCAACAAAGTTGGACTTGTTAGAGACATCATGGATACTTTGGCAGATGTTGAAAATACAACTACAAAGTTGAAGATCTTGAAATCCTTGCTCAGTAACACTATCTCTGATACCGATGTTATTCAGTTGATTCAAGAAGAAATTGAAGCACTGGAAGCTCTCGAGGAAGAAAGTGCTCCTGATGATATTACAACTGAAGAAGATGATTTCGGTGATGAGCCGCTTGACTTCGGATCCGGTGGTGGTTCAGATTTCGATATGTCGTTTGATGACACCTCAAGTTCTGATACTGAAGTAACTGATGACGTTGAGGATGATACATTACCTACTCCGGATGAACTTGATATTGGTGATGTATCTGACGCAACTAATCCAAATCTAGATTAAAACTTCCTGAATTACAACAAAAAATGAGGAGATTTCTGTTTTAATCTCCTCATCTTATACAACTTATTATGTGCAGTTTGCGCCTTAGCGCAACGTGTTTAGCCAGTAATAACTGGGAAAGGAAATTGTATATAATTATGATAACAAGAAGAGACTGTATTCTATTACTTTCTGAACTATCAAGTCGAGGCATTGACACAACATCAATGCTACAAAAGGCTGTAAAGAGTTCTGATGTTGATATAGCTGTTATAAAGTTTATCAACGATCATAGACCGTTTGATGCAAATCTATTCTACGAAAAACTTAGAAAAAGTTATAATCATAAACGATCAAATCTTTACAGAAATATTGTTACTTGCGATGAAACAGATTGTTCTGATTCAGTGCTAACAACATTAGCGGCATTAAATTTACAGATTCTTCTCTACATGAACAATGTTGAAGATACAAAGATGTTCATGTCACATACACGAATGGAAGAAATAAATCAAGTTTTGTTGAACTACTCCAGAACATATGATTTAGTTCCATGTATCAAAGTTTTACAGATTATCAAAGCCGACTTGAAGGCGTTTGAATACATCAATAAAAATATTTGATAACTGTATTCAAAATAAATTAAGTCAGATAATAAGCGCTAAATTGTATAACATTTTATCAAAAGAATTAGTATGCTTTGCTGTACTTAGGAATAGGTAGGTTGTGTTATGTTAGAACATTACAATGTGAATAACGAAATGCAGTACCAAAAACTAACTGCCGAAGAACAGCGTGAGCGTGGTATTCTTGGCAGACTTGTTGGTATTATTGCTGATTTCAAAAATGCTACCAGAAATGGTCGTAGATATACAGAAGAACTCTGGGACAAAACTTTCAATAATCCTCTAATTAGAGAAAAGTTTGAAAATCGTTGTTTGTTCGGTGAACTTGGTCATCCTGTTGATAGACAGGAAGTAGATATGGAGAAAGTTTGTATCTGCTTGGCTGAACCTCCAAAGAAGGGCAACGATGGTAAGCTTTATGGAGTATTTGATATTCTTGATACTCCCAATGGTCGCATCTTGAAAACATTTTGTGACTATGGTACACGCATTGGCGTATCCAGTCGTGGATCTGGTGATACATTTGAAGACTATGACGGTGGTGAGACAGTTGACGCTGACACATATGATTGTGAATGCTGGGATGCTGTTCTTTTGCCCGCTGTTAAAACTGCAAGACTTGCAGTTGTTAACGAGTCACTAAATACTAACAAAGTTAACTTGAAGAAAGCTCTACAAGAAGCACTTGAGAGTTCAACTGAGGATGAGAAGAAAATTATGATGAAAACTCTGGATGATCTAAAAGTTGATTATACAGAAGAAAATACCAGTACAGTTGAGGAATCAACCAGTGCTGATAATATACCAAGTGAATCTGAAATTCAAGAAGGAACCGAAGTGGCAGCCGAAGATAACGGAGCCGATGAGTTAGTTCAAGAATTACAAGAGGCACTCAAAGCACAGCAAGAACTTGAGCAAAAAGTAAAATCGTTACAAGAAAAGTTGTCAGTTTGTTATACGAAGGAAGCTCGGTATAGTGCGGTTTTAGGACAAACAAAACAAGAACTTGCTGAAGCACAAGATGAAAACAAAAAGCTTGTTGAGCAGTTGGAAGTGAAAGTTGCTGAAAATGCAACTGCTCAAAGTACAATTGCAGAACATCAAGCAACAATCAGCTCTTTGAAAGAGCGACTTGGAGTTGGTAGAGGTAAGAACCAGCAATTAACTGAAAGTTTAACTGCAAGAGATTCTGAAATCAAGAAACTTCAAGGCACAATCAAGTCCTTACAAGAAGGCTTTGATAAGAAGATTTCTGATAAGGAAACTGAATGTGAAAAACTTACTGAAGCACTTGCTGAAAGTAAGAAAGATTCTCAGATTATTCGTAGTCAAGCTTCCGCAAAAGTAGTTCGCGCACAAGAATTAACTGAAAAGTATAAGACTATTGCTAGAACAGCAGTAGAAAAATACATCACTTCTCAAGCAAGTCGTATTGGCGTATCTGTTGAGGATATTAAGAAACGATTGAACGAAAACTATTCTTTCAATGATATTGATCATGTTTGTGAAGATCTTCGGAAGTATAAATTAACTGTTAATGCTCTTCCTTTTAACGTAGGTAAAGCTCCAGTTAAAATGACTATCAAAGAGTCAAGAGAAGTTATTAGTTCTGCTCGTAATGATGACAGAATTGACGATGAAGTTGATACAACATTGAACAACTTCTTATCATAAAAATCAAAATAAAATATTTATAGTTGGAGAAATATTATGGCTACAAAGTCCTTATTTGAAGCTTATAAGAATCGTCTGGCTGTTGCTAATACTGTGTATGGTAAAATGCACAGTGGTGAGGCTATGAGCCAGAATCGTAAGCTCGTTGTTGCAAAGTGTCTTGAGAACACTAATAAGTTCATGAACGAAGCATTTGATCAGTCCGTTGGCACTCAGAGAAGTGACATGGGAATGTTCAAGAAATTTGCTCTGAACTTAACTACAGTTGCTCTTCCTAACTTGATTGCTCATGATCTAGTTATTGTGCATCCTATGAGCTCCATGTCTGGTTATATCACCTACATTGAGTATCAGTACGCTTCTAACAAGGGTGCTACTGCTCAGAGTAACATGATCAGCAATCCTTTCGGTTTCGGTAATGTTGATACTGATTTCACTGGCAGCCGCGTTGTTGAAGGTATTACTGAGGGTCAGACTAAAGTTGCTTGGGGTCCTGTAATTCCTTCTGTTGGTGAGAAGAATCTCTTCAAGTTCCTGAACGACAAAGGTGAGGAAGTTGAAGGTGGTACTCTTGCTGAAGACGGCACATTTACTGCTCCTGAAGGCGCAACAAAGATTGCATACGTTTACAACAACATTGTTGTTCCTCAGAACGATCTGCCTATGATCAAGGCTGAGATGAAGTCCATCTCTCTTGTTGCTAAGGCTCGTAGAATTGCTGTTTACTACAGCCAGATCGCTGCTTACCAAGCTAAGACCGATTACGGTGTGGATCTCGGTGATCAGCTTGCTGAGAAGGCTGTTGGTGAGCTTTCTTACGAAATCGACACTGAAATCACAAACATGCTCGTTGAGAATGCTGCTGAAGATACTGAGCTCGTCTGGAGCAAGACTCTTCCTGTTGGTGTTTCTAAGGCTGAGCACTACGAAGGTTTCGCAGAAATTCTTGAGATTGCTAAGCAGAAGATCTACGATGCAACCAAGAAATTTGCTCCTAACTACGTGATCTGCGCTTCCAACCTGCTTCCTGTTCTCTCTGTTGTTAAGAGCTGGAACGCTGCTCCTGCAGGTCAGATCAATGGTCCTTACTTCGCTGGTACTATCAATGGCTTAAAGGTGTTCGTAACTCCTAACATTGAGGCTGGTAAGTTCGTTGTTGGTTGCAACGGTAACGATATGATGAGCTCTGCTGCTGTTTATGCACCTTACATGGCCATCGTTCCTACTCAGCTGCTCGGTTATGCTGATGGCGGTATGAGTCAGGGCTGGTCCACTCTGTATGATCTGAAGATACTGAACAAGAACTTGCTCGTTGCAGGTCGTGTTACTCCTTAATCAGTAAGATACAACAAGTTAAACATTACGGAGGAGGAAATGAATCCTCCTCCGTATTTTAATGAATGAGAACCAATCATTACAACTTAACTGTTATGTATTCTCATGTATATACTAATGAAGAAATCATGGCAGTTTGAGGATTGTTGTTATTTCTTACTATGATAATATATTAACAATGTATAGTATTCAACTACTATAAAGGAAAGTAGCAACACAATGGAATTAACTGCACAAAATATCGGTTTTGTCATTCTTGTGCTAATCGTCATGGTTCCGCAACTGATCAAATCAGTGCAGTGGATTATCAACATTTGTAAACAGCATAAAAAGAATCAACAAGAGGCTTTTGAAGCTGGACAAGCTGCTCAAGTTACTGAGGATGAAGTTGAAAATCGTTTTGAAGCCGGCGAAGAGAAAATCGAGAATTTGATTGAAGAAGAAAGCAAGATACTACAGTCACTTGACTCCATCAAGCAGTGTCTTGAGTGGTTGAATGAATCTGATAACTTGAATATCAAGTATGTCATTAAAAGATCTTGGGAACAATCTGTTCAACAAGGAAAACCTCTAGACCATTATGAGTTTGAGTTACTTGAGCATAGGTATGCAATTTACAGAATGCGTGGTGGTAACTCTTGGGCAGAGGGAATGATGAACGATATTCGTGATGCTAGAAAGCGTCATTTTCATCAGAATTGATTTCAAGTTGAATTAAGAAAATTACATCTATATAATACGAACGAAGTGAGTATTATATTATTTGTAGTAAATATAAGTAAGTGACTTGTAGTCACTAATTGTATATAACAATATATAACTATAGAGTTGTATACATACTGAAACTAATTATTCTTAGGAGAATCTAATATGTTTGTATATCAGAATGCCGAACGCGATATCTGCGTTACATTCGAGAGCAACAAACCTGTTGCAAATCCTGAGTATGTCATTAGAATTGATCATGCTGAAGGAACAATCAGCGTAAATGGTCAAGTTATGACTGCTCGTGAGGATACTACTGCCGAGGATGTTACTGATAACGTAACTGATCCTGAACAGGAAACTACTACTGATCCAGTTGAGGAAGAAGAAAACGGTGATACTACAGAGCCTGATGTAACTGAAGGTGATGAAGAAGATCTCGATGGTGAAGAGACCGAAACTGAGTAATTCATGATAATGAGCTTGTTGTTTCGTGTTGTATGAATCGACAAGCTCATTATTACTTGTGAGGTGAGTTATTGATGGATATGCAAGCTATCAAAGAAGAAATCCAGTTAAAACTCACTGGTGATGTTCTTGATATGGAATTGTCTGATGCTTCTTTAACAAAGATTGTAAATTCTAGTTTAAGAGAAATTCAGAGATATATAGATACTGTTGTAATCGAAACAATCCCGTTTTCAAAATGTATTGATATGACTCAATGCAAATATAAGATAAGTGCTGTTATTGGAGTTCGCAGAGCTGAAGGCTACATGGTTGAGCAAGATTCTACAAATCAAGCTGTTATGGATCCAATGTACGCAAGCCAGTGGCAGATTTTATCAGGATTGGGAAATGTTAGAAACCTAACAGACTATGCGTATAATTACGCATCATGGAATACAATTCTACAGATCAAGAATACAACATCAACTGATCTTGCATTCAATTATGATAAGATGAGTGAAAAGCTTTATGTTAATGTTGCATCAAATTTACCGGAAACAATAACTGTTATCTATGTTCCTCGGTTCGACGACGTTTCACAGATAACATCTGATTTCTGGATTGATGTACTCATTCGACATGCAGTAGCTCAAACAAAAGTTGTTGTTGGTCGTGTTAGAACTAAATTCAAACAGTCTAATGCCTTGTGGGTTTTGGACGGAGATACATTGTTACAAGAAGGTACTACTGAGCTTACTACACTTCGAGAGGAGCTTAGAGCAAGTACACAACTTGTTTACGGCATTGATTAAGATAACTTATAACTGATAACTTACAGAATACTGAGGAAGGTAATTAAACAATGAGCTTTGATTATATCAATGAAGCATTCAAGCGCCTCAATGCTCTGAACGAGGAGATGTTTGATACATCTCTTACGGGTATTAACAGCTTGGCTGACATCATGGAAGAAGATGATGCTTCCGACATTGTTAAAGTTATTGATCCTGCGGCTGAAACAGAAGATACCGTATCCGATTCTTACATTGGTAAAGTGATTATCAATTGTAATGTTTGTCATTCTCATATCTTTGAAGACAAACAAGATGTTGTCATTGATGAGGATGGTGTTGTAAATCCTGAAATGCAGTGTCCTTACTGTGGTGAAATGTCTGGATTTACTGTTGTCGGTGAGATCAAAGCATTCGAAACTGAAACTCCTGAAGAGACTCCTGTTGAGGAAGTTCCTGAAGTTCCTGCTCCTGAGGCTCCAATTGAAGATACACAGCCCGAAACAATTAAAGAGAGTTTCAACAGAGATACTGTTGTTAATGACTTGAACAAACTGAAAGAATTTTTGAAGTCAAAGGGTCATGCTTGCAACAGCAAGGAAGCTATTACATACTTATGGTCAGTCATTGATCTATTTGAAGCTGGCGATCAAGAGATCAATGATCAAAGTATTGCTGACTGGTATGAAGAGACCTCAAAGAATTTCCCTGATGACTTTGATTTATTTAAGAGTATTGAAGTCGAAGAAGAGATTTTAACTGAGGGTAAGATTATTGACAATGTTAAGAAGGTTGCAACAAGAGTTGGTGCTGATGCTGCAACAATTATTCGTTGTTTTACCGAGTTAGGAGAAATGGCTGCTAATATTGGTAACAAGGGTGAATATAGAACAACCAAGTTAAATGATCTTATGACTCATGTTGAAAATAAAGCTGTTCTTAAAGCACTTATGAGTGGTAATGAAACAGTTATGAACGGCTTGAGCAAGGAAGATATTGAAGAACTTGAGCAAGATATTGTTGAGTATGAGGCAGATAAGGCTAAGAAGGACAAGAACCTTGATGAGTCTATTGAAGAATTGTCACTTACTGCTAATGGTACTCACATCGAAGTAGATGAGGATGAAGATGGTAAGGTTACTCTTACTGCAGAACCTGTTCCTGCTGAGGACGATGCTCAAGTGATTGCTCCTGTGTCCGATGATACAATTGCAGAAATTGAAGCTCAGAATGATGTTCCTGCTGATGTTGATGCAGTTGTTGAAGAAGAACCTGAGGAAAACATCGAAGATGTTGAGCTTGAGATGGATGAGGTTGATGAGGAAGGATTGGATGAGCTTGGAGAAGCTTATCTTAAGGACATCTATGAAAATGTTGAGTCCTTCAAAACAACTAATGTTTCTACAACTGAATCCAGTATGATTGTTGAAGGAACTATTAAGTTTACTTCAGGTGCTGAAAAGAATACTGGATTTGTATTTGAAGCATTTACAACTGATGGTAAGGGTCGTGTTAAGTTTGTTGGTAAGAACGCACACTTTAGTGAGAGCGTTGATGCATTCGAGTTAACAGGAACAATTTCAGAAAAGAAACTTCTACCTGAAAGTTTATCATACAACTACACTGTTGGCGAGCAGACTGTTAACGGAACTGTTAACAAGAAGTGAGGTACTGATAAGATGGCATATGATATCTTTGATACCTACAAGAAAAGACTAAAAGAGTCTTTTGATAGCCGATTTTGTGATGTTGAAGTTACAGAGGAAATCTGCTCTTCAAGTAAGACAACTGAACAGATGCTTGATGAAGGATTTAATAATGTTTATGGACTAACTGAAAGCACCGATTCTGATCGTGAAAGATACTGGGATTTCTTGAGTACATTATTAGATTCCGAAAAGGAAACAATAGTTGCTGATAAACTTGCTAAACTAGCACGCCTTCCCAGTGGCGACTACATAGGTGGATTTCATGACGATTACATTCCAAACAGTGGTTCAATCTCAACAGATGCTTTGCGTAATATTTGTTTAGAGTTTGGAATGAAAGAATCAAGTTTCAGTGAACACAGTAATCCACTAACGGAAGATTGGTCAGTAGGATTACTTATTCATGTATATGCTTCTAATGACAGTGTTAGGGCAGCTTGTGAGAGCGGCAAGCTTGATATTCCTGCTGTCGCTAGTGAAGGATTTGACAACTGTATCGGTAAAACATCCTTGATTGTAAGATTTTCCAACGGCAAAGTTTTTGATTTTCTTAATATAACAGAGAATGCTTGTGAATTCCATTACACTGCATATGATAAGGACCTTCGGTATGAAATTGAAGGTGGAATTTCAGCTTTGAATAAGATGGTTAAGAATCAACAGATTGATAAAAGCACCAGAAGTCTTATCGACTGGTTGAAAAAGTCCTTAACTGATCTTGGAATTGAAATCCTCAACACTGATGTTCGTATTGTTAGTTCAAAAGGGGAATATAATTTCCGAGAGTCCTTAAACAATAGGAATACTCTGAATGAGGATTTCGGAACTTTCCCTGAATGGCTAAAAAAGTTCTTCAAAGAGCATAAATCTGTTAAAGACTCTCTAACAAAGAGAGGTATTGACCTTGCACATGCAACATATATTTCAGGTCAGTTACCAAAGAATGCAAGAGATCCTGCATTCAAAGATCTAACTAAGTTAGCTGTTTTCCGTATGTACGAGCGCATTGGTAGCAACTTTGAAGTTGTCTATATTCCTGGCGTTACTGACCCAGATGTTTATCCCGATGATCTGAATCGTTGGACAAGATATCGTGCAAGTGCTATCTCTAAGAAGAAACTTCTTGAGATGACCATTGAATACGGATATATTGATCTAAATGATCCTCGTAACAGTAATCTTAAGTTAAGAACTGATAGATATGCTGCTAAACAAGGAATGGTTGATCGTGATCTTAGTGCAGCTCAACATGCTACAAGAACAAATGTTGAATATGCAAAGAAAGATAATGGTCGTACTGACTGGGATAATCCTATTAGTTGGGATATCAAGTGGGTAACAAAGAAAGGTTATGATAAATCTGGTTATCCTCTTGATCCTGATAAGTATGGAAGAATGCTTGATCGAGTCGGTCTTGACGATTATGCCGTTCGTCTTGAAATGCTTTATAACAAGATTGAAGCTGCAAGAACTCGTCTTGTCGCTGTTATGGATAAGTATACAGCTGCAGATTCAATGAAAGTTCGTGTTAAGAGTTCTTGGGAAAGAAACATCTTCGGTGATATTCAGAGAATTGTTTCTGATTTTTCAAGAGCGATTGATTCTTATCGAGAGTTGCAAGACACAGTTAATGAGCTTGTAACTGCGGAAGACATTGACGATAAAGAGAAAGATCGTCGTATTAAGACTGCCTTCCAGTGGATTGGCAAGCGTGTTCGCGATTACTTGAAAGAAGTGACTGACGGACTGAAGAACGCTGAAACAGCTGAGACTATTTAATCTATCATGAAGGAGTTCTATAATGAATCAAAATTATGGATTGCTCCTAAATGAGCGCGATATAAAGTTACAAAGAAAATATTTCGAGGAAATGTGCACGATGGTTGGCGTTAAAGTTATCCACCGTGCTCCTCGACCTGGAAAATCTTATACAACTTACAGTGAGATAGACTCAAATTATTTTGAGCCAGAAGCGGTAGGATGCATATTTGAAGAACATCCAAATCAAAGAACAATGAAGAAACTTGGTTGGAACTCAGAGTTATCTGAGGTTGCCTCCATTATTTCTGTTCCGTATGACTTGAAAGGAATTCAACAGGGTTCCTTGTTCATTGTTCCAAGTGCGTTCGATAGAACGGTTGGAAGAGTGTTTCGAGTCACTGAAATAACAGGAATCATGATTTATCCTTGTTCTTTAACTTGTAAGTTAGTTCCTGAGTACGAAGACACTTTCACTCCTAACACGTATGTACATAAGACTAACAGTTTTAATCTGTTGAATCGTGAGGAAGATTGATGAAACTTGAAATCCTTGATCCTAACAACGAGCTTGAAAAATCATTCGGCTCCTGGTTGAGGTCAAGAATAATTTCTAGATTTCTTGCATTACTTGATTCAAGAAAACTTCAAAGATGGCAATCATTCTTTGATACAACTGACACACTTGTGCTTTTGTATAGTAAGCTTGATGTGGAAAGAACTCTTCGTTACGGTATAAGATTTTTACGAGTTACGAAACTTCCTGATAAGATAGTAATATATCTTGATAAAAATCAGTTAGTTCCAGGACTCGATAGAGTAAAACTAGAATCTTTTTTTCGGTTAATAACATATGGTAACAGTTCTATTGCTGGTTATCCTCTGTTTATTACCAATCTACAACATTTTGTTGATAACATAAATCATTATGTTGAATTGTACGAGGAAGGAATTGAATGATTTATGGCAGTCAGATTTTATGATGATGCTCTACTTGCTAAATTGAAGAAATGGACTGCTGATACTCAAGTACAGTTGACTGGAGTTAATGAAACTAGACGTTTGTTTGAGGTTGTTGCCGATAAAATAAATGACAAGCCTATACAACTTCCGTTAATTGCGCTGAGTAGATCAGGTGGTTATACAATTCAAGAAAAGTACAAACAACCCAGAAGCTTCAGTGGCTCAAAAATGATAGTAACAACTGACACTGGAGTTAGATTAAATGCAATTCCAATCGGTGTATCATATCAGTTAGATATTTATTGTAGATACCTAGCTGAAGCAGATGAATATGCACGAAATATTGTATTTAATATTATCAACTATCCTAAGTTGTCAATTGAAATTCCGTATGAAGATACTGGATTGAAACATGATGCAAACATAAGATTGACAACAGATGTAGAAGATAATTCAGATATTCCTGAAAGATTGATTCCTGGTCAATTTACAAGATTTACTATTGGAATCGATATTGATGATGCTTATCTGTTTGATGTTAGAATAAAAGATAACATATCAATCAGTTCTACAGATACAGCTATTGAAGAGAAGGATTGATAGAAATTGTTAATCTAAGATATACTTACTAATTAACATAGGAGTTTTGATACATGGCTGAGAATATCAAAATCATTGTTCAAGAAGAAGATCAAACTCGTCCAAGAGGATCTGGTGTAAGTAGTGATATTGTTTATGTTCCTGGTCTTGCAAGCGAATTCTGTCCTGCAGAATATCAGAATAAGCCTCTGCTCTGCTCAACAATTGATGAGTTTGAAGCATACTTTGGATCTGAGCCTTACAAGTTTCCTGCAGATGAACAAGTATCAAAGTGTGCAGTAAAGAAGGGCGATTACGATAAGTCTTATATCTACGCAAAAGAGCTTATCAATGCTGGCTTAACTGTTCTTTACGAAAACATCACCCCTGATGATTCTTCTCTTGTTAACTTAACTGAATTTGAAACACTTACTGGACCTCTTACAAAGGTTCGTGGAACAAAGAATGTTTTCCGCGCTGAAAGTCCTACTGGTGGCGATGGAAGTTACACTGCAAGCGTAACATTCTCACTTGAGGGATTAAGAAAGTATGGTGGTGTTTCTGTTTTATGTAAAGCTCATAGTGACAGTGATATTACTGTTGATCTGAGCGAAACAGATGCTACAACAGGCGCTCCTGCAGGAATTGCTATTTACAAAGGTGAGGGTGATTTTACAATCACTGGCAATGCAATTACTTGGGAAGATCAAGATCCTGCAACTGCAACATTTACAGTAAACTTTGTGCTTTCAGGAGCAGGATTGTTCAGTGTGAGCTTAGTTGAGGGAACTAACATTTCTGAAACTGCAAATACTGTTTCCTCTCGTTTGACATATTTCTATGCAAATGTTGGCGACAGATTTGATAATCTGAAAGATAAGAATGAGTATACTGTTAAGTATCTGACACTTGGTGGTTATCCTAGTTTCAATCCTGTTACAGGTGCTGATGGTGATACAACTTATCCTTATGCAGCTAAGATGCTGGATTGTGCAGCAAGCAGAAACGACGTAGTTGCTCTTATTGATCATTATGATGATCCTGATGCTGCTCTTGGATTAGATCACATTCCACAAACAAATACTACAGCAGCTCGTGAATCAATTTACAAGCTTGTAAATAACTACTTCAAAAATGCTGCGAATACCGAATTTGGTGCAATGTTCACACCTTGGGGCAATTATACTTGTGTTACTGTTGATGATGAGACAGCAACTTTACAAGCAATGCCTGCTTCTTTTGGTTACTTGCTCTGCTTAGCAAAAGCAATCAAGACAAGTCCCAACTGGTTAGCAATGGCTGGTGTGTCAAGAGGTATTGTTCCTAATCTTCAGAGCTTGAGAACAAATAAGATTCTTTCCAATGTTATTGCTGAGAATTATCAGCCCAAGTATGGTGACATTGAAGAAAAGAATGTTATCTCTATCAATGCTATTACTAACGTTAAGCCTTATGGCTTGACAATCTGGGGCAACAGAACTCTTAAGAGAGTTGCTTCTAAAGGAACTGTTGCAACAAACTTCCTGAATACTCGTAACATGATTAGTGACATCAAGAAGCTGTCTTACAATACAGCAAAGTCTCTCATGTTCGAACAGGAAAGCGATACATTGTGGTTAAGATTCAAGTCTGGCGTTAGCCCCCTTCTTGATCAGTTGAAGAGCGGACACGGAATTTCTGATTACAAGTTAATCAAGAATACAACAAAGTATAATGGCAATGCTCTTACTCGTGGTGAAATGTCAGCCACTATCAAGATCTTCCCGCTCTATGCAGTTGAGTATTTCGAGATTACGGTTGTGGTCTCTGATAATGATGTTGCGGTATCTTAATTGAGGAGGAAATCATAAATGGCTATTTTACTTCAAAATGCTGAAAAGGCAAGCACTCTTCATACTACTGGTGATCAGTTAGGTACTTATTATCTCACTGATAATCCAAAACATTATGAAATCCAAAGAACAAATAACTTTGTATTCTATATTGAAGGGCTCTCAAATTCAAAGTTTAATATTCCAAACAATACATATGCTGCAACTAATGCAGATGATGTTATCCGCATCTCAGTAAGCAAATCATCTGTTCCTCATTTCTCTCAGAATGCTATTGAAGTTAAGCGTGGCAACAACACAATGAAGTTTGCTGGTGCTCCAACATTTGATGCTGGTGAGATTGAGTTGAATGACTTTATTGGTGCTGGTACAAAAGACGTTCTAATGGCTTGGCAGAATCAGTCTTATGACGTTAGAACGGAAAAGGTTGGTCTTGCTTCAGACTACAAGAGAGACGCTTATCTTCTTGAGTACACTCCTGATTATCAATTAGTTCGTACATGGAAGTTGATGGGTTGTTGGATTAGTAAGCTGTCCGAGGGCGCTTATGATCACAATTCTGCGGATAAGCATTCCATTACAGCTACAATCGAGTATGATAAAGCCTGGATCGACATTTCGGACATTGATTAAATTCATACTTAACATGACAGGCAAGTATAAGTACATACTTGCCTGTTTATTTTTATAATTCTTACTGAGGATAACAACATGATCTTAAAAGAATATTTTGAAGTTCATGATACTTTGAATCCGAAATTGTGGTCTGAAGATAACAAGTTAAGAGATGATGTAAAGTTACGCATACTCGAAATCATTGAACAATTCATTTCAACTTGTGATCTTCCGTTGAATATTGTTGATGTGCATCTTGTTGGTAGTAATGCATCTTACAACTACACAAAGTACTCTGATCTAGATGTACACATTATTTCAAACTTTGAGTTGATTGATGCTCCGAAAGAATTATTACAGGCTGCATACAATGCTGTAAAAGCAAAATTCAACATGGACTATGATATCAAGATACGAGATATTGATGTGGAGCTATATGTTGAGGATATTAGATCCTCTGCTGTATCAAATGGTATCTACTCATTGTACAATGATTCTTGGATAAAATTTCCTAAAAAGTTAGCAGATATTCCTCAAGTTGATTTTGAAGAAGATTTTATAGCTTGGAAGAATACATTTGAAACTGCAATTCAGTCAGCTGATTCCGACAACATTACAGATGTTATTGACCAGTTGTATATGTTACGTAAAGTATCTCTTGACACCGAAGGCGAATATAGTACAGGAAATCTTGTATTCAAAGAAATTCGTAATGTTGGATTACTGGATGCTGCAAAAGATGCATACAAATCCGCACGCTCAAGAGAGCTAACATTAGAGAAGCTTCAGTTACACGAGGATTCTCGAAGCTCTTTGCTTGCAAAAAGTAAGAGGACTGACAAAGGTTTTCAGAGATTTAAGCGTCGTGTTAAATCAAGAGTTGCAAACAGTGTTAAACAGTACAATAGTATTGATATGAACAAGCTCTTCAAACAAGATATTTTAACTGTTGATGTACAAGTTAAAGGTGAAACTGATACATATACTGTTAAGATAAGTTTTGGAGGCTTTCTTGAATTACTTCATGATCAATTAGAAAAGCAAGAGTTTTGCTTGAAAGCTGTAACAAGAGCATTGATTACTGGCTTTAACAGAGATGATGTTTATATTCATTGTTCTTGCCCTGATGCTCAGTATAGATTTGCATACTGGCAAACAAAGAAGAAAACAAGTAGTGGTGATCCAGAGACAAGACCAGCAAACATAACTAACCCAGATGATACTTTAGGGGAAGGTTGCAAACATGTACTACTTGTCTTGTCAAATACAAGTTGGTTATTAAAAGTTGCATCTACAATCTTCAATTATGTTAACTACATGGAAAAACATTATGAAAGATTGTATCAGAAAGTAATCTATCCTGCAATCTATCAAACTGCATATACTGAGCCTGAGCAGATTGAGATTGATGGCTTCCATAGTGACGAGCTTGAAACTGATACTGATACTCTCGATAGAGCTAATGTTCATGCACGAACAAAGAATCAGTTCAAGAAAGGCAACGAATATAGATTCAAGCCAGGTGAAGATCCTGATCAAATTTCACTTGATGATCTGGAAGATTCTGACGATGAAACAGAAGATAACTGAGTTCTTATATAGTTAACTTAGTTTAGTATAATCACGATAAACTTGGAGCATCGTTGTTGTATAAGTTATAAATTACAACAACGATCTCCTTGAGTTTAGTCGATACATCTTGTATAATATTATGTATAGATAACTCAAGGAGATGCTGATAAATGGTGGATTATACAATTGCACATGAATACACACTACCAAGTCTTGGTAAAGTGTACAACAAAGAGATAAACCCGAACTTCAAGTTACGGTCAATGACTACAGCGGAAGAAATGAAACGACTGAATCACAGTGATAAACAATACAAAGCAATGTCAGAAATCATTGATGATTGTTTAGTTGATGATATTGGTATTTCAGCATATGATTTGTGCATTGCTGATTATCAGTACATGTTGCATAAGTTAAGAATTGTTACATACGGAACAAGTTACAAACTTGAGTCACATTGTCCCTATTGTGCTTCCGTAAACAGAGATGTATTAAATCTTGAAGATCTTCCTCTCATACCGTTTGATGAAGATGTTTTTAAGAAAGCAACTGAATTCACTCTTCCCGCAACAGGTAAAGTAATAAAGCTCAGAGTGCAGACGCCTCGGATACTTGATGATATTTCTTTCCGTGCTAAAGAAGAGCGCCGTAGAAATCCCAAGTTAGTCGGAGACCCTGCATTTTTATTTACCATCGAGTCTCTGATTGATACAATTGATGGTAACAAGCCGGAGCAGTTCAAGCTAGCACCATTCATACAGAAACTTCCTATGATGGATACAAACTATATCTTGCGTTCAGCACAGAAGCTGAATAACTTTTTTGGATTGGATAGCAAACTTGTTCATGTTTGCAATGTGTGTGGACTAGATTACAGTAGCAACTTTCGCACCACATCTGAATTCTTTGGACCCTCAATTGACTGAGGATGGAGCACCATACGGACCTCAACGATATAAGGACATCGCTCGAGATCTGTATCTCATTTCAAAACATACAAATACATCTTATGAAGATGCGAAGAGAGTCTCTCCTATAGAGAGACAATATATTCTTGAGTTCATAACTGAAGATCTAGAGCGTCAAAAGCAGTTATATGAGAACGCAAGACAACAAACTCAGAAAAACTAACAAGGAGGTATGAGTTCATATGGCTAATGTTGAAATTCCAAAACAAGATGGCAATGAAAATTCAAAGCCGTCCAGAGCAGCTCAAAGTACTCAACTGAAACATGCTCAAGCACTTGCCTATGAGCGTACATTCCTCAAGAAAAAACAAGAGTTAGAAAACTCTGCAAGATCGAAACAGATTCAATCAGATATGGCGCTACTTAGAGAGCGAGCAACAGCTGAGATGGCTTTTCAGTCAGAGATAATCAAGGATGAAGAGCGGCTTGCTGATGTTATGAATCAGATCAAGCTAAAACTTGCTGAGGATCTATCAAAGAAACAGTTAGAGTTGATTAGTGAGCAACGGAATGCTGAATATGCTGCTCACGAGTTTGCAGTTGCTTGCTCAATGAAAGCATTTCAAACACAAACTGTTCATGAGCGTGCTAAAACTGCAGCAACTATTGCAGAAGCACAGAAAACTCAAGCTGAAAAGTTGAGAGCTGTTCGTGAAGCGGAAATTGCGGAACTTCAAGCTCAGCATAGAGTTGCAGCAAGTAGCGGTGAAAAGCGAAAGATAACTCTTGAAATAAAGAAGATTCAGAAAGAGATTGCAGCAGCGGAAGAATCAAGTGCTTCTTATCAAGAACAAGCAACAAAGTATGCTGAAATTGTTAAGAAGGTTGACTTCGAACGGCTGTCTGCAGCTCAACAACTCGCTGTTAAACAGAAAGAAGTTGCAGATCTACAGAGTCAAGCTGATGAAGCTGTTGCAGAGATTGATTCTAAGATTGCTGCCAAACAGATTGATCTTGAAGCAGCAAAAGCTGCGGGAGATAAGGGACTTGAGTCTACAATTTCAAAAGAGCTTGCCGATCTGAAAGCTACAAGGGATGCAACGAGTGCAGAGTATACTGCATCGATTGACACTTTGAAGGCTGCTATTGACGGTAAGGGTGGCTATAAAGAGAAAGCCGCTAACGCTCCTGAAGTTGCTGTTGTTACTCCTCAGCAACCTGCTGGAACAGAAGATTCCGTGGTTCAAGACAATCCCTTAAAAACACAAGTTGATGCTATTCTGAATTACTTAACAGAATTAGTATCAGTTTTCAAAACATATGTTGATACAATTGAATCAAAAGTAACAGCACAAGTAGATGTGAGCACATTACCAACTGCTCCTACTCCTCCAAGTACTGACACTAATCAAACAACTCAACCTGTTGTTGAACATCTTCGTGCTCTTGTTGCTCAAACAACAACTGATGATGCTACAGCTCAAGCTGAATTGACTGCAAGATTAGATCGTCTTAATGATTTGTTGAATGCAGGAGTTACTTCTCCTGAAGATCCAACTGATCCTGAAGAGTTGAAAACTTTGATTGCGGATATTTCTAAATTCTTTGACAGGGACAGTGGTTCAAAGAAATCAAAGAAACAAGGTGAAGAGGACGACAACAAGAAAGAAGCCGAGAAGAAAACTCTACGAACTATAGCTAGAGAAAATCTTACAGGAACTGGAGAGAGAGACGCTGATGGTAATGTAGATGGTGGCAAACTTCAAGCCGCAAAGGAAGCAAGTCATGAGGATACTATCAAGAGCTATGAAGATCAATATCGTCTGAAAAGAGCGTTTACTACAAAGGACGGAGCTACCGAAGCTCTTGTTCAGGGTCTTCAAAAGATGTCAGATGCTCTTGAGGATCTTTCAAAGACTATTGATACAAATATAACTAAGTACTTTGAGTATCAAGCTGAAATAGATGCTCGTTTGCAGGGAACAGATACTGATTATAGCGATGTTCTTCATACAATGACTACAAATCTTGGAATGAGCATGATTGTTTCTCAGAAAGAGTTCATTGCTAAGTTCAAAGAACTTGTTGACTCAGGTATTTCTTACAACATTGAAAGTAGAACATTACTTGCAACAGTAAGTGATAGAGTTATCAATACATTCAATGTTCTTAGTGCTGATTTGCACAGACTTATCAGATTACAACAAGCCGACACTACCGCAGCAAGAATGGGTATTGAATCTTCAATCAATAAGTTGTTGAACTCAATGTATTCTGATACAAGTTATTTAAGTGACTCTGGTGCACATGATTCAATTGAAAGTGCTATTTTACAAGCGAGTTCAATGCTTTCTAGAGATATGTCTGTTGAATTTGAGTACATTGTGCATAAATGGTTAGGATCAATGTATTCCCTCGGTATGAGCTCAAGTTCTCTCGAAAAAATTGCTCAAGGATTGAATTACCTTGGAACTGGCAACGTTACTGCACTTAACAATGATGAGTCTTTACAAACTCTACTGGCTATGAGTGCATCCTGGGGTGGTGTGTCATATGCAGATATCTTGACACAAGGGCTTAACGCTGAAACAACTAACAAGTTACTGGCAGGTATGTTACAATACTTGATGGATATTGCAAACAATACCGACTCTAGTCAAGTAACAAAATCAGCTTACACAGATATCTTTGGTCTGGAAATGGCCGATCTAAGAGCAATACAAAATTTAACAACACAAGATGTTAAAGAGCTGTATTCTTTAACAACTACATATAATAAATCCGTTCAAGAAACTCAAGATCAAATTGATTCTATAATGTCAAGAACACACATCAGTCAGATGACGAATATGTTGTTCGAGAATGCTCTTTTAGGTGCTTCTCTTGATATCGGTGGCAATCCTGTTTCATACGGATTATGGAAAACTTTGAATGTTGTAGAAGGATTAACTGGTGGGATAGCGTTACCATTCGTTAACGTATTTGGCTCCGGTCTTGACTTGAATACAACTGTTACAGGACTCTTGAAAGGTGGTATGGCTGGTTTAGCGCTACTAGGAAATCTTGTAACATCTCTAGGCGGTGGAGGACTAGATGGTGCTCTTAATCTGAAATCAGATTGGGGCTTAACATCTGATGCTGAATTTACATCAAGAGGATCTGCTGCATCATTCATGACCGCAGGAACAGCGTCTGGTTTTAGTACTAGTGCAAGAGTTGATTACAATGGCTCAGGTAGTGGTACTGATATGAAACGAACTGCTATGTCAGATAGTGCTGATGATGCTCAAGAAGACTCAGAAGTTACTAACAAGAATGTTGCGGATGCTCAAGAACTACCAGAGAAGATATACGAGCAGACACAGTTAATCTGGGCTGCACTTGCAGAAGAAGATAATACTATCTTGAAACAGAGTGTTGCAATCTATGATTTACTGTACGACAGATTGAACTTCAGTGCGTTAGACAGTATTTCTGATCTACTTGCTCCTTCGAGATTATTCTTGACTTCTGCAATCGGGGAAAATGGAATTACAAGTAACCTGATAAAAGTCAATCAAGAAGGGCAAGTTTCTATTCAGAATTATGCGGATCAGTTAAGCACCGCAAGTAATATCACATCTACTATCATTGATGTTATGAAATCCTCAAATATGAGTCTTTCCGATGTCACTGTTGATATGTGGAGTCTAATACAAGAATTCCAAGGGAATTTGAGCACTCTTGCTACTGATAAGTCTGTCTGGACAAATATGTATTCTGACGGTTTTAGCTCAGTTAATCTAACTTCCTCCCAAAGTGCAAATGAAGAATTTGTTAAAACTGTAATCAGTCAAGTTACTCAACAAAATTTATCAGATCCACAAAAGTTAGCAGATCTGAAGGAGATGGCAGAAATTCAAGCTTTAACTAAAGTTGTATTCCCAGAGTATGTTAGAGCAACGGTTGATGAATTCTCACCTGATGTTCAGAAATTTTTACAACAAATATTGAAAGCAGCTGTTGAGATGAGCTTAACAGGATCTGATGGATCAAGTAGTGTCTATGATGACAGCGAACTGCATCCTGTTGTTTCTCAGATGTCAAAAGAAATCAGTAAATTGTTCTTCGAAACTGCAACAAATGTTGTTACAACAAGACAGGACACTACTTTAGGTTTACCTGGAATGCCGTAACTTAGAAATATAGGAAGGTAACGAACAATGTTTCAAAAATTTCACGAGCAGACTTTGATTGCTCGATTTATCAAGCACTTACTTGCAACTGAATACGTGCCTTCTTTACAAACAATTCAAGAAGGATCTCTTCTAGTAGCTGGATGTAACTATTACTACAATGACACTATTGTTGAGTGTTTGCAATCAGGCAGATTTGGATCAACAGCTCAAGTTCAGTATCACATTGAGCAGTGTCTCATGAAAAACTTCATATCTAATGTTTCTTGGTATGATGAGGACACTCATAAACATCTTGGAACTTATCTTAGATACTTTAGAGATAAGTATTCTATTGATCTGATGCCTTACTATAACTGTTATAACAGTAAAGAACTTGATGACGTGTATCTTAAGTTTACTCAGGAAGAGATGTTAACTCCTGAAGATGATGTTGTATCCGCACTTGCTCCTGGAACTCTCTTGATAACTACTCATGATAAGTCGATTACAGATAATCCGATGAAAGATTATACAACTGTTGATCTTTCTCCTTGGTATGACACTGATTATGTCAAGAATGTATTTATTGAAGATGGCGTAACAACAATCGGAAGTAATGCGTTTCATAATTGTAAAGGATTAGTGTCAATAACTATTCCGAAAACAGTCACTTCTATTGGAACAGGAGCTTTTCAGAATTGCACTAATCTATTGAATGTGTACTATACTGGAACCGCTGAAGAGTGGGCACGTATTGTAATAGGTAAGAATAATTCCCGTTTAGATTCAGCCATTATCACGAAAGATTATGAAGCTAGTAATCCAACCATGGATACTGTTACTAAAGAGGGAGACTGCGGCGTAAATCTAAAATGGAAACTAGATAGAGATCCTTATGAGGTGGGCCTTATTTCATGTTCACCGGATCTGTATGTTGGACACAAAAAGAAACAAGAACTGATGAAATTCTTTGTTGAGGAGGCAAGCGCCGATTACAGAGTTGTGGCAGTTCCTGTTTTATTTGATACAACATATACTGTTGCACTTTCTTGTGATTCTGATATCATGATGTCCGGTGTGATCTATGATAACGGTATGATTCCTGTTAATAAGTTGAGCACTGATCAAGAAATCAACACAGACAGACGGAACATGAAGTCTACTTATTCGGAATATCTGTATCATAGTATCGCAATAAAAAGAAACACTCAGTTTACATCACCGTTTACATTTTCCATTCCCCTCGCAAATGTTGTGTTTAGTTCAGATGCAAAGTTAAGTGAAACTGTAAAACGTGAACTATATCAGCGTCAAAAATATCTTTATATGATCATTCAACTTCCTAAAAATGTTGAAACTTCAATCATTGTTTTAGAGGGTGATTATACTAATAAAACAATCTTTAACAAGTTTGATGACGAGGGTGAAGTTATTTCAAATGACTTCTCTGAAGTTGATCAATCTGTTACTCAAAGATTGCGAGCAAGTGATGTTGCTCCATTAAGTTTACTCTGTTATAATACTGGTGTGTCTTATGCATTCTCAGACAGACTTATTGAGTATTTATTACTGAATGTTATCTATCCTCAAGAAACATTAAGTACAAATATTGCAAATATTCAACAAAGTTTAACAAGAGTTACTACTGCTGATGGATCAAGATATCTACGTCATCTACCTTTATGTTCTGACTACAAAGTTAGTTTAGAAAATAAGAGTGCAATCAAAGGCGCTTGGGATGACGGTATTCAAGAATGTATTCTTAGAATTCTTGATAAGCATCGTGATAAGCTTGAATATCAGTATGATCATGATGGATTTGTAAACAAAGATGTTGAAAGATTACTTTCATTGTTAGGAGTGTATCGTACATGAGACTACTTAACAATACTTCAAGTTTTACTTCCCCCAATACACCAGTAACAAGTAAGAATACTTATGCGGGAAGTACTTCCAATACATTTACAATGATAGATAACTATATCTATCTTTATCACACAGACACATTGATTGCAATTCCAACGTATCCGCAAAATATTACTGACTCTATGACAGTAAATTTCAATTCTGCAGATCTACTTTCAAGATCTGCTCCTATCTATTCTTATTCTAGTTCAGGACCAAGATCTATCAATATTCATTTACAGTTACACAGAGACATGATGAATAGTGTTAATGTTAGTAGCAGTAATCTAAATGTTCCTAATCTTGAAAAAGAAGACTATGTAGATATCCTGATAAAGCAACTTCAAGCTGCTGCACTTCCAAGATATGCCGCAGCAGAGAAGATGGTTAATCCTCCAATTATTGCTGTTAGATTTGGTGAAGATATCTTCTGTAAAGGAATTGTTAAGGGTGCCGTTACTACTGAGTATGGTGGACCAATCTTACGAACTGACAAATATGCGAAAGTTAACATAAACTTCAACTTAGATGAAATTGATCCGTATGATGCGGATTCAGTTATGACTGTTGGACACTTTAGAGGTTTAACAACAGATCTTGAACGGAGAATATGGAAAACAAAGACAGGATCATCTACAACTAGATCAAGAAGTAGTGGCTAAGGAGTTTATTCATGGATGTGCTAACAAATAAATCTTACAAGACACAATCAAAGATATCTAGATATACTCCCTTTCCGTACTATTATCACACACTTGATAACAAGTATATTTATGGTACAACTGCGTATCTCAAAGACACAACTCTCTATACTGCCCACACTGTAAAGCAAGGGGATACTTTTGATAGTCTTGCTCTCGATTACTATAACAACCCAACATTGTACTGGATAATTTGTTCTTTCAACAGAATTCAAGATCCTTTTCAGAAACTAACTGTTGGTAGTGTTATCAAGATACCTGCAATTGCAAACATTGAATTTGATCTGTAAAAGGAGAACTTACAATGCCCTCCTCACTAGTTTCAGCTCAGAATAGAGTTGAGTCACCATTCATCATTGCAAAGATTGGCGATTATACATTCGGACAGTGCAGTGACATTTCAAGTAAGAATAAACTTAAACAGTCAGGAATGGTTACATTCCCTAACTTCATGAAATCTCTACGAATTATTAAAATCAATGGCACTGTCAATACATATACACTGGTAATGGACTACGCTATAACTCGAAACGATGATCCAAATCTGTTGGAAAAAGTTTTCAGTTCGGTTTCAACTTCAAGGAAGATTGTTTTAAGTTATGGTGACTGGAATGCTCCTTCTTACATTTATAAAGAAGAAGAGGGACTGATAACTAAAGTGGAAAGTAATGTTGATTTTCAAGCATCAAAGATTACTTATACAATTCAATGTGTTAGTTCTGCACTTGCAATGAAAGCAGGAATATTTTCTTTTCCTCCAAGAGTAGCTAAACCGAGTGATGTTATCAAGGAGCTGTTAGCTAACGAGGCTTACGGATTATCTCAGATTTTTGGTGGAATGAGCAACATGTCGAAAGCGGCTGTTAGCACATTTATTGCAGGCGATGATCGGAAAGTATCTATTGAAGCAAAACAAGGCGTCAGCGTTCTTGACTACATCGGTTACCTTGTTACTTGTATGGTGTCAGATTCTGACAAGGGAGGAGCTGTTAAGAGTGCAAACTACTTTTGGAGTGTTTATGACGATGTAAGCAATGAATACGGTGGTGCCTACTTCAAAGTTATCAAAGTTGCAACAAATACAACATATAATCTAACTATGGACACATTTGAGGTTGATGTTGGCTACCCTTCAGGAAACTATGTTGCTTCCTTTGCGTTGAAAACAGACAACACTTGGTCCATTCTGTATGACTACTCTGAAAAAATAAGTCAACCTCAGTACATGTACGAAATTGATGATGATGGTAACATTGAGACATATTTATCTCCTGTTATTACTGCATCATCTTCGACACTGAAAACTACAGAAGCATCTAAGACATGGTGGACACAAGTTACTCAATATCCTGTTACCGCTACGCTTACAATTAAAGGATTACTTAGACCTACTTTGTTAATGGCTTATGTAAAAGTTAATACTTACTTTTATGGAAATAAGCACATTTCAAGTGGTCTGTACATAATTACTAGACAAGAAGACATTATCAATGATAATGGATACAGAACAACACTGAATCTGACTCGTGTTGGAGGCGACTAATGAGCTCTTTGAAAGACAAACTTCTTCAACATGATGGATTTGTTGATAACGAATATCTAGATAAGTATGTTCAAATAATAGAACGAAATAGGCGAACTACTAGAAGAGCGGGAAATACAAACAGTCATCATATTATTCCGAAGTCCTGGTTCAAGCTACATAAACAACCTGTTGATAATACTTTATCTAATCTAGTTATACTGACTTACAGAGAGCATACTCTTGCACACTATTACTTGTGTCTATGTACAAAAGACGAGCTACAGTATGCAAACGAGCTTGCTCTCATGTTATTGACTTCACGAAAGAAATTAAATACATCGGAAAAACTCTTAGTACAAGGGTTGCCATTGTATAATAATATATATGAAGATTACTTGAATAAAAAGAAATCAAGTTATAGATTGTACGAGGAAAACTGATGATCAAACGAGGTATTATTGAAAAAAGAGTGGATCCCTATCATGTTAAAGTTAGGATTCCTTCAATTGATAGAGTTTCTACATCGAGTATTCATACCTCAACCGATAACCTCAGCACTGCAACATTTATAACGATTCCAGGACTTGAAGTAGATCTTCAGCCAGGAGATGTTGTCCTTGTTAATATTGAAGCAGAAGAGGTTACAATTTTTGGTTATCTGTATCGAGATGCATCAATTGCAAAAAAGTGTATTCTGAATCTTTCAGATCTGCTTGTTGATCAGTCTGCAACTTTACCGTTGAATACAGTTATTGGAGATGTTACTGCCGCAAATGTTCAATGCTTAGCAGGAGCAACTGAAAATATTCAAAAACAGATTGATGCGTTAAAACAGCAGATTGCAGAAATGAGAGGTGAAGATGTACTCATTTAACTTTCCTTCAATGTTAAGTAGTGCAACTGCAAATCTTAAAACAGATAAAGATGCAGTACGCTCAAATGTTCTTCTTTTGTTACAGAGTGAGCGGAATACATTGTGGGGCGACCCGTATTATGGCACTCAATTAAAAAGACTGCTATTCGAACAAGCATCACACATCATTGTTGATCTTGTTGTCGATGAAATATATACTACATTAGTTACATTTATTCCTCAGATATTTATTAAGAGGGAAGATATCACGTTGTCAAGCAATGGAGCTGATATCTACGTAGAGTTGAAGTACACTCTGATGACAGATAACAGTGTTGATATCTATACAATAAATCTAACTGATACTGAAGAAACTCTATGATGTTGAGGCAAGTTTATGTCATATGTAAATGAATTATCAAATCTTTCTTATACAAATAAAGATTTTTCTCAGATCTATCCTGAGTTGCTTGATCTTGTATCTAAGATTTCTTATAAGTGGGATCCTGCTCTTTCGGACGAGAGTGACCCCGGTGTTGTTCTATTGAAGTTAGCTGCTCTGATGGCTGACAAGTGCAACTACAATATAGATAAGAATACTCTGGAGCAGTTTCCACAGTCAGTAACTCAGCTTGCAAATGCTCGTCAGTTGTTTGATCAATGTGGTTACACAATGCGCTACTATAAGAGTGCTACAACTCGTTTGAAGTTGAGAATGATGCACGAGCCAGATTTTACTGAGGATGATCTTACTACATTCCTTCCTGATACAACATTGGAGTTGAGTGATGTACTTTCAGATCATGAAAACTATCCTCGACACTACACCATTCCAAGATTTACAATGTTCTCAGATGTAGATAACACAAGTGTGTTTACATCAGTTGAGGATGTTACAGTGTCTTCTGATGGTGTCTCACATTATGTGGATGTTATTCAAGGTGTTGTTTCAGCTCTCAATGTTAACGGATCGGAAGTTATCACTGCTGATGTTCTTGATGCTAATAATAGATTGTATCTCCCATCTTTGAATGTTCCTGAAAATGGCATCTTTGTTAATAATGTCGGATCCCAATCATTTTTCTGGGAGTCAAAAGATAACTTGTTGATTCACCCTCTTGGATCAAGAATTTTCAAGTTTGGACTAACACAAGATGGCACTCGTTGCTTTATTGAGTTTCCTACAGACGCAAGTTCTTTGATTGCTGAGGGTGTTCAGATACATTATGTTACAACATCAGGTTATAATGGAAACATCGGTAAAAGATTGATCAAACAGTTCTTTACTGAAACAAAATGTACAAGAACTCTTGCTTCATTAACTGTTTCTCAGGAACTGGATATCACAACCGATGAAATCTACATTGTAAATGAAGATAGTACTATTAACGGTAGAGATCCAGAAAGCATTGAAGATGCTTATCGTAACTATCAGAAAGTTAAGAATACATTTGAAACTCTTGTAACAACAACTGATTATTCAAACTACTTACAGAGTAGCGGCAGAATGTCAAACTGTGTTGTTTGTGATAGGTCAGATGACATTCAGTCCTCTTATAAAGTATTAAATACCATTGATGGTGTTGATCAATTGATTCCAATGATCAAGCAATCAAGAGAATATATTGAAGTAGAGATTGATGGTGAGTCAAAAACTGCCTCCCATCTTGAAGATGAAATGACTGCTTTTGATCTTCGTGTATACGGATTACAGTATGTTGATGGATTCAAAGACTACAGCGATTTTTCTAAATCTTTTGAACTTGACAGTATAGAGGATAAGTATGATCTTAGTTCAATTGAAGACATCAAATGTATACAACATGACTATCTGAAATTTGAACCAAACAGAATCATTCTGTTAAAGAATAGATATCCGATTACTGCAAAGTTGATTTCATCCACAAAACTTAGTTATGCACAACAGGATGACATCATTGCAAATGTAAAGCTTGCTCTTTTCCAGTTGCTAAACTCTCAAAAAATCAATTTTGGAGATGAGATTGATTATAATACAGTTTACAACACAATTCTTAACGCGGATTCAAGAATAAATGCTATTGCACTTGACGATATTTCATATGAAACATATGCTATATATGTTGATGATTCATATGAATTCAGATCACTAAGAATTGATGCAAACTCAAAGGAACCTACTTCAGTTTATCTGGCTGAGTTATGGAAACAGTTCCGTGTAGATGTTTTTACTAGAGCTGTGCTTGAAGGTAAGACTCCGTTATTTATCAAGGATACACCTTTCACAAAATCACTTGCTCATGAGACAGCTACAGAAAAAACAACATATACAGTTGATAAAATAACAACAGAGACTGACATCATGATGACCCTTTCTGATGGTGACTCACCTTACTACACATCAGATAAGTTACATGAAAATGATGTTATTACTTTAACTGCTCCTAATCTTATCATGGAAGAGCGGTATGCAAACTATGTTCAATATATCACTAACATCGGTATCGGCTTGAAAAGAACAGCCTCTGACGGTAGCGTTGTGACTCGTCAAGCATACAGAATTGGAATAGAGACTCCCGAAGTTGTTGTTCCGAAAAATACTGACTATGTTCTTCAACAAGATGAGTACATCATATTCTTCTGGAGAACCTCAGAAGATGACTCTGAACCTTACACTTACATAAAGTATACTGGTAGAGATAGCGATGTTCCGTGTATCATAAATCCTACTTTCAATATCTTGAAGCAACCTCATCCGCAAACATTAGCTACTAGTGGAAGCGTTGAGATAAATGATGAGTTCTTCATGAAGCTTGGTGACTCACAGTCAACAAATCATGAAAGTATAAAATTAACAGTTAATGAGATGTATCCTGTAGCATCCTCAGAAGGAACTGTTAGTACAGATTTGAATAAAGTTATTCAAACATTCATCATTGGCACTCCTTATTTCAGTGTTGGACAGAATACGATTGAAAAGAAAAAACTCAATAAAATTCATATTAACAACACACAGGACGGAACAAAGAAAGTTTACTGGATTCTCAATGATACAGTTGAATCTAGAGGTAAACTTGTTTACAGACTATTTAGTGCAGATTCTTCAGATACAGTTTACACGCTGAAAGATGGTGAACAGTTCATTTATTCAAACGACAGAGGAAGTCAGTATTATATTCTTGGAGCTGGAACTCGTATTGAAAGAGCATTTCGTAGTGGAGCAAGTGCAACCGCTTGGGAATGTTCAGCTCTAGCTAACAAACTTGATTTCTTGAAAGAGGGTCCTACTTACTTTGAAAGTAGCGAACATGAATGGTTTAACATTGATACAAGAGCAGCGAAGACGGAGTTGTATGCAACTGAAATGTTGTATAGAAAACTAGGTTCAGGAACAAAGCTTCGTATGTTACTTCCAACTGGTGCAAAATCAACGGAAACACAGTTGACTCTAAATGCTAACGGAATAAATATAGTTAATCCAGAGTACAAGCAGCTACATCTATGCTCCTTCATTGTTATTGATGAAGATGGTAACTCAGAGACGTTACCAAATAGAAATCATACATCTCTTGCGTGGTCTGTAAGTGCTTCATGTAATATCAATATGTCAGTTTCCGCACCTCAGAGGTTGTATGGAGGACAAAAATTTACATGGACCGACATGGATGGAGTTACAACTGAACTGGCCGGATCAAATACTGAACTAATATACATTCAGTCTGATAAGGTTGCAATGTACAGCGGCGGAATGGATGTTGATGTTACAACATATGATATTGTTTCTGATTCAAGTGTTCCCATTGAGTTGTATGTTTACAAGATACGTGATTTCGATATGTCCTCCAATGTAGTGGACGCGAAAACATTGTGGGAGCATACTGATACTGGTAAGGTTAGAGCCAGCGGAATGGATGTATCATTATCCAACATCAAATTAGATGGTGGTGATTATATAATTCCTATCGAAGTGGATAGTATAAACGGTGAGTTAACTGTTTACTGGACTGAAATGCGCCAGATATCAAAACATAAGTTAACAAATGCGGAAAAAAATAAGATGCTTTCACTGGAGATGGTTAACGCTGGTGTTGATGCGAATGGTGCAAGTTACGATGGATCATGGGTAGATGCTGCTCGTCCACATGAATTATGTGATGTAGCTTACTGGATTTATGGTGCAGCAAATATTGATGTGTCACGCATATTCAAACGATATAGCGTTTCCGATGCTTTCAATATCCTGTTTACCCGAGAAGAGGGAACCACAACTTATGCAGTAAGTGATAATCCAAGTGATAGAATGCTTGCAGACACTTGTTTGCTTCAGTTACAAGATACATCGGCAACTCCTCTTACCTCAACAGAGTTAACTACAAGGATCAATGAACTTGATGGCGGCGTCAAGGTTGGTGATGTTATTTGTGCGGACATTGATTATGAAACTGTACATGCATATGATATTTGGGTATGTATTGATACCAACAAGTTTATTTCCGTTACAAGAACTGCAGACGCAGGCTATGACTGTGAATGTGTGGATTCAATTGTATTTGATACGGTTGCGGACTATGCTTTCTTGTTTAGACCTCAAGAACTTGCTGAAACTGAAGGTTCAGGAATTGTTGCAACGGAAAGCCTTTGTGAAAACTTAACAAAGACTCCTGCAACAAAGAACGTTGTATACTATTATGCAGTTAAAGCAGAAACAGACTCCTCTTACACGTTGAGAATATCTGATGCTATTCCCGAGGGTACAACTAAGAAGACATCCCCTACATTTACTGTTCATGATCTTCGTAAATTTAAGTATCCGACACTTTCGGATTTACATGAGGATCCTATCCCCTTTGTGGAGGACATTCTTGAAAACATAGGAGTGCTTGATAGAACTGGAAGATTTAACTTCTTGTACGAAGTTCCTGATGCAGATCTTGTTGAGTATCCTCTCATGTCTCAAGCATTCTTGAATCCTGATCATCCGATGAATAAATTTACAATCTGTCAGTATACATTGCCAGATTCAACAAAACGAGATGATATTGTTGTTATCAGTAAAGCTCGTTGATTAGGAGGGAAGATGTTTAGAATTCAAGATATGGTCCCTGAGGTATATCCAGACCAATCAAGAGACTTTCAGATATTTTGTAGAGCATATGATGTTGCGTTCAATGGAGTCAAACAAGCAATTGACTCCATGAACAATCTAAGTTCAACACAACTTTGTGATTCTTCAGTTCTTGAGCTTTTACAAAGCAAGCTTGGATTTTTCTCATCTATTGCTGCTACAGATGCTGATATGCGATGTGTTCTGCAAGCATTTCCGCACATCATAAAGTATAAAGGCTCTAAAAAAGCTGTCGAGTACATTGTTAATCTTTATTCAAGATTAGTATCAGCTACAGATATCTCAATTGATGTAACAGGAGAAACAAGAGTCATTGAGTTGTCGTCCAATACTCCGATAAGGAAGACTGATCTTCTTGTTGCTCTTCTTAAGTATATCATACCCACTGGATATACTGTTGATTACTACATAACATCAATCGTGAATGAGACAACAAATGTTAACACACAAAGTAAATTGGATTACTACGTGTATGATACTATTACTGAAGAAGCTGGTGAAAAATCTGTTCGCTATAACGCTCGAGTTGTTATACACGAAGATCTACAATCAACAGAATCTACTGAGTATCCAGAATCAAGAGAACTTTCAAACATTGTTAATATTGCCAATGTTGCTGATTCTGAGTAAAGGAATCAAGATATATGAGTACAACAAATCCAAGTGTTTCAGGCACTGTTACAAATAATAATCTAACCACAACAAGTTACAGTACATCAAGTTTAGCTCAAGTATTTGCAAACTTTTTGTTGGGCAGTGCTTCCAGAGATCTGACAGCACAAAAATATATTCAGCTCTATAAATTAACAGCAGATGAGCTTGTTTTGCGTTATGAGCAGAATCGTGCACTTCCTATCGATAACGCACTTATGGATAGTCCAGCGCTAGTTCGAACTGCGCATTTGTCAACAACTACAAACAATACAACTGCTGATGAATACTACGCAACATTTATTGCGACAATTGACGGTAGTGAGATTACTTTGCCTTCTGTTGGTGTCAATGATTCACTGTCTGTTGGCCTTCAAATTGGATCTTTACTTCTAGCTGCCGCACCATTCGACAACACTGTTTATACTAAACTTAGAGATGGGTCAAGATCCGAAATTCGTTGGAAACTTGGAGTTAACTCAACTTCTACAAGTCAAGGAGATGAATGATGGCAACTCAAAGAATTGCACTCGAATCAGCTGCAGTGGAAAAGATGTTCCCTGTTAGCTTTGAGCGTGAAGGTAAATATGATCGTGTTTTATCAGAAGAGAATCTAACATCATGGATTAGAGGATTACTTCCTAATTCTTCTGATGACTCTAAGAACTCACCAAGTAGCTACATGATTACAGCTACCATTCCTGATCACTTTGCTGAAGCAAATTATGATAGTGAATCTGAATATATCGAGTTCATTATTGGTGGCTACTATGTTAAACTTTCTGGTGCTTGTTTAGAAGGCACGATTGATGTGGATGCTGCTTATGATATTTATGCTAGAATAACAAGGTCAACCAATTTAACTTTCAAACAGTTAAATGGAAATATTGCATCTCCCAATTTTACATATGTCGAACTCTACAGAGTTGACGCTGATGAGTCAGGCGAATTCCCTCCCTTAGAAGATACAGTAGTTACAACCTTACCAAACAACCCTGGTACTGTAAGCCCCGATTCTTATCACCTTCATATTTTGAGAAAAGAAGAAGGGAGTAACTCGTTCATCATTCCAACAAGTTCATTGAGTGTTTACAATGTAATTGATGGTGGAGAAATTTAAGTATTTTTACTAAAATCCCTTGTTTTCACCTGTACAACTTGTATATAATACTGTACGATAATATATGTCGTACAGTATTTTATTTTGATAATTTTAGGATACTCACATGAAAACTCGTAAATTTGAGATTATACAGTGCCCTAAGTGCGGTAGAGAATATCTACCTGCTGAAATTTTTGTTCCTCATGCGTTCTTTGGCAAACCATTTGATATAGTTAGAGATGTGTATGGAAAGATTCTTGACTACGATGGAACATCTATCGATGCTGTTGAAACATATACTTGTGATAAGTGCAATACACTATTTCAAGTAAGAGCTAAGATGACATTCATTGTTGATAATACTGTGGTTGGCGATATGGACGAAGAATATGTGTCTCCATTGCCAAATAACACATTGTTTGTGGAAGCGTAATGATACGAATACAAGAGAGACAAACAGTTAAGGTTCCTGGAATAACCTCACTGTTTGTTTCATTTGATTTTAACAAGTTAATAGTTGATGAGTTGAAACTTCTTCAAGGTTGTGTTTACAACGCTGATACGAAGGAATGGGAGATGCCGATAACTAATCTTACTGAGTTCGTTGACAGGACTTGTAAGATAGATAACATAACAGTTGAAACATTAGTAAGTGTTGATATTCCTGATACACGATATAAGTTGATGCAGTATCAAACTAAACCATTCGATTATCAGGAAGAGGGTATTCAGTTTGGATTAAACAATGATTGTTTTCTGCTTCTTGATGCTCCAGGTCTTGGTAAAACTCTACAGTTAACTTATCTTGCTCAAGAGTTAAAAGAACGCGAAGGGCTAGAGCACTGTCTCATTATTTGTGGAATCAACACTCTCAAAACCAACTGGAAGAGTGAGATTGAAAAACATTCAAATCTTTCTTGCAGAATTCTTGGGCAAAGAATTAACAGAAAAGGAAAACTTGTTGTTGATGGTATTCCCGAAAGATTAGCTCAGTTGAACGCTCCTATCGAAGAGTTCTTCGTCATTACAAACATAGAGACACTTAGAGATGAGAAAATTCTTAAAGCTCTGCTGAAAAACAAACATAACAAGTTTGATATGATTGTTGTAGATGAAATCCACAAAGCAAAGAGCCACACATCTCAGCAAGGAAAACATCTACTCAAGCTAAACAAAGCAAAGCATCGAATTGGTGCTACGGGAACGTTGTTGTTGAATGATCCTCTTGATTCATATGCTCCTTTGAAGTGGATCGGAGCTGAAAGATCAAACTACACTAACTTCAGATACTACTACTGTAACTATGGTGGTCCTTTCGGAAACATGTTACTTGGATTCAAGAATATTCATGTACTTCAAGATCAGATAAAGAAATATTCACTCAGAAGAACTAAGGATATTCTAAACCTTCCTCCTAAATTGTTCATTCCTGAATATGTGGATATGAATGATTCTCAGATGATTTTCTATAACAATGTTAAGGAGGGAATAGCACAAGAAGTCAATCAGATGAAAGTTAAGTTGAGTACAGCAAATATGCTTGCTCTTGTTTCAAGATTGAGACAAGCTACAGCTTGTCCAAGTATTCTGACTACTGATAACATATCATCTTCAAAGATTGAACGAGCTGTTGATCTTACAGAGCAGATTGTTGCTAATGGTGATAAAGTTGTTATATTTTCAACATTCAAAGAAACAGTGTATGAATTACAGAGACAACTTCAGCATCTAGGGCTTGTTGTTGCAACTGGTGACCAGTCGGATGATGAAATTGACTTTGCTAAGAATTCCTTACAAGAAGATCCGAATACAAAAGTATTTGTGGGAACTTGGCAAAAATGTGGAACAGGTTTGACTCTAACAGCCGCAAGTTATCTTATCTTTATCGACACTCCGTGGACTATGGCAGACACACAACAAGCAAGTGATAGAATACATCGTATTGGCACAAAAGATTCTGTATTCATATACAACTTGATTGCTCGTGATACTATTGATGAGCGCGTGTGGGAGCTTGTAAATGATAAAGGAGCCATCTCTGATTACATTGTAGATGAAAAGATAACAGAAAATGGCTTGAATATTCTTCGGAAATACATCGAAGAATTCATCTAGTTGATAAAAACTCACTTTTACAATATTATTATGAATGAAAAGTGAGTCACATTGTTAAGTACTTATAATAGTCACTCACAATCTTGTGAGTGACTATTTTTGTAGTTGATGTTATCTTGTACTCATCTTATAATAATATTAACTATAAACGGTGAGGAGGGATGATGCTCGACGAATATAAAGAAGCGTTTAGACAATGCGCTGATCTGATTGAGGGTTGGCAAGATTTGTCAAAGAATGAGTTGTGTATAAAATATGTTGAGAGTGAGGGTAATAAAAATCTTCAGGATTCATATTTTAGTGCAATAATGTATCGTTACTGGAATCTCATTGCTAAATATCATTATATGAGCAGTAATGTGGCTTCTCCTGAGGATTGTTATGAGTGGCTTGAAGACTCAGTATACTGTTGTTTAACTTTGAAGAGTTGGGAAAAGAAAGACAGTTCAATCTACAAAGATCCAAACGGGCCTGACAAAGTTATTAACAGATGTATGAAGTGTGCAAGACTCACATATTATCAATTCATCAATAGAAAGAAGCGAAAAGATAACTTTGGTTTACTTAGTTTAGATGAATTATCGGAATTGTTCGGAACAACTATTAGTGAACCTGAAAGTACAGAAAATCTTGAAGGTGATATTGAAAAGTGGGCAATTGAGGATTACATAAGATATCTTTTCTTGAAGAAAGATTATTTCGCTGCAGTGATTCTTGATGCTATTCAGACACAGGAAGTATTTGATGTTAAAACTTCTAGAGAGTTGGGAAATCAAGTAGTATTCAGTTTGCGAAAACTAACACGATTCATGTCAACGATTGAAGATGAGTATGTTCATCAATTTGCTGAAAAATATCATTTTACATATGAAGATGTAGAGTATGGGATGTCATATTTTCGCAAGTTGAAACAGCCAACAATCAAAGCAAAGATTCAAACAGTTCTTGAACGATTACAGAACGATGCGTTCATAAGATTACTGAAAGAAGGTCGTTGATGTTAATTGATTTACTGAGTATGTCAAATTATGTGCATTTTAATGTTAAACTTGCACATATTCTTGGATTGAATTCTTCAATCTATCTAAGTCAGATCATGGATATCAATGAAAAGGCTATCCGTAAAGAAAAGACCGATAAGAATTTCTTTACAATTGATCGAGAATACATTACAAAAAGAACTACAATTACTGAAAAAGAGCAGAAAGAGATTGAAAATAATCTCATCAAGATTGGAGTTCTTGAAAGATCAAAAGATAATGCGGATACAATTCTTTTGAATATAACTGTTCTAACAAGTATACTTATGTCTCCTGACGAAGAACTTATCAGAGACATCTCCTCATTGTCAAAGCCAAAGCAGAAAAGAACAAAAGCTGAAGCAATAAAAGATACTTTGAAGCAGAATATTGTTACAACAAATCAAGAATTAAGAACAGCTTACTTTTCTTGGATTGATGCTGTGTATGAAAAAGACGGATTCATGACAAAACAAGCTGTTATTGCTGCACAAGCACGAATTGATGAATTTTCAAGTAGAAATCTTGATATTGCTTTAAAGGTTCTTGAAATTGCATCGATCAATGCTTATAGAGACATTACATGGGCAATAAATACATATAATAAAGATTACAAAGTAGGATATACATTTAGTTCTACACGATCTCAAACGACCTCAACAGTGGATTCTGCAATGAAACAGTCAGCAACTCCTGTTAGAAAACGATTGAGTGATACAATATTCTAAGGGAGGGCTCTGTGGCTGGAATTCAGTTAAGTGATGAGTGTTATCTAAAGAGCACTTGTTGGAAATATCAGAATAATCCTGAAGCTGAGTGTAAAAAGCAGAATATTTATTGTCCAAGACTGTTTCGTATGAACTATCTCTATGAAGAGTCATTGATGTCAATGAAACAGAGACAACATGTTGCTCTTCGAATTGACGAAGATGGAACTGACGGGGATGCGTTCAATAGATTGAAGTCAATTGAAGTTAACATCGAAAAGTTTGTTGAAGGCGGAAACAATCTTTATCTTCATTCCACAACTTGTGGTAATGGTAAAACTGCTTGGGCGTTAAGACTTCTTCAGAGTTATGTTGGTAGGATCTGGTACAAATCTGATCTTAAATGTAAAGTACTATTCATAAATGTTCCAAGATTCATTCTTGCGTTGAAGGATAGTATCAGCGAAACAAGTGACTACATTCAGCATATCAAGAAAAATATATTTACTGCCGATCTTGTTGTATTTGATGAGGTTGGTACTAAAGCACTAACTACATGGGAACATGAACAAATCTTGAATCTGATAAATACAAGAATTGATATGAACAAGTCAAATATCTATACATCTAATCTGACTGGATTAGAGCTTCGTGATAAAGTTGGTGATAGACTTTATAGCAGAATTATGAATCTGTCAGTAGATATTGAATTGTTTGGAAGCGATAAGAGAGGAGTAGTTTAAGATTGGTACAACTGCAGTTATTGAACTACCTTCTTCAAACTGGTGATGGTTCACTATTAAAAGTAAACAATGTAGATGATACATTCTTTTCTGATTATGTTTCAGAATACACGTTTATCCGAGATCATATGAGTCAATATGGTCAAGTTCCTGATAAACTTACATTTGCAAGTAAGTTTGCAGACTTTGACTGGATTGAAGTTCGAGAAAATCCAAATTATCTAATTGATGAGCTCTATCGTGATCGGAATAAACGAACACTTGCTCGTGTGTTCAATGGTGTCCGAGATAGAATCAATGCAGGAGACATTGAAGGGGCTATGGCTCTGTTTACTACATCTTCTCAGGATGTGCTGTCTTCCACTCATATTGATTCAATTGATATCATTAGAGACACTTCAAGATATGAAGCGTATCTTGAAAGGACGCAAGACTTTTCTAAGTACTATGTAAAGACTGGATTTCCTGAACTGGATGAGCTTGTTGGTGGCTGGGATAGGCTTGAAGAATATGCAACAATTGTTGCAAGACCTGGCGTCGGTAAGTCTTGGGTGCTATTACGATGTGCAATGGCTGCTGCAGAACAGGGCCTGCGTTGTGGTCTCTATTCTGGTGAGATGAGTGAGATCAAAGTTGGTTATAGATTTGATACTTTGGCTGGACACATCTCAAACAGTGGTATCATTCACGGAAATGCAGAATTGATGAATACTTATAAAGCGTTTCTGGATTCTATGGAAGGACGCTTTTCAGGATGTATCAAAGTTATCACACCCAAGATGATAAAACATTCTGCAACTGTTATGGATCTTGAGGCATTCATTGAAAAAGAGAATCTTGATATTCTATTCATTGACCAACATTCCTTGATGGAAGATCAGCGAAGAGCAAAAGATCCTGTAACAAGAGCAGCAAACATATCAAAAGACTTAAAGAATCTTCAGGTGTTGAAGCGTATTCCGATTATTACTGTTTCGCAACAGAATAGAAATATGGTTGATGAAAATTCTGTTATTGATGTGTCTCATATTGCTCAAGCAGACAGAATTGGTCAAGATAGTACAATTGTTATCTTTCTGGAGCAGAAAAATCATGTTTTAACAATGCATCTTGCAAAGTCTCGTGATAACGGTGCAGGATTCAAACTTAAGTATGCAATTGACTTAGATCGAGGTGTATTTCAGTTCGTACCAAACGAAGATGACGCACTTGAAGGATCTGATTGTGAAGAACTTCGTCAAGAGTTTGAACCTACTTATGATGGAGGAAATCCGTTCTAATGCATATCAAGATACGGAATAAGCTGATAACCGAACCTATCGAGTACATTTTATATCAAGTTCAACGAGAACTAACAAATGGAAAGCTGAGAGAGATTACACGACCCAAAGGTGATAACATCTTGATCAGCTGCCCTTGTCATAAAGAGGGTAAAGAGCGACACGCAAGTTGTAATGTTCTCATAAATCCTGAAGGTGACCTCGAAGTTGGATTTGCGCATTGTTGGTCCTGCGGTTATGATGCTCCGTTTCCTCAACTTATTGCAGATTTATTTGATCAGCCTTTACAGTTCGGTGAGGAGTGGCTTGTTGAACGATATGGGGATGTATTTGTTCAACAAGAAGTTATTCTCCCTGAAATAAATATTGATCAACCACAAGTTGAAACAAAAAAATTTCTTGACGAGAGTTGTTTAACATCTTTTGATTACTATCATCCATATATGTGGAAACGAAAGTTAACAAAAGAAGTTGTTGACAGATTTAGAATTGGTTATGATTCAACAAGGGATGCAATAACATTTCCAGTTTATGATGAGAAACATAGATTGGTAATGGTTACAGCTAGAAGTGTAAAAACAAAACGATTCTGGGTACCTGAATATGCCGATAAACCGGTGTATCTGTTATATGATCTTCTGGAAAGGGGCTCAGACACAGCTTACATCTGTGAGAGTCAGCTTAATGCACTGTATCTCAGAACATTCAATTATCCCTCTGTTGCGCTTTTTGGAACAGGTTCTGAAAAACAATATGAAACTTTGCGCAAGTGCGGAATACGGAATTATGTTCTGTTTTTCGATGGTGATGAAGCTGGAGCAAAGGGAGCAATGAGGTTTCGCAAGAATATGCCTAAAGATGTATTTATAACTGAAGTACGTCTACCCGCTGGTAAAGATGTTAATGATCTAACAAAAGAAGAAATTGATTACTATTACAATCAAAGTTGATCATTATGATTGACTTCAATATAATAAGTTTGCAACTATCAACTAAGGAGAATGATATGGCAAAAGTTAATTTTAACAATGTAGATGAGATTGAGGCTCAGACTCAAGGTAGTGGTGCCCCTGGTTCTGATGTAGGATTTTTCACTCTGCGAAATGACAACGATGAAGCGGTTGTAAGATTTATGTGCGACAGCACAGATGACTTCGAGATTCTGACTTGTCATGAAGTTCAGATTGGATCAAAGTACCGTAAGGTAAACTGTATTCGTGATCCTCGTGAACCTCTTGATAACTGTCCTCTGTGTAAGAGCGGTGCAAGAATCAACAATAGATTCTTTATCAAGTTAATTCAGTACGATAAGGTACCTGATCCTGCAACCGGTATGGTCAAGATTGTTCCGAAGCCTATGATGTGGGAGCGTTCCACTGCTTATGCTAAGACTTTGAAGTCTTATCTGGATAACTATGGTCCTCTGTCTGACATCATATGTAAGATTATTCGTCATGGTAAAGCTGGCGATATGCAGACTACATATGAGATTGTTCCTAATCTCAGCAAGGCTGTTTACAAGGATGAGATCTATGTCAAGGAAACCAATCTGTTTGGAGACTTTGAAGCTTTCGGTACTGTAGTAATGGATCGCAATGCGGATGAGATGAATCATTTCCTTGCTACCGGTGAGTTCCCTGCTCGTCAAGCTGCAGCAAATACTGCAGCTCCTGCACAGACTGCTGCTCCCGTAGCTCCTGCTGTTCCTCAGCAGTATGCAACTGCTCCTGCAACTTATGCGGATGCAGCTCAGGTCCCTCCTCAGCAGTATGCAGCCCCTGTTGCTCCTCAGCAGCCTGTAGCATATACTCAGCCTGCTCCTGTTGCACAGCCTCAGTATGCTCCTGCCCCTATGACTGCTCCCGCACAGGAAGCTCCTGTTCAGCGTATGCCTTGGGAGGCAGCTCAGACTGCTGCCCCTGGCGGATTTGAGAGACCTCGTCGTTACTAAGATTTTTGTGAGGTAAGAGAATATGGCAGATTCTCTATGGGGTGAAGAATTTACATTCACCCCTCCTCCAAAGCAACAGAAGAAAGTTATTGACAAAGTATCAAAACCTAAGAAGGTAACTACAACAACTGAAAGAGTTGTTAAGTCATCCAACAAAGTTACTACAGCTGAAAAACTTGCAATGATCGAGGCTGAAGTATATCGTATCTTGGGTGTGTACAAAGATCAAACTGTTGTTCTAAGGACTGAGGAGGAATTAGCCGAATATATTGATAAAGCAATTCTGAATTCAGTTATTGCAGTTGACACAGAAACAAACAATAGTCTTGTTCCTCTTACATGTAAGATAATGGGACTCTGTTTGTATACACCAGGAATGAAGAATGCTTACATTCCTGTTAATCATGAAAATATTCATACTGGTGAGTTGCTTCCCCATCAAGTAACAGAAGATCAGATCCGAAGACAGCTTGAACGACTTATTGATGTTCAAGTTATTATGCACAATGGTAAGTTTGACTTTGAAGTTATCAAGTGCACATGTGGTAATGAGCTAGAAATCTTCTGGGACACAATGATTGCTTCTCGTATTCTTGATGAGAATGAACGAGCAAACTTGAAGCAACAGTATATCAGTAAGATTGATCCTTCCATCGAGAAATATTCAATCGAGAAACTTTTTGAAGGAATTGAGTATGCAAAAGTTTCTCCTGAACTGTTTGCACTATATGCAGCTACTGACGCATTCATGACTTACAAGTTGTATGAATGGCAGAAAGCTCAATTTGCTCAGCCTGGATATGAGCGGATGTATAATTTATTCAAGAATATTGAAATGCCTATTGTTCGTGTTTGTGCGGATATGGAGCTTGCTGGTATCGAGATTGATAAAGAGTATGGTGAACGGTTAAGTGCAAAGTACCATAAGAAACTTGATGCGATTGATAAACAGATTGAAGAGACACTACATCAGTATGACCAGGTAATTGCAGAATGGAGAAAAACTCCTGAAGCAAATTACAAAGAAAAGAAGCTGAATAAAAAGGGTGAGGAGACTTGGAGTAAATCCAAGAACGAGCAGCTCTCAGATCCTCTGAGCGTTACTAGCCCCACTCAGTTAGCAATCTTCTTCTACGATGTTTTGAAACATCCTGTTGTTGACAAGAAGAGTCCACGAGGAACTGGTGAAGATATTCTGTTGAAGATGGATTATCCCATTGTTAAATTGATCTTAGAAAAGCGTGGCTTGGAAAAGATTATTGGTACATATGTTGATAAACTTCCTCAATGTGTTATTCCGGAAACTGGAAGACTTCATGCACATTTCAATCAGATTGGTGCGGACACTGGACGTTTTAGTTCAAGCGACCCGAACTTGCAAAATATTCCTTCCCACTTGAAAGATATTCGTATGTTGTTTAGAGCAGGTGAAGGAAAAGTATTAGTCGGAAGTGACTTCTCACAGCAGGAACCAAGACTCTTGTGTTCAATGGCAGGGGATCAAGCAATGATCACTGCATATAGAAATAAACAAGATCTATATGCAACTATTGCTACAAAAGTGTACAATAATGGTTACTGGGACAATATGGAACACTACGAAGACGGTTCTCCCAATCCTGAAGGCAAGAAGCGTCGTTCCAACTGCAAGAGCATCCTTCTAGGACTTATGTATGGACGAGGAGCTGCCTCTATTGCAGATCAGATTAATCAGCCCATTCAGGAAGCTCAGAAGATTATTGACACATTTTTCAAAGGATATCCTGCTGTTAAGAAGTGGATTGATAAGACACAAGAGGATGCAAAGATTAACGGCTATGTTGAAGATCATTGGGGTAGAAGACGTAGATTGCCTGATATCCTCAGACCTCCCGTAGAAGTTAAGTATTCTGATAGAAATCGTGTTGTTGTTCCATCTGACTTCAATCCATTACTTGGATCAACTGGTAAATATAGTGCAAGTACAAGATCAGACATTGATATCTACAAAGAGAAAGCTCTTGCTACTCGTGGTAGAAAAGAAATGGAAAAGCTGAAAGCTGAAGCTCTCACAAAAGGTATTGAAATCCATGAGAATGGTGGATTCATTGCTCAAGCAGAGCGTCAATGTGTCAATGCTCGTATTCAAGGTGGTGCTGCAACAATCACAAAGATTGCGATGGCTAGAGTTCATTCAGATCCTGAGTTACGACGGATGGGATTCAAGATGCTGATATGCGTGCATGATGAGTTAATCGGTGAGTGTCCTGAAGAATATGCAGAAGCTTGTGGTGAACGCTTATCTCAGGTTATGATTGATTCAGTTGCTGAAGACGTGGCTTGTCCTATGAAATGTGATGCAACTATAACTCGTTACTGGTATCAGGACGAAGTCGCTGCTAAGCTCCAAGAGAAGTTTGCTGATAAGATTGCAAATGGAGCACATCCTGAATCAGTTAAACAGCAATTCTTAGCAGACAACGAAGAACTAACATATGAACAGTTAGAAGAACTTCTCACAATGAAGCTTTGATAACTGTTGTATAAATATCTGTACATAAGGGCGGTGTTCGATCCTACAATCCCTCGCCCTTAACAAAAATATAAATTCAAACTAAGGAGATCAAAATGATTAAACTGAAGAATTGGATCAAGTATGAAGTAGCTGAATATAGAAGTTTGTTAAAGAATATTCCAGCGCTACTGCTTGCAGCTTTCTGTTTAGCTGTAGTGTTGATGAATACATTAGCAAACAAGACCATTGTGTCAACAAGTTGGATTGACATTGATGGAGGAATTCTCTGTGCATGGCTCATTTTCATGGCAATGGATTTGACTGCACAGCATTTTGGACCTCGAGCAGCAACAAAGATGTCTCTTGTAGGACTTGCTGTAAATCTACTGGTTTGCGGCATTTTTGGAGTTGCATCAATTATCAACATTGGTGGTGGAGCGTGGTCACCTGCATGGAATTATCCAACGGAAGAAGGATTTAACATTGTTAATGAAGCTGTTAATTCTCTGTTTGCAGGATCTTGGCAAGTTCTGTTGGCAAGTAGTGTTGCATTTATTGTTTCTGCAATTACTAATAACACAATGAACTGGGCCCTCGGTAACTTGTTCAAGAACAAGAATGCTCCAAAAGCTGAATATGTAACAAGAGCTTATATCTCAACAATGATTGGTCAGTTTGTTGATAACTGGATATTTAACTTTCTACTATTTATTGTGCTGTTCCAAGATCCTACATGGTCGCTATTGAGTGTAACAACTTGTGCAGCGCTAGGCGCACTTGTTGAGTTAGTCATGGAGATTGTATTCAGTCCTCTTGGATACAGAATAGTGACTCGTTGGAAATCTGAATCTGTTGGTCAAGAGTATATTGATACTTATGGAACTGGTTTACTCCGATCTAACGTAAAGTAAAAAGTATGGTAGAATATTTTAACACGTTGTTAACAGACCCTGTTACTTTACTTGGTTTGTTAGCTAGCATCATTGTTCTAGTTTCAATGTGCTTCAACACACGAACACGAAGAGGAGAGCTTCTGATGCGATCTGTCAATCTAGTTGGCAGTATTGTTTCAGTTGTTTACGGTGTACTTGTTGGAGTTACTGGAGCTGGAATGATTCTCCTCAATAGTGTGCTTGTATTTGTAAACTTGTACTATCTAGTTATAACACTTAAGCACAAATGATATAACAGGCGCAACTATTTGAGGTATATGTTATCTCATAATATTAGTTGCGCCTATTTTTAATAAAAATTCTTCCTATTTTCTGGAGAGAGAATGATAAAAGTTTATTCTATTGATGAAGACTACCTTGAAAAATTTTTGAATATGATTCCTGATGAATCTGTAAAAAATATTCTTGTAACACCGAGAGGAATATACACAGTTATCTGTAATCATGAACCAGCACATGCAGGCATTTATTCATATGTCTTTAGATTACTTGATGGTTCTATCAAGCCAATCAATGAGCGTGTTTTTGAATCATCCGGTTACGATGTACTTAGTTTTTCTTCAGTGAGTCGTAAGATTATTCGTACATATGATCTTGGTGTGGAAATCCCGAAAGAAAATCAAGAATTCATGATTAACTGTTTACAGAAGTTATTCCGAGACAAAGAGTGCGTATTCTTGAATTCACGCACTTTCACATTAACACAGTCACTAGTTTAAGTTGAATAATTGTAGTTCTTACATTACAATGTTGTTAACTAGAAAATAATAAGGAGGTCTTGATGAGTTGTCAAGTCTACTACTATTCAGGAGCTTATGATCCACAGTTAAAGCGTGACCTGAATATTGATCAGTTGTTTTCTGTGTATCACGAGAAGAAACTGATCATGGAAACTGTTACATACAAGAGAGAGCATCCAGAGTATACAGCTCGAATCATGTGCGACAGCGGTGCTTTTACACATTTCCAGCAAATGAAGAAAAAGGGACTGACTCTAACTGATCAGGATATCATTGAGTACACAAATACTTATCTTGAGTTCCTCAATGAATGGGGTGATGGTCTTGATTGTTTTGTTGGTGTTGACTCTGTTCCTGATCCTGAAAATGTTGATCCTACATACGGTGATAAGACTTGGGAAAACTATCTCTATATGTGGGAAAGACTCAAGCCTGAAATTCGGCATAAGTTAATTCCTGTATTCCACTATGGTGAGGAATGGAAACATCTTGTTAGATTCTTGGAATATGTTCATCCTGATGGATCAAAGTTGGATTACATTGGTCTGGCAATTTCATTGGAAGGAACACGTAAAGTTAGAATTAACTGGGGTCAAGATGCAATGAAGATCATTGCAAATAGTAGTAATCCGAATGTTAAGACTCATGCATTCGGCGTTGGTGTTAAATCTGTTCTTGAGCACATTGATGTTTATTCAACAGACGCAACATCTTATCTGAAGAGAGCTGCTTACGGAATGATCAGTATTGATGACAAGACAATCTATGTTAGCGACATCCAGAAAGAAATGCTCAGAGGTAACCACTATTCAGAGAAGTCTGCAGCTTATCAGAAGTCAGTAGAAGATATTATTCATGAGCGTGGATTTACACTTGATCCTTATGAGTTAAATTACACATTCATGGATGCAGATACTGTTAAGTTTGCACTTGATGGTGAAGAGTATCATGTTCACAAGGATAACGATACAAGTGTTCTTCTAATTCACGGAGATGATATTGATACTCTGAAGTTGAGTGCAGCAGAGGATGCTCCTGAAGGTGCAGATAAGTTCTTTGGAACTTGGGAAACAAAGAGGAAAACTTTGATTTTTGACGGCTTAGGAACTGTCCGGTTTGATCCTGGTAATGCTCTGGCTACTAACTGTTATGCAAGAGCAGTTTTCAACATTCAGGATACTGAGAACTGGATGAGCAAGATTCGTGAAATGGCTCCTGCTGTAATTAAAACTAAAGTTGATCTTTGGTGAGGTGCTGGTATGAAAGTTTTGATAACTGGAACAAGCTGTGGCGTTGGAAGAGCTGCTGCGGTTAAGTTTCTTGATGAGGGATATGAGGTTGTGGGGCTCGATGTAAAAGAGCCTTCGATCATTCATGAAAATTATACTCACTACATTTCTGATGTTAGTGATGCAAAGTCTCTTCCTGATGTGGATGGAATCAATTATCTTGTAAACAATGCAGGAATTGTAACTCCGCAGAAATATGCAATCTTTGTTAATCTGTATGGCTACATCAATGTTCTTGAAAAGTATGGAAATGATCCTGAATTAAAGAGCATTGTTCAAATCGGAAGTACAGCATCCACGAAGGGTTATGATAATATTAGATACTGTGCTTCACAGGGTGGTAGAGATGCACTAACAAAGTGGGCAGCTAACAACCATGGTAAAGATTCTCGACATGTTATTGTTAACAGTTTGAATCTTGATGGTATTGTTGCTGCAGATCCTGAAAAAGGTATTCAAGGAACTTCTCTGGAACCCGAATTGTATGCACAGCCTGAACTTATGGATCAGATTGCAGAGCTGAGTGTTCTCAAGAAGCTAGCAACAGTTGAAGAAATCGCTGAGTGGATCTTCTTCTTACTTGTTAAGAATACTGTTATGACAGGTCAGATTATCAACATTGATGGGGAATTAACAGGGGCGTTCAAGTTTATTCCGTATCCTGGCTGGAATGATTGAGAGGTACATATGGCGAAGATTGTTGGTCTTATTCCGTGTCTTATGCTTGATAACAACAGAGATGCAAACAATGAAGCCATTGAGCACAATTATAAACATCTGAATTTAGATGCAGTTGCAATCTATGATCAAGCATTTCAAGAAACAGAGTATGATGATCGGTTTATCTATGTTGGACATCAGCCTGATCGTGTTGGATTTACAAACGCTCGTAACGGTTTGTTAAAGTGGTTCTATGAATCAGATTACGATTATGCGCTGTGGTTAGATGCAAATGAGAAAGTTTCTACTCCAACTATCAATGATACTGTAAGTATTATTGAAGCTTTGAAGGCGGATAAACTGAATCATATTGATGTTATTTTTTCAACTCTGGGGTTGTGGGTATCTCAGGATAGAATTGTTGCAAAACAGCGTGAGGATTACATGACACATGTTCAACTGATTCCCGCCCTGAATAACAAGAGCTATAACTGGATGCATGGTTTGATCATGAAAAATTTTCAAAAATATTATGATCAGCCAGTATTCATAGATTCACGATGTGATGTTAAACTTGGAACACCGGAGGATGTTTACTTTGCAAGAGTGATCCGCAGATACTACAATGCTTATGTTGCTCCAACAGTTGTAATTACTAAACCTAGTTCAAACACATCAACTCACGCAGGTGATGGTAACGGTAGATATGTTTATCCTCCTGTTAAGTTTGACGAGGTTGATCAGTATATTCTTGAAAATGTTGAAAAACACAATCTAAAGATGTGCAATACTCACTGGTATCAAGATTCAGTAAGCATACCTCGAGTTGCCTACATGAAAGATAAGGTAGCTCCTTACAAGTCAAGAAAGAAAGAATCTTCTTCTCCGGTAGCTAAAGTAGATCTATTCTAAGTTGAATGAGCTACTTCATAAATATATAATCAAAGTGTACATAAATCTGAAAGGAAAAATCATAGATGATTTGTAGAATCGAAGAACTTCAGAATTCTTGTAGCAAGATTCTTGCTGCAGTGGATTCAAATGCACTGTCTGTACTTACCGAAACTCTACAGCTCAAAACTGTCGATAAGGATCTGTATATCAGTGTTACCAATCGTGAATACTTTGCTCAGGTAAAGATTCCGATGAATGAACAGATTGATTTCCACGCAACTGTTAACGCAAATCTGTTCTTGAAGCTGGTGTCTCAGATTACCACAGACACAATTGAGATGAATATTGTGGATTCTGCTCTTGTGCTCAAAGGTAACGGAACTTACAAGCTCCCGCTCATTTTTGATGGTGATGCGTTGTTGGAATTGCCTGAAATCATGATTGATAATCCAACTGTCAATTTTGAAATTGATAGCTCTGTGCTTCTAAGTATGTTACAGTTCAACAGTAAGCAGCTGTCTCAGGGAATCATTTCCAAGCCTATCCAGAAACTTTACTATCTGGATGAGTCCGGAGCAGTTACATTTACTACTGGTGCTTGTGTAAACAGTTTCAGTTTGGCTCAGCCTGTTAAGCTTCTTCTGAATGATCGACTTGTTAAGCTGTTTAAGCTGTTTAAGGGAGAAAAAGTTGAGTTCACACTTGGTTATGATGCTCTAAGCTCCGACATCATTCAGACAAAGGTAAGATTTGCAACATCGGATATTATTATTACTGCAATCTTGTCTTGTGATGATACTATGCTGAGATCCTTCCCTGTCAATGCAGTTCGTGGTCGTGCAAATGCTGCATATCCGTACTCTGTTAACATCAATAGAGAAGCATTGATTCAGACTATTAGTCGTCTGCTACTGTTTAGTTCTGCAAACAGTGCTAAAGATGTTATCAAGCCTTACAGTGTCTTTGAATTCAAGAAAGACAGCGTTGTAGTTTATGACGCGAAGAAGGAAAACAAGGAAGAGGTCTACTATACCAACACTACTTGTGAGATGGAAAATAACTACAGTGCTCTGTTAGATCTAAATGATCTGAGGCAGACTCTTGAGACTTGTACTGAGCAGTATGTCACTATCCATTTTGGTGATAGCCAGGCTGTTGTTCTTTCCAGAGGCAATGTCAAGAATGTTATTCCCGAGTGTATTCTGAACTGATTTGGCAGTTAACAGAGGCAAACAGTTCGAAGGAAAATTTCGTGAAGATTTTAGGAAGCTGACAGGTAGTTTTGTTTATCGACTACCTGATCAGACTTCAGGTAATCTAGGATCTCGAAATTTATGTGACTTTATCTGCTATGTTTATCCGCATCTTTTCATTCTGGAAGTGAAGAGTACAGGGGGTAACACATTTCCGATAACAAACTTCACTCAATATCAAATAATGATGCAATACAGAGGTGCTCAAGGTGTTAGAATGGGTGTTGTTATCTGGTACACTGAAAAAGATAGAGTCATATATGTTCCTTTAACAACAATTGAAAAGATGAAACAAGACGGAAAGAAATCAGTAAATATCAGAACACTTGATTCAGAAGAATATAAATTCATTGATATTCCTTCAGTTAAGAAACGCGTGTTTATGGATTCTGACTACTCAGTCTTGCTAGATTTACCGGAGGAGTGGTAACTTGAAAACTAATGTTTCTGTTGCTCTTGATAATGTCGATATGACATATTCGGAGTTGATTGAAGTTGCAAACTCTTTGAATGAGGAGTTTACTGGTGACTTGAATAGAATGATGGAAAGTGCTTACAGCGATGTTGAAAAACTTTCCAATGATGCTATTCGAGATCTTATCTTGAGACTATCTTTAAGATCTTACTCTTTCAGTGAGATCAAGGAAAAGTCAATCTTCAAAGCTGCTCTTGCAGAAACTCTACGAAAAGAGGCATATGCAAGAAATTACAACGAAACTAGTGGCACTGGTGGTGTCAAAGAAAATACTGCAATCATCAATACATCCGCGGAAATTCTTGCTGATGAAATCTATTCTTTAGCAGCATCGATGTTCAAGACGAAGCTTGATGAAGTACACAGAGTAGTTGATTCTCTGAAGACTGTGCTGATGTCTCGTCTATCAGAAGCAAAGCTAACTAATGTTGATGGTTGATTAGGAGAATTGAATGAGTTCAGTTTTAGAAATTGCAAAAAAGCTGAATAGAGCTTATAAGAATGAGAAACTTGCTCTTACTGCGGATGTTATGCCATCTTACGAGCGGCTTGCTTGTAATGATCTTGGTGCTGACTTTCCTCTGTATGGCGGGTTGCCTTACGGTAGAATTGTAACTGTTTCTGGTAAAGAGCATAGCGGTAAGACAACTGGTGCTTGTACTTACTTAGCCGCTTATCAAAGAGCTAATCCTGATAAGACTTGTGTCTTTGTTGACGTGGAGCACGCTCTTGATAAAGAGTTCCAAGCTGCCATGACGGGACTGGATCTTACAAAGCTGTTGTATGTTAATCCTGAAGGAATGTCTGGCGAGCAGATCATGGATGCTATCTTGGAGTTTCAGGACTCTGATGATATTGGTATGATCGTTCTTGACTCTATTGCAGCTCTTGTTTCCTCGAGAGACTATGATACTGATATTGAAAAAGACAACGGTATGTCAGGTGGCATTGCAAAGCCTCTTGCAAAGTTTATTCGTAAGATGCTTGATCCCCTTGCCTCTAAAAAGAATATCTTACTGTTGATTAATCAAGTTCGTACTGTAGGAACAACCTTTACTGGTGCGCCTATTTATGATGAGCCTGGTGGTCATGCACCTAAGTACTATGCTTCTGTCAAGCTTCGCTTCGGCACAAGAACATTCACTCAGGGTGACAAAGTTGATGCTCGCGATGGAGAGAATGCTGATGGTTTCCGCTTAACATTTGCAACTACAAAGAATAAGACTGCTTCTACACAGCGTGGCGGTGGTTTCATGACTTTCCGTTATGACTCTGGATTGGATTGGTCTTTTGACTTGCTGGAAGTTGCTATCAAGTATGACTTCATTAGTAGACCTAATTCTATGACGTATATTCTCATGAATCTGGAAACAGGGGAAGCATATACTCATGAAGATGGCAGTGTGATGAAGTTTGTTGGTAAACAGAAGCTTCGTGATTTCTTGAATTCACATGTTGATTTCCAGAATGAATACATTGCAATGCTCAACAGACACATTTCTGCAACTGCTAATAAGTACGGTAGTTTGTTGGATGCTCGTGAGCTTGCAGCAATTACAGCAGAAGAAGCATCCTGTGAGAAAGAGGGCGATAGTAAGCCTCCTGTTGAGGATTAACTTATGCCTCATCGCAGACATAGAGATGATAAGATTCAACCAACAAGACATTATAGTAAGCAACAAGAAAATAAAGTAGCTTCAAAGTTAGGAGGAAATAGGACTCTTAACTCAGGAGCCACCCTCTACCAAAAAGGGGATGTTCTTACAGAAAAATTCTTGTTGGAGTGCAAAACAAAAACAAGTGCTTCTGCTTCTATTTCTATTCAAAAGGAATGGCTGGAGAAGAACGAAAAGGAATCCCTTTTCATGGGAAAACCTTACAACGCTCTTGCATTTAACTTCGGCCCGAATGAGCGCAACTATTATATTATAGATGAATATCTGTTCGAGCTGTTGTTATCTGCACTAGAAACAGGAGAACAGAATTGTTAACAGAATATAAAGACTTGCTTGAATCAGTTGAAGAACATAATGAGTATGAAGCATATCTAACTCAGCACATCAACAATATTCTGAGAGGATATGAGTGGTTTAAGCAGAACCTTCCTGATGTACTTGATGAACATAATTTTGTTGAAGATACTGCTTACTACGGGGAGCTTGAAGAGATATTGGCGCAACACGATAAATCAAAATACACAAGAATTCCAGACTCAACTCATTATTATGAGCTTTCTTGTGAGTACGATGCGTATGCTGATTATTTCTATGGAGAGAAAACTCCTGAAGTAAAAGAGGCATTTGATAGAGCCTGGTTAGCTCATATACACGCAAATCCTCATCATTGGCAGCACTGGGTACTTGTTAATGATGACGACGGCACAAGAGCTCTTGATATGCCGTATGTATTCATCATTGAGATGATACTTGATCATTGGACATTCTCATGGAAAGATGGAAATCTTATGGAGATTTTCAAATGGTACGATGATCACAAAGAGAAGATGATTCTTAGTGATAGAACTCGTAAAATTTATGAAAACATTCTTTCACAAATGAAAGTATTTCTAAGTGAGAGTGACAGTGAGTAGATCAAGAATTATTGTTGAAGAGCTTGCAAAGATTGATACTGATCTAGAGAAACTGTATTCTCGTCAAAGAGATCTTAACAAAGAGCTTCGTAATATTGAGGAAGAAAAAATTCAGCTCGAGATTGAGCGGTGGGATATCACTCCAGGTGCAACATTCATTCTTTTTACAAAGGATAATGATTCAACTTGTAGTACTTGTTTCGGGTATGAAGTTGAGGCGCTAACTGATACTAAATTTATCAAAGCAATTGAAACATCGTTCACATTTACTTTAGATGACACTTATCTTAATGTTCGCAAAGTAAACTGTCATTGTAGCACATTGAGAACTTGGAGAGAGCAGTGTGATGTTTACAAGATTGACAACGAACTGTATCGTAGACTACAATTTAGATGGCTACGATTGGATACTGATTTTGCAAGTTTACAAGATATGAAAACTCAAGTAAGTGAGTCTTCACATCAAGTTGATTGATCTTGATATTTACAATATAATATTGATGTAGAAATATCAATTGAAGAACGAGTAATTCTCGTTGCTTTGCATAACTATTTCAGAGCAGGGAGTTGTTGAATTCCCTGCTCTATTTGTTTAAGGAGATAACTAGATGGCAGAATTAACTGAACAGCAGATTCAAGAGAACAAAGAACGATTTTTGTCTCTTGTAAACAGCATTACTCGTGAGGGTGTGGATAAAGAAAGACTTATCGCACAGCTGAATGGGTCGGATTTCTTTGATGCACCTGCGTCTGCAATCTATCATAATGCGTTCCGAGGGGGTTTATGTGCTCATTCCTTGAATGTTTATGATTGGATCTGTAAACTTGCTCAAGATGCAAATGAATTGGTAGATGAAACTCTACCTTCTGAAGATAGTCTAAAGATTGTTGCTCTATTTCATGATTTTGATAAGATGAACAAGTATGAGAAGACTTTCCGAAATGTTAAGGTGTATTCCCCTACCGGATCAAAATATGATGAGATGGGTAAATTTGATTGGCAGAGTGTCCCCAGTTATAAGCGTAAAGATGATTCCGAAGTATTTACAATCGGAACTCATGGTGAGAACTCTGTATACATGACTGAAACATTTTTCCCACTAAGTACTGAAGAACACTGCGCAATTGTGTGTCACCATTCTGTTTATGATAATCCTAAGTTGAATACAACTGGTGTTTATAGTAAATATCATCTTGCATGTTTACTTCATACCGCAGATATGCTTAGTACATATGTTAGTGAGGCACGATGAATCCAATCATACGAGCACAACTTGAGGCTTGTAGAGTAGCTAATGTTCCACTTATCTCTGAAGATACTACAACTGTTTTTATACCGAAAAGTTCCGAAGCAGAAGTGTCTCCATATCAAGTAAATAAATGTTATCTACTAGCTCTGGAAGATTACATATTGAATCCTCCACCAGATTCTACATTAGCAGATAATTGGAATGGTGGTAGTATACCAAAGTACAAGCACTATAAAGCAGAGATTTCCAAAGTCGTTGGAAAGATGGTTCGTATCTGTGGTTGTGGTTATGATCCAACCACTGATACTGACACACTTGATATCTGGGAAGGGTGGGTTCCTCAACAAGGTATCAAACTTATCAAAGAATTACAGTGAGGTGAGGTTGGATGGCTGAAGCACTAAGTGTTGTTTATCGTCCTAGAAAATTCGAAGACGTTTGTAGTCAGTCTTCAATTGTTAAGATTCTCCAGCGTCAGATTGATACAAGAGAGTTCAAGAACAGCTACTTGTTTCAAGGTGCGAGTGGATGCGGCAAGACTACTTGCGCTAGAATCTTTGCCAATGAAATTAACAAAGGAGTAGGAGCTCCTATCGAGATTGATGCAGCTTCGAATAACGGCGTAGACAATGTTAAGAATATAATTCGATCTGCACAGGAAAGAAGCATTGACAGCAAGTATAAGATATATATCATCGATGAATGTCATAGCTTGACTTCTCAAGCTTGGCAAGCATTTCTGAAATGTATTGAAGAGCCTCCTACATATACAATCTTTATTTTCTGTACAACTGATCCTCAGAAGATTCCTGAAACAATCAAGAATCGTGTTCAGCGCTATACATTCAACAGAATTCCTGTAAACGTCATTCGGGAAAGATTGGCTTATATTTGTCGTCAGGAAGGGTTCATAAATTTTGATGAATCCATTGATTACATCTCAAAGATTTCTGATGGCGGTATGCGTGCAGCTATTTCTTATCTTGACAAATGTGCAGGATATAGTACTGATCTGAACATCAACAATGTTCTTGCAAGTTTAGGTAACTACTCATATGACACATTCTTTGAATTGATTAATCATATGATTGATGGTGCAGAGGCTCCTGTACTAAAACTCATTTCTGACTTCTATGATGAGGGAAATGATCTGAAATTATTTGTGGATCAATTCATGAACTTTTGTATGGATGTTACAAAGTATGCATTGTTCAAGAGTTGTGATGTTACACGAATTCCTTCAAGTATGGAGGATAAACTTCAAAATTCTACAAATTTTGCGAATGCAGCTGGTTATTACAGTTATGTAATTGATAAACTTCTTGTTTTGAAAAATATGTTGAAAAATGATAATAGTCCAAGGTCGACGATTGAAATCATGCTTTTACAGATAACAAGATGTGCATAAGGAGGTCCGTATGATCATTGGTCAAGAAAAGATTTGTGGATTTATTGATGATTCCACATTGGATGACTTTCCAAGATCTTTGATGATTGTTGGACCTCGAGGTGGCGGTAAACATCTAATCTGTGATTACATATCAAAAAAGTTTAATCTTTCAACTGTTGATTTGACTGACTCTCTTGATCTTGAAACAATCGAAGAGCTGTATAATCGAGTTGAACCTTATCTTTATATCATTCGTGTTAATGAAATTTCAGTTAAGGAAGAGAATACAATTCTGAAATTCTTGGAGGAACCTCTAAAGAATTCCTTCATTGTTTTGATTGCTGAAACTGATATGGGAATTCTACAGACTATTCTGAATAGGTGTCAGATATGGCATCTGCAGAACTATAAGAAAGATTATCTGTCAACATTTATTACAAATGGAAACAGCTACATTCTTGAGATAGCTCAGACTCCTGGTCAAGTTATTGAATTGTGTAACATCAATTTTACTGAAATGATTGAGCTTGCAGATAAAATCATTGATAAGATTTCTGTAGCTAGTATTACAAATACTCTCACACTGAGCAACAAGGTAGGTTTTAAGAATGATCCTGATAAGCCGGATGTGAAGTTATTTGTGGATGTTCTGTTGTCTCGCTTTGTTGCACGAGCAAGAAGTACTAGTGCGAATTCATTTGTTAAAGGCTACAACTTAACAAATGAGCTTCAAAGAAATCTTCATGTTAAGAATCTTGATTACAAAGCACTATTTGAAAAATATCTTATTGATCTTAGAGACATCATGAGAGGAGTAGTATGACAATTCAACAGTTGAAAACTGATATTGAAAATGGTACTGTATCTCATGATCTCATCATTTTCAAAGACACAGAAAATAACTTCATATCAAATCAGTATATAGCTGCAATAAAAAAGTTGCGAGGTGTTGATATTCAGTATCTAGATTCACCGACGGAACTCTTACAGGACTCGTGGTCAATCTTTGGTGAGGACTCAGGGAGTACTACAGAAACTCTTAGAGTAATCAAGTGTGAATCCTTTATTTGGACGAATGCAAGAATTAGTGAGTTGAAAGACCTCATTATTGTTGTTTCTAAGTTTCAAGATAAGAATATTGAGAAACAGTTTGAACCTTGGATTGTTGCTGTTCCAAAGATTGAAGATTGGATGTTGAAAGACTATGTTTATTCTACAACTGAGGGTGTAGCACAGAAAGATCTTGAGTGGTTGATAAATCTTTGTGGTAAGAATAGAGAACGTCTCCAGATGGAGCTTGATAAGTTAGCTTTATTCGGAATTGACGAACGTAAGTATCTATTCAATGATCTTATTCGTGATGGTGCAGTTGATGATCTTAGTTCTTACAACATCTTTAACTTTACCAATGCAATAACTTCAAAAGATATTCGTTCTTTACAGAGTATCTACAAAGAATTAGACAGAGTGGATGTTAATGAATTTGGTTTGTTAACAATTCTTGTTAAGAATTTTAGAAATATTCTGATGGTTCAAACAACTGCAAATCCGACACCAGAATCAACAGGAATTGATGGTAAACAACTGTATGCTATAAAAAAGATTCCACGAGTATATTCTGCAGATCAGCTTGTTAAGATCTACAACTTTTTGTTAGATATTGACCGAAGAGTTAAGATGGGAGAATTACCTGCTGATATGGTTATTGACTATCTTGTTATCAAGATATTAAGTATGTGAGGAACTATATATTGCGTGTTTTATTTTATTCTGATCCGCACTGGTCTCAGTATTCATCAATATTAAGAAGTCGTGGTGAACAATATAGTACGAGATTAGAAAATCTTATCAATTCGGTGAATTGGGTTGAGCAACTCGCTTGGGACACTGGCTGTCAAGTAGTTATCTGTGGTGGTGACTTCTTTGACTCTTCTGTTGTTAATAGCGAGGAAATGAGCGCATTGAAGAATATCAAGTGGGCTCCAATTTCGCATCTATTTCTATCAGGTAATCACGAAACAAATGTTGGATCACTTGAATTCAGTACTGCTGATCTGTTTAATCTGTGCCCGAACTCAGTTGTTATGAGCACTCCTCAACACTATGAGATTGAAGGAGCTAATATTGAGTTCTGTTTCTTACCTTATATCCTTGAACGAGACCGTAAACCCTTGAATGAATATTTCGATAAACCTCACGGTAAAAGAATCATTTTCAGTCACAATGATCTTAAGAATGTTCAGTACGGTGCGTTCTTATCAACTGAAGGATTTACTGTTGACGAGATTGAGGAAAACTGCGATCTATGTTTTAATGGGCATATTCATCATTGTGGTTATGTTTCACAAAAAATTATCAATGGTGGTAACTTAACAGGACAAAATTTTACTGAGGATGCTTTCAAGTTTGATCATTGTGCTCAAATAATTGATACTGATACATTACATGTTGATTTCTACAAGAATCCTCATGCGTTTAATTTCTATAAACTTGATTGTAGAAAGTATAACACGATGGAAGAGATTATTCCTGTTATCTCAGATTTGAAGGACAATGCTGTTATTACTATCACTGTTAAATCGTTTCTGGGTGCACTTGTAAAGGATTATCTGTCTCATGTACCGAAAGAGCATATTCGGGAGTATCGAGTAATTACAGAACATGAAGCAGGAACTGTTGATATACCTTCTCCAGTCTTGGAAGCTGTTGATCATTTGAAACAGTTTGAAAACTATGTTCTTTCTAACATCGGAACAAGCGATGTTGTTAAAGAAGAACTTATGAATGTTATGAGGTGATCTATGCATATTGAGTTTCGTAGGCTAGTTTTACATAATTTTATCAGCTTCGGTCACTCAGAATTAACATTTGGGGATGACGGTTTTATCAAAGTTTCCGGAGTGAATGAAAATATCGAAGATCTTGCTACAAGTAATGGTAGTGGTAAATCAAGTATCTGGGAAGGTATAGTTTGGGCGCTAACTGGTGATACAATTCGAGGAACAAAGCAAGTAAGTAATATCTACGGAGATGACGGAACTTATGTTGAATTAGAGTTCAACATTGATTCTGTTAACTATGTCCTAACTAGATCAAAAGATCACAAAGTTTATAAAACAGGCTTAAAGATTGTTGTTGATGGTAAGGATTGTAGTGGTAAGGGTATTCGAGATTCTGAAAAGCTTCTTGCTCAATACTTACCTGATGTTACAGCTTCTCTCTTGGGGTCAGTCATTATTCTGGGGCAAGGGTTACCTCAAAAGTTTACAAATAACAGTCCATCAGGACGAAAAGAAGTTCTCGAAAAACTATCCAAATCCGACTTCATGATTGAAGATCTTAAGTCTAGAGTTGCCAAGAGAAAAGATGAGGTATCTAAGTTAATTAGAGAATACAAAGATTTAATCATTACAGCAGAAAGTAAAGTCGGAGTACTACAAGCTCAGATTGACAAATGTAAATCTTCATTAGCTGAACTTGATAAGGATAAACTTGAAACAACTGTTGCATACTATACCACAGAGGTTGAAAGACTACAGTTGATTATTGATGCACATCGAACCAACATTGATAAGGTTGATCATGATCTAAGCGAGCACAGTGAGAATCTAGTTATGTTGAATCGATATCATGCAGATAATGTTGCAGCTGTTAATTCAGAGTTTGATCCCGTAATTGAAACTTTAACATCCAAGTTATACGAGTTACGAAGTTTGATTGCTTCCCACAAGTCAGAAATAACAAAGATGGAAAGTATCCGTGATGTTTGTCCTACTTGTGGTCAAAAGTTACCTGATGTTGTTAAGCCTGATACAAGTGGGTTAAAACAACTGTTAAACGATACTGAATTACAATTCAATGATGTACAGTTTGATCTTAACAAGATGAAGGAACTTAAGAAGTCACGATTAGATATTGTTGGGGGTGAGTATAAACAGTCTTCAGAATTCCATCTGCAGAAAACAAGGGAGTTAAACTCAGTTAAAACTCAACATCAGAAAGAATTAAGAACGGCCGAAGATAATAAGACAAGATCTGCATCTCAGCTGGATGGCGCACGCAATGAACTTCAGCAACTTGAGTACAAAATCAACTCTCTTTCGTTAAATATTCACGAAAACGAAGAACAAATCGAGGATCTGAATCGGGAATTATTGTATAACAATACACAGAAAGACTTACAGCAATCCCACCTTGAGGTTGTTAACAAGTTTGATACAGCTCTAAAAAGAGACTTTAGAGGATATCTACTGGCTACTGTTATTGAGTACATATCAGCTAGAGCTAAAGAATATTCTAAAGTAATCTTTGAGACCGATAAGATTGATTTCAAGTTGGATGGTAATAACATTGAAATTGCCTACATGAATAAATCGTATGAAAATCTGTCAGGCGGTGAAAAACAGAAGATTGATCTGATTATTCAGTTCTCAATTAGAGACATGTTGTGCAACCATCTTGGATTTACAAGTAATATTCTTGTACTTGATGAAGTATTTGATGCTCTTGATATGATCGGTTGTCAAAAAGTTCTCGATGTTATTTCTTCTTTGAGCGATATCAAAAACATCTTCATTGTTACTCATAGAAAAGATCTATCTATTCCTTGTGACAAAGAGCTGATTGTTGTAAAATCCTCATCAGGAATAAGCGAGTTAAGATAACATGACCTATGAGTACCCTGAAGACGTAACATACACCGAAATGGCAATGTGGATAGATAAACATGTTTATGACGATAATCTAGATGAGTCTATGCTTTATCAATACTTGTATCATCTATCACATATGTTAGCAGGTCAAAATTCATTGTTTAGAACAGCACAAGAATATGATCAATTTGCGCTATATTCTGCATCAAGAGTTTTTCAGCGGTTGATGAATGTTAAACAGTACGAGTATGATGATTCAAACAAGCCGAAGATGAAACAGATAAAGAGTATCCTCAACTACTTGAAGAAAGTCATATATCCGTACAAAGTTGATTTTGAAATAGAGATAAAGAGTGAAAATAAACACTTTGATGTTATTCCTACAGGATCATTCGATCTAGGATCTCACATGATTGAATCTGCAAGTCTGTTTGATAAGATTGAATTCAGTCTTGCACTTGATTCAGTTGCTCAGATTGTTAGATCGCATCTATCAAGAATTCCAACACACAAGGATAGTCCTGAATGGGACAACATATATCTTAGCTGTATGTTGACACTTCTTGATTCTATAACTCTACCAAAACACGTAATCGATAGATGTGAGACTGCTCAGAGAATAAACATAGAGACATTGGTTAATCAAGTATATCAGGATCAGAGATACAGAGAGCCTTTACTATTCCATCTTCCTGACTCTATGTCAAACTACATTCGTGTTCTTGTTAATGAGCTACGTCATGTAGTTGCTGCAGAATTGAGCTGGAAAACCCAGTGCTATATCCCTGCGGATGCTTCAATGAAAAGTCTTATTTGTACAACAATGGAATCAAAATGACTATAAAAGAAGAATTACAAAAGTTGAAAGAACCTGACCTTTGGAGTCTCCTTCTGTTTGCGTTATTCAAACTGAAAGATATTCCTGAATATTCTAGTATAAGCGAGTTATCATATATACTTGATAGAAAGAATATGTTGAAATTATGCGAGTACTATGGTGGTTCCACAATCCGTATACCTACAATTGAAGAATTAGAAGAAATGGTTTATGGGCTATCAGTTTATCAACAAGTAAACATTGAAGGTAAACAATTAGCCGATGTATTAGCTAATCTATCTGATGCTGTTGAATTGAAATCAGTAAAACAAGCATACAGTAAGATTCGTGATACATTATCAAACTATAATATAACTGCGAGAGCAAGAAATGATATCTAACTTTTGCAGAATGGCTCTAAACGAGCTTTCTAACTATAAGCATTCAGACAAGGAAGATCTTCTACTACAACACATTAACTCACGACTTGTAAAATCTTTCAATACATATGAAGAAGAACTTGATTCAAGTATTGATTATCTTAGACGAAGAAATGAGCTAAATGTTATGAAGAAGATGAATCGAATACTATGAACAAACTCATTGAAGACCTCTCAACAATTACCACAATTCCACAAAGAACTCTTGATGGATTGACAGATAAAGCAGTATCATGTATTTGTCATTCAGTGTTTGAGGGAATTCGTGAAAAAGAATCCTTAACAAAGATTGATATTGGTGTTGGTATCTTGTATATCAATTGTGAGGGTGACAATGTTAAATATAAATTTATTCCCTCAAAAAAGCTGGAGGAATCTGTAGCAACAACTGTTTTAACAAAGAAAAGTCCTCTAATTATGCAAGTAGAAACTACTTTGAAGGAACGACTTGATGCTACTTATAAGAATCTAATATGACAGATAACGAGAATACAACATTAGTTGACACTTCTTCTATTGACCAAGAAACAAATAGTCTGGCTATGAAGATTCTTGAAGAGACTGATCCTGATAAAGCAAAGCAACTGATTGCATTGTTTAACTGGAATCTCTCAAAAAAGAATACATCCCGAATTCTAAAATTGAATGGTTTGTATGATGATGTAACTGAACAGATGGTAACTAGATTTAGAACTAGATCTGATCAATTTACTAATTCTGATCTGTTGGATTACATGAAAGCTGTTCAAGGGGCGATTGATACCTCTACAAAGAATCTTGTACAGATGGAAGATCCTCCAACAATTGTACAGCAAAACAACACACAAGTAAACGTTACAGTTGTTGATTCTTTTGATAGAGATGCCAAGGAACGAATCTTGGCTGCAGTTAGGTCCGTTATGAAAAGTGCACAAACTGCTCCTGTTGTTGATGTTCCTGTGGAAGAAATCGCTGAAACTGCAATTGACGAACTAGAGTCAATTGTAGAAAAACCAAAGGAGACAACATAAACAGATGAGTTTAATCGCGTACGATAGTAATCTTGAAAAACAAGATAATGAAACACAAATTGAATATATTCAGCGGTTGTGTGCAACCAAAGACATTAACAAGATGTCTTGGGAAGCCCTTGCTAACTACCTGAATAAAAAATTGAATATACATTACGGTGAATCCTGGTACCGTAAGAATTTCCAGGCAGGAAATTTTTCTAAGCAAGTTACAGAGGAACAAGTAGCTTCAGGCACGGTAACTACAAGTTCTGGTGAGGAGTGCAACGGAGATTGTACTTCTTGTGAGCATCTAACTGAGTGCATGATGCTAATTAAAGCTGATCTTGATGATCAAGAAGCACGAATCGACAATAAAACTGATGCTCTTAGAAAGTTGCGTGTTACAATAGCTGATGAGCGCGCTGAAAATGCTCGTTATGTTAAGCGGCTTGCTCGTGAAGAGAACATCAAGGAAATTGCATATAATTATGCTCAAGTTATGGCAAAGTCGAAACGCCTGCCACTTATGGTTCGCGAGCCTTGGAAGAATCCTACTTCCGTAAAGAAGGAAGGTATCATTCTGCTGAGTGACTGGCATTACGGCATTGAATGTAACAACTACTGGAATAGGTTTAATCCTGAAGTTTGCGAAGCCAGAGTTGCAATGTTATTGAATAAAGTTCAGCGTATTGTTACGGAACATCAGTTATCTACAGTGCATGTTCTCAACCTTTCTGACCTCATTGCTGGAAGAATTCATTCACAGATTAGAATTGAGAGCAGGTTTGATGTTGTTACTCAAACAATGGAAGTTTCCGAAATCCTGGCTGATTTTCTGAATGCTCTAACTGCAAAATGTGATGTTAAATACTATGACTGTTTAGATAATCATAGCAGATTGGAGCCTAACAAGAAAGAGTCAATTGATCTTGAATCGATGGTTCGCATCATTCCCTGGTATCTAAAACAAAGATTGTTGGAGAACTCAAAAGTAACAATTTGTAACAATGAGTTCAGTGCGGATATCATCACATGTAATGTTTTAGGTCATGATATTATCGGTGTGCATGGAGATAATGATCGTCCTACAGACGCACTTGAGAAATTGAGCTTGATGACTCATAAACACTATGATATGTTATGTACAGCGCATCGTCATCATTTCGCTGCGGATGAGCAACATCAATCAGTTGTTGTATCTAACGGTTCTTTGATGGGTGTTGATAGCTATGCAGAGAAACTAAGACTTACAAGCGATCCTTCACAAACAATGATTATTGCAACTGAAGACAATGTTTGTGACTGTATATATAGAATTGTACTTAAGTAACTTATCTTGTATCTATGCAAGTAAGAAATAAATTTTTATAAGTCCTCTTGCCGTCGAGTAAGAGGTAAGGAGAAACAGATGAAATTTTATAGCGAATTAACAAAAGAAATCTACGACACAGAACAGCAGCTTCTCGACGCAGAGCGTAAATTTGCTAAAGAAACAAATAAGAACGATGTTCGTATGGCGAAGGCTGAAAGAGGCGCTCCGGTTAACAAAGTTCCTACAAAGAAGCAGTTGGCAGCAAATGTTGAGAAGGCTGAGGAAGCAGTCAATGAAGCTCAGGCTAATTTGAGACTTGCAAATCAGAAAGCTCAGGAGTTGTCAAAAAAGTATCTTGCTGAAATTGATGCTATTGTTGAGCCTGCAAAGAAACAGCTTAAAGATGCTCAGCAGGCAAGATATGATGCAATTCGTAAGTTCAACGAAGCTTATGGTGCATATACTACAACTTACACAGGAGCAAGAGCAGCTGACGAATTTGCAAGAGCAGTTGCAGATATGCAGAGCTTCTTCCCATTGTTTAGATTCTAAGATAAATAATTTATAGATAACTTCAAGGATGTAAAATAACATGATTAACAAGACTCGTGAACAAATGATCTATTTCAGTTTGTAAACTCGAGTCTTGTTTTGTTTGTAACAAGGAGAACTCATGGTTGCATTGAAACATTTGAAAACAATCCTAACTCACAAGAAGTGGGTATTTTTCTTTGCAAGAAAACTTGGTATCGGTTGGCAAGGATTCTGGCACGATATGTCAAAATTTAGTCCTACTGAATTCTTTGAAAGTATCAAGTACTATACTGGAACTCGCAGCCCCATTGATGTATGTAAGGAAAAGAATGGCTACAGTATGGCTTGGCTACATCATAAAGGGCGTAATCCTCATCATTATGAGTACTGGCAAGATAATTTTGATAGGGGCGGTGAGCCCTTGAAGATGCCAGATAAATATGTGGAGGAAATGATTTGTGACTACCTTGCTGCTGGAAAAGCTTACATGCGAGATTCATTCACATTTCAAGCTGAATGGGAATGGTGGATGAATAAGAACAAGAATAAGCTTGCAATGCAGTCTGATAACTGGTCTGTTATTAACACTGTTCTTGCAAATCTAAGTGTTCATTTTGAAACAAAAGCTGTTGAGGATTTCACTCACAGAGATTGGACATACTTCCGTAGACTTGTAAAGAAAGTGCTTTCTTGATTCTACAGAATTGTATATCATATTATAACACATGTTAAGGAGATAAACTTTTATGTCAGTAAAAGCAGTTAGAAACTATTACAATCAAATCTGCGAACAGTATCAAGAAATGATGGAAAATATTCACGATCTGGAAGCAGAAGCTGCACAAGGTATGGTTGAACCTGAGCGCATTGAACGATTGAAGGATCAAGTAGCTCCTATCAAACAGAACTACGAGCGTTGGTCTTACATGATGTTCTTACTAAATCAGCCTGAACGGAAAGCAAAACAACCTCGGTACAAAGATCAAAATCGACGTTTATTGAATTCTCTAAGCAAGAACAACAGTTTAGAAAGTGTTCTTGAAGAAAACAGGGAAGCACTTAAACATGTAGGAGAGTAACTTTGGAAGAGCTGTTGAAAAAGATCGGCATCACTCAGAAGGGTGAATATACTAAAGATGGTGCATATGTAGTTGATATAAAAGACTACAATGAATATGGCAAGTATTTCAGTTTGCTTGAAAAAAGTGAACTAGAAGAAGTTCAAGACACAAGCCAGATTACACTACACACAACAAACGTTACATATGCCTCTGAAGATTATCAGTTATGTTTACAGGCTGATCTCGATGAGGATCTGTATAAACTTGTAGTAACTCAATTTTGATTTTGGAGACAAATGATGGATAAACACGTAAAAGATATTATCACAGATGAAGTTGCACTTGGTGACTGGAGCGTTGAGATTGATACTCGGAAAGAAAGTAAACTTCTACAGGAAATCATTCTTTCGTTGAAAGCAACTATGAAGGCAAATGAACTTGTTGCACTTGCTGCTCCTCAGATCGGATACAATCGTAGAGTAATCTGTATGAAGTTTGGAAAGCAAGATTATAGAACATTTGTTAATCCTATGATTGAAAACAACACTGGATTTCAGTTTGCTAGAGAAACTTGTTCAAGTATTCCTGGGAAGACTTTCATTATTCCAAGATTCAATAATGTTAAATTGTTCTTCACAACTCCGCTCGGTAAAGTTGAATCAACAAAGTTTTCAGGATTTTCATCTTGGAAATTTCAACATTGCTTAGATCATCTCAATGGTATGTTATCTTCGGACATCGGTTTAGAAATTGATGAGATGTTTGATAATGCTACCGATGATGAAAGAGCTGAAGTTTTGAGGATGTATGCTGAGTCTCTTGACATTCGTCAGAAGGAGCTTGAAAAAGTTATCAGCGAGGATAAAGACTTATCTGATATCAACAACGCAGCCAAATTCATTGCAAGCGTGAAGTCTGGTGAAACTATTCTTGATAACTCAAAGTTAACTGAATGATCTAACTCGAGGTATTGTTATGGCAACAAAAGTGAAAGTTAAGAGAAGAATTTCCGGAAGGAGTAACACGGGAATCACTCTTGAGGCAGGAGAGCCTTTTTACAATGCTGTTTCTAAACAACTCTATATTGGAGACAGTGAAACAAGTTTTCCTACTAAACATGTAGCACAGATTACTTCTGATACATCAGCAGCAAACAATGTTGTATCTTTCAGTGTTGGAGGGGATTCAGAAAATACATACTCAAAAACAATTGATAATGTGGGAAATGCAACAAACGCAATAAATGCAATAAATGCGTCAGTTGCTAAAAAACTGAATCTAAAAGACACAGATTACTACGGAACATCGGATCCAGATGATCTTGCTGATTTTGGAGACGATGGTGACGTTTATATTATGTATCAAAACTAAGTGAGGATTTTATGAATAACGTTAGATTGAAAGGAATCCTCACTAACATTGAGTCTTCTCATATGATTCAAGGAATTGAATTCAATAGGGCAAACTTGATTGTTAAGAGAGAAGATGGAAAAGAAGATACTATAAATGTTAGATTTAAGAGATTTTCTAATCCATATTCTGATAATCAAGAAGTTGCTCTCTGCGGAAATATAAGATCTTATTCTTCTAAGTTAGATAACGGCAAGAATAAAGTTGAATTGTATGTGTTCACATATTTTGATCAGCCAGAGCTGAATGAAGAAGATCAAGAAGAGACAAACCGTATTGACATTGACGGTAGAATCTGTAAGATTGATCCCCTCAAAGTAACAAGAAATGGGAAGAAAAATCTCCACTTCATTCTGGCAAACAATCTCATTGTTAGTGACGGAACAAAGAAACTGAACTCTTACATTCCCTGTATTGCTTGGGGAAATGTTGCGGAAGAGTTATCTAAGCTCACAGTAAATACAAAACTTCTTATTACTGGAACACTTCATTCAAGAGAGTACAAAAAGGCTATGCCTGATGGTTCTTTTGAATTCCGTGTCGCCCACGAATGCGTTGTTAAGGATTTCTCAATTCAATGACATTTGAGTACTTACAACGAGTTATTGTTGATGCTCAGTTAGATGTTGACAACATCGGTGAGTGTGTTCTTAGAGGTCGAAATGATCTTGGAGAAGAATACTATCTCATAATTCGTACAGATATGGGATGGACAGAACAGATAAATTTCGGACCTGTCACTCCTGATGTTGACATCTTACCTTTCAACATCAACATGAATTATGCTCGCTTTGAATTTAATCAAAGTAAACTTATGAGAGCAATTGATAAGTTTCTCAATGATCCGAAAAAGATAATAACACAAGCTGATGTTGTTGAACTCTCGGATATAAGAGGACCTATCATTGATTCTATAAATAAGATAATTCTGTAGTATTACAGAGAGGTGTAACAGTATGAAAAGTAGGCAACAAGTTCGTGATTACTGTGGCAGAATTCTCGGAAGTATTGAAACCGAATCCAATGGTGATAAACTTATACGCGACTTCTACGGTAGGGTATTAGGTCGTTATGATAAAAGAGCGGATTTAACACGAGATAAGTACGGGCGAGTTGTTGCAAGAGGTGATCAATCAGCGATGTTGATAAAACCTCGATAGTTGAATATCAAGTAACTTACTATTATAATATATCTATGTTGATCAACATTTTAATGTTGGTACCGGCTATTCCGATAAAGATTAGCTACTTTATATCTCGAAGGTAGTTATTATATGAATGTAATCAAGCGCAACGGCTCCGAAGTAGAATTTGATCTTAACAAGATTAGACGAGCTATCAGTAAAGCCAATTCAGAAAAGCATTCTGATTTGACAGAAGCAGATCTTATTGATGAAGAAACTCTTAATACAATTTGTAATAGAGTTCTAACAAAATGTAAACGATATAATCGTGCAATTTCGGTTGAGGAGATTCAAGATATTGTTGAAGATGCTTTGATGTTCTACAACAAGTATAACTTGGCAAAGCATTATATCAAGTTCCGTTATCAGAAAGAACTTGATAGAAGAGCAAATACAACTGACGCACGTATTCTTTCAATTGTAGACAACAACAACGAGGAAGCTAAAGCAGAAAATGCAAATAAGAATCCTACATTGTTGTCAACTCAAAGAGACTACATGGCAGGTGAAGTTAGTAAGGACTTAACTAACAGATACTTCTTGCCTAAAGATATTCGTGAAGCACATGAAAATGGAATAATTCATTTCCATGATGCTGATTATTTCGCACAACATATGCACAACTGTGACTTGTGGAATCTTGAAGACATGTTACAGAATGGCACTGTTATTAACAACACGTTGATTGAAACTCCGCATAGTTTTGCTACTGCTTGTAACATATGCACACAGATTATGGCACAACTGGCTTCCAATCAGTATGGCGGACAAACAATTACTCTTGCACATCTTGCTCCTTTTGTTGATGTTAGTCGACAAAGGATTAGATTGGATGTAATGGCTGAACTTCTTCCCGTTGCGGCTGAACTTGAGAGCTGCTTCGAGGAACAAGTTGATCAGATTACGGAAAATCGTGTTCGGGATGAAATCAAACGTGGCGTACAGACGATTCAGTATCAGATCAACACCCTGCTTACAGCAAATGGTCAAACACCGTTTGTATCAATCAGTATGTACTTGAATGAAATTGAGCCGGGGCAGACTAAAGATGACCTCGCACTTATTATCGAAGAAGTACTAAAGCAGAGATATCAGGGAATCAAGAACGAGAAGGGTCAGTGGATCACTCCTGCATTCCCGAAGTTAATTTATATGTTACAGGAAGACAACATCAAACCTGGTACTAGATACTGGTACTTAACTGAGCTTGCAGCAAAATGTACTGCAAAGCGGATGGTTCCTGACTATGTATCCGAAAAGATGATGAAGATGTTGAAGATTGACAAGAATGGAAATGGACATTGCTATCCTCCAATGGGTTGTAGATCCTTCTTGACTCCTTATGTTGATCCTGAAACAGATCAGGCTAAATTCTTTGGTAGATTCAATCAAGGTGTTGTTACACTTAACTTGATTGATATTGCTTGTTCCGCAAAGAAGAACGAAGAAAAATTCTGGAGGATCTTTGATGAAAGACTTGAGATGTGCCATCGTGCTCTTAGAATTAGACACGAAAGACTTCGTGGCACAACAAGTGATGTAGCTCCGATTTTGTGGCAACATGGCGCACTTGCTCGTCTTGCTCCTGGTGAGAAAATTGATAAGTTGCTGTATGGCGGTTATTCAACAATCTCTCTTGGATACGTTGGCTTATGGGAAACTGTTTACTACATGACTGGTAAGAAGTTAACTGAGCCTGAAGGTAAGGAGTATGGTCTCAAGATCATGCAATACCTTAACAAGTATACCAAGATGTGGAAGGAAGCTGAAAACATTGATTACAGCTTGTATGGTACTCCGATTGAATCTACCACATATAAGTTTGCAAAGTGTTTACAGCGTAGATTCGGCATCATTGATGGTGTAACAGATAAGAGCTATGTAACAAATAGTTATCATGTTCATGTTACCGAAGAAATTGATGCATTCAGTAAGCTGAAACTTGAGTCTGAATTCCAAGCACTAAGTCCTGGTGGTGCAATTAGCTATGTTGAAATTCCTAACATGGAAAACAACATTGAGGGTGTACTAAGTATCATGCAGTTTATGTATGACAACATTATGTACGCTGAGCTGAATTCAAAAAGTGATGCTTGCCAGGTTTGTGGTTATCAAGGGGAGATTCAAATCATCACTGATAACAATGGTAAGCTAGTGTGGGAATGCCCACAGTGTTACAATCGTAACAGAGAAAAGATGAACATTGCTCGAAGAGTTTGTGGATATATTTCTGCAAATGATTTCAATCAAGGAAGAACTCAGGAAATCAAAGAGCGTGTCATACATGTGGATTGATTGAATGAACTATATTAAGATAACAAAGACAGATATTGCTAACGGCCCTGGAGTACGCGTAGTACTCTGGGTTGCCGGATGCAGATGTAAATGCAAAGGATGTCATAATGCATCAACATGGAGTTTTGATGCAGGGCAAGAATTTACTGATGATACAATTCAGGAAATAATTGACGCAGTAAACAAGCCTTGGATAACTGGATTGACGTTAAGTGGCGGACATCCCCTTGAACCGGAGCATCTACCTGCAATAAGCAGGTTGATTGTACGATTCAAAGAACAATGTCCTGATAAGACACTTTGGTTGTACACCGGCTATACTCTTGATTATTCAAACTTTTGTTTGATTCGTGAGACATCGGAGGAAGAACATCAGCACAATGTTATGTGTGCAATTCTAAACTCATGTGATATTGTTGTAGATGGACCTTACATTGAAAGTCAACGGAATCTGATGTTACTATTTCGTGGTAGCGAGAATCAACGATTGATTGATGTTAAACAAACTATTCTGAACAAACAGATAATTGAATATGATGAGGCAGCTTGATGCTGCCTCATTTTTATAGTTGATTGATCGGTAGAAAGAACCTATAATTATACCATGTAAAAACATATTCAGGAGTAACTATGACTGATCTACATGCCATGAAAAATCTTGTTGCATCTATGAATGAATATCGAGATGCATATTACAACAATGATGAAAGTTTGATTTCAGATCTACAGTATGATAACTTGATGGACCAACTTCGTGCACTTGAAGAGTCAACAGGAGTTGTACTTGCAAATTCTCCAACAAGAACAGTAGGTTATGAGGTTAGATCTTCTTTGTCGAAAGTACAACATGATCACCCTATGTTGTCTCTTGATAAGACAAAGGACATTACTGAAATTGTAAAATTTCTACAGAATAAAGATGCTATTGTTATGGCTAAGATGGATGGTCTTACATGTAGCATTAAATATGTTGATGGCAAACTTGTTAGTGCTGAAACTCGAGGTGACGGTATCACAGGCGAGGACATCACACATAACATGAGAGCAGTTAGTGGAGTACCTCAGAACATCAATCTGAATGGGACTGTAGTCATTGACGGTGAGTTGATTATAGATGATGTCACATTTGAGAAAGTTCGTGAAAAGTTTGTTGACAACAAAGGTAAGAAATATAAGAACTCCAGAAATCTTGCTTCTGGTTCCGTAAGACTTTTAGATAGCGCGGAATGTTCGAAGCGTGGCGTTCAATTTGTTGCTTGGAAGCCAATTCAGGGACTAAGTAATAGAACTCTTAGCGAGGGATTATTGGAACTGGAGGGACTTGGATTTACAATTGTTCCTCATGTTTGTTTAACAGAGATTACAAGCGATGGCTGTCAATGGGCAGTTGATTTCATTGAAGAACTAGTTGACGCTTGTGCTTATCCGATTGATGGTTGTGTATTCGGTTTTGATGATGTTGAATTTGCTGAGGCTCAAGGAATGACTTCCCATCATTTGAAAAGCCAGATTGCATTCAAGTTCTATGATGAATTATATGATACAGTAGTTCGTAGTATTGATTGGACTATGGGAAAGACTGGAGTACTTACACCAACTGCTGTGTTTGATACTGTTGAAATCGATGGTACAGATGTTAGTAGAGCAAGTCTTCATAACTTAACTATCATGTCTCAGCTGAATGTTCGGAAGAATTGTACAGCAAGAGTCTTCAAAGCAAACATGATTATTCCTCAGATTGATTCTACTGACAATGACGGTGAATGTGACTTTGAAATCCCTACTATATGTCCAGTGTGCGGATATGCCACAATCCGAGTACAAGATAATGACTCAGAAATGTTGAAATGTAACAATCCAAATTGCACTGGAAAACTTCTTGGAAAGTTATGTACATTTGTATCAAAACAAGGGATGGATATTGATGGTTTGGGGGAACAGACACTTTCTCAGTTTATTGAGTTAGGATATTTGAAAGAATTTAGTGACATCTATCGCCTCAAGAATCATGCTCCGTCAATTGTAGAACTTCCTGGTTTCGGAAAATCGTCTGTTGATAAGATGTTAGCTTCCATTGAAAAATCAAGAAATGTTACTCTTGAAAAACTGCTTGCATCAGTTAGCATTGATGGTGTCGGATTGGATACAGCCAAGAAAATTTCAAAGAAGTTTGATGGCAATCTGAATGATTTTATGTGTGCAATCAGTATGCGTTTTGATTTCAGCACATTGGATGGTTTTGGTGAACGCTCAAATCAGTTGATCTATCAATGGTTTGATGCAAATAAAGAACAGTTTGAAGAAATCTTGATGTACATTACCATCAAGCAAGAAACAAAACAAGTAGTAACTAATACATCAAGCCCCATCAACGGTAGAACATTCTGTATTACAGGTACATTTGAATATCCTCGTAAAGATATTCAGAAAGAAATTGAGTCTTGCGGTGGTATATTTGTTAGTGGTGTAACAAAGAAAACAGACATTCTGTTCATCGGAGATTGTGACAACTCTAACAGGAAATCAAGTAAGCAGCAAAAAGCTGAAGAACTGGGTATTCCAGTTATTCGGGAAGAACATTTTAGAGCTTACTTGAGTGGTAACTATGAGGTTGATGAATGAGAAAAGAAACTTGGAATGTAAAAGTAAATGGACAGGGTACTCCTGTTAACCAGATAATGAACAAACTATGGATGGACAGAGGAGTTGAAAATCCTGAAGTATTCATGCATCCTGAAGGTTATATACTCCCATCAACCGCTCTAAAGAATATTGAAGCGGCTGGAAAATTGTTTCTGGAGCATATTGATAATCACAGTAAGTTCTTGATATATGCCGATGTTGATGCGGATGGTTGTTCGTCTGCGGCAATTCTATGCCACTATCTTCGTAATTTTGATGTTGATATTGAAGTTTACATTAACAATAAAAAAGAACACGGTGTAACTGATGAATTCTTTGAACGCCCTTATAGTGATGAAAATATTGTGATTGTTGTTGATTCAATCAACGATACAATGCGTGAATACGGTATAATACTTGATGCAGGTGTTGATCTTATTGTTCTGGATCACCATATTCCTTCAGAAGAGATTCTTGCAAATCAAGAAAAGATTCATCTTGTAAGTTCAGCAAATCAGTACCCGAATCCACATCTCAGTGGTAGCGGCGTGACTTGGAAGTTTGTGAACTACATCGATCAGTTACTGCATAAAAATTATGCTTCCGATCTGATGGATCTTGCCGCTGTTGGAATCATTGCAGATGTCTGTAGTGTGGGTCCTGAGTCAATGGAAAATCGAGAAATCTGTGATAAAGGTATGGCATACATCTGTAATGTTGGTTTGCGTGCTGTACTTGGAACAACAGAAATGAATTCTGATTCTATTGCATTTTCTGTAGCTCCGCTTGTTAATGCAGCAAATCGAATGAATGATAATAGACTTGCTCTGGATCTGTTTCTTGTAGATAACACAGTTGATGCGAAGACTATTACCAAGTCTTTAACTAAAATAAAAGAAAAACAGAAGCTACTTGTAACCGAGTTGTTTGAAGGATTTGAAGATCAAGCACAGGATCAACTTGATAAAAAGTGCATGTACTTCATTGTAGATGAAACAGTTGGAACTCTCGGCGGTCTGCTTGCAACTAAAGCCGCTGATAAGTGGAATAGACCTGTAATTGTTGTTAGGGAAACAGATCGTGGATATGCTGGATCCATGAGAGCAACTGGAGTGGACAACTTTAGTAAGATTGTTAATGAGTCAGGTTTGGGTGAGTGCGCTGGACATAAGAATTCTGCCGGAATCCTGATTCCATTTGAAAATTTTGAGCTCCTGAAAGAGCATCTTGAAACTGCTCTTACTGATCTTGTTGTTAGTGAGCAACAAGATATTGATCTTCATATTGAGCGTATGCAGATTACTCCATTCTTGATTGGAAAGATTCGTGAGTTTAATCGTATTTCAGGTCCAGGGTTCCCGACACTAAAAGTGTTAATTGAAGGTGTTACAAAGTATACTGTTAAGCCCATGTCTCAAGGAAAACATCTATGTATTGAAGTACCCGATATGAAATTCTTGAGCTGGAATTTTAATAGATGGGACGATGTTGCTGAAGATGGAATTCTATCTGCTGTAGGCTCATTAGATGAATCTTTCTTTGCTGGAAGAAGAACAACTCAGATGATAATGCAAGATTATATCTTTGAGGCACAACCAACAAAAGCCGCATTATGGTAAAAGTTGATTATTTTAACAGTTTCTATTATAATTAAATAAATAGAAAAGACGGAGGTTGATGAGATATGAAAACATATCTGGGATTCAAAAGAACAGTTGTTGATAAATCTACAGGAGCTCAGTCTACTGAAATGAAATTCATTCCTGTTGATCTTCCAAGTATTGATGCAAAAGACGGTTGGAAACTTGTCGGCTCTTCTGATTCTGTGTTCATTGTTCCGGAAGTTCAGGAAGAAACAGTGGAGCAGTTAAGTATTCCAGAATGTGTTGTAGAACAGGATCCTATCCCTGCAGGCGCAACATTTGAATCTCCTGAAGTGGGAACTGCGAGACTTGTTCGACTGAAAAACGAGATCAAGATTACTTGGCGCAGAGGAAAGAAAACTGCGAATCAAACATCTCCCAACAGTGTTTGCATATCTGAACTTAACAAGAATCAATTCTTTGCTGACTGCAGAAGAGCGTTTGGTCAAAGTACTGACTATTTCCGATTCAGCACTACTGATGCAGAATACAAGTATTGGAATGAGTTCATTGACAGAGAGTACGCTCGTCAACTTGCTGAGGCTAATCATAAACTCAGAGTCGGTTAATTTTATTTGAAATCTTCCAGAATATAGGAAGAAAATTAACATAGAACAGGTGCAAATGAATCGGAAATATACATTATATTGAAACATTTGCACTTGTTATAAACTAATGCACAAGGAATACATAAGTGAGCGTAAAATATTTCGCGTCAGGAGACATTCATTCCTTCTATGAAAACTGGATGAGGTATCTGACGAGCGCAGGGTTTGAAATTGATAATCCTGATCATAAAATAATTATTTGTGGTGATCTTTTCGATAGAGGTTCAGAAACAGTACAATGTTTTGAATTTGTAAAATATCTCGCAGCTCAAGATAGATTGATCTATGTTCGAGGAAATCATGAAGATCTATTAGAGATGTGTGTATCACAGATTCGGCGACAGTCAGATATAAGTGTTCACCACATGAACAACGGAACTGTAAGAACAATTGCAGATCTTGTTGGTGTATCACAGTACGATATATTATGTAACTGTTATGATAGAAAAGAGCTTGAGTTGAAGACAACTGAGTTGCTTGATTTCATTGACAAACATGCAGTTGATTACTTTGAGCTTGGTGACTATTTATTTGTTCACGGATGGGTACCTACAAATTCTGATGATCCTGATATGTTTCATGCTCGTAAAAATCATACGCTGATGAGTAGATCGGATTGGTGTGAGGAAGCTTGGAATAGAGCAAGGTGGTCAAATGGTATGCTATGTTGGAGTCAAGAAGCAATCTTTGCAGACTACACGATTGTTTGTGGTCACTGGCATACAAGTTGGGGACACCACAAATTCCACGGACACAAACACGAATTTCCATCATTGAGCATCAAGGGCGCAAGAGAAAGTTTCAAACCATTCATTGAAAAAGGCATCATTGCTCTTGATGGTTGTGCAGCTTATTCAGGAATCGTGAATGTGGCTGTATTTGAAGTTAATGATAGTAATAATGTTGTATTTTTAGGAGATAATCATGAAGAGTAGAAAGTTTGTGTGGTTGATCAGCGTGGTAGCTGTTTTGTTAATCATTGTCGGTGCAGTCTCAATGTTTATGCTGAACAGCAACAAACAGTTATTTGATTTTAACCAGAAGTTTGAATACGCATACATATGCTGGCCTGATGGTACAGCTGAACGCGTAAAACTTGTATCTTGGAAAGATTATGATGGAGAACAAATTCAGATTACAATTGACAAGGGCACATATGTGTTTCATTCCACAAACTGTGTTCTTGCACATGAGTGAGGTGTAGATAATGTTTAGCGTCGATCGTGCAGTTAAGGTTCTTGTTAAGAACGGACTATCAGTAGCAGTTGCAAACGATATTGCAACTCAAATCTTAAACAGTCAAGTTAGTCTTGGCAATCATGTATACTGCGTAACACAGTATTCAAAAACTTCTCCATATGAAGTTATTGATGCTGTTATAACAAGAACTCATATTACAAGAGTTCTTAAGAAGATTTTTTCGGTGGAAGGCAAGTGGGCAAGAGATGCTCATAGCTACTGGTCACAGCCTTATTGTGCAAATTTCACTGAAAATTCCATTGGAAAGAATGTATTCTTCACTGAATCAGAAGCAACTAAGGCTTGTGACAAGAAAAACGCGAATCGGTGACTAGTTGATTATTTTACTGTTATCTATTATAATATAAATATAAAGAATAACAGGAGGGTAATCTTATGTACGAGTTTCTAAATGTTCATCCGAAGGGTTTGATTGTTGGTGACTGTGTCAAACGAGCAATCACTCTTGCAGCTCAGATGGACTACATGGAAGTTCAACGAGAGCTCAACAGATATAAGAAAGTGACAGGAGCAAAGAGTTTCAACTCTGACTACAATCCTCACAAGTATGTTGAGAATGTTCTTCATGGTAGAAAATTGAGCTTTCCTGCTCAAAAAGGTAAGCCTAGAATGACTGCCGGAGAGTTTAGTCGTACATATCCTACAGGAAGATACATATTGAATATGGCAGGGCATTGGAGCTGCTGTGTTGATGGAGTTATCTATGATACTTGGGATTGTAGTCAAAAATGTGTTTACACTGCTTATCATGTAATTCCGAAGATTGATTACACTACTGTTAATCATTATTCAGTTACCAGTAAAGGTGACTGTACATTCATGATTGAAATTGTTAATGTATCTGACAACACAGTGCGAACCGTTAATGTTGGAAAATCAATGTTAACTGGATATTGTAGCTGTCTTGAAGATCTTGGCTATATCAAAGTTGCTTAGGAGGATGAACTCATGAAACCTGTTACAATGTACTATACGGGGTTAAATCCTACCGTAACTTCTGTATATATTCGTGTTGACGTTTATCAGTTCTTTCTCAAAGAGGATGGAACCAGTGCAGCCCTTTGCTGGTTTGTTACCGATCGGGAATGGATGGTCGTCGACATTGAAATGCTTGTTCCAAGCAAACCTATTCTCAATGAATAAGAAAGAAGGTAATACAAATTTTGAAACCAAATTATAGAAGAGCATTCAAATCAATGCGTATTCTGGCATTGATTTTGTGCATGCTACTGCTATTAGCTTTCTGTGTTCCTATTTTTTGCAGCGCAGAAGATTCAAAGGAATGTATCGAGTCCTTTCCTACTGATAGCATTGAAGAACAACAAACTGAATCAACAACAAGAAAAGAACAGCCGTTGAAAGTTCCGGAACTTCCTAAATTCGTACATATCAGTGAACTTAAAACGGTTTATGATGTTCAGAAGTCAATTGATGATTGTGTAGCGTTTCTTGAAAATGTACATATTCTGATTCGAATGACAGACAAGAGCAGAGCCGATTATGCACAACTTATTGTACTTCAAAATCGAGTAGTAAGCTATAAATCTATCTGTGACTCCCTACTTGATCAGCATTGGAAGACACGAGAAGCAGAACTTCCTGTTATGACGTACATCTGGAAGTATCTTACAGCTCATGAATTCAATGACTATGTTGCTGCTGGCTTAGTTGGAAATATGATTGCTGAAGCTGGTGGCTGTGGTTACGGTGATATCAATGTTTATGCAGATAACGGCGGGCACTACGGCATCTGTCAGTGGAGCAAAAGATTCTATCCGAAAGTGAACGGGCAAGATTTAGATTTCCAACTGCAGTATCTACGGGATACATATGCGAAAGTTTTTAAGTCTTATGGTTATCTGTATTCTAGTCAATATGGTGGAAAATTCAGAACAGAGCAATTCTTAGCTCTAGAAGATCCCTCCGCTGCCGCAGTTGCTTTCGGGCTTTGCTATGAGCGTCCTGGCGGTAGTGTGACGATAAGAGGTAGATACGCAAATATGGCGTATGAATATTTTACAGTACTTGATTCATGGCCTTGGTATGGATCAAGACCTTAAAACTAACAGATGAGAGGAAAAAGAATTGGCATACACTGCATTTGTTACTAGATTGAAGAATCTACATAAGCATCCGAACGCCGAGCGACTTCAGATTGGTGAGTGTTTTGGAAATGCGGTTGTTGTGTCTATGGAGTACACAGACAACCAGCTCGGCATTTATTTTCCGTCTGATGGTAAGCTGAGTGTTGAATTTGCAGAAGCAAACAACCTGTTGCGTAAGAAGGACGAGAATGGAAATAATGTTGGCGGTTACATGGATCCTGAAAAGAGAAATGTTACTGCTATCAAGCTTCGTGGTGAACGATCAGATGGTCTATTCTTACCACTTGAGTCTCTGGAGGATTTTGGTGACATCACAACTCTCACTGAGGGTACTAAGATTGATGTGTGGAATGGACACTTAATCTGTGAAAAGTATATTCCCAAGAAGCAGAATCGTACTGGCAGTGTAACTGCTGGTAACAGAACTCGTAAGAAGCGTGCTCCTGTTGCTCCGTTGTTTACTGAGCATGCTGACACTGAACAGCTTGCATACAATCTTGGAGCATTCAAGACTGGAGACCTAATTGAAATTTCTTTGAAGATGCACGGTACTTCTCAGAGAACAGCATATCTTCCTGTATTCCAGGGCTATGCTGATTCCAATGCTTGTCGTGTAAGTAATGCGATTCGGCGTCTTTTCGGTAGAGATGAAAAGCATGATGGTAAGCCTATCTATGATTGGGGCTATGTATCTGGTACCCGTCGTGTTGTACTCGATAATTTTGAAGGCGGTTTCTATGGCTCAAATGAATTCCGTGAACAGCACAGCAAGTTCTTTGAAGGCAAGCTGTTAAAGGGTGAGGAAGTTTACTACGAGGTAGTTGGCTTTACTCACACTGGCGCACCAATTATGTCTACTGCTTCTAACAAGAAGCTGAATGACAAGGAATTCGTAAAGCAGTATGGAGACACCACTGTATTCTCCTATGGTTGTACTCCAGACGGTAAGAAGATTATGTATGGTTATGATGACAATGGAGCTTTTGCATTAGAGCAAACCTGTCCTCAGTCCGATATGTATGTTTACAGAATGACTATGACCAATGAAGACGGAGACATTACTGAGTACACTCCAGACTACATGCGTTATCGTTGCGAACAGATGGGTGTTAAGACTGTTGATGTATTTGAGCAGTTCTACATTCCCAAGGATAAGCTACTACAGAGCTCCGAAGATGGTTCTCCTGTTTGGGTCCCTGTTAACCCAGGTGAGTATGTGCTTGAAATGGCAGAGCGACACTACGACGGAGCTGACCCTGTTGGCAAGACTCATGTTCGTGAAGGTGTAGTTGTTAGAATTGTTAATCGTCCAAAGTTCTGTGCTTACAAGCATAAGAATTGGTTCTTTAAGGCTCTTGAGGGACTTGTAAAGGTTGAAGCTGACGCTCCAGATATGGAGGAAGCTCAAGATGCAACTGAGTAAACCGACGTTCACTTTTCAACCAAGACGAGATAAACATTCAAACTGGATGTTACATAATCCAATTTTGAGAGCTGGAGAACTTGCATATGATCTCGATACAAATCTATTCAGAATTGGTGATGGTATAAAACATTGGAGAGACCTGGTTCCGTTTAACATGCCAACAAGTTGGTGCGGATATTCTCCTGATGGTAAGCCGTTACTTCGTTTCAGAATTCCAGATGATGAATAAAAAACATCTATGCGTGCACGGATTATCAGTGCACGCATTTTTGTATAGTTGATTATTTTACAGTTTCATAATATAATAGCACTATAAAGGAATGGAGGTAAACAGTTATGAGGCAGAGTAAGCCAGCTAACTGGAGAGAACTTAAGGAAGATTACATTAAAACGTTTGTAACAGCTGAGCGCTTCAAGAAACTGATCAGTAAGGATGGTTATTTCTTTGTCACTGAGAGCTATCCTTATCCTAATAGATTTATCAGAATCAAGGAAACAGACAAGGTAATTCCTAGTTGGGAACTGCTCCGTAAAAGAACTCACAATATCGATGTCAATGAGGAAGAGCGTACCATTTCCTATGAAGGTAATGATTCTATGTGGCACGAAGTTCTTGGTACAGATGCCGATTTTGATGAGCTGTATGCTATCCTGAAGAGTAAGGTTAGAGAGCTGAACTAGGGGTAATTGATATGACTGTTGAGAATACTGTTAAAGGAATACTTGATCATGTTGTAGATACAGCCGCAAAAGCGGAACTGTCATATGCTGTTTGTATCTGGAAAGGGCCTTTCGGTGAATTGAACTATCGAGTTGGGTACTTTGAAAGTACAACTGAAACAGTTTTCTTTGCTCAGAAGATGAACGACTGTTACAATAACAAATTCGTTCTTCCACATATTGTTTACTCCAGTGTTGCCTCCGTTAATAACATCGGCAATCTTTTTGAGGAGCGTGATGGTACCTGAAACGATATGATATTCAAGAAGTATTTGAGCTTCTCGGAAAGGACGCTTTAACTATTCAAGAAGCGCCACATGGTGGTAAAGCTAGTATTGAAGTTGACGGCTATCAAGTATACCAAAAGTCTCTTAGGTATGCAACATTTTATCAGAAGGGCTTAAAATGTGCTTGTTGCGGTAAAGAAGGTAGTCATTTTCGCTTAGAACCTGATCGTACTGGAGCATCAGCTGCTACACGACGCCACTTCAATCTGTATGCCGATGATGGCACATTGATGACAAAAGATCATATTCGTCCTAAGAAATGGGGCGGGCAAGATGTTGTTGATAATCTCCAAACAATGTGTGAAACTTGCAATAGAAACAAAGGATGTCAGTTTGATGAAGAAATTGACTGTATTGTTGGTACACGAATAACTAATGGCGAGGAGATTGTCTGTTTCAACATTGAGGATGCAATCTATCAGGCTTGTATTCTTACCGGTGCAATGTCGAAGAATAAGAAGCCTGGCAAACTAACAAAACAAGTAATCCACATTGCTATGCGTATGCGGGATGTTGTTGACACAAATCAGACATACGCAGGATGTACTTGGAAAACTTGTAAGCGCAAGATGGAAGGAGTTTCGTATGAGGGACCTGAGACTCGATAATGTAATCTTTTCTAGATTACAGAGTGACTACGACTATTGTGTTGCTCAGGGTTATGAAGTAGTTGGTGTATTCCTGTTTGGTTCTCAAAACTATAACATGCACACACCTCAATCTGACATTGATGTTAAAGCAATGGTCATTCCCAAGATGGATGACATCGTATGGGGCAAGACTGAAGTATCTAAAAAAGTTGTAAGAGACAACGGTGAACTTGTAATCTATGATATTGCTTCTATTCATCGAAGCATCAAGAAACAATCTATCAATTTTGTTGAGATTTTGTTTACTGATTACAAGATTATGAATCCGGAGTATGAACATCTATACGCTCCGATGTTTGAAAAGAAGGACAGAGTTGCTGATCTTAATACATTCAAGGCTGTACATTGTACTTTAAGTATGGCTCAGAATAAGTATAAGATGTTGTTTTCTGAGTTACCTTCAAATACTGACCGAGTTAAGAAAGCAGGATACGACTATAAAGCACTTGCTGAAATTCTTCGACTTGAGGATTTCCTGAGAACACGAATTGCAGGAATTCCGTATCACATAAGTCTCATTTCTACAAATGTTCCGTACTTAAGAAGAATCAAATCGTACGAGGAAATATTCACTCCTGAGCAAGCCAAGAAAATTGCAGATGGAACAATGAACTGGATAAAGATGCGTGTTGATAACTTTGACCATGTATATGGCGAAACTATCGATGAGTCAATGGTTCAGCTTGTGGATGAGGTTACAAGAAATATCATTCTGAAATATATAAAGACAGAGGTAGATAAATACGATGGAGCTGATAGTACTTGTTGGCCTGCCTGGTGCAGGTAAGTCTACATACGCAAAGAAGTATGTTGAAAGAAAAGTTTGTCAAGGAACGCTGTTTTGGAGTTACTGCTCCTCTGATAAAACAAGAAGAATCATCTATGGTGATGAGCGCATTCAGGGTAAGCCAGACACTGTTTTCAATGCACTGCATCGTCATGTTGAGGAGAGGTTGAAGGACGGAGTCAACGTTGTTTATGATGCTACGAATGTCACTCGTAAGAATCGTAAGCAGATCATTCAGCTGGGAAAGAAGTACAACTGCCAGGTAAAGGCAATCATTGTGTGGGCGCCAGTTGATGTGTGCATTGAGCGAGATGCTGCTAGAGAGAGAACTGTTGGTCCTGAAGTAATCATGAAGATGTTGAAAAGATTTGAAGTTCCTTACTTGGACGAGGGATTTGAATCTATTGAAGTTGTTAATACCGTTGAAGGATTCAATGAGGATGTTTACATAGAGGGGATCATCGATGCTATGAAAATTCCTCATGATAATCCGCATCATACATATGATATCTTTAACCACTGTATAGCTGCTCGTGAATACGCAAGTGAACATTTCCCAAACATGATCATTGAAGATGCAGCGATGTTTCATGACGTTGGTAAGCCTCTGGCAAAGTTCTTCAAAGAAGATAAGCCTGGTCATGCTCATTACTACAATCATGATAACATCGGAGGTTACTTATCTCTTGGAATTGTGAAGTTTACCACAATGATGCTTGTTCCGTGGTTGATTTCCAATCATATGCAGCCCTTCTTTGATTCTAAGTACTATCGGGAATTGCCTGAAGTACTGAGGAACTCTCTCGACATGTTACATAAATGTGATTTGAATGCTCACTAACAAACTGTTATTTTACAGTTGATTAATCTACACCTCCATTATATAATATAAGTGTAAATAAAAACACAGGAGATGTTGGTTATGTTTAAGGCATTCGAAGATTACATTGAGGAATATCGACAGGTGAGAGAGAATCAGCTTCTTGCAGCTATGAAAGCTCGTGAAGATTGGTTGAACGCTGCTCGGTCTCAAGAGAAAGCTCAAAGACTCCTCAACATTGTTCCTGAAGAATATCGTAGAGGTTTTGGCTGTTACAGCTTGTGGGATGTTTCCGGCAAAGCTCAGTTCATCGATGCAGAGGATTATGTTGCAGTTGTTGACTTCTACACGATTGATGGAATTGATTACAGAGTTGTTCTGGCTGTGGATACTAAGAACAACAATCGCGACCGGTGGAGAATGAAAGATCGGGTTGTAGAGGAACTCAGCCAGCACTTGAAATTCTTCTCTGATAGAAAAATCAGTAAGTCTGATTACTCTCAGGTTCAGGGTAGATCTATTGAGTGGTGCAAAGAGCGAGCTGTTAAGGATGCAGCAGCACATCGTAGATCTATTGAACAGAGAGTACAGAAAATGATCGGTGATGTTGTTGAAATTCAGGAAGATTTCGATGGTTGGTACTTAAACGGTAGCAACGGCAAGCGTTGTCATATGTGGTTTGTTGATGCGGGTGGATATAACATCCAATGCTTGCACACTCGTTGTTTAGTTAAGGAAGTGAAGGTGTAAGTTCTTATGTACGATAATATTTTACATACCGGATGTTCGTTGAAATTTCTGCAAGACAAACTTGTAAAAGTAAAAGGTTTGTTGAGCAAGGTTAAGGTAATGTCTAAGCCGAGTAACTTTACTTATATGGATTGTGCTGATCTTTGTGTTCTCTTAGAAACTGAAAAATCAGCGTTAGAATCTGCAATTGCGGAGGCAAAGAAGTATGAAAAATAACGTTGTTAAATGTACTGCAATCATTGTTGCAGGAGCTGTTGCAATAACTTCTATGATTCTGGATCCGAGTACAAGTGGTATTGTAGTGCTTGGATTGATTGCAATTCTTGCATTCGCGTTTACTATGTAAGAGGTGATAAGCTTGCGTAAGATTGATGGTGTTAACAGAATGTTTGTCTACCTTCCTGATTGGGGAAATGACTACAAGTGGTGGGTATGGAATGTTTCTAAGATGAGACTTTCTAACTACAATCTTGGCGGAACAGACATCGATGAAAATGCAGCGTACTGGGCAACAGCTGAAAAGCATCCTGAAATCCTCTCTTGGCATGAGCTTTACAAGAAGATAGGCTACAATCCTCTTGAGTCACATATTGGTGCTTTCAATGCTTGGATTTCTCCCGATGGTGATTTCTGGGAAGGTGAGGCACACATGGTTGCTGCAAAGAAGATTGCAGAAATCTACTATGGCTATTATTCTGACGACTATTCAGGTGAATGTGAATCCTACCTGATTGATCATGGATGGCTGAAAGCAACACAGAGTGCAATGTGGCCATATTATCTTCAGGATAATGAGAAGACTGCTTGGAAAACAACTCCGAAAGCATTTTTGTCCTTGATTGAATACTGTGAACTTCACAACTTGAAGATCCCAATGAATATCAAGTATTTATAAAATAACAGTTAATATCCCTCCTCAACTAGTTGATCAATCTTACTTTTCATATTATAATATGAATGTAAGAAACGTTGAGGAGGTACTTTTATGAGTCACGCAGTATACAAGTTTACAATGTTTTTTGACGGTGATTTCAGACCTCAGGATCGTCAAGAAAGATTTGTAGTGGCTGAAACTGAAACAGAAGCAATGATGAAATTCAGTCAGTATCTTAAACAGCAAGCTGAAGCAGGATTTGCAAAACCTACAGCTTACAGCTACGTTCCCACTGTGGAAATTGATTATGTAATTGTGTAACAGGAGAGTGTTGATTGATGAGAAAATTTCTTGTAAAGAAGCATTGTGAAGCAACTGAGCGCTGTACAGTTGCTCAGGGTCGTATTCAGGACTATTTTTACGGCAACAGAGGAAACTATCTGAGTCGTGATTGCTTTCCTGAAAGAGCATTGTTGCGAGCTTTCGGGTTTAATACTCAGGAGGAAGCTCAGGAGCGGCTTGATGGTATTCTGAATTCCATTCCTGCTGAGGAATCTTCTGGTTACTGGAAGATTACAGCAGAAATTGTAGAACTCAATCAGGAGGATAAAACCGATGCTGGAAACAACGAATGAAACACGTCAGATTCGAATACAGAAAACTCCTGTAATTCCCTTCAAGGTCAGTGTATTCTGTGACTGTGGCGGAGAATTTATTTTTTCAGATTCTCCTGTTGCGTTACATCCTCGTGTTTACAAGCATAAGTGTAACAGATGCGGATATGAGGTTTGCCTCCGTGAAAGTTTCCCGCAAACTGTTTATGAGGAGTTGACAAGTGAGCCTGAAAGTAATTGACGAATTTGTTGGCGACTATGCATTCCTGAGTAACTTCTATGTGTGCTGTATTACTTACAAAGGAATTACATACTCCAGTGCTGAAGCGGCATTCCAAGCTCAGAAAACACTTGACATTTTAGAACAAGTAAAATTTACTACATTGACTCCTTCTCAGGCAAAGAAGAAAGGTCACGAAGTGACTCTTCGTAAAGATTGGGAAAATGTTAAATATCAGATCATGTACGATATCGTTCTTTGTAAGTTTACTCAGAACGATCATTTGAAGAAACTTTTGCTTGAAACAGGAGATGCCGATCTGATTGAAGGCAACTGGTGGAATGATACTTATTGGGGAAAGTGCAGAGGAATAGGCAAGAATAACTTAGGAAAGATTCTAACAGGAGTTAGAAGTTATCTCAGATCCATTCAGTATGCAATGTACTGTTTACATGACACAAGGGAGTCAAGTTGATGGCTAGTAACATGAAATTCGGTATAAATCTGAACAAAGCTGTTGCCGTTTGTGACACTGTTAGTACAATATCCTCTACTGCTGAGGTAGTACAACAGAAACTGGAAGATACCAACAACAGACTTCAATATCAGCTTGACATCTTGAAAGATCATCAGATAAAGGGTGTTGCAACACTTGAAGAAGTTGTTAAGTTGCAGATCTCCTCGAATGACACTATGATTGAAGGACTTCAGCACTGTTCTCAGATGTGTATGAAGTTGGAGAAAACTATGAAAAGAAACTCAATGATCTGGAGAGTCCTCTTCGGAATCATGTTGTCCTTAATATTTGTTGCACTGGCTGTTATAATAGCTAAATAAGGAGTATATACTATGCCTACTAGAAATGATAACAGTACTTTGAGTGAGTACTGTAATGATACTTTAACTTACACTTTGAATATTCCTGTTCCGAAGGATACCACAACAGTTTGTGTTGATAACACATGTAATCTTCCAAGTGCGGAAGATTATGAAAAATTGGATGCTGAGTATGTAGAAGATTATATTCTTGCTACTTCCAAGAAATTCAGCGAACCAAAGTATGCTTGTCCAATCTGTGGTGGTGGAATGAGAAGAGATGAGACAGTTGTCTTGTGTTCTAATCCTCCATCCTACAGATACGAATGTGACAGTTGTGACCACATTGCTTACCACCATATCTAAGTTGATTGTTTCTGTCAACAATATTATAATTCTTTTATAAAACTACTGTAGGAGAATGTGTATGTTTGCGCTGTTGATAACTCAGTACAAATATCAGTCATCTGATACTCAGCAAAAATTATATCATAGAATCTTTGAAAGCGAAAGAGCAGCGTATGAAGCAGCTCAGTCTCTTGCTCGATCAACAGCCCGTAGGCAAGAGGAAATGAATATTTTCAAAGAGGACTGCCAGAAATTCACTCATGTTGATCATAGTTTTGAAATTCCTCATGTTGAGGATCGCTTTGATGCAGCTGTTATTTTTGTTGATGGGAAAGATGGTGTTGACAGCATCAATGATGCCACAATACATGTTGTTTCTACCTACAAAGTTGTTGAGTTTACTGATCCTGACAAAGATGGAGGTTTAGTTCTTACAAGATGAGTAGAGTACAGAAAGAACATTATATCGGAATGAATGATCAGGGATTGTACTGGGCTGGCATGAATACTTGGACTGATCAGATCCGAAAAGCCAAACAGTATAACAGCTTGAAACTTGCTCACGAGCATATTCGAGAAGCTGTGGAACGATCAAATCAGTGGTTGCATCCTCCGATTAATTCATATACTATCCTAACAGTAGAAATCAACATTCTGAATGAGTCAGAAGAATTCTTTGTATAAGTAGGAGACTTGATGTGGTAAATATCAAATCATGTTTTAGAACCGCAAAGAAACAACATGTTTGTAATCTTTGTAATGGAGCTATAAACCCTGGTGAAAGATACCATTATGAGTTTAATAAGGATGGCTCCGATGTTTGGAGTTTTCAAGCTCATCTTGAGTGTCAATTTGTTGCTCAAGAATTGTGGGAGTACATAGATCCGTGGGACGGAATGTTCGACGATGAGTTCATTGATGGTGTTCGAGAATTCTGTCAAAAGATGATTTGTCCTACTTGTAAGAATTACAACATGGAAGAACATGATTGTATGAACGATGAGATGTTCTGTATGGAACATGTTGTTGCAATCTTGAAAGAATACGACTTTACAACTGTTAAAGTAGAAAATCCAAAACCTTTTGGTAGATACTGGGGACTTGTTAAAAAAGAACATCCCCTTGATAAGCTTCCAGGAGAACTTTGATATGAGTTGCTGTAGTACACATTGTGAGAGATATTGGATATGTGCTCACGCGTATGAAACTGGATCAACTGTTAACTGGTACGATTACGGTTACGGCGGACTCGGCACACAAGATGTATCGTACTGTGGTCCCTCAGTTCATTATGTTATGTTTGAACCAGTTGATGAGGCAATTCTTGAAGGTAAGATTGCTGCATATCAAGTTGCACTTGAAAGATTAAGAGAAATAAAACATGAAAATGAGCGCATGTTATGAGTAAAACAAAAGAACTTTACTGTCAGGATAGAGCTGCTTACTTACATGAAAATCTTGGCCTGTCTCTAAAGCAAGGATATGAGCAAGCTGAGAGGGAGTGGAACAGAACTCATAAAGTTTCAAGTACGCTTGAATATGACGACGATATTTCTGATTTGGAGGAATACTATGAGTAAAACATTGTACATAGGAGATCCTCATTTCTTTCATCATAACATTATCAAGTATGATAACAGAAAGTTTAACAGTGTGTTTGAGATGAATGAGTGTCTAGAGCATTGTTGGAACTCAACAACTGCATCTGATGACACTGTTATTATCAGTGGTGACTTTTCTTGGTCTCCTGATTCATTTGAGAATAGATCTTTGCTGAATCGTCTTAACGGTAGAAAGATTCTTGTTAAAGGAAATCACGATAAAAATCTACTTGCAGTTAGGGATTGTTTTGAAGCTGTTTATGATTACAAAGAGTTGAACGATAACGGAACAAAAGTTATTGTATTCCACTATCCGATTCTATTCTGGAATAATCAGTTCCACGATAGTGTGCATCTATATGCACATGTACATAACTCGCATCAGTGGAACATCATGGAGTCTACAATGCGTGAAGTAAGAGCTTTACAAGCCCTGCCCATGAGAGCATATAATGTCGGTTGTATGATGCCTTGGATGAATTATGCACCGCAGACGCTTGAGAATATCATATCAGGCTATAATGAGTGGGCTAAAGAGGGGAATACGGATCTACGATGAGTAAAGTAAAAGATGCCATGATGAATCAACTTCAAATCGGATGGCTTGCTCCTGATGGCTCATTCTGGCCTTGTGAATCTTGCGAGCATGTTTCTGTTGCTAGAATGTTGTGTGACAAGTTTGGATACAACATCTGGGAGTACCGTGGACAAGCAGATGACACACTTCTACATCTTGGCTGGATACATATCACTCTTTCTGAATGGGATAAGGAGTGGCGGATTGATTGGAAGTGGACTCACAAGATTACACAACCTCAAATCTATTTCTTGAAGCCATACTTTGAAGACGTACATAAAGTTAATGAGCTTGTTGTTGGGAGATGGGAACGTGAAGTACAGTAAGAAAGATATAGATAATGCTCTTCAGTTGCTTGAAATGGCACTGAAAGAAATGCAGGATAAAGAACTTGTTCAAGCAGTTCAAGTTGCAACTGATTGTATGGAAGTTGTAAAAGCAGATAAATGGATTGACGCTCAGAAGTCGTTACCTGAAAAGCAAGGTTACGGAAACATGGTGAAGTGCAATGTAATTCTTGTGCATTGTCAGACAGAGTGGAGTTTTACTGAACCTCCATCGACATTTGAGAAAGAAATTGTTTACGGTGCGTTATTTGACACCGAACAGAAGATCTGGCATATTCCTGAAGAATGCTTATATCTAAATGCGTTGATTGATCCTGACAATCTTCCTGCTGATTGTGATTATGTTAGCTTCTGGATGTATATGCCTTCAATTGAATAATTTCCATGAGCAGCTGTAATAAGCTGCTCATATTAGTTGATCAACAAACTGTTATCAATTATAATATAGTTGTAAAATAAAACTGGAGCGTGATCTTTATGATGAAGCAGGAGTTTGAACAACTTGTTGGTAAAACAGTTGAATGGGATGTCTTCAAGATGTATGAAGCAATGTACATGGCAACTGACTTGTCAAAACAAGATTTTGTCAATCTTTTGAATATCAAAGTAATTCCTGAAGATCCTGCTGCTGTTGCTGCTCGAGAAGCAGCGGAAAAGAGAAAACTGGAATACAAAGCTCAACTTAGAGCACTTATCACCATAAGAGATGGACATCTCGAAAACTGTAGAAGAAATAGGAAAGCTGGATTAACCATCTTTGCTGCATCAGAGAGATATCAAGCACAGGAATGCGACAGAGCAATCAGAGAGCTTAGATGGTTTATCAGAAGCTGTACATAGGAGAATTACATGGCTGAAATTACATATGGCGGCTGGAGTATGTTCGACAAGGTAACAATTGTCGAAAAAACAAGAGGTTACTACCAGGATGAAAATGGATACTGGAAAGTTGGTATCGCGGACCTTCCTCAAGGATATGTTGTAGATACTTCAAACAAGAAAATGTTGAACGCAGCACTAAGTTGGGCTAAATGGGAAGAGTATCCAAAAACTCCTGATGGCCGATCCGACTGGGAGCATCCAACTATTCATGAGGGTATCTGTCACGAAGTTGATAACTCCGGATTCATTCTTCAACTACTTGACTCAGCAGAGGATAGTAGCCAGGGTGGTAAATTAAGTTTCTGGAATTGTAAGATTACTCATGGAGAACGCTCATGGAAAATCGGTATTGCTGCCGATCTTTTGCTTGATGTGCTAAAAAACACAACATTTATCAATGGTGTGTGTCAAGAGCCACTATTCTTTGCAAGAAAGAATGGTAAGGTTGGAATGCTCTGCAAGAGTATGGAAGCGTACAAACAAGCACAACAAGATCAAGTGCGTAAGAGTACAATGTCAAAAGGAAAAACAAAGAAGTATGTTGAGGGTCAAACATATGAAACATTAACAATGAAGGACGTTTACCTTGGATACTTCTGGCAACATTATGATTGGAGAGAAGAGTATCACTACGGATGGTGGAATGGAAATACTCGAATTAGAGAGATTACAAAGTTAGAAAAACCAGTAAAAGTATTCTGGTTACCTAACTACCATGAAGATCACACAAAACGAAGTGATTACAAGTTACAAGGTTGGAACCTGCAAGAAACTTGTCCTGCTCGCAGACCTGGAAAAGAATCTGTTGAGTTGGACGGTTCACTAAAAGAATTTATTGATGCTCGTCATGAATATCTAACAAGTGTTGAACGAGGAGAAGGCTACACATGTTATCTTGACAGGACTTGGTTTATCAACACTGATCCTGATAACTGGGAATGGCCTAAAGGTATGAAGGAACTTCTTATCAAAGGCGGTTGGACAATCAATGAATAAGTTGATTAAATAACAGTTTCTTATTATAATATTGATGTAAATAATAAACGATAGGGGACGTTGTTATGGAAACTAAGTTGGTTGAATTGACTACTGCATTGGAGACAGCTCGAGCAAACAAGAAAGCAGCACATGTAGCTCTTTTAGAGGAGTTACGAGAGTTTGTTACAACTGAAATCATTGAGCCTAACGGAGCTCATCTTTCTCGGTTGTATTTTCGTACCGGCTTCCGTGACAACATTGAAGTTGTTTTTGAGACTAGCTTCTTGACTGAGAGCGGCAAAGAAGATTTTGGATCCGATTGTTGGTTTGAGTACAACGACAAGGGCTTGAACATCAATCATGGAACTATTGGTAGTTGGACGAAAGAAAACAAGTATCAGATTCTTCGAATCAATATGCTGCACAATGTCTGTCTCATTATGCCTGAGCTTGAGGCTGCTTTTGAGTTGATTGTGAAAAAGCATAGCGGTTACATGGAGCTGGAAAGCAAAGTTTGGAAGTTGGAGAGCGAAATCAAGGACATTGAACGAGAGCTCAAGAAACAAGAAGCCGCTCGTAAGTTTGAGAGTGTGCATGTTGGCACAATCTTGTGCTATCCGGAAACGTTTCACCCTAATAGTAGACTTTTCACCACAAGTCGTTGGACGAAGGTTGATGATAAATGGAAAGTTATCAAGATCAGTGACAAGACTGTTCAGGTTGAGTCTCTTCAGAATGGTGTTACCTGCCGTATAAATAAAGAAAAACTTCAGATGCACATCATGAATGTTGGTCTGGAGATTATCAATGATAACAAGGAAAATTGATGAAACATGATGTAATCATTGTTGGAGCTGGCCCTGCTGGAATCTTCACAGCATATGAGCTTCTTCAGCATAATCCTGAACTAAAAATCCTCATGTTTGAAAAAGGACATGAGATGCAGTATAGAAAGTGCCCTAAGCACACTGTAGGTAAATGTGTCAAGTGTGAACCTTGTAACATTACAACCGGATTCAGCGGCGCTGGAGCATTCAGCGATGGTAAACTCTCTTTAAGTCCAGAAGTTGGTGGCGACTTGCCTCAGCTTATCGGCTATAAAACAGTTGAGGAACTTATCTCTTATACTGATGATATTTATCTCAATTTTGGCGCCGATGAGCGTGTTGAGGGAATTGAGCATAATGATCAAATAAAGGATATTCGTAAGCGAGCAATCAATGCAGGATTGAAGCTTGTTGATTGTCCCATTCGTCATCTTGGAACTGAAGATGCTCAGATTGTATATGGAAGACTTGAAAATTACCTTCTGAAAAAGGGCGTAGGAATTCTATTTGACAAAACTGTTACTGACATCATTGTTGAAGACAATACATGTGTAGGAGTAACTGTTAAACACGGTCATGTAGAAGAATACTTCTACGCCGATAAAGTTATTGTTGCTGCAGGGCGTCGTGGAGCAGAATGGTTGTTTAATGTGTGTAACAAGTATCATGTTGAAAGACAGCCAGGAACTGTTGATATTGGTGTTCGTGTAGAGTGCCGTAACGAGATCATGGAGGAAATCAACAAGGCAATCTATGAAGGAAAATTTATCGGCTACCCTCAGCCCTTTAAGAATAAAGTGCGAACCTTCTGCCAGAATCCAGGAGGTGTTGTTTCCGAGGAGCGTTATGATGAGGGCTTGAGTACCGTCAATGGCCATTCCTACAAGAATACCAAAACTGACAATACAAATTTCTCAATTCTATGTTCTCATAATTTCTGTGTACCTTTTGATGATCCAATTGCTTATGCAAAGATGGTTGGAAAACTAACTAACATGTTGGCTGATAATCATATTCTTGTTCAACGCTTTGGAGATATCATTGACGGCAAACGTACATGGCAGGATGAGTTAGATAGAGGAAACTTGAAAGCAACTCTGACGGATGCAGTTGCGGGAGACATTACTGCAGCTATCCCGTATAGAACAATGACAAACATTATCAACTTTATTTATGCTCTAGATAAAGTAATTCCTGGTATTGCAGCATCGGAAACTCTTCTGTATGCTCCTGAATTGAAGTTCTACTCAAATAGAGTAACAATGGATAAACAACTCAACACTAGTTTGAAAAATCTTCATTGTTTAGGTGACTCCTCTGGATGGACTAGAGGATTGATGATGGCATCTGTTATGGGTGTCTACATGGCTCGTCAGTTAGTTGAATAACTTGATAGTAGCTTATATAATATAAACAACATCATTAACAGCGATGGTGTAAATATACTAAAGAGGAAGTGATACATATGTCCTATGCTGTAACAAAGAAACCTGCTGATGTGTTAGATACATTCAGCGCAAGTATCAAGAAGAGACCGAATGAGACTGTTGAGTCTATGTTGAAGAGACTGAAGAAGTCTGTTCAGAATGAAGGTATTCTTCAGGAACTGCGGAAGCGTGAGTACTACGTGGCTCCGAGTTTGAAGAAGCGTCTGAAGCATCAGGCTGCTGTTAGAGCAATTCGTCGCAAGATGAAGAAGGCTCAGGCAAAGTTATATTGATGAAGCCGATTTTCAGTACGGTACATGATGCCGTCACAGATAAGTCGATGTTGATTCGTGTTGATCTAGTTCAGAAGATCTGGGAAAGTGAACTTAACGGCAAAGAATGTCGAGTTATTCAATTCATCAACGGTGATATTGAATATGTACACAACTCTCTTCTGGTTCTGGCAAATGAATTCAATCATCTATAACTTCAACAATTCAACAAACAAAAGAGGTGATGTTTCTTTGGAACGGACTGATCTTGAATATGTTACACGATGTTTTCGATGGCTTACAAACGAGCTTGTAATTCCTTACATGGAAAACAAACTTCCACCGCCTCTGAAAACAAAGATTGATACATTCTATGACTCCGTTCGTAAAACAGTCGACTGGGATAGTTTAACTAGAGACAATTGTTTATGGCTGGGATTCATGAATAGTCAGAGAGATATGATTTCAGCTCAAGGAGTTATTCAGGAGTTGTGGCTGATACCTCAATGGTTGATTCCAATCATTCCCGAGGGCATGTACGTAGAAGATGTACAAGGAAATAGATTTCAGTACAACTCCAGTACATGTGACAAGACAACTCAATTTGGAGTCTTAGGCTACGGCATTGTTCTCGATATTACAGAATAAACTTTCAGTGAGGGCTTGAAATAACATCAAGCCCTCATGTTAGTATATTTTAAGTAACAGTTATAAAACACTATGGAGAACTTATGGCAAAGATTATCTACAAGTTAGGCCCACAATGTAGTGGAAAAACAGCTTGGCTATGTCACCAAGCTAAACAAGAGGCAGGCAAATCAATTGTTTACTACACATCGCCAGAACGAGTGAGGCATGCTCACAGTTTTGCAGAAAAATACAAGTACATGTATACAAGTGTTTGCTCTTTTGATGTGGTAACAGATCCAGCTGATATTCCGTTGGATACAAGAGTTATCTTGATTGATGAGTTTATGCGTATTCCTGACGCATCTCAAGTTGTACATAAGTTTGAAAACAACGATATTGTCACAATCTATGTTGTTTTAACTCAAGATGATTGTGATGTTGAAAATGTCAGTACTCCCGATAACAAAAATTGGGAACAATTATCATTATTCTGAACAGAAAGGTGGGATTAAATTCCTGATGGACATTGATCACTAATGAAAGTCGAACTACTTAGTTACACAACCAATCCCGTTGCTGCTATCGAGAAGGCAGCAAGTACATGTTACGACAGTGAGCCAACTCAAGGCAAGATCATGAATCATTGCTATAAGAGCGGACATCACAGTGTACTTGAATTCGCAGATTTCACATTCAAGATTTCTGGTGTGAGTAGAGCTCTTACTCATCAGCTAGTAAGACACAGATTATCTAGTTTTGCTCAACGAAGTCAGCGCTATTGTGATGAGGGTGGATTTGAGTTTGTAACTCCCCCCAGTGTGGAAAAGAATCCTGAGGCAAAAGCATTGTTTGAAGATTTGATGAAGCGTATTGAGGATGTTTATGTTATGCTTCGTCAGATGGGAGTTGCTCCGGAGGATGCAAGATTTACTTTGCCTAATGCTTGCTGTTCTGAAATCTGTGTCAAGATGAATCTTCGCACATTCATGAATTTCTGTAATGAAAGACTTTGCAGTTGTGCACAGTGGGAAATTCGTAAGATGGCAAACCTGATGGTCAAAGCAGTACTTGAAGTTGCTCCTGAGCTTGAACATCTTCTTGTTCCGAAATGCGAAAAGAACGCTCCGTATTGCTTCTGTAATGAAACAAAGAAACGCTCTTGTGGAAGACATCCTCTGTTGTCAGATGTTGTTAATACTCAGTGATAAGAAGTGCTACAAGGATTCTTGTAGCACTTTCTTTGTAGTTGATAGTACGGAAGTAAACTTATATAATAAAGTAAATAGATCAGATATACATAACAAGATTAACAAACAGTTTCTTTACAGTTGATAGATATCATCGTTCATATTATAATATAAGTGTAAAAAATAAATAGAGCGAGGGTGTACATATGACAAACTTATCCGAGCGTACTGGAGCATTTTCTGCAGCATTAGTTTCTCACCAATCAGAAATTGATGTATGTACCACTGCACAGCAAGTAAGAGATGTGATCCAGAACATTGTGAAGACCGACACGTCGTTGAAGAAGTCTGCTGTAGAGTACGGAAACAAGATCCTTGTTAAGCTCAGCAGAGTACAAGATCTTAGCACAGCTTGGCAGATTGTTTACAATGTTATCCTTGCTGGCGATAACTGTGGCTGTTTCTGGTCTTCTGCGGCAGCTCAGAGAAAGAGAGCATGAAGTATGTACGCGGGATATGTCAGAGAACCTTATGAAGAAGTTGTTCAATATTTTCAGACCGACAACTGGTTCCGGTTTCACGATATGGAAGGCACTCCCTTCAGTGAAGAAACATTGCAGCGTTGGGCGCTGTGGTTGAACAGCCCTTGGTCATATAGCACTGAAAAATACCGCATCGAAAGAAATCTGAGCTTGAAAGATAATTACACTCCTGCTGAAAACTTTGAACAGTATCCTTGGAGATGTTATTTTGAAGTAGTTGGATACGATTGTGCTTGTGCAGCAGTATATGGATATGGCGAAACTCCAGAGGAAGCACTTATGCACTGTATTGCTCATGAAAAGCACATTCAGTATACATACAATCCAAAAAATATTTCAGTTTGAAAAGAGGTGAAGAAAAATGGCTTTCAAAGATCCTTTGGGAGACAGAATGAAACACAACTACGAGGATAGAGCAAAAACATATTTAACTCGTAGAACTCCTGTTATCATCAGAATTGATGGTAAGGCATTCCATTCGTTTACAAGAGGATTCAATCGGCCCTACGACGGAGTGTTTCATAGAGCAATGAATGAAACTTTGTTGTATCTGTGTCAGAACATCCAAGGTTGTAAGTTTGGCTATACACAGTCCGACGAAATCAGTCTACTGCTAACTGACTATGATAAGCTGACTACTGATGGTTGGTTTGACTACAGTGTTGAGAAGATGTGTTCCATTGCTGCAAGTATGGCAACACTTGCATTTAATCGAGCATTTGTAAATGAGTGTCATGAGTGGGCTGACAACAGCGGCTTATTCGTGATTGATGAAAAGGGTGAATTTGGTATCACTCAAGAGGAGCTCGATGATGTTTTCAAGGCTTATACAAGAGCCTGTGAAAGAGGAGCGTTGTTCGATGCTCGAGTCTTCAACATTCCTGAGGACGAAGTTGCAAACTGTTTCATCTGGCGTCAGAATGATGCAACCAGAAATGCAGTTCAGATGCTCGGTCAGACATATTTCAGTCATAAACAGCTTGAAGGTAAGTCACAGAGTGACATTCAGGACATGTTGATGGCTGAGTTCAATATCAATTTCAACGATATGGAAGTTGAGTTCAAGCGTGGAGTTTGTTGTACTCGTAATGAGGACAGAAAGTGGCAGCTAGATTGGAGTTGTCCGATCTTTAGTCAAGATCGTGGCTATGTTGAAAAACATGTGTATACGAAAGAATATAAAAACTAACAAGTAAAAGGAAGAGGAAAATGAATTTTACAGATTGCTTCAATGGTATGTTCGGTAAGTTGGGTGCAGGTATGTGCCGTCTGACAATGAATGGCAGAATTGCTGTTAAGACATCTGGTGGCTATAAGAGCTACAATGTGGAGACTGGTAAGTTGACAAACTGCTCCAATTTCGTATTTAATATCGGAGATGATTTCTTCTTCATCATCCCGACTAATCGTGTCGATGTTGGTGACATCATTCTGGTAAAGGGCACACCTCGTTGTGTCATTGAGGTCGATAAGAAGACTTTGAAAGTCATGAACTATGAGGATATGACGATTGACACTCTGGTGCCTGAGCGTCATGTGTTCATGGGCAATACTTACTTCTATGGTAAGGTTGTAAGCTTGATGGGAACAAATGCAAGAAAGGGTAAGAACGGCATGAAGCAGATGATGCAGTTCATGATGATGAACCAGATGATGAGTGGTGGCTCTACTGGAGGTCTTAACATGAGCGGTAACAGTATGCTGCCTATGATGCTGATGATGAACGGCGGCGGTGGTAGCCTGTTCGAGGGTATGCTGGACGGAATGTTCGATTTCACTGCGGATGGGGATAACACTACCGAGCTTGATATGTTCCCTGATGACGAGGAGGGTGAAGAGTAATGGGTGGTGGTACTTGGTCTAAAGCTTCGTTTGCAACTTATAGTACTTCTGTAGGCAGAACTGTTGACTGTTTCTCTGGCATGGTTACTGACTCGTTATCTAGTCAGGAAATGTATAAGCAGAAGGTGCGTCACAGAGACTTACAGCCTTACAACATTGTTCGGGAATGCGTTGACTCAACTGAGCATCCTGAAACAATTCCGGTGATTCTTGCACTGGATGTTACAGGTAGTATGGGATCCGCAGCTGTAGAAGTTGCTAAGCAGCTGAATGTCATTATGACAGATCTGTATAGCAGAGTTAAGGACATCGAGTTCTGCGTTATGGGCATCGGTGATCTGGCTTGCGATGATTCTCCTATTCAGATGTCTCAGTTCGAATCTGATATTCGTATTGCTGAGCACATGGATAAGGTTTATTTTGAGTACGGCGGTGGTGGTAACGCATATGAATCTTATACTGCGGCCTGGTACATGGGCCTGAGACATACCAAGTTGGATTGTTGGAATAGAGGTAAGAAGGGCATCATTATCACTCTTGGTGATGAGCAGCTGAATCCTTATCTGCCTCATAGAGCATTGTCTTCCGAAACAGGTGATAATCTTCAAGGAGATGTTGAAACAGCAGGCCTGTTCAGGGATGCTTCAGAAAAGTACGATCTGTATCATATCGATGTGGACCATCGTAGTTATCGTGATTCCGGCATTGATCCTTCCTGGAAGAAATACATGGATGAGGATCATTACAAGAGTGTTTCTTTGAATGCAGTTAAAGACACTATTGTTGATATGATCCTTCATGCTATCGGTAATGTAAATCCCCCTGAAGATACTTCTGGCATTCAGCAGAACGAAAACGGCGAGATTGTGTGGTGAGTTTTGGGTGACTGATATCAAAGTTGTTGTAGGTGCAAACTTTGGTGATGAGGGTAAGGGCTTGATGACAGACTATTTCTGCCATCAAGCCACTTCAAAAAACAAGAGCTGTATCGTTGTTATGAGTAACGGAGGTGCACAGCGTGGCCATACTGTTAATCTTCTTGACGGTAAGCGACATGTATTCAAGCATTTCGGAGCAGGAACTATGGTTGGTGCTGACACTTACTGTCCTGCAGAATTCATTCTGAACCCGATGGAGTTTGTTCGAGAATATGAAGATCTGCAACAACTCGGATATCGTCCCCGAGTGTATGTTGAATCTATCTGTAGATGGACTACACCATTCGATATGATCATAAATCAGATTGTTGAAGCTGTCCGAGACAACAAAAAGCACGGCAGTTGTGGTATGGGCATCTGGGAAACAGTTTATAGATATCAAACTAAGCCTATATTCTGGACCATCTTCGAGTTTAATCAGCTACCTCATGATACTAAAGTTTCCTACCTAGAAAATATTCGAGATGTATATCTTCCTGCGCGGTTAGAGGAACATGGGGTTACTGATGTTCCCTATGAGTGGAAGGAGATCTTGAAGTCTCCGATCTTGATTGATAACTACATCAACGATGTTAAGTTGTTTGTTGCAGCTGTTACTCGTGTAACTCATTCTGTCCTCAAGAACTATGATTCTGTAGTTTTTGAAAACGGTCAGGGTTTGTTGCTTGATGAGAATTGTATATTCTATGGCGACAACACAACTCCGAGTAACACTGGTATCTTCAACTCGTGCCGTAGAATCAACACACAGTTTGATCAAGCGGATGTTGAATTCTGTTATGTTACTCGTACCTATATGACTCGTCATGGTGCAGGTAAATTTGTAACTGAATGTGACAAGAGCCTTATCAATGCATCTATGGTTGATGAAACAAACAGTTGGAATGAATTTCAGGGCAGTTTGAGATACGGTCAACTTGATGTAGGCAATCTGAAATGTCGAATTGAAAACAATGTGCGAAATGCACATGATCTGAAATTTCAGTACAAGACAAGCGTTGCTGTAACGCATACAAATGAACATCAGCTTGATTACTCTCAGCTTCGCACAAAAATCATCGGAGATGTGTACACTTCAGATTCTAAAACCAGAGATTCTGTTAAGCTGTTTACTGAATTCTAAGAGGTGTCCAATGGTTCAATTGTATGGATTTCAAGTATATGTACAAACTGATTCAGGAAGTTGGATTAACCGAGTCTTTCGAGTATTTTCTACATCCGTTGATTTGGCAATGTGTGCTTTAGAAGAAAGTCTTGACAGAAGATACATTGATTATTTCATTGAAGAATCATGGTTAATATATCCTGAAGAAGGTTTAGTTCTACTATAAGATGAGGTAGTAAATAATGAGCAGAATTACTGCGGAAGAATTTGTAGATCAGTTAAGTAATGATCTAACATTACTACGAGAAGAAAAGTATCAACGTCACGATCCCGAATACTATGCTGAACATGAGTACTACAATGATTTTCATACTAGTATTCCGTGTGAACTTCTTTTGACTCCCGCTTATACAGCATTCATTGAGGAGTATGTATTTAACAAGAGTAACCTTCATGATGCAGTTCTAGCATTTATCTGTGCGTATGATGAGTATAAAAACAGCAAGGTAGTCTGAAAAACTATTGTTGTAACCTTGTTTGGTGCACTCAGCGCAAGAATTACGTAATCTCCTACATAAATAGGGAATTCTATATGTTCCCAAATATAACGACAATAACAGCGCTAGTTGATTATTCGACTAGCGCTTTTTATAATATTTACATAGAATGATACTAGAGGTATACTATGATTAACAGTCGTAGAAACGTGTTTGAGACTAATAGCTCAAGTTCACACAGTATTACAATTCCGTATCCGTTAACAGTTGAGGACTGTGTTCTCCCGATTAACGATGATGGTTACATTGAGGTAGAGTTACATGAGTTCTGCCATTCTCCTCAGGATGGTCAGATGGCAAGGCTGGCGTGGTTAGTACAGCTCATTATAAATGATAAAATTGGATATAACTCATTCTGGTATGCACGTAACAACGATGATTGGGAAAAACTTGCAGAAGCGTTGTACGCACTTGAGGAATTTCAAGATTTGGAAGCTGAAATAGCAAGTTATGCAAACTGCAGAGGTATCAGACTTGTTCATGGAACAGAAGGTTATATTGACCATGAATCCTGTTATGAAAGTATGAAAGTATTTCTGCTGGAATATGGAGTTGATGCTGCAAGTTTTGTATTCGGCAAAGATATTGAGATGTATTTTGAATTTTGTGGTTAAGGATATGATTACATGAAACTTTATTTTGCATCTGTTATCATCCAAGGAAACTCAAAACCTCATTTGGTATCAATGAATACTGGAGAGATTAGTTTAGACAAAGCTGAACGAATTATAACTGCTATGAGACAATCATACTGCGTCTTATCTGCATGGATTGATTCGTTCGATGAAAATAACAACAAAGAAACTGTTTTCCATGAGTGCTACGTTGATGCTTTAGGAACAGTTACGTCTATCTGAGGAGGATATATGATTAAGATTAGAAAAGGTTGTTTTGAAACGAATAGTTCAAGCACTCATGCAATCTGTATTCCCGATACTTCCTATGTACCACGTCATGTTGATTTCGGAATTGGTGAATATGGATGGTCAACAGATGATGCTGCTCCCGAGGACTACCTGTACACAGCTATTTTGTGTGTCTATGGAGACACCGATGAACAGTTAAATGAAAAACTTGATCAGCTCAAAGCAATGTTGAATAACAATGGAATTTCTTACTCATTTGCAAAACCGGATTGGTATGAAGGTACTAAGTGGCGTTATCTCGACAACGGCGGAATTGATCATTCTGATGAAACTCAAGAATTGATTGATGATCTTCTTGTCGATGAACAGCTACTTCTAAGATATCTTGCAGGAGCTGAAATCTGTACAGGAAATGATAACTGTGAGTACAGTAAAGCATCGGAGCTTTATGATGAAAAGGCAGCTCTTGGATGGAAGTGCTATTGGAAGGGAAACTAACAATGTCAAAAATTCCAGAATTGTTACGGCAGCTTGCAAACGAAATTGAAGCTACTGAAACAAAATTTGAAATGGAGTGGCTTACAGAGACGAAGATTATTGATGATAAGATTGCTGATCTAGCTATCCGAGCACATAAAAGTGAAGACAAGTTACAGAAAATTGGCAAGATTTTGCTGGAGGATTGATTACATATGATTCAGGTACGACATAACAGTTTTGAAACTAATAGTAGCTCTTCTCACAGTCTTGTTATAACTAACAAAGAAAATGGTTGGTACACTCCTGAGGAAGCTCTTGAGGAACTTTACTGGATGAATGACGGATGGTGGGAACCCTACAAAGATCTTTACTTTGGTAGAGCACCATTCCGGGTTCTATACAAGTTTAGAGACAAGCTAAGATATGTGTACGCACACACGCCATTCCGTATCCGCCCTTCCAAGAAACACAAGTGGAATAACTACAGTGCTATGTACTGGGTAATCAACAATAAAGTTAAGAAATTCTTACCAGGATTCAAAGGAATTAGAGTTCCGAGAAAAACACGTGTTGGAACAGATGATCATTGTTTGTGGGGTTGGTTACGGGAAGCCAACATCACTCTTGAAGAGTTTCTTATGAATAAAGACATCATTGTTATCTGTGATGGTGATGAATACTGCATCTGGACAGACATGAAGAAGTTAGGGCTTGTTACCAAGGAAAACATCAAGATTTCTATTCCCGAAAAAGAGTGGTGGGAAGAAGATGACTAAGCAAGAATTTGAAACAGTTAAAACAATCATCTATGCTTGTTCTAATCCAGTTTGGAGTAACGGCATTCGTGTTCCGTATGCCGACACGGATAGAGTTATTTCAGCCTTAGAAAAGATCTTTGCAGAAGAACTCGGAGTTCGTAAAGAAGAGGCGTTGTGGAGAATCTGGAAAGATCAGGACGATGCAAAAAGAGAGATAGAAGCAGCAAAAGAAAAAGAACAAACAGTAGAGAAAGAATCTTCTGATTCTGCAGCTAACTTTTTAATGAGAATACTTGGAAGGAGTAAGTAATGTGATAAAAGTGCGTAGAAGTACATTTGAAACGAATAGTTCTTCAACTCACACAATTACCATTGTTTCCAGTGAAGAGTATGAAGGCTGGAGCGAGGGCAAGTATCTTTATGACAAGTGGTTTGGTAAGCTTGTTCCCGCACGCCAGTTAACTGAGCAGGAAAAGATGGAGGCACAGGAACAGTATGAACTTAACAAAAAGTCCTACTGGCAGTCTTGGGATGAGATGGATGAGTATGCTCGAAGCCAAGTGTACAGTGAATATGCCGCAAAACTGATGGAAGGTAGCAGAAATCTGCTATCCATGAAGCAGTATGGTGAATGGTGTGGAGAACGAGGCATGGAAACTTCTTGTACTTCCTACACTACTAAGGGTGGAGAAAAGATCATTGCGTTCGGCTACGGTGGGTATGACGGATAAGGAGTAACAGATGATTAAAGTTAGAAACAATGTCTTTGAAACAAATTCCAGCTCAACTCATTCAATAACTGTTACTACGGAAGATACTTATAACGCTTGGAAAAAGGGCTTAGTAAAGTTCAATGAATACAGCGAAACCTTTACTGCTCGAGCTATTATGACGGAGCAAGATAAAGAAGACTGTAAGAAAGAATACGAAGCAAACAAGCCTTCCTATTACAAAGATTGGGAGGATCTTTCTGAGGACGATAAGCAACGTCAGTATGACACATTTGCTCGTAAATATCTTGAGAGTGCTGATAGTGAGTTCAAAACATTCACTCAGTGGAGAGAATATCATTCAGGATGTGAGTTTAGTGAAGTTCATTACACAACTGAGCAGGGTGACAAGATTGTTGCTTTTGGTTGTGGTGGCTATGATGGTTGAGGTGATATAAGATGATCAAAGTAAGACAAGGTGTATTTGAAACTAACTCAAGTTCCACACATACAATTACTATGTGTACTGAGGAACAGTTTACTAAGTGGCAGAAGAATCAGATTTTCTGGGACGACGATGCGGAGGAACTTGTAAACGAAACTGATATGCTTGAAAGCATTCTTGCAAACTCCTGTGGACAGTATAGTGTTGATGAGCTACTTGAAGCTAAAGAAAAGAGCTATCAGGATTATTTGAAGATGCTGGCTGACTATGACTACTACACTCGTAGTTCTTTTATTGATATGAATACATATGAACATTTCAGCAAGAAATATACATCACCTTCTGGAGACATTATCTACGCCTTCGGATGGTATGGAAGTAACTACTAAGGGGCAAGAATGACAAAGTTTATCTGTATTTCAGGTAAGGCGCAGAACGGTAAAGATACTAGCGCAAGACTTCTGTGCAGTTATCTTGAAGACAAAGGGAACAGCGTACTCATTGTACATTATGCAGATCTTTTGAAGTATATCTGCAAGAATTGGTTTGGTTGGAATGGTGAAAAAGACACTGTAGGAAGAACTCTTTTGCAGAAAGTTGGAACTGATGTTGTTAGAAACAAACGTCCTGATTTCTGGGTTGATTTCATTCTTGACGTTGTTAACTTGTTTGAAAACGAATGGGACTACATTATCATTCCTGACACAAGATTTCCGAATGAATTATACAAAATCAAAGACAGTGGGTATCCAATGACACATATTCGTGTTGTTCGGAAAGATTTTGAAAGTCCGTTAACTGCGGAACAGCAAGTTCATGCTTCAGAAGTAGCACTTGATGATGAAGTTCCTGATATTTTACTTGTAAACGAGGGAACACTCGATAAGTTGAACAGTGCAGTTATTGATATTGTTAAACAACTGTAAAGAAAATAAGACAGATCAAGTTGATTGATCTGTCTTTTCTTATTATAATAATGTTGTAAAATAAACGAGGGGAAGTGACTTTACATGAAGAAGCGTCATGTTGTCATCTATCAAATCAAGGATGTTGGATCAGTGGACTATGCTTATAGAGACTTCGATAAGAATAAGTTCAGATTTAGTGACTACCAGCAGGTCTATGAAATGGATGTAGACGATGATTTTTATGCTGACATCTTGGAACAGCTATTCAGCTTGTTTAATCAGTATGACAAGCGTCCAAAGGACTTTGAGGGACATTCTATGAGTGTGTCTGATATCGTTGTCATTGATGGAAAAGGATATTACTGCGATGCTTTCGCTTGGTCTAACATGGGGGATATGAGTGAGCTCATTCGAGAATGTCCTTAAGAAGATGAAAGAGCAGGGTATGAACCTGCAAGACAACGAAAAGCTTGTTATCCTTCATGATGAGCTATATCTTGAGTTGAATGGTACACGCTATCCTGGCAGAGTTTTTGCTGAAGAAGGAATTATTGTAACATTACAGCCGATGGATGATAACTTTAGCGAAACAGGATTGGCAAGTCATCCTGTAATCTGGAAAATCAAAAATACATATGAAACTTGGTTAAGTAGCGGAAGCATCAGCTACCGAACCGAATTCTATATTGTAGAATAGGAGTTGATTCAATTTGAGTAAGTGGGTACATTATCGTAATGGCAACTACAATGTGCATATCAACCTGAGCAATGGAACAAAGATTCGAGAAAATGAGCTGGATTGTTTTGTTCCTGAGTATCCGGAAAGTATGGACATCAAGATTACAAACATGTGTAACATGAGGTGCAAGTTCTGCCATGAGAATTCTACTCCTGACGGTTTGCATGGTGACATTATGAACTTGGAGTTCATTGACACTTTGCATCCGTATACCGAATTAGCTATCGGTGGTGGAAATCCTCTTGAACATCCTGACTTGGAAGCATTCCTGAGAAAGTGTCAGGAATTGTTCTTGATTCCGAGTATGACTGTGCATCAGAAGCACTTTCTAGAGAATATAGACTTCCTCCGAATGCTTCGTGATGAAAAGTTGATCTACGGTTTAGGAGTGTCTATAAACTCTCCTACTCAAGAAGTCATTGATGCATTGAAGGAATTTCCGAATGCAGTAGTTCATGTTATTGCAGGTGTTGTAACTTACACTGACCTTGCGGCTCTTGCAGATAACAATCTTAAGATTCTGCTGTTAGGATACAAGGATTTCAGGCGTGGAGCAGACTTACACACCAAACTCGGTAAAGCTATTGACGATAAGATTCAGATGCTTTATGAGTTGCTTCCCACAATGAAAGACAAGCACTGGTTCAATACAATCAGCTTTGACAACTTGGCAATCAAACAGTTAACTCCTGCAAGACTGCTTTCCGAAGAGGAATATGAACAGTTCTACATGGGGGATGATGGTTCTCACACGATGTACGTGGACTGTGTAAACAAGAAATTTGCCATCAGCTCCACTTCTCCTGTTACTTATGACATCCTGCCCAACATCAAAGATATGTTTTCAAAAGTTCGTGAGGTAAGCGGTCATGATTAACTTTGAGGCATTTGCTGCGTTAACAGAAACAGTTAACAAGTACCACAATGATCTACTCAAGTTTGAAAACAATCTGAATGTATCAATAGAATCCAACTGGATGACACAGATCATGGATAGCATCATTCATGCGCTTGCAAGAGCATTCCACAAGGACGATGACTTTCAAGGTTGGTGCTACCAAGAGCTAACCTCAGGGCAAGTAAAGAAAATTGAAGAGTTCTTACATTACTTCATCTATTCTTGGGAATGTGGTGAACAACCTCCTGCTTGGATTGTTTATGAAAGAATTCCCACATTGCCCACATTGGAAGGAAATGTCAAAAAAGAATGTAAGTGTGCAGAAGATGCTTATGAAATCATTGTAGATTATCTTGAGCACTTTCAGGATGAGTTTATCTGGAGGCTTGAAGATATATGAATGTAATCTTTCTTGACATTGATGGTGTACTTAACAGCCAAACAACGGAAGATCGCTGCAACGGTGTAATAGGAATTGATTCTGATAAAGTCGAACGGCTTGCACGAATTGTTACTAAGAATAATGCTCTTCTGATTCTCTCTTCCTCATGGAGATATCATTGGTGGAAGAAGGAAAAAGAGGATGATGAACAGCACCCTCTTGGTGACTATCTTGATAAGAAGCTGAAAGAATACAACATCAAGATTACTGATAAACTTTCTTATGGCGGATTTAACAGAGGAAAGGCAATTCGGAATTGGCTCAAAGAACATCCCGAAGTTACAGGGTTCATTGTGCTTGACGATGAGGAGTTTGACTACAGAGAAGGCGATGTGTGGCTTATTCCTTATCTTGTAAAAACATCATTCTATTCCAACCTTGGTGGTTTACAAGAAACACATGTTATGGTCGCTAACAAGTTATTCAAAAAACAAGTTGATTGATTACAGTTAACTTATTATAATATGTTTGTAAATAAAAAATAAAGAGGTGATTGAAAAATGCGTTATAAGTTCTATGCTAGCGGCAACAAAGTCGTTTGTGTATCTTCTTACGCAAAGCGAGCTGTTCGTGGTGTCGCAAAGTGCAACACTGAGCAGGATACATTTGAGCTGGAAGTTGGCAAGAAGCTTGCCCAGCTCCGTTGCGACAAGAATATTGCTGTTAAGCGTCATAAGAGAGCAGGTGAGCAGTATGTTGCTGCAATGAAGGCATATGAAGCTGCTGAGGCAAACATGCTCAAGATGCGTAAGTACTTCGAAGATTCTCAGGAAGAGCTGATTCAGGCTACTGCAAATCTGGAAGAGTTTGAATCCAGCATCTAATCATTGTATAACGCATTAACCGAATGAGGTGACATAGAGCTCTGTGTAGTGCGAGCAGAGATAACTGAGACGGAAGGGGTAGCTAGAAGCTAGTGATTCCTACAACGCACTTATTCGGTTAATATCGGACATCACATGCGGGTGTGGTGGAATTGGCAGACGCGCCGGATTTAGGTTCCGGTGGGCAACCGTACGAGTTCAAGTCTCGTCACCCGTACCATTTATCCAGACGACCGGAAAATCGGATGCCGGCATCTAACGGTGAATGAGTGGACTGATCCGTCACTCCTGGATATTGTATATGTCCATTGGTGTACTTACGGCACATTGTGTAGCTGATAATATCGGCAGCAAAGGTCCCAGAGAGTGCCTGGGAATGGACCAGTTACCTCTGATATATTTTTGCATGTAGAATGTATCAGAAAATAGCTACATGCCGAAGACCGGATAAGGGGTGCGAGGGTCATAGTTTGGTGATGCCTATTCCAAACATCTTGTGCACTCAAGTGAGTGAAAGCGTACAGAGGGGTTACGCATAGATTGGTGAGTCGTCCTATTCCAATCAAAAGACTATCGTTGAGGGATCTGTTGATCATTGAGCGTATGGAGACGTCATGATGGTTTGTCAACAGCTGATAGAATGCCTACCTCAAAGTTTGCCATCCACTTACTGCGAAAGTGGTGAGTCCTTCGCAGAGGACAAAAAGTGAGGAGCTACTTAGTGCTAACCCGGACAGCTCGCCCGTTGAGGAGCAAAATCCAGCACGCAAGGGCATGCGGAAGAATCAGGTATGATGAAAAGTTATTTAACTCCGAGGTCTGATCAACCTCCTGTTGTAATTTTTCATCATTAACAACTTGTTTAGGCCACATTGAAGGTAACTTGTCGCAAATATGATTTCGTTACATATATTGTATACTTAAAGGCCCAGAATGACAAGCTAGTGGTGTAATGGCTTCCTTCATCAAGTTGATATTTATGAGCTGTCATAATATAATATCAACGTAAAATAGATTAGATATTGGGGCGTCGCCAAGCGGTAAGGCATCGGACTTTGACTCCGACAGCGAGGTAACTCGATCGTAGGTTCAAATCCTACCGCCCCAGCCAAAGGGGTCATCAATCCCTCCTACAGACAAGAAGTCATGACAAGGTATTGCACAGCAAAAATTGATGATATAGTGACACAAGTGCACAATGTTGTCACATATATGCTCCTATAGTTCAAGAAGGTAGAACACCGGACTCGTTAATCCGGAGGGCTGCAGGTTCGAGGCCTGTTGGGAGCAACAAGTTGTTTTTTCACTGCTTTGAAACAATTAAGAGTCCCAGTGAGGTGGGCCAAGAAGCATATCAATGAGTAGCTACTTTGATCACTGTTTCACAAAGCACTTGGGCAGGTAGGGTTAGAATGCCAGATGCGTCTATCAGTCTCGAGATGGTAGATCATTCCTACTAGCTTGATATCTAGTTCTCAAAAAGTTATCCGTAATAGATTGATATGGTAGTAAATCCTATTATGTAGACAGACTACTCAAAGAGGTAAGAGCTCTGAGACGTGCGTGTGAGAAGCAAAGTAGACGATGAGCCAAGGGGAATGCCTCCAGGCAGTTGACCCCAAGACTGCAAATTCCTTTAGTGCCGCTTCAGTTGGACACTGAACTCGTGCTAGGGGTGGGGACTGAGCACGTTTCGCAATATGTCCCTCTTATCTGACCCGTTAGCTCAGTTGGTAGAGCACCGCCCTTTTAAGGCGGGAGTCCAGGGTTCGAGTCCCTGACGGGTCACCAATGCTACTAGTACAAAAACAAATCTCTTTCCTTGCTTTACCGAGGACAGGTTAGAAACCAGGAGACAGTATTTCTCCCTCTAAAGGAGAGGATTGTGGCTTACATCCACAGTAGCAAACCAAGCGGCTCAAAAGTTTGATGGCTGACTTTCCAAGGACTTGTGCTTGCACCGGACCAGTTTTTCGCAGCCATCATTTTAATATGCGGTAGTAGCTCAATTGGTAGAGTCCCAGATTTCCACTCTGGTTGTTGCGAGTTCGAGTCTCGTCTACCGCTCCATGCTCTATGGAGTATGCAACTTTAATCAAAAGAATTCAGTAATAGAGACTTCGGGCACCAATGCGTACGATGGTGCTTTATGTAAAGGTGAAGAGTAGATAGTAGCTTAGAAGTGTGAAAAAGCTGAAGGGCGTTGATTCATTGGGGGTTGTGCATAGCTCCGCTCTATAGAGCAACCATATCTAGATTTAGCTCAGTTTGGTCAGAGCGCTTGCTTCGGGAGCAAGAAGTCGCAAGTTCGAATCTTGTCATCTGGACCACATGATTGAAGCAGTTATATCAGTTACTTCAAAAGATGATCAAAACAGCCGTCGAACGACGTGAAGGTTCAAGTCCTTCCTTGCTCCTACCATAGAGTAAGTGGCGGAAGTGGGAGACGCAGCCGTCCATAAATCACTGATATTACATATTCTCAATCATTACATATAGGGGATTGGTGTAACGGCTAGCATATCCGGCTCCAACCCGGCTGGTCAGGGTTCGAATCCTTGATCCCCTGCCACACATGAACGGTAGCTTCGGTTACCGTTCTTTTTTATTAGTTGATTATTCAACTGTTTAATTATATAATATGAGTATAAAGCACATGGAGGTAATGTTATGGATTATGTTTCTATTTATGATATTCGTTGCTTGGCTACTAAACTGAATGCTGAGCCTGCTTATCAGCACGAAGATGAAGATTTCTATGTTGGAGTAACAACTCTGGCAAGTGAAATTGAAGATCTTCAGAGACTTCCTAAGAAGAAAGGATACTGGAAAGGTATTCGTAAACAGAAATGGATCTATGCTCAATGCTCAGAGTGTGGTACTGTTCATGATGTTGCTTCTAATTTCTGCCCTGACTGTGGTATTGAAATGGAAAGTAAAGATCTGAAGATGGAGCCGAAAAACAAGATTCAGTTTAACGGCATGGTTAACGGAGTTCCTGCATTTACTGGAACACTGCCGTTGGAATTTAACAAAGAGCGTGCAATTGAAACACGCTTAGATAACAATGAAGGTATTGCGTTTATTCGGCTTGCAAATCTTGATGGTTTTGCAACTTATGGAATCGAACAAACAAGAGAACAGGATTGTGGTCATGGACCTGGATATATCTGGGCTAGTAGATCAACTGTTATGAACAGAGTCTTCGATGTTGCTCTCATTGATGCTCTTTACAAAGTTGAAGGTAGAAACACTTACAGCTGTTGTGCAATTGATCTCAACACAATGACTCAATTGCTTGAGGGTACTGAGTACAACGTGGATCCTGTTCCACGTGTCTCTTCAGAGGATATTCATTATGATGTAAAGAGGGTCTGGAGGAGAGTTGATCATGAAGGGTAAGAAATTTTCTGCTGCGGAGAAACATTTCCAAGAAAAGGAAGTTAAACTCCGCAAAGATATCCAGTACTGGCAAGAACTTGGAATTCAACGAGCAACACATATCAAAGAGCTTGAAACAGCTCTTAAGTCTGCAAATAGTACAATTGAACAACAAAGAGACTGGATTGATCGTCTACTACAGTATACAGAGCTGAGTCCTGAAGATATCAAGGCGGCTTGCGAGAAAGATAAACAACTGGCTGCTTGTGCTGATATCCTTCTTGGAGCAACAAAGTTTTTCAGATTTTAACTAGAACTATGATCTGACTTACATTATATAGTTGATTAAACAACAGTTATTATATATAATCATAGTGTAATAAATAAAGCGAAGGAAGTGCTTGTACATGAAGTTGTCTACTTATCCTTGGAATGTCAGAGTTACAATCAACGGTAAATCTGGTGTTGTTTGCTACTATGGTTACCAGAAAAAGGTACACGCAGAAGCAATTGCGTTACAATGGCGTGCGGCTGGGTATACTGCGGAAGTAATCAAGTATTGAGGAGGTAGTTTCATGAATAACAAGTTTGACGTTCGTATCTGCAAATGTGGCAGAATTCACTTCATCGATAACAAGCTCATCGACGAAGCACTGGAGCAGGATGAGTCCTTGATGGTTATCTGTGGTGGTTGTGGCTCAGTTCAGCTTATTGGAGCTGATCGTTATGCAGACTGGGAGGATCCAGATAAAACTATATTCAACATGTACACAATCAATGTACAAGAAGAACAAAAGATTTGGGATGCCTCTCTGTTTACAGGAGACAAGAAGACGAAGCCTGTGAGCAAGATTTTGTATGACGCTGGTGTCCAGGTTATGATGCAGAGTGGCTACTTTGCACGTTCTTTTGAAAACGGCATTGGCAGATTCCAGGATATGTGGTATCCCGATTTTTGGAAGATTCCTGCAAATGCCACTGCAGAAGAATACAAAGAGTTTATTGAAAAATGGCAGAAAGATTCTGTAACAGTTAACATGCCATTCTTGCTTCGAACCTTAACAGAGGAACAAGCTCAAGCTCTTTCTAGTTACATTATCGAAGGTCTTGATTGGAAAGGCACAAAGTATCAAAGGGAGTGGCACAAATGATTGATGGAAAGACAATCAAGTTTGGTTATGGCACCGTCTGCGTTGGCAATAACTATTCTGATCTTACCTTCCGAACTATCAAGCCGCCTCAAGAAATCGGAGCATCCTTAACTTGTACTGCAGAGATTGAGTACTGGAACGATGTCATAACAATCAGTATGGCAGAACACTACCATCGGCTGAAAGAGAAGTTAACAGCTGCACTTGAAGTTAATGATCCTTGTATTGTTGTAATCGATGATTATGTTCTTGATTTCACAAACTACAATTCAGAGAGTATTGAAGTTGTTCTAGAACATGCAACACACGCTTACTACCACTATATACGACTTTGTGCGGTTTGAGGAGATACATATGTTTGATAAAGTAAACGAACTTCTGGACAAATATATTGGAGGTCAGATCTTTTTTACTGAACTTGACAAAGCTGTAAAGTTTGACTTCTACATTCTGGGCCAGCTTGTAAGTGCTGTTACCTCAAAGTACGGATCTGATGTACATACTGTTGCCAGTGGAGAAATTGGACTGGCTATGCATAATCTTGGAGTTCCTGTAAAGTTTCTCGTGCCTGGAGGACTACGGCGTGATCCCTCAAAGATCAATCTAGCGCCGTTCAAGGAACTTATTCAAGGTAAGAAATTTGTATTTGTTGATGATTCTTACTTCAGCGGTAGAACTGTTCTTGTCGTTCGTGAAGAGATTGAACGACTTGGCGGCATATTCCTTGGGACATATGTTGCTTATGATGGATCAAGGAATAAGGAATGCGATGTCCATTCTCTGTACAGATACTATGATCATCATGATGTCCTTGGAAGACCGTTAAAGAAGGAGGAACAAGTGTGAGTAAGAGGCTTGAACGATATATCATTGACCGAAACTATCATACTTCTGATGAAGAAATTCTACGGTTGTGACCTGATGTAATCGGTATCTTTTACGGATTTAACAACTATATGTGTAATGTTACACATATCAAAGAACTAGTAGATGCTGTACATGCAGAATACCCTGAAATCAAGGAAGATGATATGAACATCTGGTATGTTGAAAAACATATGTCAATTCGACATGCAGGATATACTGTACTACGTGTATCAATTCCAACCAATGATTATCTAAGAATGAGAAAAAATCATGAAATTGGAATTCTATAACTAGAGGTAATTGATCATGATTCATTTCTACAACGAACAGGAATATGGCTACTTTGCCTACATTGACGATCTTGGCAATCTAGTTATTGGAGAACGTGCTCCGCGAAATGGAGATGTTCTCTGGCACGGTTTCTACAAAGGGGAACAGGATACTCCCTATCTCGATAAAATCGAAGAATCAAATCCAAAGCTATATCAACGAATTGTGGAATACTTTGAAAACGGTCCTATGGAAGTACCGTATACTGCCGCAAGTGTAGCACAATGCGATGATTACACCGACCTGGAAAAACTCGAGAGAATCTTCAAGCTGCAAAGAGGATCTATTTACAAGAATCATATCGAGCTCTACTATGTTCTTTCTAGTATGTTTGGAGGTTAAGATGGAGTCTATTCTACTCAGCATGAAGCCTCAAAGATGTGAGAAAGTTGTTTCAGGTGAGATTACTATTGATATCCGAAAGACTCGTGTAAACATTGTAACTCCATTCAAAGTGTATCTTTACTGCACTAAACCAAAAAGAGCTAACTCAGATAAAGTAAAAGTTGGTCATGTAGTTGGTGAGTTCATATGCAAAAGTATCAGCTACTATCCATTTCGGGAAATGTTTGCTCCGCCCTTGTGGGAAGAGATTCTTGGAAATGCTTACTACATAACTTGTGGTGAGTTAGATAAAACAGGAATGTCATACGAAGAACTTTGTAGCTACGGAAATGAAAAAGATGTTTATGGTCTAGAAATATCAGATCTTGAAATCTATGATGTTCCAAAACCTCTAAATGATTTCTACTATGCAGGAGCGCCAGATTCGTGTGAACTTGAAGATGAGCTGTGTGCTTACTGCTCTGCTACTGACTACGGTGAAACAAAATGTTATTCTACTCCGAATGGATACTACATGTGCGAAGGTAGCTGGTGTGGTGAAGCATATGACTGCTATCTTGAAGAGAATTACACAATTGTACATCCTCCGAGAAGTTTTTGTAGAGTTGAGGTGATTTAATGAAAGCTGAAACAACATTTCAATGGTTGATGGATTTTGATAGTGACTTCTTCCCGACCAGAAAACATTGCTTGAATTATCTATTCTGTACCATTGGTAACGGATATATCTGGGAACATGGTGAACTTGTTGATCCCGAGGATCCGTATGCTTGCAGATATACTCCTTCAAACAATGTTAAACATGCAGAAGGTAGATTCGAACAACTCTGGAACACACTATGTAACGAACAGAAAGAAACAAAACAGTTGATTCCTGAGTATAAGCCTAATCCAAAGTATGTATTTCAATGGAGTATTCCAAGTAAAAATCATTCTTATTTATATAACTATCCTGAGGACATTCAACCAGATTGGAAAGCAGCAATTGAAGAATGTAAAGCACTCCTCGTTGCTGATGGTATAACAAGCGAGGAGTAAGCTACATGACTGATGAACAAGCAATCAAGATACTGCATCAAAACACACCAAGAAGTAAGAGAGAATATTTCGAAGCTCTGATACACGCAGTAAAGAGGCTTGAAGAATGTTCTTGGAAACCTTATGATCCCGAAACATTCAGTGATTCATACTCATTAAGTCAAGGAATGAAAGTACATCTTGGAATCAGATATAGTGATGGATCACGAGGTCGAGTGGATGGGAAAGTTGCGTACGATATTCGTCATAACTGGAAACTAGAAATTGACAGTAGTGCAAAAAATATCTACACTCGTGATGCAGTAATTGAAAAGTGGATGCCTTATCCTGATTATAACTAAGAGCTGGCAGTATCGTCAGCTCTTAGTTGATTATTTAACTGTTATCATATATAATGTTAGTATAATAAATAACAGTTAAGGAAGTGCATCTTATGTTCAAGTTCCATACTTTTGTTCCTGCCTCTCAGATTTGGCCTACTGCTGAAAATCATGTTGACAAGGGAATGGCCCTTGGCTTGGTAAGAGGCTATTGTGTTGAGGTTAAGCTCAGTGACGGTAGCGCGGATTGGTGGTCTTGTGAGTGGATTCAAAGCGAGCCTGAAACTGAATTCAATGATGATTTTCATACTTGGTTGTGGAAGGAAAACTGTGTTGAACTCACCGGTAGAATCTGCTTCAGAGGTTATGGTTTTGAAGAATATGACTTTGAAGAGCGTGAACATGTAGTTCGGCCTATCGATGACGCCGAGGCACTTGAAATCATTCAGAGTGTTGCTTGAGGAGGTAACTGTTATGTATGAAATGAATTTTGTTTGTAAGTGTATCAAGTCCTGTTGGGACTTCGATGTGGACGCTGGAGAGGTTTACAACGGAACTGCTGTTTTCGACAAAAACGGATTTGTTACGTTTGTTATCCACATCTTTGATGACTCTCCTATCCGTTGTGTTCAAGAGTGGTTCGAAGAGTATTTTGAACTTGTACATACAAACAACTAGTTCAGGAGGTTACTAGAATGAGGTTTAATATATTTGAAAGCACCGTTGGTGCATGTGTGGCAATAGAAGATGCACTCACTGAAAGAGAGGCGTTGATTCAGTATCTTCTAAGACATGAAGAACTGGATGATATTATGTTGTGGAAGTCTACTGATAATTCCAGCTCATGGAAACTTGCTAAGTATGATCAGGAAGATGAATACTTGTATGCAAAGTTAGCTCCTCACGAGGATAACTTGTGGGAATTTTTCAATCAACTACCTCAAGGATACGATATGCAGATTTTTGATGCCGAAGGTAAACTTTTGGTAGAAAGTTACAATAGCATCTCAAGTTCAATGGATGATTATAGAATTCAATCCGTAAAAAGATCAGAAACTGATCACACTGTTTTCATTATAAAAGTTGAGAAGAGAAGGGATGTGTAAACTATGCAAGAATACACTATTGACAATATCTCTGATTGGACCAAAGATCTTGCAACAAAATCCAGATTTAATCAATTTCGTGTTTACAATATAGTTGCTAGATTCAACGAACAGAGGGCAAGAGAAGATCAAATCATTGAAGCAATTAAGATAAAGGATCTGCTTGGAGGCAAGTATGTACACTGTGTAAGTGAGGACATTGCAGTAGTTGAATTCCACAATACTCGAACTGATGTTGTGTACTATATTCCTTACGTAAAAGAAAAGCCTCGTGCGCCTGAATGGTTTGTAACATTTGATGCGGCTCTTCTTGCTGCTGTTAGTTTGAAGTACAGTGATGATGTAACTGGTGGTAAATTTGCTGCAAAGATGTTAGGAGTGAAAGACGAATGCGAGGACTAACTTTGATGCTCGGAGCTATATATCTGTGGTATGTAGCTGCTAACATAAGTAACAAATATGAAAAAGCTAACTTGCTTAGAGGAATATTTGTATTCCTCTCTTGGATGTCTTTCATAGCATCCATCATACTAACATGTATCGGGGTATAACTATATGAGTTATGTTCGTGAAAACACAATTCTAACTGATCTGTTGAAGGTTCCTGTTAATGTGCCATTTGGTTGTGGTGGCAGTATATACAGAGTTACAAACTACAACAATCTTCAAGTTAAGTATACACACGGTTGGTGTGAAGTTCATCCCGCAGAAGCTGTAGAGGTATACATCAATAGAAACAAAATAAAGATTTTGGAGGACTATGTATGATTATCCGTAAGGGTTGGAGACGTAAAATATGTCGCAGAAATAGCGATATCAGTAAGTACGTTTATGAGGGTTGGTTTTTGCTTGGAATCTTCCCTTTGTATATCCATCGAGTCACTGTATATAACAAGTGACATATACCGGAGGGGATAACTAACAATGGCAACTAAACCTATTACAAATGACACTGAACAACGCTCTGCAACTATTCTACTAAATCATCATAGTTTAGCAATGTGCAACGACAAGACTATGGACAAACTTGTTGAAAATTTTGCACAAGCAAAAGATCTTCTGATTGAAATTTACAAGTACAACGCAAAGCGTATTGTTGAGTCAGAAGAAAAGAAATAACGCGCACAACTGATTGTGCAAGGATGTGCATAGGAGACAACTACTTTGGGATTATTTACACCGGAACAAAATAAGAAGCTGATTGAAATCTATCCATATTTACAACCTCGCAATGTTTGGACAGATAAGATCCCGGAGGACTACGACTACAGTTACATTCGTGGCGATAGAGAGGTTCCTGATGGTTGGATGCGATTGTTCTTGCTATATTGTAAAGCAATTCGTCCTGTTCTTGTAAATAATAACTACCTCCATGAGTTTCGTTTCTCTCAAGTGAAAGAAAAGTACGGCACACTTAGACTCTACAACTTTGGTTGTCCGAAGGGTATGGAAGATCTCGAGTGGTTGTATTCAGGTTACAGTGAGTTTGTTTGTCAACGCTGTGGTAAGATGGCAAAAGTAAGTACTATTGGTTGGATTGAACAGCTATGTTTAGATTGTCATGGTCCGTTTGAAGCTGAATTGCCTGGAGACATCATTGTTAAACATAGAACTATCAAAATTCGGCGCTATGGAAAAGACGGAGAAGATATCCGAATACTTTCTTACAAAAATGTTAACAAAGAATACATGAAGTGCATGAAGATGACCGATGATCAATTCTTCAAGTACATTACTAAGGAGGAAAATTATGCTCCAGAAAAACATCGACAAACAGGAACGCAAGAAGCGTGACACTTGGGTTGGATACTACCCTCGTAGAACTCCTACCAAGAAGACGCTGATGAATCGTCAAGATAAAAAGCACAAGAATAAACAAGCCCTGCTATCTACTAAGTGGCAGGGTGATTTTTGCCAGTTTTCTGGTAGTTTTTCTTAGTAGATCTTGTTACAACTAATTAAGTAGTATACATTATACTCTTCAAGTTAATCGCGTTAAAACTTGTTGCACAAAGTGTGATAAATCAAGTTGAATTACAATAATATAATAAATATAATATGACCTGTGGTCATTAACTTGGTTAAAGTTATATAAAGTTGATTGTACGATTTAAGTAAAAGTATGAGGTGTGATAGTATGCAGATGATTACAGCTAAGGGCTATAAAGCATTTCATGGAAGGATGCTTGTTCAGCTTGCGCCAAGCGTGAAAGATGTTGCTCCGTTCATTGACGGACCACACGATTGGATTTATAATCCTGAAACAAATATGTGGTATTCAGACAATCATTCTTATTCAGGCAATGTAACTACTCCGTTGTTTGACGATTGGAAAGAGGAAAAAACAAGTTGATTGTTTTAACAGTTTACTATATAATGTAAGTGTAGATAATAAATTTACAAATGAATTCTCAAACAAGTTGTTACATATCTTTTATGAGGAGGAGTTTGTAAATGAGTCAACTACGATATGCAACTGTACGGAAGTATGCTGCTCGTGAATTAGTAAACAACAACTGTCAACACGCAATAATTGGAGCAAAGATTGTTCAAGAGGATGGTCAAGATGTTCTAGTTCTTGCAAGTAATCCTGATAGGATTATCTACATTGTTGATGATGTAGCATTTGAGAATTACATCAAGATGTTGTTTGACAAGTATCCGACGATTAGATCCATTTGTGCAGTTCATAGATAGAAATGGGCCATTAGCTCAGCAGGTCGAGAGCCGGCGGCTCATAACCGCCTGGTCGTGGGTTCAAATCCTACATGGCCCACCACTATGTATCCATAACATAGTACCTCCTTTCAAATTAAAAAGCCTAAATGTAGCACAAGGCTTCAGCGAAAGCTGTTTTTGGAGTGCTACACTTCTACGAACTATGTATATCCTTCAATGGTGCAGCGGTAGACACCATCTCGCTAAGGAGAGATGTTGCGTTGGTTCGAATCCAACTTGATGGGCCAGAATGTCGTAGATCTGAATATAGGCGGGGTGGCGGTTGGCTAAAATCCTCGTGAGGCTAATTGCAGGGGAGCTGCTCCTATAGCTGAAGGCTCCTTACGGCATCTAAGTACAATGAGAGCTGGTTACTCTACTAAGCGGTGAAATGATATATCTGCTAGTGGTGCGTGCACTTACACGACATTGTACTTAGCGTTAACCGATCCCTTTACGTCAAGTTGGGGGACTCATACACAGGTAGCATTTACATTAAATCTGCTTCTATAAAGTTATGTCTAGTATTTGTTAAGAGGATCTGTATGAGAGGTCCGTTGGGTTGCAGCATTTACTTAACAACGAATAGGCAGCATCATAGGCCACTGGCTTGTTACACAACCTCAAGGCGAACAGATAAGATGGATGACGGTGTGGCAACGCAGACCAACTTACAGCTCTGTAACAAACTTGTATACTTGTTACATCTATAAATAGTGTCTAGGCGTTGAGTAGAGGGAATGTATCAAGTTAGTGGCACTAGTTGTTTTCTTTTGATCTGCGGGATTGCGTGGAATGGTAGACACACTGAACTCAACAAAATATTGTATATAGATTTGTTGAGGTATATAAAAATATGAATTCATGCAAATTTTGTGGTAAAGAATATCCTTGTAATCGTGACTTAAGATATCATGAAGAACGGTGTGATAGCAATCCGGAGTATGATGGGCCAACATGCATATGTAGGTTCTGTGAAAGGCAGTTTGTTAACCGAGGCATTTGCGTAGCGCATGAAAAAGTCTGTTCGAAGAATTCTAACGCTGTTAAGTACGACTACTCAAAACGATATGAGAATACTTCCGACGAAGCTAAAAACAGGATGCGCTGGAGTAAGGGAGAAACAAAAGAAACAAACAGCTCCTTGAGGCATATTTCGGATAAATTGATTGGTAGAAAAGGAACATTTTCAGGGAAGCATCATACATCTGAAGTAAAGAATCAAATAGGCAGAAGTGTGTCACAAACTTTAACTGCTAGATATGCGGAAGGATTGATCTCTCCGGCTGAAGGAGTTGGAAGAGGTAAGTACAGTTATTTTGTATACAAGAATCACAAGTTTATGCTAAGAAGTACTTATGAATTCATCTTTGCATTATATCTTGCAACAAAGGATATTGAGTTCAACATGGAATCTGTTCGTGTTCCGGCCATTACTGAGAACCGTTATTCAAAAACATTCATAGCTGATTTTGTTGTTGGAACAAATATCATTGAAATAAAGGGAATTCCGAGTGAGAAGGATACATTGTTAAAATTATCATTTGAAGCTTGTGGTTATACTTTCTATGAATTGTTTTATCAAGACATTGAGAAAATTCGTCAGGAACTCATCGCTCTTGGATATAATATGGATGAAATGTTAGAAAATATTAAAAAGGGGCATGATGCGCGTGAATATACTACACATGTGTTCGAGTCCCTCATCCCGCACCACACAAAAGATAGTTGATATAACTGTTATCATAAATTATAATAAGAATGTAAATAATTTATGGAGGTATTTGTTATGCCAAAGCCTGATGGAACTCTTTACAGATGGGAACTTGCTGAATTGAGAAATGCTCAAAAGCGTTATGATAGCGCAGTAGACCAGCACAAGATGCATCGTAATTCAAGCTCTGCACCTCATTATGAATCTCTGGAAAAGAAAGCATTTGCAGATTTGATGACTGTAACAGCTCGCTATGGTGGCTGTAGATATTAAGGTTTTCTGTTAGCCATATAAAACAGTTTGATTAGATGCTAAGTTGCAAGTCGCTTAGCAGTGAGTGAAGGCTTGCCGAAGAGTACAACTTGCATGAATGATTTGAAGAGGTAATTGCACTTCTTGTTGTTCTATGTAAGCCAGTTAGTTGACTCCACGCCATTGATTGACTAGATGGTATAAAGTTGATCATTTCGTAGTATAACTATATAATTACTTTATAGATATGCTCCTGTGGTGGAATTGGTAGACACAAGGGACTTGTTGGATGCCAGTGCTAATCGAGTAGGGGCAGCACCTACATTCAGCGCCAAAAATCCCTCGCTGGAGACAGCGTACCGGTTCGAGTCCGGTCAGGAGCACCAATCGCTTGATTCCTGTAGCGTTTGAAACCGCCAATAATGCGACCCAGCGACTAATGTCGCGGCTAAGTGAGGCGTACGAGGAAAGAAGGGTTGAGCGGTACAAAGCGTCTTGCTTTTGTTACTTTTTCTTCTGGCACAGAATACTAAAAGTAACCGTAACGATGCAATACTTCCTAAGACGTGACAGGGTTAGGGATAAGTAAAATCCGACGACAAATTATGGTTGACTGCTGGAATAGACAGCTACTTTTAACATGGAGCGGTACCCAAGTGGTGAAGGGGGCAGTTTGCTAAACTGCTAGGCGGTTAACAGCCGTGCGAGGGTTCGAACCCCTCCCGCTCCGCCAATTCATTCAAAGGCGGTAAGATGGAAAAGTTAACTCCTGAGATTGAAAACTTACTAGCTGGAACATTCAAGCTCCGACAGACACTATCTTCTGTACTTCCTCCCGAAGCAGTTAGTTACATTATTGAATTGATTGCAAAGGATGGAGCACATAGAAAATTCTTGGAGATTACAAATATGCAAGATTAAGTTGATTGTTTACATAGTACATTATATAATGTATGTGTAGTTAATAGATATGGAGAGTTGGTAGAGCCTGGCTTATTACAACGGTCTTGAAAACCGTCGACCCCGAAAGGGGTCCGGGGGTTCAAATCCCTCACTCTCCGCCACTTTACTTACAAAGATAAATTCTTAGATGATTAGGAGATGACCTGTATGAGCAAATTGTCTAATGCAGCAATGGAAATGCGTGAAGAGGCAACTCTGCGCAGAGACGAGACCGTCGTCAATTTTATGGGTGGTGACTCTTATGTTATCAACCCTCTGGACACCTTGAAGATGATTACCGCGTCTTCTATTTATGGAGAGCCTTCCTATTATCGGGATAGTGCTAGCGCAAAGAAGACTTGCGGTAAATACACTCTGGATAGTCGG